>Ga0123338_10005685_pt1 | contig 10620 bp, 9 predicted proteins | sample grotaG_FD_89793 | JGI IMG/M metagenome (GOLD analysis project Ga0123338, IMG submission 89793) | Glacier valley bacterial and archeal communities from Borup Fiord, Nunavut, Canada, to study Microbial Dark Matter (Phase II) -... | ecosystem: Environmental > Aquatic > Freshwater > Ice > Glacier ...
AACGAAGCCTTCGCTGCCCAGGCGCTGGCCGTGGCCCAGCAACTCGGCATTGACCCGGCCAAGCTGAACGTGAACGGCGGGGCCATCGCCCTCGGCCACCCGCTCGGCTGCTCCGGGGCCAAGTTGACGGTCAGTATGCTGCACGAAATGCAGCGCCGCAACGCCCGCTACGGCCTCGTGACCATGTGCGTCGGCGGCGGCATGGGCGCAGCCGGCGTGCTGGAGAACTTGCAGCGGTCGTAGTTGGGGTAACTTTGTAGGATAGAGACAGGGTCACGAGTGTCGTGACCCTGTTTTACATTCTAACCTGCCTATCCAGTTTCGGTTTTACTTAGCCTCAACGCCATCTGCGGTTACGCATATCTTCATATAGAGGCTGTCAAAGTTTGAACTCTTCAGTTGTTCGTACATAAATCTAGGTATATCAGCCTCATCTCTTTTAGAACCTATAACTTCCATAGCTATTACTTGAAAGGCATATCCGTAGTACCGAGTGAATCTATCTGACTCGTTGTCCAGTACCGTATCTAGTTTCGAAAGAAATTCGCTCATTCTTTCAAAGGTGAGTTTTCCACTATAAATATTATCCCGAACACACCCACATGCTGCTAAAATAGTCAGCATTGTACGATAATTAGATCTATTAACCTTCCAGAATCTTTGAAAAGCATCCTTATATGAGCTGTCGTTATATTTATCTACTGCTAACTTCTGTCCTGTTTGGCCTGATTTATATAACTTGAAAAGAATATCGAAAACCCTCTCAAGTTGATCAGCTTGATCAAAAGTTTGTACCTGTAAATATTTTAATATATCAGTACGTAACTCTGTATAATTTGTCACAATGACATTATTCGGTGTTCTACTGAAAAGACCAATAAACAAGTGGTATATTTCTTCGTACGCAACACGATCTCGATGAACAGAATTTAGAACATCAAAGACAGATCTATATCCATTATGATCAACACTCTTACCCAATTTACTAGCAGCACTTTTAATTAACTGCGGACGAATGTAGCGAGCAAGTTCTAGATCTATTTGTTCAACTCTATTTTGAAAATTCGCAGATTTTGCAATATCCCAAGAGTCTGAAGTTTCTACAACTTTGACTAGAAGGAAGGCTCCTGGTTGATCAATTAGACACATTGTAGTCTGGCAACCATTCACAATACTAGCATTTTCTAGACGTAGGGTTTGCTCATCCACAACAAAAACTCTCGTGGCACGAATAGTGATGCCATTATTACGAGCTAACATTTTGGCTGGTTCGTTCTTTGCAGTATCAGTAATGGCTGTATTCACATTTTCTCGGTCTCTATCGACTGTTTTCTTTCCACTAGAATTTCCAAGAAAATCTCGCACATTTTCTATAAACAAAGCATCGCCAAATTGCGCGTAAGATCGAGTTAGTTCTTCTGAGGGAAGAATACCAACGTACACATTGTCTTTATGTAAAGGAGGACAATCCAAACGGATTTCCATATTAGAAGGCAGTACATATAACTTACGATAAGAAGCTTGAAGAATAGGTAGAACTGAGGGACCATCTAGAATGTTAAGATGCTCTCCTTCCTCAATCCGTTTGTAAAACGCTTTAGAAGAGCGTGATGATCGTGTATAGGACGGAAGGATTCCAGAATTAACATTACTCAATGTGACAATCATAAAGTATACTTCAATAGGAGCAGAACTATCACCAGGATTAAAAAGGGAAGCCTGCATCATTTTAACGGGATGCACACTTTGATAGTAATTCTCAAACTTGGAGATAATCTGGTCTATTTCATCAGCACTACGTATGCTCAATTTAGACTGTATATACAGCCTTTTGGTGCCGTCAGTGCTACGTGCCTCTAAGTCAACCCCTTGATCATAACTATGCTTCTCAGATATAACAGGTTTTTCAAACTGTGAGCCAAAGATAGATAAGGGAACTATCTCACTTACAAATTCAGCAAATAGTTTCCCTCGATCTACGTTCGTGAGATCAGTAAACTCACCTTCAAGATGTTCTTTTAATAAATCATATGATTGTAGGAATATTGGAAAGGTTGGTGTCGTAGGATTATTCATGTATTTACCCTGCTTATAAGTAATAGGTTTATCTTAGAGCGCGTTAAAGAAGTTCATGATTCGTGCCTAGCAGATTTCGCCGTCAGGCAGCTTTTTTAACGCGCTCTTATACCTGTAATAAGATTCTATGTGTTTGGAACCTAACCGTAGAATACACCATTTATGGCCCGTTGTCAAAAAGCGTCTGAACTGGGGCTATATCATGCCCAAATATTGATCCGCCGCCTTCACCTCATCTCTTCACAGGAGGTGAAGGCAGCGATTCTAACAGAACATATTCAGCATACCGCACTGAGTGTTGGGCGGCACTAGCGGACAGCAAACTGCGTCGCCGTACCGCCGACCACGATCCAGGTGATCAGCATGACGTTGACGAACGCGCCGACCCAAACGTGCTGGTTGCACTGACTAGGATCTGGTAAGGTTGAACAGGATCAGTCCACCCAACAGATCACGATGTTGCGGATGGCGAGGGTTTGGGCTAGGCTGTGGCCGGCGGCGAAAGGCCTGTCGAAGGGATGCTCCTGGTTCAGCCGGCAGCGAGGGCCAGGGCGCGCTTGGCGCTGTCGGCGGGCTTGATCGGCACTTGTATATCGGCCAGCTTACCTTGCTCATCAATGATGAACTGGCTGCGCGTCACGCCCATGTGCTTTTGGCCCAGGAATGATTGTTCCCCCCACACGCCATACGCCTCGGCAATCGCGTGGTCACTGTCCACCAGCAAGGTGAACGGCAGATCGTACTTCGTCTTGAACTTGCGGTGCGAAGCCGCGCTGTCGGTGCTGACTCCCAGCACCACCGCGTTTTGCTCGGTAATCTGCGGATAGGCATCGCGCAAGCCACACGCCTGCGCCGTGCAGCCGGGGGTGTCGTCTTTGGGATAGAAATACAGCACGACGCGCTTGCCCAGCAGATCATGCAGGTGCAGCGTTTCGTCGGTATCGGTCTGGACGGTAAAATCGGGTGCAGTATCGCCCACATGGAATGTGCTTTCAGCCATCGGTCTAGTTGCCTCCTGTGCGAACGCTAAAGGTTGAAGTACGTTACCCCTCGTTAAGCATAGAGCGGGCCGTGAGTGCAATCCGTGTTACGGCGCGCTGGGTAGGCGTGTCGTCCAAACATCTATAGTCTTCAAGATAATGATTCCGAAAACCAGCTGCCTTGTTGAGCCTAAATTAGGAGTGGCGAATTCGGAATACTTTTCTCGAAGACTATAGCACAAAGTTTGCTGCTTCCGCCATATCCGCAGCTAATGGCGCTTGCCGGTCTACGGATGTAGCCTCCACAACTTCCACTAGCGGAACACCATCGAGGTAGAGGGAATGTAGAAACGCTGACACAACATCTGCTAACTGCTCCACGATCTTGACCGTACAGCTAAACGGCAGTTTTTGATGGAAGGCGGAGACCAAGCTAAAGCGCAGTTGGCCCGCTTGTTCATCCATCCAGCAGTAAAACACCATCGGATGCGTGTTGCCGTACTGTTCAAGTAGCTGTTGTGCGTGCGCCGTTATAATATTATGTAAAGCCTGTATAACGTCCTGTAGTTGCAAAGTAGCAGCTTCTGCTTGGCTGGTCGAGAATACACGCAAATTGCCGCGTGCTTCGCGCAACAGGTCTGAAGCGGACCGTCCAATATGGAGAGGATAGCTTTGAGCCTGGGCTAATTGGGCAAGGAGCAGGGAGACAGCAGCCATTACGATACGTCCACATTGCTGAAAAACGCGATCTCATTACGCGCCGAGGGGTCCACGGTGACGTAGCTGGGCGCGAAGTCGGTGGGGGCGAGGCCAAAGGCGGCGAAGGCGCGCAGGAACGGGGCGGCGCGACGGGTCAGATAGCTGATCAGCAGCGGCTGGGCCGGGTCGTAGCGACTGAGCAGGCGGATGGTGTGTAGCAGGCCGGTCAGTGAGAGGCTGAAGAAGGGCGGGTCACACACGATCAGGCCGTAGACTTCGCCGGTCCAGGTGGGGCGGGTGATGTCGTAGGGGCGGAAGCCCGCCAGCGAGGCAAAGCGCGTATCGCGGTCGAGCGTGCGGCAGGCTACGCCGTGCGCCTCTAGCGTCTGGCCGAGGCGCGGCGCGCAGAGGCAACAGGGCTGCGGATAGCGCGCCGCAAGGTCGGCCAGCCGGTCCAGGGTGGGCGTGTCGAAAAAGTATTGCTCCCATTCATGGCGTTCTTCCACGCACCCACCCCAACCTCATTAAAGCTTTGTGGTGAAACTACGAAGTTCCTTTGAGCGAAGCCAGGGGCCACAGGCGATACTCCACTTCGGCTAGGCCCGCCGCCACCACCGCGCCCACGACCTCCGCCGACGACTTGTAGCAGGCATCCGACTCGTCCAGCGGCACATGGCCGTCGCTGTTGACCAAGATGCCGTCTTCGCGGTACTGGCGATCCACCACGGCTTGCGACAGCTTCTGCTTGGCGCTGCTGCGCGACAGCCGCCGCCCCGCGCCGTGGTTGACCGAGAAGCCGCTCCGCACCGCGCCGGCCTGGGGTCGCAAGATATAGCTGTAGTCGCGGTTGCTGCCGGGAATCAGGATGGGGTGGCCCGTTTCGGCCCAGGGCGTGCCGGCCAAGCCGGGATGCCCCGCCGGGAAAGCACGCGTCGCCCCCTTGCGATGCACCCAGACCTCGCCGTAGTCGGGATGCCACTCGCGCTGCACCAAGTTGTGGCTGATCTCATAGATTAACTCCAACTCGCTGCCGAACACTTCCGCGAAGGCCAGCGCCAACTGTTGGAACAGGATCAGGCGGTTGATGATGGCGAAGTTGCCACCTGCCGCCACGGCGTTCAGGTAGCTGCGATGATGCGGCGAGTCGGGCGTGAAGTAGCCCAGATCAATGTGCTTGGCCCCTTTGCCGTTCACGCCGCGCGCCAACTCGAAATAGTTGGTCGCCAAGCCGTGGCCGAAGCCGCGACTGCCGCTATGGACCTGCACAAACAGCGTGCCGGTCTCCTCGCAGCGTTGCAGTTCCATGAAATGGTTGCCGCCGCCTAGCGATCCCAACTGGTTTTTGCCGCGTTCGGGTCGCCCTTTGCCGCCCCACGGGATCTGCCAATCGTCGTCCACCGGGATGCGGTTACGCTCGGCGCGGCTGCGGTCCAATTGCGCGTCATACTTGCGGATGTAGTAATCCGCCCCGCCGCGCACCAATTCCTCAAACTCCCCATCGCCGATGCGCCCCAGCGTCTTGCTCGTGCCGCCCGCACCCATTGCCACGCGCTGCATGACCGCTTGGTTGAACTCCAGCCGCTTGGCCTTCGTCGCCGCCCCCACCGGCACATCAGAGCGAGCGGAAACCATGCCACAGTTATGGACAAACACACCTGCGTCCAATGCGAAGTTGCCGTAGCCCGGCACTGTCAAGCAGTACACATCTGCCGTTGCCGTGAGCGGTTCGACGCTGACGACTTTGTGGTTGTAGCCGTGCTTGTATTTACGGTGATTATGGATGCCAAAACCACCACCCGGCACCACCGCACCACACGTTTCACAAGTATGCTCACGGTGAGCAACCTCGGACGACTTACGCCGCCCCTCGTCAGAGGTGTTATAAGCGCGTAAGTACTCCTTACCACGCTCACCACTGCCGGCAACGGCAGCATGAAAGTGGTCAGGGTTATTTTCCATATACGCAAGAATATTCCGCGTACCCCGCTCCGCGAAGTAGGCGTGACCTTCTTCGGTTTGCGCTTTTGCTGCTAATGCAGCGCAACGGGCCGCTTCAAATTCATCTGATTGAAAATGAAGGTTCCGCTCACGAAGCGACTTGTGATAAGACATATGATCACGGTCGCCCATAAACTCCAAGTTCTCTAGGCGATTGTCGGTCGGTGTGAAGTTCTTGTGATGGATAATTGTTTTCTGCTCAGGAAAGGCGGGGATTTCACCCAGCAGACCACAGCGCGCCATAATCCAATGCACCCGCTGATCATTTTCAGAGCCGAGATGCCGAACAACTGTATATCCATCCCGATCTACATGGCTGCGAAACGGCATCAGCGAAGTGCCAGGAGTCAAACCCTGCGCCGGGCGGTACGATCCATCGCGCAGCATAAATTCGTGATCGGGGGTACAAACGATAGCACGCCCGTTGTCCAGCACAACACGCACTAGTAAGGCGTTGATCCGTGTCTGGTGCGCCGTGGCCGCCGCTACCACGATTTTGCGGTTCGCATCGAGCGCGTAGACCAAGAGGGGTTCGCCGGCTTGGGCTAAATCGCCGATGGAATAGGCGTGACCGTCTACGGTCGGCACCAGAGTGTCGGCGGTAAAGCAACCTATATCATAGCCTACTGGACCCATCGCCACGGTGCCGTCGGTCAGGATCACCGAGCCGACCGGCACGCCGTAGCCAAAGTGCGCGTCGGGCGTGATGGCGACCAGCTTGACACCGGGGAAGCGCGTGGCCTGCACGATCTGCTCGTACAGCCCATCTTCGGCGGCATCGAGCAATGCCTGCGTGAAGAACAGGCGCACCGGCACGTCGCCGGTATCTTCGGTCTGCAAGTCAAAGTAGCCCGCTGGATTGGGCAGCGCGTGATACTTCCAGGCGTAGTTGCGGAGCGGAGTATCGAAGGCCATGAGTGGCTCCTGGCGCGTGATGCGTGATGCGTAATGCGTGATGCGTAATGCGTAATGCGTAATGCGTAATGCATAATGCATAATGCGTAGTGCCTGATGCCTGATGCCTGATGCCTGATGCCTGATGTACGTTGCTGAATTTTACGTATTACGTATTACGTATTACGCATTACGCATTACGCATCACGCATTACGTATTACGAGTCCGGCGAGGAGAGTGGGATTTGAACCCACGCAGAGGCACGCCCCTGAGCAGTTTAGCAAACTGCCGCCATCAGCCACTCGGCCACCTCCTCACAATGCGGCACCCTGGTGGGAGTGCGGCTGGCTTGGTAGGACTCGAACCTACAACCCTGGCATTAACAGTGCCGCGCGCTACCGTTGCGCCACAAGCCAAGAACCGTACACCGCGCCGACGGTGCGCCGCGCAGGCATGGTGTACCTGCCTATTATGCGCGCAAACCGCGCCGCCCGGAAGCGCCCTGCGATGGATTAGCGCGCGGTCGCAGGGCGGAGATTGCCTCTGTCTAACGATGTAGGCGTAAAACGTAAAACGTAAAACGTAAATTGTGTGTTCAAGCCACAATGAGCAAATACGTAATACGTTTTACGTTTTACGTTTTACACATCCGGCAACGACTCCGCCCAGGCCAGCAGGGTCGCGGGAGGCACGGTGCCGCCGACCAGCCATGCTTGCGTGGGGCCGGCGGGGCGGATGAGGCGCACCCAGTAGGCCGCCGGGGCGGAGAGCCATACCGGCACGCCGCCCAGATGGGTCAGCACGGCAAAGGGCGTGACAGCGGAATCGATCACCCGCCAGCCACAGCGATGCCAAGTGGCGACCACAGTATCCGCCGCATCTTTGGTTCACCGAAGCGCCAACCCGTCAAATCGGGCGGCAAAGCCGTTGGGCGAGGATCATCGGCTTGCAGCGGCTCGTAGGGGGGCGGGCGGTCGTAGGGCAGCGGTGGAAGCAGATCCGCGACTTCGACCATGACCCCGCCAATCGGACCGCGTAAAATGGGGTCGCGGGGCGTGTCCGGCGCGGCACGTGGGTGAGCAGCCGCCTGGGCGTGCAACGCAGCGAGGGGCAGCACATTCCAGGCGGCGCGCTCGGCATCCGTGGTGGTCGGGTCCACATCCCAGACGCGCACACCGCCCTGCCCGTCGCCCACGCTTTGCGTGCCGAAACGCTGCGGGCGGTCCTGGTGCAACAGCCAACGATCCAGCGCCGCCGCCGCTAACCAGCGCCCTTCGGGATGGCCCAAGTCGGCCGCCGCCAGCGCCAGCAAATGCGCCTGCCACCAATGCGCTAACCGCTCTCCGTGTTGTAACAAACGTGCAGCGTGCCAGTAATCCGTCGCTGTGTGCAGCGATCCCGCCGCGATCAGCTCCTCCGCCTGCGCCCGCCGCGCCTGGCTCGCCAAGAACACCTCGGCCCCGCGCCACTGCCGGCACTCGATCTGATCTTCAGCATAGAGGGCTTGTAGCGATGGGTTAGCGGGCAGCGGATCGGAGACCACGCTTTATGTGGCACTGGTGGCGGCAAACTGGGGCAGCAAGCCGCACTCTGCGTCAGTGTCGTCATCCAGGTCTTGGGCTTCCGGGCAGTCCAGGATGCGGAGGAAGGCTGCTACGACCTGCGGATCGAATTGCGTGCCGGCACAGCGGCGCAACTCGGCGCGGGCGTACGCGTCCGTGTACGCCTCTTTGTAGCTGCGCTGCGCGATCATCGCGCAGTAGGCATCTACCACGCTAACCACCCGCGCCGCCATGGGGATCGCGTCGCCGCGCAACCCGTCCGGGTAGCCACTGCCGTCATAGCACTCGTGATGGCGCAACACCGCCTCACCAATAAGCTCCAGCGCCGGCACTTTGACTACCAGATCATGGCCGACCCGCACATGGGCCCGCATCAGTTCGCGCTCTTCGGGCATCAGCGGACCGGTCTTGTTCAGCACGCCGTCGCTGATCCCGATCTTGCCGATGTCGTGCAGCAGCGCAGCATAGCAGACCACCGAGCGGTCATGGTCGTTCAGGTGCAGCTCCTCGGCGGTCAGGCGCGCCAAACGCGACACCTGCTCGCAATGCCCCTGCGTGTAGGGATCTTTGGCTTCCATCATGTCGGCCAGCATCGTCACAGTGCCGAGGTAGGCACGCTGCAACTCGCGCCGCAGGCGGTCGTTCTCTACCGCAACCCGCGATTGATCGCCGACATTGAGGATCATTTCCACGTCGGTGGAGCTGAAATCGCCGCCCGCTTTGTCGGCCAGCAGCACAATGCCGTCAAAGTTCCGTAGCAACACCACCGGCGCAACTAGGCAGTTATGAAACGCCTCTGTGGGTCGGCCGGGCTGAGGAAACGCGGCCAGGGCCGCCGCGTCGCTACACATAAAGGTGCTGTTGTCAGCCAAGACGTGGCGGCATAGCGCCTCGATGCGCGGCGAGGGGGGATTGCGCGGGTAGCCGTCCATATCCACCGCCGCCCGCACGCGCAAATAGTCGGCTTCGCCGCTGGCGGTGATATACAGCCCGCGCGTGGCTCCGGTGAGCGTCAGGCACACTTTGAGGATCAGGCCGTAGATGTTGCCGGTGAAGACGGCTTGATGGATGGCCTGCAGTTCGGCGCGCAGGTGTTCGGCCTGCCGGCGTTGCTGTTCGACTTGGTGCTGGGCGGCGGCGGCGGCGGCTTCGGCAGCCTGCACACGCGCAGTGGCCGCCTGTAGCGCGGTCTGTAACTGTGCCACTGCCGCGCGGTCTTCTGCCGCTTGGCTACGCACGGCGCGATAGAGAGTCGCAGCGTGGGCCAAGCCGGTCAGTACAGGATCATTCGTGTCGCGCGTGTCGGGCGTAAGATGGTCGGCCCGCGACGGCGGGAGAGTCGTCATAGGACATCCTATCTACTAAATGGCGCTGCATCCCCCGTTGAACAGTGCTATTAGGCGCAATAGCATCAAGTATGCCCAGTCAGCAGATCACGATTCGGCGCGCCGCATCAGCAGAAAAGGCACCTCGCCGCGTGGGGTGGGGCTGGGGAAGACGGGGCCAGACATAAAACCCGCTTGGCTGTAGACGTGGATGGCGCGAGTGTTGAAGCAAGCGACCGTGAGACGGAAGGCCCGTGGACGATAGCGGCTGCGGCCAAAGGCCAGCCCCGCCGCCACAAACGCCGCGCCCAAACCGCGCCCGGTCCGATCAGGATGCAGGCCCAGCCCAAAGTCAAGCGTCTCAGCCTCCCCGTACAGGTTCGCTACCTGGCCGCCAAACACCTGCGCTTCGGCCCCATAGCAGAAAAAACCGGCCGGCGCACCGTCCACGTCATAAGCCGCGAAATAGGCGTTGGCGGGGTCCAGCAGATACGCGGCGATAGCCGGGTCGGGGTTGTAGAAATCGTAGGGCGGGGGGTAGCGCCAAGTCGCAATCGCGGCAGCAGCGGGCGGGGTCAGGGGTCCGACGTGGAAGGGAGGGACGGGCACGGCGGATCTACCACTGAACATGGAAATCCACATAATCGGGCGCGGCGGCGCTGTCCACGCGCACCGTCACCGCCTTGTGCCCACTGGCGGTCAGCAATTCTTTCAACAAACCCAGCGTGTAGCGTGGTGGGATCAGCAAGTGGTGCACGCGGTAGATCAGGTGCTGCGGGCCGGCCGGCACCACCTCGTGGACAGCGTAATTGGTCACCGACTGGAAGCCGCGCACGGCCATCTGCAACGCCTGCGGCACACTCGCGAGGTACAGCGCGGCCAGCACCACCCGCCCGACCAGGGTGGCGCGGTAGCCCTGGAACGCCTGCCGCCCCAGTTGCTCATAGGCAGCATCGCGCGCCAGCGCGGGGAAGCAGCGCTCGGCTAACAGTTCCAGCACGCGCAAGAGCAACTCGTTGGGATACTCGCGGTTGGGCCGCGCCACGGTGTAGCCGCAGGCCGCCAACGCCGTCACCAGGGCGGGG
>Ga0123338_10005687_pt1 | contig 10620 bp, 8 predicted proteins | sample grotaG_FD_89793 | JGI IMG/M metagenome (GOLD analysis project Ga0123338, IMG submission 89793) | Glacier valley bacterial and archeal communities from Borup Fiord, Nunavut, Canada, to study Microbial Dark Matter (Phase II) -... | ecosystem: Environmental > Aquatic > Freshwater > Ice > Glacier ...
TATGTGAAACTTTTGGAATATAAGCAGTAAGGGAATCCTTTGAGGCAGGAAGAGTAATTAATAAATCGGGTAAAACTTGATCGTGAATGGAAAAAACTTCGGTTTTTAATAATTCTAATTCTTCCTTTTTTATACTTTCTTCATTATTATCTGAACACGAAAATAAAAATACTACTAATAAGGGTATTAATAAACTATATCTTTTTAACATAATGGTTTTTAACAATTTTTAATAGGCTATACAAAAAGTTTGCCTAATTAATTTTAAATATTTTATTTTTGTTTATGAATTAGAATATTAGCTGCGGCTTCTCTGGAAATAATTATTTTTTGATTGTCATTAATTAATATCTCAACTGAGCAATCGAAAGCAATAATGTCATGAACAAGACATTTTGTACCTATTTTTAATTCCATTTTATTTAAAAATTTTAGAAAAACTGTCGAAGATTCTTTTAAACCTGAAATAGCACCTTCCTCACCAATTTTTAAGTTATTTAACGAGACGCTTTCTGTTTTTTGCACTTCTCCTTTTTCATTCGGAATAGGATCTCCATGAGGATCAAAAACTGGGTGACCTAAATACTCATCCAATCTATTTATAAGTAAAGGGTGCTTAATATGCTCTAATTCTTCTGCAATATCATGTACTTCATCCCATTTAAAATTTAATTTTTCAACAAGAAAAACTTCCCATAACCGATGTTTTCTAATAATATCAAGTGCTAACTTTTCGCCTTGAAGAGTTAGTTTAACACCTTGATATTTTTTATAATCTATTAAACTTTTATCAGCCAATTTCTTTAGCATGTCCGAAACAGACGATGGCTTGGTTTGAGAAAGTTCTGCAATCGCATTCGTATAAACTTCTTCAGTATTAACTTGAGAAAGCTTATAAATTATTTTTAAATAATTTTCTTCTGTGAAGGAATTCATGCTGAAATTTCTGAAATCTCCTCAAATATACAATTCAATTTTAAATTGATAAATATTTCTTGGAATCTTATAATCCATAAAATTAATTTAGGTTAACCTAAATTAATTTTATGGATTATAAAACTTTATATTTAGCTTTGTTAAAACAATTATGTAGCTTTATTTTAAATGCTAATTACCAACGAAATATTAAAAGAAAATTCTTTACCTGAATCATTTGCATCCATAAAGATTCACGAAGGAAAAAGTTTTTGGAGAAAATTATGGTCATTTTCAGGTCCAGGCTTAATGGTGGCTGTGGGTTATATGGATCCTGGAAATTGGGCAACAGATATAGCAGGAGGTTCTAAATTTGGATATGCATTACTTTCTGTTGTTTTATTTTCAAATTTGTTTGCAATGGTTCTTCAGCATTTAGCATTAAAATTAGGAATAGTTACTGGTCGTGATTTGGCTCAAGTATGTAAAGATTCATATTCAAAACCAGTTACAATATTTTTATGGTTATTGTGTGAAATTGCCATTGCTGCATGCGATTTAGCCGAAGTTATCGGATCAGCTATTGCCTTAAATTTATTATTTGGTTTGCCATTAAGTATTGGTGTACTTATAACAATTCTTGATATTTTTATAATATTATATTTTCAAAGGAAAGGTTTTAGAGTTCTCGAAAGTATTGTTGCAAGCTTGGTATTAATTATATTTTTATGTTTTGGTTATGAAGTTTTTGCATCAAGGCCTGATATTCAACACCTCACTTTCGGTTTACTCCCTCAATCAAAAATAATTACAGATCCAAATATGCTATATTTAGCTATTGGCATTTTAGGTGCAACTGTAATGCCTCACAATCTTTATTTGCATTCGAGTGTAATTCAAACCAGAAATTTTAAGAAAACATTTGAAGGAAAAAAGGAAGCAATTAAATTTGCTACGCTCGATAGTAATATATCCCTCTTTATTGCATTTTTAATAAATGCATCAATTTTAATTGTTGCTGCAGCCTCTTTTTTTGGAAAAAACGAAGTTGCCGATATTGTTACAGCACATCATTTATTAGATCCGGTATTAGGTGTAAAACTTGCAGGAATATTTTTCGCTATTGCTTTACTTGCTTCTGGTCAAAGTTCTACGATCACTGGAACTCTTGCAGGTCAGATAGTGATGGAAGGTTTTTTAAATATTAAATTAAAACCCTGGCTTCGAAGGCTAATTACAAGATCAATTGCAATTGTTCCTGCATTTATAATCACAATCTTATATGGTGAGAAGGGCACAACCAATTTACTTGTATTAAGTCAGGTAGTATTATCGATTCAATTAAGTTTTGCGGTAATACCTTTGGTTATTTTTACAAGTAGCAAATCTAAAATGGGTGAATTTTCAAATACATTATTATTGAAAATAATTTCAGGTTTTGTAGCGGCATTAATTGCAGGCTTAAATTTTTATTTACTTTATTATTCTTTTAAATAAAAAAAGTTTCAAATATTGATATAACGATATTGATAAATCAATAATTAAAAAGAATTCCAACATCATTATATAACCAATCTTTCTTCTTTTTAGGAATAATCAGATAAAAAAAATTATTTTTGATTATATTATGAGGAATTGTGCTGGATAAAATAACAAATAGAAAGCCATATTTATATATAATCTTTTTTACACTGAATTTATTTTTTTGTGGTTTTCAAATGAACGCGCAAATTAGTAATAGCAGATTAAAATGGATAAAAATTTCGTCTATTCCTTCATCGATAGATTCTTTAACAATCCATCCTGAAAGTTTGCATCTTGTTGTACCTGCAGATACTTCTTTAAGATGGGTTTATGATTCTGGAAAAAATAGCATAAAGTTTTTAGGGAAAAAGAAATATGATTCTGTTTTAATTTCTTACCAGGTTTTTCCTTTTAATTTAAATTCTACAAAATTTAAACGCGATCGACTGGTTTATAATAAATCATTATTTTATCAAAACAGTCGTGAAATACCTAATACACCTAAAATAAATTCTCGTGAAGAATTTTTTACAACTACTGGTTTAAATAAAACTGGTAGCATTACTCGTGGTATTTCATTTGGAAATACACAAAACGTTTTTGTTGATGCCGCACTTAATTTACAACTGGAAGGCAAAATTTCAGAAGATATAACTGTTGTTGCAGCCATTTCAGATCAAAATGTTCCATTCCAACCCGAAGGAAATACACAACAACTTCAGCAATTTGACAAAGTTTTTGTTCAGCTCGCAGCGAAAAAAGCAAAATTGACAGTTGGTGATATTGTAATGCGCAACCCTCTGTGGACAAACGGAACTAACAGACCATCGCAATTTTTAAGATATTATAAAAATGTTCAAGGTGGTCAGCTTGATTTTAATTATCATTTTAATGAAAAAGAAAAAGCGTTTACATCAGTAGGTGGTGCGGTTGCGAAAGGTAAATTTGCATCCATTTTTGTAGATGCCATTGAAGGTGTGCAGGGGCCTTATAGATTGCGAGGGCCTAATAATGAAAGATTTATTATCGTGTTAGCTAATTCGGAAAAAGTTTATATTGATGGTAGGTTATTAACAAGAGGTTTTAATCGTGATTATGTAATTGATTATAATTTGGCTGAAATAACTATTAACCCAAATACAATTATTACAAAATTCACAAGGATAAGAGTAGATTTTGAATATTCTGAAAGGAATTACAGCAGAACTATTGTAACTGCGTCCCACCAACAAACAGTAGGAAAATTACATATTTTTTCAAATTATTATTCTGAAAAAGATAATCCTCGAAACCCAATTTTAGTTTCTCTAAGCGATTCTGATAAGGTTTTACTTTCTTCTATTGGTAATGATTTAAGTAAAGCAATTGCTCCTGCTATTACAGAAGTTGCATTTAATGGTAATCAGGTTTTATACAAAAAAATAGATACTTTAATTAATGGAATTTTATATCCAATATTTATTTACAGTACAAATTCTTCTCTAGCAAAATACCAATTGCAATTTTCTGATTTAGGAATTGGCAATGGTAATTATATATTAAAAAGCACTATAACCAATGGAAGAATTTATCAATGGGTGGCACCTATTAATAATATAAAACAAGGTAACTATGAACCTGTAAGGCAATTACCTACTCCTACAAAAAAACAAATGTTTGCTTTAGGTGGTGAATATCAACTTAATCAATCAGAAAGTTTTATTGCTGAAGGAGCTTATTCAGATAAAAGTTTAAATTTATTTTCACATCTGGATAACTCAGGTAACACTGCCGCCGCTTTTAAAGCTGGTTATATTAACAAAGGAAAAACAATTTTATCTCATCCAAATTATCAGTGGTTGGGTTCAATTGATGCAGAAATTGATCAGAAAAATTTTAATCCAATTGATAGGTTTCGGGATATTGATTTTGATCGTGATTGGAGTTTAAGAACAGATACGATTAAAACAAATGAAGATAGAATATTTAATTTTTCGATAGGGATACAACAAGTTACAAATTATATTCTAAAGAAAGATTCATTAAACCGAATTGATAGTTCTAAAATTGTTAATGCGCCAATATTAAAAACCCGACCAGCCAACTTTACAGTAGATAAACTTATATATAGATTAAGTAGAAGGCAAAAAATAGATATTGTAGATGGATGGCAGCATAAAGTGGAATTTTCCAAACAAATTAATAAAATCGGTATCAGGTCAAACATGTTTTTGTTAAATGCTGCTCAGCAAAAAGTTTTTTCGGAATGGTTTAGAGTAAATGGAGAAATTAATTATCAATTACCTTTCGTAGTTCCCGGATATGTTTTCGGAATGGATAAAAATGCTTTAAAAAGTATTTCAAATAGAGATTCAGTTGTTGGTACTGCCATGAATTATACTTCGCATACCTTTTACTTACAAAATGCGGATTCATTAAAAACAAAATTCCGCTTAGAATATATTTGGCGAGAAGATAATGCACCTACCAATGGTAAACTTTTTAGAAGTGATATTTCTCAGACATTTAACGGAAATATGAACACAAAAATTGGAAAAAATCAAGAACTATCACTCTTAACAACCTATAGAAATTTAACTTTTTTAAATTTTTCGCAAAAATCATTTAATGAGGAAACTGTGATGGGTCGAATAGATTGGAATGGTGATTTCTTAAATCGAAACCTTCGGTCAGAACTTACTTATAATATTGGTTCGGGGAGAGAATTAAGAAAAGAATATGTTTTTTTAAAAGTACCAACAGGCCAAGGCACGCACACTTGGAGAGATGATAATAAAGATGGCATTCAACAATTAAATGAGTTTTATGAAGCCATCAACCCGGATGAAAGGAATTATATAAAAGTTTTTACACAAACTGATCAATACATCAGGGCTTACACGCAAAATTTTAATTACCGATTAAATTTATCTGCACCCATTTCTTGGAAAACTTCTGGTGGTTTGAAAGGCTTTATCGGAAAATTATCCAATGTTACTTCGTGGACTATTTTAAGAAAAATTAAGGATGAAGATTTAAAAAGCAGGTTTATCCCTTTCAAAAAAATAATTGATTCTTTAGTTCTTTCAGATCAAAATTCAATTCGAACGGTTGTTTTTTTTAACAGAACCAATCCTAAATACGGTTTAGATTTTAATTTTTTATCAACAAATCAAAAACAACTTTTAACAAATGGTTTCGAATCAAGAAACAACAAAGAATATAAGCTCAATACGAGGCTTAATCTTAATAATAGTTTTAATCTTAAAACTACAATAGGGAAAATTTTACGAATTAATAAATCCGATTTCTTATCTAACCGAAATTTTTATATACAAACTATTCAAGGTGGACCAGAATTAACTTGGCAACCAAAAGCTGATTTTCGAATAAGTTTAAATTATTTGTATGCTGCAAAAAATAATCTTGTTCGTAATTCTGATACTTTAGGACGAGAAAAAGCCAATATTAATCAATTCGGTTTGGAAAGCAGGTTAAATAAAGTTGGCAAAAGATCTATAACTGCAATGATAAAGTACATTCAAATTGGTTTTAAAAATGGGAATATTAATACACCAACTGCCTACGAAATGTTAGAAGCTTTAAGGCCTGGAGTAAATTGGAATTGGTCATTAATTTGGCAACAAAAATTAACAAATGGATTGCAATTAAATTTTACTTACGAAGGCAGAAAATCAGAAGGCCAAGCTGTTATTCAACTCGGAAGGGTGCAAGTATCAGCATTGTTTTAAAAAACATTAATTTAACAGTTTTGATCAGATAATTATACTTTTAACTTCAAGTCAATTCATAAATTAAAATTTGAATCATATCTGATTAAATTTTAATTTATTTATAATTTGCCCAATCATATTTTAATTATTAATAAAACTATATCAATATATTGATATTTGAATTAAATCACATTCTTATTTCATTTTTTCAAAAAAAGGTAAATAATTATTAATCTTTATCCTTGCTTTACGTAAAAACTTTAATGAACAATCCTCGAATTGAATTTTTGAAATCCCAAATTGGTAAACCAATCGAAAATTTTCGCTCCCCTTTAGGCAATTGGCTAAACGGTACATTAATTTCTGTGAGTGAAGAAGAGATTGTAATTTCTTTTAAAATTAGAAAAGAGATGACAAATCCATTAGGTATTTTACATGGTGGTGCAGCCGCTGCCATTATGGATGATATTATGGGAGCATCCGTCTTTGCTCTTAACAAAGAATATATTTATGTTACAACCAACCTCAATGTCGATTTTTTAGACAATGCCAAGGAAGGGGAAATTATTTATGCCAAAACAAAAGTGATTAGAAATGGAAAAACATTAATTAATGTTGAATGCCAAATTCAAAATAATGGTGGAAAAATATTAGTAAAAGGGTCATCGAATTTAGTTGCTACACAGTTAAAATCTTTATAAATACGGTTCTTCAAATGGCTGAAAAATTCAGGTACAAATACAGAGTAAAATGGTCAACACTTTCAGGGGTTTTTTCCTTTGGTTTCCTTGTTCCTACTTTTTTTATTCCGTTAACCCTGTTTTCAAAAGAGCATTTTCTTTCAATTTTTATTGCAACTCTTACTACCTATGTTATTTGGGAAGGAAGCAAATTTATTCAGGCACTTACACTATATTATTTTCCATTAGAAAATAGCACGATAAAACATTTAACGTTTGAAATAGCGGGAATTTTTGTTTTTTCCTCCCTCATGTTATTAATAGGTATTTTCTCAATAAGTTGGTGGGTTTCATCTGTTAGTGTTACAATAGGAGTGGTTTTACAAAATATGTTTGTTTCCTTTTTACTTGCTTTATTATTTATTGCAATTAATGAAGGGGCACTTTTATTTGGAAAATGGAAACAATCTCTCATTGAACAAGAAAAACTTCGTGAAGAAAATTTGATTGCAAAAGTTGAAAGTCTTAAAAAGCAATTAGATCCACATTTTTTATTCAATAGTTTAAGCGTGTTGAGTGGAGTTGTTTATAAAGATCCTGCTTTGGCCGATAAATTTATTACAAGGCTTGCCCAGGTTTATCGGTATGTGCTGGAATATAATGATGAAAAATATGTACCCCTTAAAAAAGAAATTTCTTTTGTAGAAGCCTATTGTTTCTTACTAAATGTGCGATTTTATAATAAAGTAATTTTAAATGTTCAACTTCAAGAAAATAATTTTAATATTTTACCCATGTCTATCCAGCTTTTGGTGGAAAATGCGGTAAAGCATAATAGAATATCAGAAGATTTACCCTTAAATCTTAAAATATATATTTTAGAAAGTATAATATGGATTGAAAATAAAATTAATCTAAAAGATAATAAAGAAGATTCTACTGGTATAGGCTTAAAAAACCTGGAAGCGAGATATAAATTAATTACTGGGCAATCTATTCAAATTAATAATGAAGGCAAGATTTTTAGAGTAGGATTACCACTTTTTAAAGAAAATACATGAATGTTGTTATTATAGAAGATGAATATTTTTCTGCAGAAAAACTTATTCATCAACTTGAAAAAATTAATACTTCCATTAAAGTGTTAGTGGTTTTACCATCTGTTGAAAGTTGTATTAATTGGTTTAAAAACAATCCTGAACCAGATTTAATTTTTGCAGATATACAATTAGAAGATAAAAAAAGTTTTGAATTATTTAAACAGTTGCAATTAAATGTGCCAATAATTTATACAACAGCCTATGATCAATATGCACTTCAAGCGTTTAAACAAAATAGTATTGATTATTTATTAAAGCCTATTGACCTTGATGAACTAAGGACTGCAATAAAAAAATACGAAAACCTCGAATATCGTTTATTAAAAAAAGGTCTGAATTTTCAACCTGAAAAAATAAAAGAAGAGTTTAAAGAAAAATTTTTAGTGAAAAGGGGAGGGCAATTGGAGGTGATAAAAATAAGTGAAGTTGCATATTTTAAAAGCGAACAAAAACTTAGTTTTTTGATAACATTTAGTAATCAAAAATATATTGTTGAGCAAACCATCGATCAACTTGTAGATCAGGTTAACAATAAAAAATTTAATCGTATCAGTAGAAGTCGGTTAATTTCTATCGACTCTATAAAAAAAATACATAATCATTTTAATGGCCGTTTAAAATTAGAATTAAATCCTCCTGAGGATGAAGAAGTTTTTGTTAGTAGGGAGCGCGTACAAAATTTTAAAGAATGGCTGGATTCGTAAAACGATTCAGAATTATTTATTTGCAATTCATCTCATTTTAATAACAATTCATCCGAATTACATAAAATATTAAAAAATTAAAGGGAACATTTGAAGAAAAAAAAACATATATGATCCCTATATTAATTTTCTTCGTCATTCACTGGTACGGATCTTTATTCTTCCAGACATTCTTTTTACATCGTTATTCTGCACACAAAGCTTTTACTATGTCGCCAACTTGGGAAAAGATTTTTTATGTACTAACATTTATTTTTCAAGGTTCAAATTATTTAAGTGCTTTTGGTTATGGTACAATGCATCGCATGCACCATGCTTATGCAGATACTGAAGACGATCCGCATTCACCAAAATATTCTGATAATTTATTTGATATGATGTGGAAAACCAAAACTTTTTATTCAGGCATCCGCAACAGGTCTATCACAGTTGATCCTAAATTTACTGAAGGCGTACCTGATTGGAAATCTTTTGATGATTTTGCTTCTAAAATGTGGGTTAGGTTAGCTTGGGGAACTTTATATGTATTGTTTTATATCCATTTTGCACCAGCTTGGTATTGGTTTTTATTATTGCCAATCCACTTTTTAATGTCTCCAATTCATGGTGCTATTATTAATTGGTTTGCACATAAATTTGGATACATTACTTTTAAAGTTTCCGATACTTCTAGAAATTTAATGCCAATAGATATTTTTATGATGGGAGAAGGTTTTCATAACAACCATCATACTTATGGTAATCGTGCAAACTTTGCATTTAAATGGTACGAAATTGATCCTACCTATCAAATGATTAAAGTTTTGAATTTTTTAAAAATCATTCAATTACCAAAAGAAAAAGAAAGAACATCTCACTTTATGAAAGATAGAGAGATTGTAAAAGCAGCATAAATTTTAAATTTTGTTTTTAAAGAGCAATACGTAATAACATTTAATTGGTTATTATTTATTGCTCTTTTTATTTGGTAGTATTTACCATATTATTTCAATCTTTGAAAATGAAACTGAGATTTATATTTTCAAAATAGATAAAATAAATTTTAATATTTATTGCAAAATGGCTTACTGCCATTGCAGGTACCTACGAATTTACTGCTTACGATTATAAAACAAACTACAAAAATTTCAAACCGACGTTTTGATTTTAAATATTAAATCATGATGAAAAAAATATTTATTTAGCATTCTTTTATTCATGAAACAACATATCGCACATATTGCATTAGTAGTAAGAGATTACGATGAGCTATTAAATTTTATAGAGAAAAATTATCTTTTGTCCTTATTGAAGATACAATATTGAGCGAAACTAAGAGATGGGTTTTAGTTGCACCACCTTATTCCAATGGATGTTGTTTATTATTAGCCAAAGCGGTAAATGATGAACAAAAAAGTAGAATTGGAAATCAAACCGGTGGAAGGGTTTTTCTTTTTTTATATACTGATGATTTTTGGAGAGATTATAATATTATGATCGAAAAAGAAATTAAATTTATCAGACCACCTTCAGAAGAAGAATATAGAACTGTAGCTGTTTTTGAAGATTTATATGGAAATCTTTGGGATTTAATTGAAAGAAAATAATTATTTAAATAGACCTATCCAAGTGAACATAGCCACCATCCACATGAATTAATTGCCCAGTAGTGTGAGATGATACATTTGAAAGAAGAAAGGCAGTCATATTTGCAATTTCATCAACAGAAGTCATTCGCTTTTCTAATGGAATTTTTGAAGTTATTTCATTTAATTTTTGCTTTGGATCTGGGAAAGTATTTAGCCAATTTTCATAAAGTGGTGTCATACACTCAGCAACAATAATTGCATTAACACGTATTCCGTATGGCAATAACTCAACAGCCCATTCGCGTGTAAGTGCATTTCGTCCTCCATTTGCTGCTGCATAACCAGAAGTACCGCCCTGCCCTGTATCAGCAACTTTAGAACTAATATTTACAATTGAACCTTTGGTTTTTTTTAAA
>Ga0123338_10005689_pt1 | contig 10615 bp, 7 predicted proteins | sample grotaG_FD_89793 | JGI IMG/M metagenome (GOLD analysis project Ga0123338, IMG submission 89793) | Glacier valley bacterial and archeal communities from Borup Fiord, Nunavut, Canada, to study Microbial Dark Matter (Phase II) -... | ecosystem: Environmental > Aquatic > Freshwater > Ice > Glacier ...
ATGGAACTAATGGAACTAATGGGACCAATGGAACCACGGGCACCGATGGGCAGCCGGGCGCAACAGGTCCCAAAGGAGACGCGGGCGCTCCGGGGACCACCGGTCCGCAGGGACCCAAGGGCGACCCCGGCACCGTGGGGCCGACCGGCCCGAAGGGCGACCCTGGAGCGCCCGGTGCGCCGGGGACTCCAGGCCCTCCCGGTACGGCAAACGTGCTGTATTCCAAATGGATAAAGTTGAGTTCTGCGGGTCCATTCCGAACTGTAGACACTCCGGTAGGGGGGTACACGTCGTGCTCGAGTCGTTATTTTATCAGTGCCACCTTGTCTAATTACATAGGTTCGGCACTTATTGTTGCGTATCTTAAAGATGTTGTTGGTTCATCAATAGTAAGTGTGCCCAGTCCCGCACCAAATGAATTTTATTTCGATTCAAATCTTTACATATTTTATTCTGGGCTTGAGTTGAACATTCACGAGAAGCAGCCAAACAATAACAATTCCTGCACCAGTGCGTTCAGCCGTTTTGATAAGTTTGAGTTTCGTTACGTTATCGTCCCCGGAGGGCAACCCATTGGGCCGCAGAGCCTGAACCCGGTCTCGAGCCTGAAAAAGTTGCCCTACTCCGAAATCCAGAAGCGTTTCAACCTTCCCGACTGAGCTTTTTCTCGCGCTCGAGCGGTCAGCAACTTTCGCCCTAGCCCTCTGCCTGTCTTGGGCAAAACGGCACTGAGACAAGGGCCTGCCCGCCTCGGCGGCGCGGAGCGCCTTACACAAGGAGCACCCTATGAACAAGCCTCGCTTCACCAAACGCACCCTGCTCAGCGCGGTCATCGTCATCAGCGGGTTTTCGGCCCTAGCTGCGGTCAACCTCACCAGCTTCACACCGGGAACGCCCATCAAGGCGGCAGAGATGAACGGCAACTTCTCGAGCATCAAGACCGCGATTGAGGCGCTCGAGGCTCCGGGCGGCATCTCGAGCGCGCAACTGGCATCCGGCGGGGCCGACGGCAAGGTGCTCAAGCTCGCGGGCGGCAAACCGACCTGGGCCGACGACCTCACCGGAAGCGGCGGCGGCACGGCTTTCTCGGCGGGTTCGGGCCTCGCGCTGACCGGAAGCACCTTCAGTATTGCGGATGGCGGCGTGACCTCGAGCAAACTCAGCGCTTCGGGTGGGGCAGACGGCAAGGTGCTCAAACTCTCGAGCGGAAACCTGGTCTGGTCCGATGACCAGGTGGGCAGTGGCGGAGGAGGAGGAACGACTTACAGCGCCGACGGCTCGAGCCTACAACTCAGCGGCACGACTTTTTCAATTAAAGACGGCGGGGTGAGCAGCGCCCAACTGGCCGTTCCGCTGTCCATGAACGGCTCGGCGGCGAATTCAGGTGTGCTCTCTGCCACCAACACCTCAGCGACCCCCAACGCGGTGGGCCTGTTGGGACGGAGCATAGGAGCGAGTGGAAAAGCACCCGGCTTCGAGGCGGGGGTGTGGGGGGACAGTTCGCTGGGATACGGCATCTACGCCAGCAGCTCGGGCAATATCTCGCTTTTTGCCGCCAATGACACCCGCACAGCGATTAAAGGCTTCAGCACCAGTGGAATCGGCGTGGAGGGGAGCAGCTCGAGCAGCACCGGCCTGACCGGCAGCAGCACCAGTGGGCGCGGGGTGGAGGGCCGGGGCGACATCGGCGTGATTGGCATCAGCGACTCGAGGGCGGTCATCGGCACCCAGGGCGTCATCTCCTGTCCAGGAGCCTACGCGGTGGGAGGGTGCGCCACCACCAATAACGCGGCCTCCTTTCACGGCGGTTCTGGAGGAAACGGAACCTGCACTTACGCGGGTGGAGCAGGCTGGAACTGCGCCTCGGACCGAAACCTCAAGGAGAACTTTCGGGCGGTGAGTCCGAGGGCGGTTCTCGAGCGCCTCCAAAAGATGCCGGTGAGCCGCTGGAACATGATTGGCGACTCGAGCAAAACCCCGCACCTCGGCCCGATGGCGCAGGACTTCAAGGCCGCCTTCGGGCTGGGCGACAGCGACAAGACCATCAACACCGCCGACGCGCAGGGTGTGGCGCTGACCGCCATCAAGGGTCTGGCCGAGGTGGTGCAGGAAAAAGACGCCCAAATCGTGGCCCTCTCGAGCAAACTTTCAGCGCTTGAGGCCCGGTTGGACGCGCTCGAGCGACGTTGATACGGGTTTCTTTGGCGCTCGAGCCATCGGCTTTGAGCCATTTAGGGAGAATCATGAAAAGATTGTCGTTGCTTAAGCTTCAAGCCGCTGTGAGCGCTGGGTTTCTGCTGCTTGCAGCGGCCAGCGCCCAGGGTGTAGCGGAGTTTCGTCGCATCGCGCTTCCCGGTGACGACGAGCGGGTGACGGGCGTGTACTGCTCGAGCGTCCAGGCGTGCGTCATCGCCACCCACGTTTTTGGTGGCGCCGGACACCTCTACGCCACCGACGGCAAAAAGATAACCGCCACCCTCCTGACCGGGGACAGCAAGCTGGCCGAGAGCTTGGGCACGCTGGGCACACTCGGCTTCACCGGGCTTTCAAAGGTGGGGGGTAGGCTCATCGCGCTGGTGGACGGCGCGGGGGGGGCGCTGGTCAGCGCCAGCGGAGACCCGACCCAGGCAGCTTCGTGGAGCGCGGTCAAAATCGGCACGCTGGGCAGCGGTCAAACCTTCGGACTCAACCAGCAGATGGGAATAGGGGTTAGGGATGACCGTTGGGTAAATTTTGTGTTCCGCAATACCTATGAAAACAGCGACGCACCGGGTCCAGGGGCGTTTTGGACCCCGCTGTGGTCGCCGGTTGCGCCCAGCGTGCCGGGCAACTTCGAGGTGCTCAAGAAGGCCGACCCCAAGCTGTGCGATTCCGACCCCGGCGTGAGCGTCTCGCCCCATTTGACCCAGGCCGCTTACGTGGCACCCGACCTTGCGCTGATGGTCTACCCCTCGGGCGCACGCAACCAGCGCGGCACGGATTCGCCCGGCGTGTGTATTTCCACCGATGGCGGTAAGCGCTTCTCTCATGTGGAATTTGCGGGCATCGGTGAAGATTACGGGCCGCTGGGCGTGACCTGCCTCAACGCGAGCAAGTGCTTGGCTTACGGGGGTCTCGATTTTGCGCCCGAATCAGCCTTTATTTACTTCACCAACGACGCCCAGAAGGGCGCGGCCTCGAGCTGGAGCAAGGCCAAGCTGCCCGCTCTGCGCGAGAACACCAAGTTTCGCCACGTCTTCTTCGCGCCAGGTGGGGTGAACGGCTGGGCGCTGGGCTGGAGCGGCAGCGGGGACGCGCTGATGCTGAGCACGGGCGACGGCGGCTTGAGCTGGAAAGACGCGACCTCGAGCATTCGCGCACTCGCGCCGGGTGGGCGGCTGCACTCGGGCTTCGCTTTTGATGCCACCCACGTCTGGATTGGGGGTGAAAAGGGCGTTCTGCTCACCACCGGCAACTGAGAATTTGAGCGCTCGAGCTGCAAATCTGGCGCACTCGAGCCTGACCTCCGTGCTCAACGCCACCCGACTTTCAAGCTTTGTACCCACCAGGAGGACTTATGAAATGGCCCCTCTCGAGCGTTCTTATCCCGCTTCTGCTCATGGTCGCTTCCGTGAGCTGCTCCCCCGCATCACCGACTCCGGGGGTTCCGCCCGTTACCGACCCACCCATCACCGACCCACCCATCGTCAACCCGCCGCCCGGCACGACCATTCCGTTGCCCACCCTAAAAGTGGACCCAACCGTCAAACCCAGCTTCCTCAGCCTGCCCGACCTTGAAGGCGGACCGCGCCCGGTCTCGAGCGTGACCGACGCCAAAGGCAACCAGCGCGACTTCGTGCAGAACGAAATCATCGTGACCACCAAAGACGCAGCCAAGCTCGAGGCGCTGCTGACGCGCTACAAGGGCAAAATTCTGGCTAGCGTCAAACCCGAGGACCCGGAACTGGCTGCCCTCGAGCCGATGTATCTGGTGCGGGTGGACGCTTCGGGGGCGGACTCGAGCCAACTGAGCGCCGATTTGAGAGCGTTGGACCCGCTGAGCCGGGGAGAGCTGCGGGTCTCGAGCGGGGAGGGCGAGAAGCTCATCAGCGCGGCAGCTCACGAGGGCAACGGGGTGGGTCTCAACTGGATTTCCACGCCCAGCAACTTTATCGACAGGAGCGTCACCGATACCCCGGTGGGTCCTGGAGCGACCAGTTACACCAGCAACGCTTTCAACTGGTCCTTCTTTAACGCCGGGGGAGAGCAGGACATCGGCGTGACCGAGGCGTGGCGCGCACTTCAGATTGCGGGCAAACTCGGCAACAAGGTCAAGGTGGCCGACCTCGACATCGGCTTTCACCCCGACGCCGACTTCCCGGCGGGCTGGGAATCCTTCTCGAGCGTGTCCGGTCAGGCAGCGCTCGAGAACTGCCTGAGCTTTTGCTCGAGCGGGGCGTGGCACGGCAGCAACGTGGTTCACACCCTGGCCGGATTGTCCGACAACCGCTACGGCGCGGCGGGGGTGGCCGGTCCGGTGGCGAGCGTCATTCTGGGCCTCACCGACCTGACCGAGTGGAACAACATAGAGGCGGTGATTCGGGCGCGGGCCAGGGGAGCCAAGATCATCAACATGAGCTTCAGCGGGCGCACCCCCGCCGGGCTGGGCTGGACCCAGGACCCGTTCAGGTTGGTCGTCTTTACGGTGCGAACCAGCGGAACCCTTTTCTTCGCCTCGGCAGGCAACGACGGCAAGGACGTGGACGAAACGGATTGTTTCATCAAGTGTTGGGAGGAAGGGTTTTGGACCCCCTGCGAGTTCGGCAGCGTGATTTGCGTGGGCGGACTGGCTGAAAACAGCAAGGATAAGGCTGGCGGGTCCAACTACGGCAAAAACGACGTGCGGCTTTTCGCGCCCTACGTGATGTGGGTGGGTCCCGACCCCGACCACAGCGGCACCGGGGCGCACAAGGTGCAGGGAACCAGCTTCTCGAGTCCTTACGCGGCGGGGGTGGCCGCGCTCATCTGGGCGGCGAACCCCTCACTGGGTGCCGGTGGGGTCGAGAGCATCCTGCGGGACACCGCGCACTTCAGCCAAGACAGCCGAGTGAATCACTACGTCAATGCCCAAGCAGCAGTGGTCAAAGCGCTGGGCAGCCTGGCCCCCGCGCTCGAGTTCACCTCTCCCATCCAGGGCGCGAGCGTTCAGGTGGGAGCCAACACCTTCAACGTGCGGGCGGTGGACCTCGAGGACGGCAACGCCTGCTGCGTCGTCACCGTGCGCTCGAGCGTGGAGGGCGTGCTGGGCAGCGCCCCCAGCAATGGCAGCACCGCGCAGGTGGGCTACACCTTCACCACGCTGGGACCGCGCACCATCACCGCCACCGCCACGGACAGCAGCGGCAAAACCGGAACCGCCACCATCAACATCACCGTGGTCAACACCCCTCCCACCGTGAGTATCACCGCGCCCTCGAGCGGCTCGAGCGTGTTCAAGGGCACCGCGCTCACCCTGCGTGGTACCTCCTACGACCCCAACGAACCCGGCGCAGAGTTGCCCTGCTCGAGTTTGCGCTGGACCAGCAGCGTGAGCGCCGATGGAACCGCCACCGGGTGCACCGCCAGCCTGACCTTCTCGAGCCTGGGAGCGCGCACCCTGACCCTCAGCGGAACCGACACACAGGGCGCGGTGGGGACCGCAACAGTGAGCGTCACCGTAGTCAATCCACCGCCCGACCTGCCGCCCACGGTCCGCATCACCTCACCCGCCAACAACGCCAGCGTGGGGCCGAGCCAAGACTTGACCCTCAGCGCCACCGCCAGCGACCCCGAGGGCAAGGCTGTAACCGTGAACTGGACCGTCAGCGTGAGCGGCTCCAAAACTGGGCCGTGGACCGACACCAAGACCATCGGCACCGGGGCCACCCGCACCTGGAAGCCGGACAGCTCCTACCCGCGCAGCGGTTGTGAAACTTACTACTGGGCCAGGCTTCAGGCCACCGCAACCGACCCTGCCGGGGGCAGTGGTCAAGATTTCATCGTCATCAACGTGCTCGTTATCTGTTGACATCACGGCTCAACGGCCACGAAACAAGCGTTGTTTCATGGCTCCCCGCCCTCGAGCCTTCCAAGTTGTCCCAGTTTTAAGGAGAAAACCATGACCCCCCTGACCGCCCTGACCCCCGAGATGGAATCGCTCAAGATTCGCCTCAAGGCCACCTGGATGTCCGGCGACTACGCCCACTTCGCCGAGCCGATGCTGCCCGGTGCGCTCGAATTCCTCGAGCGCCTGAACCTCCAGCCCGGTCAAACCCTGCTCGACGTGGGCTGCGGCGCGGGTCAAATCGCGCTTCCGGCGGCTCGAGCGGGCCTTAAAGTCACCGGAATAGACCTGTCCACCAACCAGGTTGAGCAGGCCCGCGCTCGAGCGGCGGCGGCGGGTTTAGAGATTCGCTTCGACGAGGGCGACGCCGAAATGTTGCCCTACCCCGACGCCTCGTTCGACGTTGTGGTGAGCCTCATCGGGGCCATGTTCGCGCCCAGACCGGACCGGGTAGCTGCCGAGATGCTGCGGGTGTGTCGGCCTGGAGGCCGCATCGTGATGGCCAACTGGACCCCGCAGGGATTCGTGGGGCAGTTGTTCAAAACCATGAGCAAGCATGTGCCGCCTTCACCGCTGATGCCGTCCCCGCTGCTGTGGGGCGTCGAAGACACCGTGCGGGAGCGCTTCGGAAATGCGGTGTCCGAGCTAAAGTTGACCAAACGAAACTATCCGTTTCACTACGCCTTAAATCCTGCCGAGACCGCCGAGTTTTACCGTCTGTACTACGGACCCACCCACCGCGCCTTCGCCGCGCTCGAGGTTGAGCCGCAAGCGCTTTTGCGCCATGACCTCGAGCAGCTCTGGACCCAGCACAACCGCGCCGTGGACGGCACCACGCAGTACGACTCCGAATATCTCGAGGTGAGCGCGCTCAAATTCTGACCGTCTAAACCTCAAGCTCGAGCCATAAAAACCCCCCTCGGAACTCGAGGGGGGTTTTGTTCCAGTATAGCTTTTGACTCAATCAGCGCAATGGACCCCATAACGCCTTAATCAGCGTGCTCGAGAGTTCGGGGCCAAACAATCGCGCCGCCAGCGCATTGCCGGGGTCGCGCTCGGCACTGCCCCGCCGCAGCGCAATGTCGCGCCGCCGCAGAACAGCTCGAGCGCCGAGTTCGGTGGGCTGCGCGGCTTTTACCCAGCCCAGCCAGCGCTCGAAGTGAACTTTGGCCAGGTCCTGAATACTACTGAGGTTCTCGAGCGTGGGGGCCGCGCTAAAATTCAGGGCTGCGCTCGATTGAAACTGCCGTACAAAAGCGCTGGGGCTGACGTAGGGCGAAAAGCGCTTGTCTGCCGCCACCTTGAGCACATCGGCACTCAGCGGGGTGTAATAGGTCTCGAGCGAGGTGGTGTCCAGCATCAGGTCGGTGCGCGGCGCGTAATCCAGATACACGAACAGTTGCGGCAACACTCCGAATTCCATGACCAGATGCGGCACCTCGAGCGAGGGGTCGAGCCATGCGGTGAGCCTCATGGTCCCAATAGGTCCGGCTTGAAGCTGAGCGTGAACAAGGCGCTCGAGCGGTGTACCGTTGTACGCGTAGAGCTTGCCCTTGGCCAGACCGGATGGGGCCGTATACCCCTCGAGCGCTTTCACCGTGGCGTCCGGGACCAGCGGAAACTGGGCCTCGAGCGCAGCTCTTGAGGCCAGGGTGGTGTTCCACAGGCCCTCGAAGCCCTGACCGGGAGTTAAGGGTGTTCCTGCGGGAACGGGTACGGGTGCGGCAGTTTGCGCCCTTGCTAAGCCCGAGCCAAGTGCGCCCAGGGCCGCGAATTGACCCAGAAGCCTACGTCTCGAGAGGGTCATAAATTACTTCTTGGGGGGTGAGGCTTGAATGGCTCCCACCACCCGGCTCAGCGAGTCGTTGCCCACCTGAAGCACGTAGATGGGGCTTTTGAGGCGGTCTCCGGCCTTGCTGAAGCTGATGTCACCAGTGAAGCCCTTGATTGAGATACTTTTCATGGCGTCTTGCACATCCTTGCGACTCGGCAGATTACCCTTGTTCGCTTTGATGGCCAACCTCAGACCCTCAAGCGCCACGTCCATCGCGTCGTAGCCAATGAGGCTAATGGGTAGCGGCTCGACCTTGAACTGCTTGCGGTAAGCATCTGTCATCAGGGCCGCCTTGGGGTAGCCGTTGAGTGTGGTAATGTTGCTCACGTAAAACAGACCTTTGTAGTTGTCTCCAGTCAGCTTGGCAAAGGCAGGATTGAGCACCGCGCTGGTAAAGATGGCTCCCATGTAGCCCGCGCCGCGCAGGGCGTTGACCATACCGCCGCTGACGGTGTACTGCGAAACGGCCATGTGAACGGTGTCGGGGCCATCTTTAACGATGCCTTTGGCGATGGCGTCGAAATTGCTGTCCGGTCCGACGGTGACGGTATCTAAGACCTTAGCACCCGCTTCCTTGAAGTGCTGGCTCATCATAGTCGTGCGCTCGACGCCAAGTTTGCTGCCGTTGTTGATAAGGGTGATGTTCTTGGCCCGCATCTCGTCGAGCACGTAGTCGGCTTCGGCCAGGGTAAAAGTGTCGGCTCGAGGCACAATGCGGTTTATATTAGTCCAACCTTTCTCGGTCAGTGCGTTCTCAATGCTGAACGGGTTAACCACGGCTAGGTCGCGCCGCTGAAAAAAAGGTGTGACAATCATGCTGCTGTCCGAGGTTGCAGGTCCGATGGCCACCAAAACGGTGGGGTCCGAGACTATCTGGCTGGCCTTGTTCAGGGCGATTCCGGGGCTGCCCTCGTCGTCAAAATTTTTGAACTTGAGGTCAAAGCCCAACTTGGCAAACTCGGCCTGAGTGTCCTGAAAAGACAAGGTGGCCCCGTTGCGAAGCGCGTTGCCCATGTTGGCGTAAACTCCAGACTGGGGTAACAAAATGCCCACTGTGAGCGGTTGCAGGCTTTGAGCACCCGCAAAGCTCGAAAGAAGCAGACATGCACTGGCGATTGCTAATTTTTTCATGACGACCTCGAGTCAAGCACTGTTTTTTGAAAAAGCATGGGAAAAGGTTTCCCAGTTTGAGCGGTAGCCGTGAAGATGGCATGGTAAAATCCCGTAAGCTATCCTACAATTGACACGTTATTAAAAATAGCTCATTTAAACTGGGATATTACTTACAAAGTTTATTTGTACTAATCCCATACTTATTTTCAGCTCGAGATTTAGCTCTGTTTTCAAACCACCTGGAGAAATTAGTTTATAGTTTCATTAAACTTATAAAAAACTCAAAAATATCTCTGCGCTCAAGCTCAATCCATCAGGGCGTTCAACTCGCGCTCGAGCGCACTCAAAAACCCATCCTCGAGCACACTTTTTTCGGGCTTCTGGAAACTCTGACCCAGTGGAACCCAGGAAATGCAGCCCAGATAACCCTCGGTCTCAGGCAGGCAAATCTCGTTCTTGAGCGGGTAAACCTTAAGCAGCAGCGCGTGAATCCACAGTTTGTTGCGGTACTTGAAGCGGGCCTCAATGCTGCTGGGGGTCAGGGGTTGGTAGGGTTCGAGAGAGCGCGCCCCCTCGAGCGATTCGACCTTCCACACCTTTACCACCTCGACAAAGGCCGGAAGGCACACCTGACCAAATTGCGGGGCTTTACGCAGGTTGCCGCGAAATTCTTCACGCAGCTCGAGCGGGTTTTGGTGCAAGAAGGTGGGGTAGAGCCAGAAGGAGCGGTGCTCAAGTTCAAACTGGTCACGGGTCTCGATGATGCCACCCTTGCGGAGGATGAGTGCGGTATTGCCCTTCACAAGAGCCTGAACCTGGCTATCCCATTCTTTGAGTGCGTAATCGGTCATGGGGAAAGTATAGGAAGTGGGGCTGAGTGTAGGTAGAGATGAAAACCTCAATCTTGAGACTCCAGAGGTCAGAAGGGTTTTGCACTGTCAGTAGTTTATTATTCGCGTTCAGGCCACCGGCAAGAGATAAACGTACTCGACATTGAGAGTTTTGATTTCACTGTAACGCATAATAAATAGGTCGCCTTCCACACTGTAGTAGCGGCTATCCTGACCCCGTGAAACTGGGTTGTAAGGCTGGTCATCAGAACGATCTTTATCTAGACGACGCCGTGAAACCTGCTCGAGGGTCAGACGCTCGAGGATGCCTTGGCGGTCGAAGGTCCAGCTCACCAGCGTTCCTCGGTAGAGGTAGGTTGCTTCTTTAAATTCGACCACCGCAGTGATGTACACGTCCGGTTTGAGGGTGGTTGCAGGAGCCAGGGCATCCTCCCCCGAGAACAGATAATGCCACTCGTTGGAGAAGCGCAGAAGTGGAAATCGTCGGTCCCAGCGCTGACTTCTGACCAAAAAATGAGCGCAGTAACCCAGTAGGTAGCCTGTGACAAAAAGGCTGAGGAAATAGGACGTGATGGCTGCGTGGCCCGCTGTGATCGCTTGAATCGCTTGCGCGAGATAAGCTTGGTCTTTGCCGAACTGCCCGATGAGCAAGGTCAGGAGGGTTCCATAATCAATTCGCAAGCCAGCGATTGAAAATATATTGAGCCATATTGCGTGTAGAACGACCGCCCAAAG
>Ga0123338_10005691_pt1 | contig 10612 bp, 16 predicted proteins | sample grotaG_FD_89793 | JGI IMG/M metagenome (GOLD analysis project Ga0123338, IMG submission 89793) | Glacier valley bacterial and archeal communities from Borup Fiord, Nunavut, Canada, to study Microbial Dark Matter (Phase II) -... | ecosystem: Environmental > Aquatic > Freshwater > Ice > Glacier ...
CGCGCCCCGGTTCGTGGTGCTGGAGCCGGCCCAGGAGGCATCTCAGGCCGACATCGAGCACCTGGTTGTGAAGGCGTCGCGCCAGTGGGCGACCGAGAAGAAGACCGCGCTGGACTTCGCCGGCCGCAAAGCGGCTGAGCTGAAGGGCGTGGAGTACGTCGAGCCAGTGGTCGCCCCTCCGGCCAAGCGCGTGGCCAAGGAGACCCGCTACCTGGTCTACGGCGATGAGAAGACGGTCGGTGTGGTGATGGTGACCGGCGCCGACAACCGCTACGACGTGGTTGTGAAAGGTGAGGTCGTTCACACCATCAAGGCCACCCGGGCCTACCGCATCCAGCGCCAGGAGGCGATCGGCGAGGCCAGCAAGCTGGAGCTGGCCGCCTAGCATCACACGGGACTGAGGACACGCCCGGCCACTTGGTCGGGCGTCGCTATGTACCTGGGTCATCTTACCGCACGGGATAAATCCCGGCGGCTTGCTCCTCGCGAGAGCTGCCGTGACTCGCGATACCGTGGCACAGGATACATGGCAGAAGCGGGAACGATTGGCCGGATGACACCCGCTGACTGCGGATCGGCGGCCCACTCGTCAAGCGCGGCTCAAGTCAGCGTTGCAAGCCGGGCGCATTGCTGCATCCTCTAGCGAGACGAGTATGTTGCAATTCCATCCCTGTTTACGCTGCGGCGCAGACCAAACCCGAAGGTTTGGAGAAGCATGTTTCCGAAGAAACCGCTGAAGGGGCTGACGCCGATCGGTTGTGCAACTAAGTCCATTATACCGCATTAGGACGCCAAATGCAAGCGAATGAAGAGACGCAACATCTTGCGTCTGTATCGTAATGAAGCCAGAAAGCATCGGGGCGCTTGAGTCCGAAGGAGTCATTGCGCCCCGTTTCGCTTCCTCCCCACGGTCTGAAGACCGGGGGCTACCAGCTCAAGGATCATGGTGTACCACATTGGAGACGCTATGACGATCGGTGATTTGGAGTTCAACGAGTGGCTCGAAAAGCACGGGATGGTGGCGGCCGCGCCGCTGCCTGAGCAACTGAACGGCGTGATCATGCTGCTGACCGACGCGCTGGCCAGCTCGGACATGCGCGAGTTTCTGACCACCTTCCTGCAAGAGCTGGTGCAGACCGACCCGGAGATGTCCCTGAAGACCTTCGCCGACCTGGTGCGGGATGGCTTGAACGCCGACCTGACCGACCCAAGCGGCGGGTTCCTCAAGCCCGGCCGACATCGGATTAACTAGCCGGCAACGATTCGTGATTGAAACAGCCATATGGCAGAACGAGGAGTCCCGGGATGACAGAAACCATTGCGCCGGCGCTAGACATCAGCCGGCTGAGCGAGCTGACGCTCGCGGTGATCAATGCCCGTTTGGACGCTGCTGGCGAAGGCACGGCGGCGGCATTCGACCACGTTGGCGGCCTGACCAACGTGATCTTCGAGCTATTGGCGATCGACCTGCGCAGCGGCGGCACCGCAATCAGCATCGCGTCGAGAGACCTGGTGCTGACCGCGCTGCGTGAGAGCGGCTACCTGCCGCCGGACAACGCCAGCGACGCCGATATTGTGCGGCTGCTCGACGAGACCGGCGTGTCCTTCTCACGCAGCGCGGCCGAGGCCGACGCGCACGCACGCGCACTGCTCCAGGCCGCTGCCGTGGCGCTCGCGGCCGGCGATGCCTTTGCAGCTATGACGTTCATCGACGGGCCAGAAGGCGCAGGCATCGGCTGGCAGCTCACGCGGGATGAGGTGCAGAAGCGGATCGATGAGCGCATACCTGTCTAGGATTTATCCGAGGTGTGCCGCAGTAGAAAGCCCAGCGGCACACCTCGTTGGCTTGTAAACCTTGACAACTATCTTACGATGTGCTATAATTTAATTGAGCGCAAATAGCGCCGACCCCTCCCTATCGAAGGATTCATCGCAATGAGCAATCAGCCCCAAACACCGACCGAAACACCGACGCACACCTACCTGTACCGGGTTGTGGAAGCCGCCTGCCGCGCGCCCGACCTCTCACAGACCGAAGCCGCCAGCTTGCCCTATGTGTACTCGACCACGGTGGACGGCCCGCTGGCGGTGGCGGTGCTCCAGGATGTGCGGCGCTTGGGGCTGTTTGCCAAGTGGGCCGGCGACTTCGTGGCGACCGACCGTGAGATCCCGGCCCTCCAGGTGGCCGAGTGGCAACTGCTGCCAGCGAGCTCGATGGACCGCGAGGCCATCCACCTGTGGCTGATGGGGATCGGTGCGGCCAGCGAGGCGGCCGCCGCGGCGCTGTTCGAGCAGAAGCTGGGCGAGCGACTGGCGATGGTGGATCTGCTCGACCAGGTGCTCAAAGGGCTGGGCATCAGCGAGCATGTGATGATTGAGCCAATCACGGCCGACAGCATCATGATTGGCCAGAAGACCATGGCCTTGCAGCAGATCGACATCGACACGGCCAATGTGCTGGCGGATGGCCGCGCAGGTGCGGGCATGATTTGGGACGAAGCGCGGGCGCAGCTGCGCTCAACCGCAGGCCTGCCGCCGATCGCACCGTCGGCCTGACCGACGACTTCGGATAACTGATAGCGACCTCGGCACACGGGTGCCGGGGTCGTTTTTGATTCGTGGAGAAAACGCATGCACCCCAACGCAGATTTCGAGCGAATGATCGCAAGCGCCGTTCGCCTGGCCATATTCGACGCGCGGCAGGGCAGCCGGCCGGCCCAGCGCTGGCTGCACGAAACCGGGCTGGCCGCGCGCGCCGGCCTGATGGATGGCCCACCGCTGCTGACGGATACCGAGGAAGCCGCCCCGGTCGCCGCGCCGCTGGCCCAGGACACGCTGCCCTCCGGAAAGAAGTCCACGGTTTGGGAACAGGGTGCTATCCAAGTGATCTCGGTGGTCGGCAAGGTCTGCTGCTACGGTGTAGCGGTCGCCGGCGAGGTCAAGCACGTTATCCCGGCCAGTCGGCACTGGCGACAGGAAAAGGCGGCGGCGATCGCGCTGGCCCAAGCGCTGGCTGCATGAGCGCGGCCCCACGTCGCTCGAAGAAGACCAAAGAACAGATTGTTGAGATCCCGTACGACAGCGTGGAGACCGGCCTGAACAACCGCACGGTGTTCGAGCTGGAGGAGCTGGAGGAGCTTTCCCGCGACATCGCCAAGCGTGGGCTGCTCCAGGTGCCCTGTGTGCGCCCTGCGAGAGCCCAAGGACGATATCAATTGGTATACGGAGAAAGACGCTACCGCGCCTGTGGGCTGCTGGGCTGGCAACTGCTGCCGGTGATTATCCGGCAGCTCTCCGATACGGAGGCCTTCGCCGCGATGCTGGTCGAGAACAACCAGCGCAAAGACCCCGACCCGATCGACCAGGCGCAGGGCTTTCAGCGCGCGACCACCGAGCACGGCTGGAGCGTGCAGCAGATCTACGAGCACACGCGGGTGAAGGTGCAAGTCATCAACGCCCGGCTCGCCCTGCTGCGGCTGCATCCGACCTACCAGCTGATGCTCCGGCGCGGCCAGCTGGAGCTGGCCCAGGCCGAGATGCTGGTCAATCTCGACCACAACCGCCAGGCGGTGGCGGTGCGCGTGCTGACCTCGGTGTCAAAGCGGCCGACGCTGGCCGAGTTTCGCCGGGTGATCGGCGACCTGTTCAAAGACCAGGTTGCGGAGGAGCAGCAGAATCCGCTGTTTCCCGACCTGGAACAGGTGTGGATGGAGCGCCTGGCCGAGGCGGCGCAGACGGGCAAGCGGGCGCGCACCAAGCGGCTGCCGCTCAATCCGGCGATGCCGGCCCCGCCACGATTCAAGCGTACCTGGTGGTTCGCCAACCAGCTCTACGACTACGCCCTACAGCTGCGCGCGGAGGGCTTCGCCGAGGGCGCGGACGCCATCTATCACGTCGTCGAGGCGGCGATCGACGGCGGCATTTTGGAAGCCGATGAAACATTATTCAAGGAGCTGGTATGAGAGAACGTTCGGAGCGACTGGCCAGTGTGATCACGGCCGCGCTGCTGCTGCTGGGGATGGAGCGCGAAGTGGTCGCCGGCAACGATACGGTGACCGTCGGCGACATCCTCTTGCAGTGGACGGAGACCTGGACGCAGCTGGGAGCGGGCGGCGGCGAGCGGCATAGCGCCGCTGCGGGATGGGAAGTTCGGTTGCTGCCGTCGACGCTTGCCTCCGGCATTATACACAATGACCGCTCGGTGGTGCAGCAGGTGGTTGTCCTTGTGGTGCTCGACGCGGTGTGGCCAGCCTTGAACGGCTTGGACGCGCCCACGTCGCAGCCGTTTGCGGCTGTGGAATAATGGCAGGGTTACCAAAAGACACGACCAGGGCGCAGATCCTCCAAGCGCTCATGCGATTCGATACCGAGCTGCGGCCGCTGCCCAAATGGGCCGGCTGGGAAGACCGGCCCTCCCAAAAGTACGTGCTGGAACACGATGGCCATGCCTATCCACCCAAGCAGATCATCGCGCTGGCCACCGGCTGCCCGGTCAACACGTTTTCAGGCGGCGACGAGACCAACCGCTGGCTTCGGCGGCGCGACTTCACCGTTCGGGATCTGCGTGATGCGTGAGGAGCTGATCTGCCCGAGCTGGGCGATCTACGAAGCGGCCGCTGCGCACACCAACGCGCAGGCGTTCTCCGAGGCCGAGCATCGCAAGCAGGAGGCCACTATTCCGGCGGTGTTCAGGATCGGCGCGCGGGTGTTTGTGACCTGTGGCGCGTGGTGGGGCGCTGCGCCGGAAGGCGCGCCACGCGACCTGTCGGATCCGCCGCGCCAGCTCTCGATCTACGAGGTGCGTGAGGCCCTGCCCCATGAGCAGGACAACCGGGCCAAGCGCGATGCAGACATGTTCTACGCCGGCCGGGTCTTCAAATCGGATATGCGGCGCTGGCTGATGCTGACGCCGTTCACGCTGCTGCCGCCCACGGTCGAGCGCCCGGAGCAGTTGCAACAGGAGACACTCTTTTGACGATTGAGATTGCACCGCCGAAGCCGGTCTACGCCAAACCACCGGCCCCAAAGCCCAAGCGCTTAGGGAATTATTATCATGGTCGCCCGGCGCGTTCGGATAGGGACGACGGCACCGTAATGGCATGGTGCGACATTGAGGGGCGGTTCTGGTGTGTTCACCCAATTAGTCAGCAATGGATCCACGAAGAAACGCTGCATACGCTGTTGCGCGAGGCAGCGATGGACATGCCCGGAGCGAGCGAGCCACTCCTGAAGATGGCGTATGACTGGAATGGTCGTGAGGGCTTGCGGATCGTCAGTGTGCGGTTCGACTTCCAGTATCAGAAGTGGTTTCTGGATGGCACCGAGCCGGGCGTGCCGCGCAAGTACACGCACTTCCGCCTGTACGAAGTGCCGGATGGGCAGACGCTGACTGACCTGGCCACGGCCTGGGCGCAGCAGGAGGTACTGCGCACACGCGGCCAAGTGCACTGGGATGCGATCGCTGCGCTTCGTGTGCTGAACTCGAACTTGAGTGTCATCGTCGATGGCGTGACGAAGCGCCTCGCGATAGCGATCGCGCCGGAGCGCGCGCCTGAAGCGCCCTCGGTGTCACCCCAAAGCACTACAGATACAAGTGAAGGGTAAGCAACCGCGCGCTCTCGGTGAGGGCGCGGACGTCGTGCGGCGTATCGGTGTCGAGCACCAGCATGCAACCGGGCGTCAGCTTGTAGTCGTGATCATCGGCCAGCACCATCATGGTGCCTTCGAGCGCCTGGATGGTAACCAGGCCGTGCGCAGCGTGCACCGGCAGCGCAACGCCGGCGTCGAACGAGAACAGCACCTGCGTCACCATCCCGCGCTGCACCATCGTGATTTGCCGGTGGCCACCGTTGGCCGGGCGCGATTCATTGCGGAGGATGCGCAGCTCCTCGGCCAGGTTATAGGCGTGAATCGTGCCACTGAACCGCGCGGTGGGATGCTCGCGCATCCGTTCTGCATCAGCCATTCCAGCCTCCGGAATGTAAATGTGCGGCTGCCTCTCATCGGTCAGCCGCACATTTGTTATAGATAGCACGCTTACGCATGCCTGTTCTACGCAGTATAGCACGAATGCCATCCCTCCGTGGTGAGGAACAGCATTCGGGCTGAAAAGGGTACTACGCGGTTGAGCCTCCAGTATATCAAACCATCACACGTCGTGTGCGCCTGTCTGACCGTCGAGGAGTTCGAGTTGCGACCTCCGGATTCCGACGATTGGGACAACGAGCCGCCCACGTTTCCGAACGCGCTACCGATTTGCACCCATACCGAGCCGTGCCGCTATCAGACATTTTGTTGCCGCAGCCTTGGCATTCGTGGCCGGCACAGGTGATCTGCGCAGGCTACGAGGTCGCCTACACTGGCGCTGGGAGCGAGATCAAGCTCACGGTCGAGCCGCTCCTTGGCGCCTGGTGGCCTGCGATGTTGCCGTTTCACCCCTCGCCCGAGGCGACGCGCGACGAGCAGCTGGCCCTGATTGCCGGCATCTTGCTGACGGCCAAGCTGAAAGATGCGTTTCAGCAGAATGTGCGGAGGTGGTCATACGCTGGCGCAGTGGCGTACTTGGCCCGCGCGCTGATTGGCGCGCGTACGCCTTCCCATATTTACCACTGGCCGGAGGCGAAAGTGGGGCGCGGCGCGGTGCTGTTTTGGCATGTCGGCCGCAGCTCGATGCAGACGCCGGACGAAACGATCCCGATCGTGGATTTCATCCACCAGTTTCTGCCTGAGCCGCCGCCGGAGGCCGAGCAGCTGGCGATGTTTTAGCGGGCCTCCAGAGTGCGGGGGGATTTCATGCCCACATCGGCGAACGCGCCGGTGCTGCTACCATTCCCGGCCTGTGCCGGTGTCCTATGATGGCTTAGACGACGCCCTCGAAGAGGCCCGCCAGAGAGTATACCAGATGACTGACTTCACGTTCGCGCATGTGCTCGGGCCGGCGCGCAAAGCCGCGCAGCGGCTGATCACGGAGCTGCACTACAGTGGATCTTCGGGCAACAGTGGCTACCTGCATACCATCACGGTCGGCGGCGAGTTGCAAGCGGCCTGCCTCATCGGCGGCACGCTCTCGAAGGGTTCAGAGAAAGCGCTGATAGCGCCCGGGTTTCCCTGCCGCCTGGTCAAGCGCCTGGTGGCGGCCGATCACTGTCCCGTGCCCGAGAGTCAGTTGCTCCGTGCGTCGATGCGCGACGTGGCCACAAAGCTCCAGCATGCGTACTTGGCCATCTCATACGCAGATGAGGTCGCGGTAGACGCGCGCACCGGGAATCCGCTCTCAGGGGCGCTCTACGCGGCCAGTGGGTTATTCTTTATTGGCTTTACCAGCCAGCCACGGTATGCGGTGGTCGACGACCTGGGCGCGCTGCGATCGAGCCGGCAAGGCCCGATCAGCCTCTCGCGCAAGACGCTGCCGAAGGCTGGCGACATCTGGAACGAGCGCGAAGTCGCGCGCGATTGGCGCATGGTGCAGATCCCGCCGGCGCGGGTGTGGGTGACCCCGGTGGTACCGTGGAGCATCGCGGGCGTGGCGACCACACGGGCATGGCGCAAAAGCCAGTATCTGGCGTTCTGGCGCAATCTCGCGCCCGCGCGCAAGGTGTGGGCGCAACGCTGGATCGACAAGGTTGGCTGGCGGCGCTTGCTGCGAGATGCCACGGTCGAGCAGGTGGATCCACCGCGCCAAGAGACCGAGCATGCCCTGCTGGCCAGAGGTATCTGGCCGGGCGAACTGATGATCAGGCCGGCCGCGCCGGTTTGGCCCCGGATTGAGGCGCAAGGCCGGCTGTTCACTGAGGCCGACCTGGAGGGCGAGCGCACCAGCGGCCGATTATATTGGCCGCGCGGCGAAGGTGGCGAGCTGTGATAGACTGACCACATGGTACGAGTCATCAACGCCACGTTTACCGCGAGCGCCAGCGTCGCCGCACAATCGAACGCCGAGGAGCTGCTCTGCGAGCTGGCCGAGGCTGCCTGCCGGCGTAACATCGCCACTGAGCATCCCGGCTATGCCGCGCTGACCCTGCGCCAGCTGGGCCTGTACTGCACGCCATCGCTCTACCAGCCCGATCGGGTCGAAGTGATTGCGATGTACGGCTACACCCTGATACGCGCACCCCTCTGCGCGTAACCACCTGTCTACGGTTCTTGGGGCAAGTTCCGCAGTAGAATGCGCTGCGGCACACCTCGTTATACTGTAAAACTTGACAACTATCTTACGATGTGCTATAATTTAATTGAGCGCAAATAGCGACGAAGCCCACCTACAGAAGGAACCACCGCGATGAACAACCCGATGACCGCAACGGAGTGGAGCCGGCAGTACGTTCAAGAATGGCTTCGTGAAGGGGAGACGGAGTTGTGGGCCGGCCAAGCCAAGACGCTCGGCGGCAAGCCGGTGATCACGGTGGTGCACTGCTCCAGCTTCGACGGCGAGCCGGCCTGCATCGAAGTTCGGGTCGGCAAGCGGGTTCACGCCTCTGTGCCGGCAACCCGGAACTGGCAGAACGAGCGGCGGGCGCAGGTCAAGGTCGGGATGCTCCTGGCCGGCCAGAACGGCTACCAGGTGAACATCGACACCGCGCTGGAGGCGGTGGCCGCCAAGCGGCCCACCGTGAGCCAGCAGGTCGCCGAGTTGGTGGGCCTGATCGCCGACCGACTGTCAGGCGAGAACCAGTCCTGGGAGCTGCTGGACGCGATCGAGACGGCCAAGGCGATGGCCTGGACGCTGACGAGCGGCGGCCCCCAAGCCCTCCGGGATGCGCTGGAAGCCGAGCGGAGCGGCAAGAACCAGCGCGAGATGGACCACGAGTGCGATGCACGCGAGACCGTCGCCATCTACAGCCGGTTCTAGGCACACCCACGGGCGGAGCGACGTGCGCCGCCCTCGTCGTACTACGACATCGAAAGCGAGACACCCAATGTGCAACGCGCACTGCAACCCAGCCCTGTTCACACCGCGGCCCGACGTGATTGCCCTCGGCATGGCGATGGACGAGTGGCGCCGCTCGCGCATCCGCCCTGAGCTGATCTGGTCGAGCGGCCCGCTGCTCGTCCACCTGACGCCGGATCGCCGGATCGTCGCCACGGTCAGCCTGCTCACCCCGTACGACGTGCAGGTCAATGCGCTCAGCAGCTACCCGGAGGCCCGGACGGCGGCGGTGCGGCTGGCCCAGGCGCTGCGGCCGAAGGTCGAGGCGCGCGACAAGATGCTGACCCACTATCACTATCCGGTCTCGTCGAGCACGGTCAAGCGCCAGGCGCGGCTGTTCCTGCTCGACTGGACGACACCGATCCACGACCTGTACGAGCGCTTCGACCCACTGGAGCGGGCCATGCCCGACGGCCGCGAGCGCCACATCCTGGCCGGCATCAGCCAGGCGCTGGCCAACACCATCTTCTAGACCACGCGGCCGCCGGCACTCTCGCTGGCGGCTAGTCGGCCCTATCAAGAAAGCGACGCCAAGAATGAGCACTATCGAGCACGACTTCCTTGCCCGCATGGCCCAGATGCAGGCAGCCTGCGACCTGCTGAACCAAGTTCTGCCGCACGTCGGCATCGTCGCCGCGGCGGTGATAGCGGACTCGGGCGCGACCTGGATCGACGCCGGCCCGCTGCGCATCAAGCTGCTACCCGAGGGCTGGAAGGTCGCGCGAGTGGACAACGAGGAGCGCGCGGCCGACCGGCTGCTCGAGCGGCTGGTGGAGGGCTCGCTGCTCCTGAACGAGCTGCTGCCCTTCTTGGGCGTGCATCGCAAGGTGCAGCCCGATGTGGTTGAGGGAACCAGCCTGCTGATTGGCAGCGTCCGGGCCACGCCGGTCACGAGTGGCTGGAAGGTGGCCGTGGATCCCAGCATCCCTGAGCTGATCGACCTGACCCTGCCGGACGACTGTGGGTTCGACTGGAACGACGTGCTGGACGGGTGCATCGACGCTCGCAACAACTGGCGGCCGAGCGCCTACCTGCACGTCATCCACATCGCGGTGGGCATCGGCACCCGCGCAGCGCTGGACTTCATCAGCAACTACTCCGACGACGGCAGCCCGGCGCCGGATATCGCGGTGCAGATGCTGGCCGAGGCGCTGGGTAGGCTGGAAGAATGGGAAGCAACCGTCGCGGCCGGACAATTCACGCCGGCCGCTTAGTCCGAAGGGAACCACATCGATGCCAGAGCAAGGGTTCGTTGCCTATTACGAGCTGGAGCAGTTCTGCGAGGAGAGCGATTTCCTCGGCCGCATGGGCCTGCTGGGGGAAGATCAGGGGATCCGGCTCCAGCCGCTGGCCACCCGCCTCCAGCGCCACGGCGCGATCGAGGTCACCACCGGGATCGTGCTGACCTTCCGCGAGATCGACGGCCAGATCCACGTTGCGCGCGTCGAGTTGGAGACGATGGAGTTTTGGGATCTGCAGCGGGGCAAGCGCGAGGCGCAGATGGATCGCGCCGAGCAGGCGCTAGCGGCGCTGCGCGCCCACCTGGAGCAGCGGCTGCCGCGGATGACGCGGTTCCCTGGCGGCATCCACCTGCTGCCGGGCATGATGGGCACGATCCGCGAGCTGCATACCAGGCAACCGATCTTCGCGATCGTCGCCGACCGGCCGAACGAGCCGGACTCGCCG
>Ga0123338_10005696_pt1 | contig 10606 bp, 9 predicted proteins | sample grotaG_FD_89793 | JGI IMG/M metagenome (GOLD analysis project Ga0123338, IMG submission 89793) | Glacier valley bacterial and archeal communities from Borup Fiord, Nunavut, Canada, to study Microbial Dark Matter (Phase II) -... | ecosystem: Environmental > Aquatic > Freshwater > Ice > Glacier ...
GGGGGGGAAGGGGAGGGGGGGGGATGGGGGGAGTGGGGGATAGAAAGCTTTGAATTTATTAAGAAATTATAAACTTTGCTCAATTTTAACTCACCACTCCCACTCCCACTGATTACTCCCCCACTCCCCACCTTGACTCCCGAAAAACCACCCCAACTTTTTAAAGGGATTGCCCTCTTTACACCAGGCGGAGACTTAATCTACTGTATCGACCCCAGCAAACAGGGTAGATGGCATCTGCACCTCTGTGCGGGTTTACAAGAAATACTCAACTTACCAGAACCACCCCATTTTCTAGTCCCCTGCTACACAGCGACCATTGATAAGTGGTTAGATCCGCGCACCCAAGAAATTCGGACTATTGCCGAAGCTTACCCAGCAGTACTCAAACATCAAACTTTACTGAATGCCATTTTTGACACCGGAGAACTAACTTGGCAAGCAGTCCCTTGGTCTGAAGGAGTATGCGAACCAATTGTGATGACAACATATCGCGCTTCCTTCCCACAACTTTGGCAAGACCGAGACCTAATCGTCCGCTACGACCTTTCCGAACCACCTCAATATCACCTACCAATTGCCACCTTCACACCCCAACCAAAAATCAAAGGATATGTGCTACGACTATTTGTCGCCGGTCATACCATAGCCACAGAACGCATCCTCGAAAATTTACACCAACTATTAGAACAATACTTAGGTCATCCTTATACACTCAAAGTTATAGACGTTTTTAGTCACCCCGAACAAGCCGAAGCAGATCAAGTATCCGCTACACCAACACTAGTAAAAATTTGGCCACAACCAATTCGCCGCATCGTTGGCAATTTCGATAACGTAGAAAAACTATTACAAGTCCTCGGCACTCAAAAAAGGGTGTGAGGGAAACGCGGAGAGCGCAGAGGTTACGCGGAGGGACGCGGAGTGCTCATTGATTCTCCGCGCTCCTCCGCGTTTTCTCCGCGCTCCTCCGCGTTTTTTTCCTCCTCTGGACTAGGCAAGCTGTCTTCTGCTGGTGTTGCCTCAGGTTCTGGTATTTTGGCAGTATAATTTTGTTCAACTATGCCTCGGACATCGGCGGTTTTTAGTTGTCCGTTGGTGATTTGCGACATTGTGTCTTGACCTTTCGCCTCGTAAGCGATCGCTCTCACGGTACTGTTAAAGACGTTTTTCACAAGATTGCCTTTCTCGTCGATAAATTCCAGTTTTATCCAGTTTTTACCAGGGTTAAAGCCTTTGAGGTAAATTGGTTCCCAGCGATCAATCACGAAGCTTTCGCCGTTAATTGTGCAGCGGATGCGCCAGTCGGCTATTTCATCTTGGGGATTTTCTTTTGCTACTAAGTGCAGGGGGGCGTTGGTGAGATAAAAGTCGAGCAGGATTGGCTCTGCGCCGTATGTTCCGGTCGGACGGCTGTAGGTTAATAATGGTTGAGTCGAAGAGGGGTTGTTTTCGTCTGTTTTTGTAAAGACGTGAAATGTGGTTTGGGCGTAAGCGCCTTGGTTTTTGAAGCTTTCATGCCAAGGACGAGCGGCGAATACTCTTAGGGTATGGGTTCCGGGAGTTAGGTCTGACAATACTAGTGGTTGGCTAATATCGTAGACCATTGTGTAGGGTTGGTTATCGAGGATGACTTCGAGGTGTGGTCCCATCCCGAGTTTTGGATCGACAAATATCGGTAGGTCTTTGACTTGGAAGCTGACTTTGACTGTGTCGTCTTGCAGGACTTGATCTGGCTGAGGACTGGCGATCGCTACCTGTGGTTGATAAACTTCTAAAATTTCCCGCAGTTCTTGAATCACTGGCGGTGGGGAAACTTCGGTGATTTTTTGGGAGAGATGAGTTTTTTCTCTTTTGGTGCTGCTGCTTACCTCTTGGGTTAAAGCTTTGTCACCACAAGCAACTAAATTTAATGTAATTAATAAGGTTATTAAATACGTTAGGACTTTGGTTGTTTTTTGCCACCCTTTCATGCCTTTCACCCAAGAATACCCATAAACAACTGCTAGCTCTGAAATTTTTGGAGCTATCTATCCCGAACTATATCTCGGGAAGGCGAAAAAATCGACACTGAACATAGCCTACTCTGGCGGCATAATCATAAGTTTTACAAATTATTTCCAAATGTAAATAAAATGCATACCCCCTTGACTTTTGACAAAGTATTTGCCACTCCTAGGGCTGAATACATCGAGATTATAGCGATCTTGAATTATTGTTAACAATGTCCCCACAAAGGACAAGTTAAGACCCTATAATTCACAACAGAAAGCACTAATCACAAGCGGTCTTGATTGCTGACAACAGCTCCTCAAGAAAAGTAGTGAGATTAGCTGTACAGTCAAGAACCAATTGTGGAACCAATAATTCCTCAATATATACAGAGGAGAGTCTAAATGACGATAAGTCCTCCGGAACGCGAGGAAAAGAAAGTAAGAGTCGTAGTCGACAATGACCCAGTACCCACCTCTTTCGAGTTGTGGGCAAAGCCAGGGCATTTCGACCGCACCTTAAGCAGAGGACCCAAAACCACAGCCTGGATTTGGAATCTTCATGCCCTCGCCCACGATTTTGATACTCATACAAGCGATTTAGAAGACGTATCCCGTAAAATTTTCGCCGCCCACTTTGGTCACCTATCCATTGTGTTCATCTGGTTGAGCGGGATGTTGTTCCACGGTGCTCGTTTCTCCAACTACGAAGCTTGGTTAAGCGATCCGCTAAACATCAAGCCTAGCGCTCAAGTCGTTTGGCCAATTGTGGGTCAAGGCATTCTCAATGCTGATGTTGGCGGTGGATTCCACGGCATTCAAATCACCTCCGGCTTTTTCCAAATCTGGCGCGGTTGGGGATTTACAAATTCCTTCCAACTTTACGTCACAGCCATTGGTGGTTTGGTGATGGCAGCTTTAATGCTGTTTGCAGGCTGGTTCCACTACCACAAACGCGCTCCGAAACTGGAATGGTTCCAGAATGCGGAGTCGATGTTGAATCACCACTTATCAGTCTTGTTAGGTTGCGGTTCTTTGGGATGGACAGGTCACTTGATCCACGTCTCAGCACCAATCAACAAGCTGATGGATGCAGGTGTGGCAATCAAAGATATTCCTTTGCCTCACGAATTCATCTTGAACCGCGATTTGTTATCGGAACTTTATCCGAGCTTTTCGCAAGGTTTGACACCATTTTGGACGTTGAATTGGGGTCAGTACGCTGATTTCCTCACCTTCAAAGGTGGTTTGAACCCAGTTACCGGCGGTTTGTGGATGACTGACATTGCTCATCACCACTTAGCGATCGCTGTTATCTTCATCATTGCCGGTCACATGTACCGGACAAACTGGGGTATCGGTCACAGCATCAAAGAGATTCTCGAAAACCACAAAGGTCCTTTCACCGGCGATGGTCACAAAGGTCTCTATGAAAACATGACCACCTCTTGGCACGCGCAGTTGGGTGTTAACCTAGCGATGCTGGGTTCAGTAACAATCATCGTTGCTCACCACATGTACGCGATGCCTCCATATCCGTACTTAGCAACCGATTACGCTACACAGTTGTGTATTTTCACCCACCACATGTGGATTGGAGCCTTCTGTATCGTCGGCGGTGCAGCACACGCTACCATCTTCATGGTGCGGGACTACGATCCAGCAGTGAACCAAAATAACGTGATAGACCGCGTCCTTCGTCACAGAGACGCGATTATCTCCCACCTTAACTGGGTGTGCATGTTCCTAGGCTTCCACAGCTTTGGTCTGTACGTTCACAACGATACAATGCGTGCCTTGGGTCGTCCTCAAGACATGTTCTCCGATACAGCAATTCAGTTGCAGCCAGTATTTGCCCAATGGGTACAAAACCTGCACACCTTAGCTCCTGGAACAACTGCACCTAACGCTTTAGAACCAGTCAGCTATGCCTTCGGTGGCGGTATCCTCGCCGTAGGTGGCAAAGTAGCGATGATGCCAATCGCGTTGAGCACGGCGGATTTCATGATCCACCACATTCACGCTTTCCAAATTCACGTTACTGTTTTGATTCTGTTAAAGGGCTTCTTGTTTGCCCGCAGTTCACGCCTGATTCCTGACAAGGTGAACCTTGGTTTCCGCTTCCCTTGCGACGGTCCAGGTCGTGGCGGCACATGTCAAGTCTCTGGTTGGGATCACGTATTCCTCGGTTTGTTCTGGATGTACAACACCATCTCCATCGCAATTTTCCACTTTAGCTGGAAGATGCAATCAGATGTGTGGGGAACTGTAGACCCAGACGGTACTGTGTCTCATATCACTGGTGGTAACTTTGCTGAAAGTGCGATTACCATCAACGGCTGGTTACGTGACTTCCTGTGGGCGCAAGCTGCACAAGTCATCCAGTCTTATGGAACAGCCCTTTCCGCTTACGGTTTACTGTTCTTAGGCGCTCACTTTGTTTGGGCATTCAGCTTAATGTTCCTGTTCAGCGGTCGCGGCTACTGGCAAGAACTGATTGAGTCGATTGTTTGGGCACACAACAAACTGAAAGTAGCACCAGCAATTCAACCTCGCGCTTTGAGTATTATTCAAGGTCGGGCTGTCGGTGTGGCGCACTACCTCTTAGGAGGAATTGTGACTACTTGGGCATTCTTCCACGCTCGCATTCTTTCACTCGGCTAGTACTTAGCCCAAACGAGTTAGGGGTGAGGAGTTAGGAGTTATAAGTTCTGCTTAAATAACTCCCAACTCCTAACTCCTGACTCCTAACTCTTAACTCCCCCAAAAGCTGAAGGCTAAGGTCAGAGGATTTATTTAACCTATGGCAACAAAATTCCCCAAATTTAGCCAGGATCTTGCACAAGATCCAACTACGCGTCGGATCTGGTATGCGATCGCGACAGGAAACGACTTTGAAAGCCATGACGGGATGACAGAAGAGAATCTTTACCAAAAGATTTTCGCGACTCACTTCGGTCATTTGGCAATCATCTTCCTGTGGGCTTCTAGTCTTCTATTTCACGTAGCATGGCAAGGCAACTTTGAACAGTGGATCAAAGATCCGCTACATGTTCGTCCAATTGCTCACGCGATTTGGGACCCTCACTTCGGTAAGCCAGCAATTGAAGCTTTCACCCAAGCAGGCGCAACCAATCCCGTAAACATTGCCTACTCTGGTGTTTACCACTGGTGGTACACCATCGGTATGCGGACAAACGACGACCTTTATGTCGGTTCAGTTGGTCTGCTACTATTATCAGCGGTGTTTTTATTCGCTGGTTGGTTACACTTGCAACCCAAGTTCCGTCCTAGCCTCTCTTGGTTTAAGAGTGCTGAACCTCGCCTCAACCACCACTTAGCTGGTTTGTTTGGCGTCAGTTCATTGGCTTGGACAGGTCACTTAGTGCATGTCGCCATCCCCGAATCTCGCGGACAGCACGTTGGTTGGGATAACTTCCTCACCACCTTGCCACATCCAGAAGGTTTGACACCATTCTTTACTGGTAACTGGGGCGCTTACGCCGCCGATCCTGACACCGCTGGGCAAGTATTCGGTACATCCCAAGGTTCAGGTACTGCAATTCTGACTTTCTTAGGTGGCTTCCATCCTCAGACTCAGTCCTTGTGGCTGACTGATATGGCGCATCACCACTTAGCGATCGCTGTGATTTTCATCATTGCTGGTCACATGTACCGGACAAACTTCGGTATTGGTCACAGCATCAAAGAAATGCTCAACGCCAAGAACTTCTTTGGCACCAAAACTGAAGGTCAGTTCAACTTGCCTCACCAAGGCTTGTACGACACCATCAACAACTCGCTGCACTTCCAACTTTCGTTGGCTTTAGCCGCACTAGGAACAATCACTTCCTTAGTGGCGCAGCACATGTACGCGATGCCTCCTTACGCCTTCATGGGTCAGGACTTCACAACACAGGCAGCGCTTTATACACACCACCAGTACATTGCTGGTTTCTTGATGGTTGGTGCTTTCGCACACGCCGCAATCTTCTGGGTACGTGATTACGACCCCGAACAAAATAAAGGCAACGTACTCGACCGCGTGCTGAAGCACAAAGAAGCGATTATCTCGCACTTAAGCTGGGTATCCCTCTTTTTAGGCTTCCACACTCTCAGTCTGTACGTCCATAACGACGTTGTAGTGGCTTTTGGTACTCCTGAAAAGCAAATTTTGATTGAGCCAGTATTTGCTCAATTTATTCAAGCTTCTCAAGGTAAAGTTCTCTACGGTTTAAACACCCTCCTGTCAAATCCTGACAGTGTTGCGTCTACCGCTGGTGCTCCTTGGCTACCTAACTGGTTAGAAGCAATTAACAGCGGCACCAACTCCTTATTCTTGACCATCGGACCTGGTGACTTCTTGGTACACCACGCCTTCGCGCTGGCAATCCACACCACCGTCTTGATTCTTGTCAAAGGTGCTTTGGATGCTCGTGGTTCCAAGCTGATGCCTGATAAAAAGGACTTTGGTTACGCCTTCCCTTGCGACGGTCCTGGTCGTGGCGGTACTTGCGATATCTCAGGTTGGGATTCCTTCTACCTCGCTATGTTCTGGATGTTGAACACAATAGGTTGGGTCACGTTCTACTGGCACTGGAAGCATTTAGGCATCTGGCAAGGTAACGTTGCTCAGTTTAATGAGTCTTCGACTTATCTCATGGGTTGGTTACGCGATTACCTCTGGGCAAACTCAGCTCAGTTAATTAACGGCTACAACCCCTACGGGATGAATAATCTTGCGGTCTGGGCTTGGATGTTCTTATTTGGACACTTAGTTTGGGCAACCGGATTCATGTTCTTAATCTCCTGGAGAGGTTACTGGCAAGAGTTGATCGAAACCCTAGTTTGGGCACACGAACGCACTCCTCTCGCGAACTTGGTTCGTTGGAAAGACAAGCCAGTTGCTATGTCCATCATTCAAGGTCGTTTGGTTGGTCTAGCCCACTTCACAGTCGGCTACATCCTCACCTACGCTGCCTTCTTGATTGCCTCTACTGCGGGTAAGTTCGGTTAATTTAACGGAACGGCACTATAGGTAAATAATTAAAATCTCCTGCCTTCGGGTAGGGGATTTTTTATGGTGCTTTTCCAGGAAATAAGTTTGGATGACAATCTTTTATCACAGATAACATCAGGCTTAGAATAAAATTTGAGATAATTATCTTGTATGCGATTAAATTTTTCCTAAATATACGTGCCATTTAGCTATGAATCTAATTGTTGAAGTCAACGAATCCGGCGCACTATACCTACCGGCTGAAATCCTGGCAGCGATTAAGCCCAATACTCGCTTTATGGTCGAAGTAAAAAATGAGACTTTAATTTTACATCCAGAAACTCCAGTTTTACCCTTCTGGTCAACTGCGACACCTACAGAGCGGGCAGAGCGTTTGATGCAATGGGTACAGAGCCATAAGAAAGGTGCAAACTTACCCGATGAAGCTCTACGACGGGAGAATATATACGACTAATGACCGTTTATCTTTTGGATACAAATATTCTGTTACGGATGAGCGATGCTACTTCACAATTTCATCTATTAGCCGGTCAAGCAACCGCAAGGCTTTTCCAGCAAAGGCATCAAGTTTGTATTACCAGCCAAAATATTATAGAGTTTTGGGTAGTGGCAACTCGTCCATTAGCAGTCAATGGTCTAGGATTGACTGTTGAAGAAGCCCGGATTGAAGTAGAGCAAATTCTCAACCAATTTCCTTTGTTAGAAGAAAGTCCTCAAATCTTCAATCAATGGTTAAACTATGTCATAACTAACCCAGTTATGGGCAAGCGAGTTCATGACACAAGACTAATTGCTGTAATGTTGACACATGGAGTTACCCATATACTGACTTTCAATACAAATGATTTTAGAAATACAGTGGGGATAATCGTTGTGCATCCACAAACAGTTTTGGACCCTGAGGACGCATAGGCAAGTAACGATAGCGTTTTTAGATAGGGGTGATTTATAATTACTTTGAATACTGACAAGTATCTTTAGAGTTGTTGATACGCTGATGTCATGACCTCCATTCAAATTCGATAGTCCGAGTTTTTTCGTAAAATCGGAACTTCCTCAGCTTTGCCATCCTCTTGATCCAATTGATGGGCAAATTCATAAAGTACAACATTATGCCCATCCTTCCAATTTTCAGTATCTTGTTTCACCTGCTCCCAAGATATTACCACTTGGTCAGTTGTCCACGACTCCCCCAACCTTGCGACTCGTCTTTCCTCGACAATGTAATTTCCAGCGGAAGTCTTCTCATTAACGAGATAAGCGCCTGGGTAAATTAGAATTGAGCGAAGTCGAGGAAAATACATGCCTCGTTCGTTGAGCAAAAGCAAACAGGCAACAGTAGCAATAATCAGTTGGTAACTTCTCAATAACCGCTGATAAAGGCTCTAATGACAGCTTGAAAATAGTATAAACTATTACTTGAGCATCAAGTTAGCAGCGGTTGATAATCTAGGACTAAAAGCTGTGGAAAAATATTATCCATTGTCAAAATAATATTCAGATTTAGATTTTAATCAAACTGATAGTTCCCAAATTCAAGAAACTATACTTACAACAATCTTAAGGAATGAAAATTAATGAGTATTATAAAAGGTCATTTTGACGATCTGCATTTTCCAGAATGTAAAATAGAAAGTTTCGAGATTGCTCAAGACTCTATTACAGTAAGCATTAAAAAAGGGCTTGAAATCTATCCTCCTCATCCTTTATCAAGTACAAGTAAGTTTGATGAGCCATGCAAGGTCATATTTAAAAGAGTAATATCATCCTCAAGAATTTTTAATGAGTACATTAAAGGACAAAGAAAAGGCTTTCGACAACACTTATCCAATGATGAAATAACTTGTAGTTGTGATGCTAGCATGGATTATTTTGAATATTTTATCGAAGGCTTGTTCAATGAACCATTAGGCTGGATAATGTGGGAAATAACTGCGGCAGAGTTTTACGTTAATGATTTAAAAGATTAAACTGTAAGATTTTTCAGTTAAGTAATGGACGAACCGAATTTACTAATTAATGATGCTTTTTTACCGAATAGTCAATCTCTATTTAATAGTTTTATGTCCTTCAGGTTTCACCATAAACAAACCATCTGCCGATTGATATTTAAATTTTGGGCAATAGTAAAGACGGCTTCTGGTAGTTGTCCTTTGGCGAGGGAGTCCATGAGTTGGGGGTTTATGTTGAATGGGGTTTGGGGGGCGAGGAGAGTGTTCCAGGGGGTTTGGGGGATATTGTTGATTGTAGTAATTGATTCGGGAGTTAATGTATGGATGTTAAGGAGTTGTTGAGAAGGTATGTTGCTGGGCAGCGAGATTTCACCAATCTTTCTATCCGTGATTCGCGTAGAGGTTTGATGAGAGGTGTTGACCTCAGTGGTATTAATCTGGAGGGTTCCTCCCTTGATGTTGATTTAAGTGGTACCATTCTGAGAAGTTCTAATCTGCGATATACTATCTGGCACTTTTGGAAGTGGGAAAACGTTGACTTGAGTGATTCCGACATGACTGGGATTAACAATATCGATAGTTGTCTTTTCATTCGCTGCAACTTTAAAAATACTATCTGGAATCAAGCCAATTTGTTCCAATCCACCTTTGAGGACTGCGATCTTACTGGTGCCGACTTCGATAATGCCAGCTTGGCTGAAGTTGACCTCTACGGGTGAATTATTGAGAAAAATAGCTGATACAATAGGGAATCATCCCAGGTCTATGCAAATCTACAAATGCGAAGTCGGTAATTTCGCATGGCTTGATGACTTTTGTTACTTGACGCGCTTCATAACCAAATTTACACATTAGGTGTTCACATTATATTATGTCCGTAAAAAGTACGCGATCGCTATACCTGGCATGTGATCGCCGTACCCAGAAAATATGCTTTTCCTCAATCATTAGTAGTTCCCTTTTTCTTGATAGATTTCCACCACTCACGGAGGGGACTAGAATCAGCGACTACCCGGTAGTACTCAATTTCTTCCTGTGGCGTGAGGTTTTGAATGTCCGCTGCTATTTTTTCTTGGGCTTGTTCTTTAAACTTTAAGCAGTCAAAATCTTTCTCAACTTTTGTTTGATTCATCGAAATAAACCTCCTTGAGTGAAATAACTGTTAAGATTCCGTAACTATTGAGCAAGTTGATTTGATTGTATGCTTTCAGCACATTATTTAACCCCATTGCACGGGATCTAGTTGATAGTAACGTTGCAGTTGTTCGTAAAGCGCTGGATACGACTTTCGCAAATGACGCGGCTTCTCAAAGAATGTTTCAGTCGCCACAGCAAAAAATTCGGCGGGATTTGTTGCGCCATAGCTATTCATTACAGTTGGAATACCTTGTAAAACATCATCACAGAGTTGCTGATACGCGGATGTCATTACCTCCATCCAAATTCGATAGTCAGAGTTTTGTTGTAGAATCGGAACTCCCTCAGCTTTGCCATCCTCTTGATCTAATTGATGGGCAAATTCATGAAGTACAACGTTATGCCCATCCTGCCAATTTTCAGTATCTCGCTTCACCTGCTCCCAAGATAATACCACTTGATCAGTTGTCCACGACTCACCCAATCTTGCGACTCGTCTTTCCTCA
>Ga0123338_10005698_pt1 | contig 10605 bp, 8 predicted proteins | sample grotaG_FD_89793 | JGI IMG/M metagenome (GOLD analysis project Ga0123338, IMG submission 89793) | Glacier valley bacterial and archeal communities from Borup Fiord, Nunavut, Canada, to study Microbial Dark Matter (Phase II) -... | ecosystem: Environmental > Aquatic > Freshwater > Ice > Glacier ...
CACAAGCTCGACGTCCCTATCGCCTACGTCCTGCCCCGCGATCTCTTCGATCGCCGCCGCGGCCTCTCGGTCGCGGAGTTCGAGTTTCCTGCATACTACAGCTTTTTTCTCCTGAAGCGGCGATGCCGGCTGGTGGTGCTCGAGGCGGGCGTCGAGCGTCGCGTGCGGGCCATCTTCCAGGAGTCGCTCTTCGGGCCGAAGGGCGAGCCGCTGCCCAGCGAGTTCGCCGACGGCTACCCCGAGGCGCGCCGGCCGAGCTTCCAGAAGGAGAGCGAATACTTCCGCACCGTACCGGGACGCGGACGCCTCGACGCCGACGACCTCGTCGAGTTCGTCCAGGTGGAGAACGGCCAGGCGGAGATCGCGCCCGGCGTGTTTCTCGTCGACCAGGGGGACGCGCTCGTCATCCGTGATCAGGGGCGCGACATCGCGGTGGTCGGATCCACCGTGAGCCTGCCGCTGCGCGCGTCCACCGTCGACACCGACGCCGCCCCGATGTCCTGGCTGGCGCCCTCGTTCGGCGTCACCGTGCTGGGCGCGAGCCACGGCTTCGACCCCAACGGCAAGACCACCGGCTTTCTGCTCTGGATGGGCGGCCGCGCCATCCTCGTCGATCCCCCGACCGACTCCACCGAGTACCTCCGCGCGCGCGGCATCGCCCCCAAGACCATCGACGGCGTGATTCTCACGCACTGCCACGCCGATCACGACGCCGGCACGTTCCAGAAGCTGCTCGAGGAGGCGCAGATCAGCCTCTACACGACGCCGCACATCCTCGGCTCGTTCCTCCGCAAGTACTCCGCGCTCTCCGGGCTCAGCGAGGATCTGCTGCGCCGCACGTTCTCCTTTCATCCCGTGCGCATCGGCGCTCCGGTGCACGTGCGCGGCGGCGAGCTCTGGTTCAAGTACACGCTGCACTCGATCCCCACCATCGGCGTCGACGCGTTCTACGGCAACCGCAGCATCTCCATCTCCGGCGATACGCTCTACGACCCGCCGCGCGTGACCGAGATGTTCGAGAAAGGCATCCTCTCGCAGGCGCGCTTCGAGGACCTCATCGACTTCCCGGCCCACCACAGCGCGATCGTCCACGAGGCCGGCATCCCGCCGCTCCACACGCCGACCAGCGCGCTCGCGGCGCTGCCCGACGAGGTGAAGAAGCGCCTCTACCTCGTGCACATCGCCGCGAAGGACGTGCCCACCGAGGTCGGACTGCGCGCGGCCCGGGAAGGCCTCGAGCACACGCTGCGCGTCGAGCCCTCGGCGGTCCCGCGCTTCGGCGATGCCATCGAGCTGCTCGACATCTTCTCCATGGTCGACTTCCTGCGCGATCTCCCGCTGTCGCGCGCGCGCTCGCTCCTCCAGGTGGCGCGCCGCATGACGCTCCCCGCCGGCGAGCACATCGTCACGCAGGGGACCAAGGGCGACAGCTTCTACATCATCGTCCACGGCACCGTGCAGGTGGTGAAGGACGGCGTGCCCATCAAGCGCTACCGGGCGGGCGACTACTTCGGGGAGATGGCGATCCTCCTCGACCAGCCGCGCAGCGCGGACGTCATCGCGAGGACCGACGTCGATCTCGTCGCGCTCGATCGCAACGATTTCCTCGCCGCGCTCCGCGGCAGCGAGATGCTGACCCGTTTGGAGCGCCTCGTCCGCGTGCGCGACGAAGGCGCCTGGGAGCTCCTCGCCCAGAACTCCGTCCTCGCGCACCTCACGAGCGCGCAGAAGACCCAGCTCCAGACCTACCTCGTGCCCTACCAAGGCGCGGACAACGAGGTGCTCTGGCTCGCCGGCGACGTCCCGAAGCGCGCGTACCTCGTCGACGACGCCGTGGTCACGATGCTCTGTCCGGAGGGGGAGCTGAAGCCATTCAGCAGCGGCGCGTTCGTGGGCGAGGTCGACGCGCTGCGCACCATGGCCGCGTCCCCCAGCTCGGCGCGCATCACGCAGAGCGGGAAGATGTTCGCCATCGACACCGTCGATCTCGTGCGCTTCTTCGAGGACAACCCCGGCGTGTACCTCTCGTTCCTCGGCACACGGTTCGTCGAGTGAGCCGGCGCGCCTGTATCCTCCTCGCGTCTCTGGCGGCGTGCGCCGAGTCGCCCCCCGTCAGGCCTGCCACTCCGCCGGGCACCGACCCCGACGCGCGGCATAGCCCCGGCGCGCGGTGGATGGAGCGCGGCAACTGGGTGATCGAGTGGTCCAGCTACACGCCGAAGGACGTCCTGGTCGACGGCAAGCCGTCCACCGTCTACGTGCCCACGCCGGGCGCGAGCCAGCACGTGCGCGACGCCGACGCGCCGAGCAAGGTCGACGGCGGCGCCAAGGCCATTCCCAAGATCGGCATGGCCGCCGCGGATCTCGAGCCCGGCATCATCGAGCTCGACGTCGGCACCGTGACCGAGCGGAACGTGCTGCAGGACGGCCTCGAGGCGCTCGCGGTGGGCGGGACGAGCGCGCGCGTCTACTGGACGTGGCGGCGGCGCGCGGTCCGACTCGACAACGGCTCGGCGGTCGAGATCCCGTTCTCGACCCTCCTCGTCGAGGGCGTCAGTCCAGGGAAGACCGAGCTCTTCTTGCACTGGCCGAACAGCGTGAAGCAGTCGGTCGTGGTCAACGTGAAGGCGAAGACTCCGCGCTGAGCCACGCCACGACGGTCGCGAGGCCCTCCTCGAGCGTGAGACGCGGCGACCAGCCGAGCTCCTCGCGCGCGCGGGAGATGTCGGCGAAGGTCGCGTCCACGTCGCCGAGGGGGATGCTCTCGTGCCGGACCTCGGGGGTGCGGCCTGCGGCCTTGCCCATCGCGGTGACGAGATCGGTGAGCGTGATGGGCGCGCCCGAGCCGAGGTTGTAGATGCGGAAGCCCTCCGGCGCGCGGTCGGCCGCGGCGATCACGCCGCGCACGATGTCGTCGACGTGGGTGAAATCGCGGCGCATCGAGCCGTCGCCGAAGATCGTGATCGACTGACCCGCCAGGATGGCGCGCAGGAACGTCGTGATCGCCATCTCGGGGCGCTGGCGCGGGCCGTAGACCGTGAAGAAGCGGAGCGACGGGCAGCGGAGCTTCGGCGTCTTCCGCAGCATCGCCGAGGCGATCAGCTCCGCGCCGCGCTTCGAGGACGCGTAGGGCGACTCGGGGACGATCGCCGGCGCCTCCTCGCCGGCGGGCAGGGGAGTCGTGTTGCCGTAGACCGACGAGCTCGACGCGAAGACGAACAGCTCGTGCCCCGCGCGCTGCGCGGCATCGAGCAGGGTGGCTGTGCCCTCGATGTTCACCTTCGCATAGCGGGCCGGCTCGGCGAACGAGGGGCGGACGCCCGCGAGGCCGGCCAGGTGCAGGATGCCGTCGGTGCCGTCGACGGCGCGCGCTGCGAGGGCGGCGTCGGAGACGCAGCCGGTGACCACGTCGAACGAGGCGGCGTACTCGCTGCGGAGCGCCTGCTCGTTCGCGCGCTTCAGTGCCGTGGGGTACGGGGCGTTGCTGAAGTCGTCGAGCACGCGCACGCGGTCGCCACGCGAGAGCAGGGCCCGGCAGAGATGACTGCCGATGAACCCCACACCACCCGTGACGAGCCAGTGCTTCATGGACTAGCGCTGCGAGGGCCGGTCGGCCGTCCGGTTCATGGCCACGCCGATCCCCTGGTACCGGAGCCCTGCGCGCAGGACCTCGAAGGGGCGCCAGATGTTGCGTGCATCGACGAGGACCGGCGAAAGGCCATTCGCGGTCGTCACCAAGCGCTTCTTGATCTCGGCGAAGTTCGGGGCGCGATAGCTGCGCCATTCGGTGAGCAGCACGAGCGCTTGGGAGCCGTCGAGCGCGTCGTAGTCGCGGTCCTTGACGACGACGCGGTCGCCGAAGAGCTTCGCGAAGTTCGCGCCGGCCTCCGGATCGTGAGCCACGATCTTCGCGCCGCGCTCGAGCAGCGCATGGGTCAGCTTCACCGCGGGAGACTCGCGGATGTCGTCGGTCTCGGGCTTGAACGCGCAGCCCCAGAGCGTGACCTGCTTGCCGCTCACGCCCTCGAGCGCCTTGTCGACGAGGTCGGCGAGGAAGACCGCCTGCTCCTCGTTCGCGAGGTGGGCGGCCTCGGCGACGCCCATGCGCACGCCGTTCTCGCGGCCGAGGGCCGCGAGCGCCTGCACGTCCTTCGGAAAGCACGAACCGCCGTAGCCGGGGCCGGCGTAGAGGAACTTCTTGCCGATGCGCGAGTCCGTCCCGACGCCAAGGCGCACCGAGTGGATGTCGGCGCCGGTGGCGTGACAGAGGCGCGAGAGCTCGTTCATGAAGGAGATGCGGATCGCGAGCATCGTGTTCGACGCGTACTTGATGAGCTCGCTGGAGCGCGGGTCCGTCATGACGAGCCGCTCGCCCGAGAGCTGGAGCGGCGCGTAGAGATCGCGGAGCATCTGCCGCGCGTCCTCGCTGCGCGCGCCGACCACCACGCGATCGGGCTTGAAGAAGTCGGCGACGGCGTCGCCCTCCTTCAGGAACTCGGGGTTCGAGACCACCTCGAGCGAGACCTTGGAGGCGCCGAGGCGCTCCTGCACCCGGTCGCACGTGCCGACCGGCACCGTGCTCTTCACGACGACGATCGCAGCCTTCTTCGCCACCTCCGCGATGGTGTCGGCGACGGCGAGCACGGCGGTCAGATCGGCGGCACCCTCGGCGGTGGGCGGCGTGCCGACCGCGATGAAGTACACGTCGGCGTCGGCGAAGTCGGCGGGGATCTCGGTGGCGAATCGGAGGCGGCCGTTGCGTTGGTTTCGGTGGACGAGATCGCCGAGGCCCGGCTCGTAGATCGGGATCTTGCCCTCGTTCAGCAGGGCGATCTTCGAGGGATCGATGTCGTAGAGGAGGACGTCGTGACCGAGATCGCTCAGCCCGGTGCCCGTGACCAGACCGACGTACCCTGCACCGAAGACGACGAGACGCATATGGCGTCTCTTCTAGTGGGCCGGTGACGCTAGAGCAACCCCGGGACGTTCAGCTTGATGGAGTAGAGGCCGGTGGCCGGGTTCCCGCCGCCGCTGTTCGCGGTGACGTAGAGGGTCTTCCGATCGGTATCGCCGAACTCGACGTTCGAGGGGGTGCCCGCCACGGTGACGGTGCCGAGCGCCGTCCCGGTCTTGTCGAAGACCAGCACGCCGGCCGTCGCCGCGACGTAGAGGTTGCCGGCCCGGTCGACGGCCATGCCGTCGCCGCCGGGCGCGTCGACGATCTTCGCGAACGCGGCCTTCACCGTGCCGTTGGGATTGAGGTCGCCGAAGAGGACGCGGCCCGCGCCGTTGTCGACCACGTACAGCGTGTTGCCGTCGGGCGAGAGCGCGATGCCGTTCGGCTTGTTGAAGTCGAACGCGAGCCGGGCGGGCGCGCCGCCGGCCGGCACCCGGTAGACCGCCATCTTGTCCTGGGGGAGCCCGCCGTCGGGCACGTTGCCGTAGAACGGGTCGGTGAAGAAGACGGTGCCGTCGTCACGCACGATGACGTCGTTCGGCGCGTTGAACGGCTTCGCGTTGAAGGTATCCGCGATGGAGGCGGGGTTCGCGAGCGTCGCGTCGGTGCGCACCACCTTGCCGGTCGTGCTCTCGCACGTGTAGAGGCGGCCCTGCTTGTCGACGGCGTTGCCGTTCGCGCCGTTGCTGTTCGTGCGAAACGGGGTGATCGCGCCGCCCGGGGCCATCTGGTGGATGGTGTTGCCGCTCGTGTCGGAGAAGAGCAGCTTTCCTCCGACCCACACTGGCCCCTCGACGAAGTTGTAGCCGCCCTTCACGAGCGTCGCGATCCTGGTCGTCCCGGCGAGCGGATCGCCGAAGGTCACCGGCGCGTCGGTCGGGGGCGCGCTGTCGGTCGGGGGTGCTCCGCCGTCGACCGCGGGCGCGACGCTGCTGTCGAAGCAGCTCGCGCCGATGCAGCCGTTCTGCCGCGCCTCCGCGTCGGGCCCGGTCTCGCTACAGGCCTCGACCGCGAGGAACGTGGCAGCGCTGGCGAGCACCGCGACAACGGGACGTCTACGCTTGCTCATCGCCGTCATGGTACGCCAGAACGGCCGAGGATCAGCCCGAAAGCAGCTCTCCGTCGCTGGCGACGAGTGTGCCGTCTACGCGCACTGCGCCGCCGATCTGGCATGCGGCGAACGCGGTGCGCGCCGACCACGTGGCGTTCGTGAGCTTCGCCATGGGGTCGCCAAAGACGAGGTGCAGGCCGGGGCGGTGCTGGTCGACGGTCACGTCGCCCGTGGCCTCGCCGATGCCGGTGTTCACGCCGAACACCACGAGGCCTACGCGATCCGAATTGGGCGCGACGTGGAGGAGGTTCTCGATGTCACGGACGAGGTGCGGCGCGCCGGGCGCGAGCACGTTCATCACGCGGCCGTCGACGAGCTCGAACGTCACCGGCTCGACGAGCAGCCCTTCGCGCGCGCCGAAGAACTCGCCGACGCTCGCGTTCGTCACGAACGTGCCGGAGATCGTGTCGGGGCAGGTCACGATCGAGCCCGCGGGAAGCGCGACCGTCTGGCCCGGGCGGACCTCGCCGAGGCGCGCGATCCAGCGCCGGCTGGCGGCGGTCTTGATGGTGAGGCGGGTGCCCGCGGCGCTCTCGGCGGTGATCTCGCGCGCGACCTCGAGCCTGCGCTCGAGCGCGCGGCCGTCCTCGCGAAGCTTCGCGAAGTCGACGGAGAGCCCGGTGGCGAAGGCGATGGGCGTGATCGCCGCCATGTGCGCGTGCCGGCCGTTGCACGCGCCCACGACGTGCAGCAGCTGCTCGCGCATCGAGGCCTCGGCATGCGGCGCCGACGCGACGAACGCGCTCGCTTGCGCCGAGAGCATCGCCCGTCGGACGGCGTCGGGCAGGACCTTGTGCGGGCGCTCGCCCGTGTGGTTCGTGGAGTGGCTGCGCAGCTGATCGAGCCGGAGCGCCGAGACCTCGGCGCCGGCGTCGCGCGCGGCGGCCTCGAGCGCGGCGAGCATCGGCTGGGACTCCGCGTCGCCCACGGCCACGAACCGTTCCCCCGCCACGAGCTGGAGACCGGTGCGGACGAGGCTCGTGGCGGCGCGTGCGAGGTCTTCTTCGGCGATCTGCCTCATGCCTTGGTCCTCGTAGCTTACCAGCGCAGCCAGCCGGCATGCGTGGCCGCGACGAGGAGGGCCGCCACGAGGGCCACCTCCAGCAACAACCGCACGGATTTCTTGAGGATGCGATAGCCAACGACCAGGAGGAGCGCGGCCACGAGCAGGGCCGGGACCCCGGTGTGGGCCGCGAGCCAGCGGACGGCGAACCGCGCCGCGCCCTCGATCGCCTTCCAGGGAAACGCCGCGAGCCAGCCCAAGGCCGGCGATGGTCGCCCACCGCGCCACGCGCGGACCAACTTTCGTCTGATAGAGTGCGCGCCCATGAAGCTCGAAGACCTCAAGATCATCATCACCGGCGGCGCTCAGGGCATGGGCCGCCACTTTGCGCTCCGGCTCGCCGAGGCGGGCGCGCAGGTCGCGATCGGCGACGTCAACGAGGTCGGCCTCGCAGAGACGCTCGAGGCCGGCAAGACGGCGGGCGGAAAGGGGAAGATCCACGCGCGTCGCCTGAACGTGGCGGACGAGGCGGACGTCGCGGCCTACGTCGCCTGGGCACACGACGCGATGGGCGGGCTCAACGGCCTCGTCAACAACGCCGGCATCCTGCGCGACGGCCTCCTCGTCAAGAAGGATCGCGAGACCGGCGCCGTGAAGACGCTCACGAAGGAGCAGTGGGACGCGGTCATCGGCGTCAACCTCACCGGCGCCACGCTCATCACGCGCGACACCGTCGCGAAGATGGTGGAGACGAACCAGCGCCCCGGCGTCATCGTCAACATCTCGAGCATCGCGCGCCACGGCAACCGCGGGCAGTCCAACTACACCGCGGCGAAGGCCGCGCTCGCGGCGAACACCGTCACCTGGTCGAAGGAGTTCGCCTCGTTCGGCATCCGCGTCGGTGCGGTCGCCCCCGGGATGATCGAGACGCCCATGACGCAGGGGATGAACCAGAAGGCCCGCGACGGGCTCGTGGCCGCCATCCCGGTCGGCCGGATCGGGCTCCCCGAGGACATCTGGCTGGGCGTGAAGTTCGTCCTCGAGTGCGACTACTTCAACGGCCGCTGCATCGACGTCGACGGCGGTCTCTCGATGTGAGGCATCCGGACCTGCGGCGCTTTAACGCAGCGCGTTAGCTCGCGCGACCTGTCAACCATCAAAGCGCTGCTCTGGCCAACCGGCGCGTTTCGCGTGTTTGCGCAAAAATCCCCTTGCGGGACCGGGACTTGTCCGTCAAAAGAGAGAGTGCGGCGACGTGACGGTCGTGTGAACTTTCGATGGCGATTGCAGAACTAACAGAAGAGGCGTTCGTCGCTCACGAGGCGGCGAACGAAGGAGCCGGGCGCGTGCGCGTCGCCGTCCACGATGCGTCGCGCATCGAGTGGAGCCTCTCGGTCCCGCTGCCGAAGGACGCGGCGCTCGACTACTCGCTTCGCGTCGAGATGCAGATCCCGTCGAACACGTTCGTGCGCCACACGCCGTGGGATCAGATGCAGGCGTTCACGCGGCTCGACGGTCCGGCCGTCGCCGCGCATGGCGACGCCGTATCGATCGATCAGCTGCGGCGCGGCGCGCTCGCGATGGCGAGCCAGCTCGCGCGCGCGAGCGAAGGCTTCAGCCGCCACTGCCGCCTGGCGGGCTCGCTCTTCGCGACCGCCGCGCACAGCGAGCTCGAGGACGCGCTCACCATCTGGATCGAGGCGGCCGTACGGATCTCGCAGGAGGCGCGCGAGCGGCTCACGCGTGCGCCGTCCGACGAGGTCGCGGAGCTGTGTCGCGAGCGGCTCCTCGTCGACGAGTACATCAGCGTGCGCCTCCTCGAGGCGCTCGCGGGCGCGGAGCGCGGGCTCTCGGGCCTCACGCAGTCGAAGTCGCCGAACGCCACGCTCATCCAGCCCGTGGTCGCGCTGGTCGAGGCGCGGCTAGCGGAGGTCCTCTCGGACGAGCTCTCGTACCGCGAGGAGCGCGGCTTCCAGAACGCCGACCCGAGCTCGGCGACCGCGCTCGAGCGCTATCTCGAGCGGTCGAGTCGCCTGAAGAAGCACTTCCAGGAAGTGCTCTTCCTCGATCAGGAGACGTTCCAGATCGCGGAGCGCGCGTACCACTGGATCGCGGGCTTCGTCGCCGTCGTCGCCTCGACCTGGGCGTTCGCGTGGCAGATCGCGCTGGCGAACAAGGCGAGCTCCGCGCAGACGTTCAGCACCGGACTGCTGACCCTCGCGCTGATCGCGGGCGTGGTCTACGCCACGAAGGATCGCATCAAGGAGATCGGCCGCAACTGGATGACCACGCGTGTGCATCGCGTGTGGGGCGCGCAGCGCATCACGCGCTACCGCGCGCCGGCGCGCCGCCTGCCGGGGCGTGACGTGGTGGTGACGGCGCGCGAGTCGTTCGACCAGGGCGTGGCGAGCTTGCCCGATCCGCTGAACCCGCAGAGCGGGGCGACGGTGCCGGTCACGATCGTCTCCTACGAGCACAAGGGCACAGTGGTCCCTCACGCCCAGCTGCTCGCCTCGGGCGTGCGCCGCGTGAAGCACGTCTTCCGCTACGACCTCTCGCCGATGTTCGCGCGCCTCGACGACGCGATGAAGCCGGTCCCCGTGCTCGACGAGGAGAGCCGCAAGGTCCGCTTCATCGATGCGCCGCGCTGCTACCGCGTTCCGATCCGCGTGCGCGTCGAGTGCGACGGCCACCTCTTCGAGGAGAGCTCGACGCTCGTGCTCCACAAGCGCGGCCTGGAGCGCCTGGACCGCGTCGAGAGCGATCTCCCGTCGAACCCGTCGCTCGCCGAGATCGGCATCGAGCCCGGCTGAGGCTGACAGCTGACAGCTGACAGTCGGCCGACAGTCAGCAGTCAGCTGTTAGCTGTTAGCTTCTCCCGCCATGGATCGATCGCGCATCTGGCCGGCGTTTCGCGCGGAGAACGTCCTCTTCGAGGACGATGATCTGATCGCCGTGCACAAGCCCGCCGGCGTGCCCAGCCAGAGCGCGGTGCCGGAACGGCCCGACGATCTCGTCACGCGGCTCCGGATGTTCCTCGCCGCGCGCGACGGCGCGAAGGAGCCGTACCTCGGAACACACCAGCGGCTCGACCGCGATACGAGCGGCCTCGTGCTCTTCACGAAGCGGCCCGAGGTCAACGCCGCGCTCGCGCGGCAGTTCGAGGGACGCACGCTCACGAAGAGCTACCTCGCTGCGGTGAGCGGCTGGAACCCGAAGAGCAGCGTCGTCACGCTCGACGATCACCTCAAGAAGGGCGAGGGCGGGCGGATGGAGGTGGTGGCCGCTCGCGGCAAGATGCCCATGCGCGGCCGCCCGCGGCCGGGGGCGCGCGCCTTCGAGCCGCCGCGCAGTGTCGGGCTCGCCGGCTCGCAGCGCGCGGTCACGCACGTCACCGTCCGCACGCAGAAGGACGATCGCGCGCTCCTCGAGCTGCGCCTCGAGACCGGCCGCACGCACCAGGCCCGCGTGCAGCTGGAGAACGCGCGCGCGCCGATCGCCGGGGACGCGATCTATGGCGGGCCGCTCGCTCCG
>Ga0123338_10005700_pt1 | contig 10602 bp, 9 predicted proteins | sample grotaG_FD_89793 | JGI IMG/M metagenome (GOLD analysis project Ga0123338, IMG submission 89793) | Glacier valley bacterial and archeal communities from Borup Fiord, Nunavut, Canada, to study Microbial Dark Matter (Phase II) -... | ecosystem: Environmental > Aquatic > Freshwater > Ice > Glacier ...
CTGCCCGACGAGTTTCCACTGTCGATGTTCTACGAGGCCCTCTCGAAGAAGATGGCCGATGTGATCGAGTCGACGGCGGGGGTGACCGGGCGCGACTAGAGCGGCCGGGTTTCGCTCCCACCGCCGCGGTCTTTGCGCCCGCGAGTGACACGTGCGCCAGGATATTCCGGCGCACGTGTCACTCGCACGTGCCGAGGTGACGCACTGAAAGTTAGCGCGTCACGACCGCGAATCCCCCTGCCCGCAGCACGATCGTCGTGACACCCATGATGGTGCGGAACTGCACCAGCCTGCCGGCCGCGTCGTAGTTGTGCACCGTCGCAGTTTCGCCAGCGGCGCCAACGGTTGTCGGGAGGGGAAGCACGGATGTCGAGTGCACGAGTTCGGTGGTCGCCGAAGCCCCTCGCAGCAGCAGTCGCGAGACCAGCGGCCGCACGATCACCGCATCCAGCTGAACTGTTCCGGAGGTGGCACCCACGGTAACTGTCGTCGCAGCGGCGCCGATCGGCACGGGGAGCGTCTGCGGCAGCAGCGCCCCGGGCACCGCGGTGATGCCCTGCGCGCCGACCCCGTCACGGATGCTTCCGAGCGGCAGCCGCGCCGCGCCGCGCTTCTGAGCACTCCAGACCGAGGATGCCGAACCAGGGTTGGGCTGGAAGGTCACCGGTTCGAGGTGCCGCGCACCCGATCCGGCCGGTATCGCGAAAGTGGCAGTGGATCCCGTCGATAGCGACAGATAAGCACCAGCGCCTCCAGCAACGGCACCGAACTGCGACTCGCCGGTCCATGCCGAGTCTGGGGTGACGACAGTCCCGGTGGTCGCGGTCGCCGACTCCGCCTGCACGACGGTCAGTCCGTCGTGCGAGACAGTCACCGGCGTGGCGATGGCACGCGCCGCGACATCCGGATTCGCATCAAGTGCGAGCATGGAGAGCAGTCCGTGGATCGTGCTCTCGGCGCCGGAATTGCGATTGACGGTGCCGTTCGGTTGCACTCCGTCGAAGGTAACGCCCGTTGCGGGATCGTAGGTCGGCCTCCCCGAGGGGTTAGCTCCGAAGAACCACGAACCGGCGATGCCCGCGAGGTCTCGGATGCCCGGCCGCGATCCTGCCGCAGATACTGCCAACAGCGACTGAAGCCGCGAATCCGCGCCGTAGGCGATCTGAGTGGTGTCGACCGGGGTGGGATACCAGCCATTGTCCGGACCGCCAGCCGTGAACAGCTCGGTCGTGAAACCGACCGAGTCCGCAACAGCGGGTTCGAGGAGTGCCGGCTTCTTCAACACGGTGGATGCCGCGGCGAGCGCCGCTGGCATTTGCGAGGCGTAAGCGTGCCACATTGACCGCGACTCCGCCCACGGCAGGATTGCGCCGTACGGCCACTGGGTCGATGATCCGGCACCCATCTTCGAGATGCCCTCCGCGAGCTGCGCGAGGGCAGTGCGAGAGCTGGCATCGGCTGGCGCTGCGGCCGAGTAGGCGCTAAGGCCGAGGGTGGCCTCGGCCGAGGCATCCGCTCCGTTGATGATCAGCCAAGCCGGCACTCTCGTGCCGTCCGCGATCGCATAACTTCCGTATTTGTCGAGCACTTCCCGGTTGAGCGCCGCCACTCCGAGCTGGAGGCGCTGCTGCAGGAAGCTCGCGAACGCGGGGTCGGTGTCCTTGAATCCGGCATAGCCCTCGCCGAAGGCCCACAGGCTGCGGGCGAGCCAGTAACTCGCGCCGCTGTCGGAGGGATCGGGCTGCTCGACCGGTACCGGTGACGGATTGAGGCTGCCGTCGGACTGCATCCAGAGCACTACGTTGCCCGCGTTCGGCCCGCTCGAGGTCTGGAAATAGGCGACGGATCGCAGCAGCTCGTAGGCCTTCGCGCGACTCGCTGCGGCACCAGTCTGTTTCCAATCGCGCAGATAGACGACGGCGGCGCGGGTGATGTCGTCGGCGTTGTACGCGCCCTGCCCGTAGTGGCCGGTCATGGTGTCGAGCGGTCCACCGCCGACGCGGGCGAAGATGCCGCCGGGGCGAGAGTCCGCGTACGTCCACGGCATGGTGATTGCGGGCTCTTCGGCGAGGCGGTACGTGGTGTGGCCGTCGATCGCGCCCGGCGAGGCGGTGTCGAGGAGAAAATCGAGATGAGCAAGGTTGGTAAGGGACGAGGGCACGCCAGCCGACGGGCTCGCGGACGTCGCGGCTGTCGAAACGGCCGCCGCCGCCGCCGTGCTCGCGAGCGATACCGCGCCAATCACCGCCGCGATGGCGAGACCCGCGACCAGGCACCGGGAGATTGAGTGCTTCATTTAACTATCCTTTCGATGGGTTTCGGTTGCCCCCCCCGTTGCCCATTCGTACCAATGAAAGAGCGGAGAAAGCGGCCGTTGGGGGCACCTCGGTGACTCGGAAGATGGGCGGATCGCTTACACGCGGTCGATGCGTGCGACGCCGATCTTGGAGTCAGCCATACCGTAGAAGACGAAGAGCTGGCCGTCGATGCGCTCGATCGCAGTGGGGAACACCACGTTCGGCACGATTCCGCTGCGCTCATCCTCGGTCTCGGCCGACAGCAGAGGCTCCGTAGTACGCGCCAGAATCTTCGTTGGATCCTCGGCATCCAGGATCATGCCACCGGCGGAATAGTTCACCTTCTGCTGCTGCGTGAAGGCGTTGTCGATCTCACCGGTGACCCCGTGATAGAGCACGAGCCAGCCCTCGTCGACGCGCACGGGCGGCGGTCCGCCCCCGATCTTCAACTGTTCGAACGGTGCTTCCGGCGCCGCGAGCAGGCGATGTCCGCGCCAGAGCACGATCGAGCGAATGTCAGCCACGACCTCCGCGACGGGTACGTAGCTGATCCAGATGCTTTGCCGTTCGTCAGCGATGCCGGCCGGGATCGTGCGCAGCTCCCCCGGCTTGATCTCGCCCAGATCCCACATCGGGCGGTGCAGCACCGCGAAACTCTCCACCCCGTCGGGTGCTGTCACCGGCTCCGGAAAGAACACCGTGTCCTTGTTGTGAAACAGGTTGAGATCGATGTCGAGCGCATCGTCGAACTCGAACAGCGCAGGGCCGAGCCTCGACCACTCGCGCAGGTCGGTGGATGTCGCGACCGCGGTGCGCGGACCAAGCGGGCCGAACGCAACATAGGTCATGACGTGAAGGCCGAGTCGCGGAACGAAGGTGACTCGGGGATCCTCGGTGCCGGAGTTGTTCGCCCCGCGCTCCCACGACCGCTCGGGCTGAAACACAACGCCCTCACGCTCCACCCCCACCGGCACGCCGTCCTCGATCACCACGCGCGCGAGCCCGACCCGACTCACATTGCCGCTGGCCACCATGCGAGGCAGCAGATAGAGCGTGCCGTCATCCGAATGCCCGGTTGCGGGGTTAAGGACACCCTCCGCCTCCCGGTCGTCGCCCGGCAGTGGAGACATGATCACTCCGGCGCGGGTGAGGGAATAGGGGAAGGGGAACATGGTCAACCTTTCACGCCCGAACCGATATTGGTCGAGACGAAGTACCGCTGGAACACGATGAACAGCACGACGACCGGTGCCGCGAGTACGACGGCACCCGCGAGGGTCGCGCCGAACGGATTGGACGCCGATGCCGCGACGTTGGAGATGTAGTTGGCGAGGGAGACGGCCAGCGGCTGCAGGCTCGACTCCTTGGTGACGAGGAACGGCCAGAGGAACTCGTTCCACGGGCCGATGAAGGTGAGCAACACGACCGTGATGAGCCCGGGGCGCACAAGCGGAATTGCGATCCGCCAGAGCAACACAAGCTCGCTCGCGCCGTCGATACGTGCCGCCTCGAACAGCTCCTTCGGCAGCTGCAGGAAGTACTGCCGGAAGATCACGACCGCGGTGGAGTTGATGAAGAACGGCAGGATCATACCAAGGTAGTTGTCCGCGAGCCCGTAGTCGCGCGCGATGAGCACATAGAGCGGGATCATGAGCAACTGGAACGGGATGACCTGCACGAGAAGGGCGAGCGCGAAGGTCACGCCGCGTCCGCGCCACTGCAACACGGCAAGGGCATAGCCGGCGAGCAGCCCGAAGACCATCGTGCCGATAAGCACTCCTCCGGTGAAGATGCCTGAGTTGAGCAGCCCCTGGAACAGGCTGATGCGGTCGTTGATCTGCACATAGTTCTGCCCCGTGAGATTTCCGGCGTTCGGGAAGGCCCCCGCGACGGTCGCATCCGGCTTCGCCTGCAGCGAGCCGATCACCATGTAGTAGAACGGGAACAGGAAGGCGAGAGCGCCGATGCCGAGCACCACACCCCGGAGGATGCGCTGCGGGCGCGACATCCGGGTATAGGTGAACTGCTTGCGTGTGGAGGCTGTCCTTGCCATCAGTCGTTCCCTCCCGCGAAACGGTTTTGAAGCAACGCGATGCCGAGCACCACAATTACGAGCACAACCCCGATGGCCGCCGCGGTATCCGGATGCCCCTGCTGCAGCCCGTCCTGGTACATGATCAGCACAGGGGACGCGGATGCGCCGTTGGGGCCGCCGCCTCCCGTGAGGAGATAGGGCTCCGTGAACAGGTTGGCTCCGGTGACCGTGGAAACAAGCAACACGAGCACGGTCGCCGGTCGCACCCCCGGCACCGTCACCGAAAAGAAGCTTCTTACGGCTCCCGCTCCGTCGGTGGACGCCGATTCGTAAAGCTCCTTTGGCACGGCCTGCAACGCGGCGAGGTACAGCAATATGTAGAATCCGAGCTGCTTCCACGTGACAAACAGCGCGATAGTCGGCATCGCCCAGCGCTCATTGACAAGCCAGGACGGGCTGGGAGCAAGCGGACCGAGTACCTGGTTGACGAGGCCGTTGCCGTTGAAGAGGAACAGCCACACCGCGACGACCGCGACGCTCGCGGTGAGATACGGCACGTAGAAACTCACCCGCAGGAAGGCTCTGAAGCGGGTCACCTTGTTGAGCGCACTCGCGAGCAGTAGCGACAACACCACCGTGAGCGGCACGTTGATCAGCAGGAAGATCCCGACGTTTCCAAAAGATCGAATGACCGCGGGATCACTGAATGCGGTGATGTAGTTCTGGAGGCCGACGAACGGACGATCGACCTGCGCCCCGGGAGCCGCGAAGAAGAAGTCGTGGAATGAGATCCAGACCGAGTACACCAGTGGATATGCAAAGACCGCGATGACGAAGACCAGGTATGGGGCGCTGAACAGCAGCCCGAGCGGATGCTTGCCAAGAATTCGCCCCCGTCGGGTGGGCTTGCCGCCCTCCGGCGGTCGGGTGACCGCCGGAGGCGTGAGAAGAACAGACATGGTTACTTCTGCTGTGCAATCGTGTCGATCTTCGCAGCGGCACCCTTCAGGGCACTCTGGACATCGCCGTTCCCGGTTACGACCGTCTTCGTCCAGGCGTCACGGAAGGCCTGAAGCATCTCGACGGTGTTCGGCCCCGGAGGGACCTCCACCGTGCGAGAGGCTTGGTCGCCGAACGCCTGATAGGCCGGGTTTTTCGCGAAATAGCTCGCATAAGTGGTCTGCAGGTTCTTGCGGAGCGGCATTTGTCCGGTGATCTCCAGCAGCTTCTGGTCCTGCGCCTTGCTGGTCGAGAACTTGAGCACATCCCACGCGGTTCCCTGGTTCTTGCAGGCGGAATAGAGGCCGATATTCTTGGCATCGCTGAAGGTCCAGGTCTTGTCCGCCGCGGTGCCGTCCTTGGTCGGTACCGGCACGGAGCCCCAATTCACGTCCTTGTAGACCGAGACGGCCCAAGGGCCGACGATCGCCATGGCCGAGTTTCCGGCAGCGAACGAATCGCCGGTGTACTGCTCCGGGCTCGACAGCTTGTTCTGATACATCATCTGCCAGAAGTGGGCCACGTCGTAGCCAGCCTGATTCGCGAACGTCGCCTTGTTGTTCGCGACGATCTGCTTTCCGCCGGTGGCGGCGGCGTAGAGCGGATAGAAGTCGAACTGGGTTTGGAAGAACTCGCTCGTCGGGGCCGGCTGGATCGCCACTTTCGCGACTCCCGCGTCGACGAGCTTCTTCGACGTGTCAATGAAGTCGGAATAGGTCGAGAGCTTCGGGTTGATGGCGTCGAGGCCCGCCTTCGCAAACAGGTCCTTGTTGTAGAAGATCACCACAGGGTTCGACTTCCACGGCATCTGGAAGTAATCGCCGGCGGTATTTTTGTACTGGTCGGCAACTTTTCCGCTGCGCGCCTCAATGTAGGCGGCACCACCTGACATCTTCGAAATGTCGACGAGCCCACCCTGCTTTTCGAACTGGCCGACGGCGGAGGGGGCGGTGTTGTAGATGAGACAGGGGGCATTCCCGGCAGCGATCGCGGCTCCAATCACTTCCTCACTACTCTTCCCCGCCGGGATCTCCTGCCCTTTCACCTGTTCCTTCGGGTGGTCGGCATTCCAGGCCGTGACCATCTGTTTGCCCCAGGCCACCTCCTGCTCGTTGTTCGAATACCAGATGGTGATGGGGCCTTTGCCGCTCGTGGAGCTGGTGCCAGCCCCACCACTGCAAGCGGTGAGGGCGAGCGCACCGGCGATAACGGTGGCGGCGATAACTGCTCTTCTTCGCACAGTCTTTCCTTCTCTTCGGGCGGCTACGTCACCGCGGTGTGGTGGGGGTGGGATCGTTTGGGGCGGCGGCACTCGATTCGCGGATCACGAGTCGTGCTGGCGGCAATTCGATATCGTCGACGTCGTCACCGGCGATCACACGCAACAGAAGTTGGGCGGCCTGGCGGCCCCACTCCGAGACCGCTGTCGTCACAGTCGTTAGGGAAGGGAATAGATAGGCACCGATATCGCTGCCATCGAATCCCGTGACCGAGAGATCGTGGGGCACGGAGAGTCCGGCGCGCCCGGCGACTCCGAGACCGGCGATCGCCATCACATCGTTTGAATAGACGATCGCGGTCGGTCGGTCGGCGAGAGACAACAGTTCTTCAGTAGCGCGTGCTCCGCCAGCGGCGGTGAAGTCGGATTCGACGACAAGCCCACCATCAAGATCACGCGAGCGAAGCGTCGCAGAAAAGGACTCACTCCGCCGCACCCCGTGCAACATGCGCGAAGGCCCGGCTACATGGGCGATGCGGCGATGCCCGAGGCCGACGAGATGCTCGACCGCGGCGGTGATGCCCGGGGTGTCGTCGACGGTGATGGAGGGAAGGTCTGAGGCGACATCCGGATGTCCGATCGTGATTGCGCGAAGCCCAAGCCGCGAGACGAGCGCAATTCGCGAATCGTCGCGGCGGAGGTCGGTGAGGATCACGCCGTCGACGCGATCGTGGTCGGCGAGCTGGCGGTAGCTCGCCTCTTCCGCCGCTTCGCTACCCACCATACTGAGAACGAGTGCCTGTCCGACCGGTGCGAGGGCCGACTCAAGGCCCGAGATGAACGCCGGGAAAAACGGATCGCCTGACATCACTTCGGGATCCCGGGCGATCACGAGCCCGAGCGCAAAGGACCTATCGACGCTCAGGGAGCGTGCCCGAACGCTGGGACGCCAACCGAGTTCGTCGGCTACAAGGAGAATTCGGTCGCGCGTTTCCAGCGAGACTCCAGGGCGATCGTTGAGCGCGAAGGACACCAGCCCTTTGCTCACGCCAGCGGCCCGCGCGACATCCGTTATCGTCGCCCGCTGTTTCGCCATGAGCTACTCCGCTCTGTGTCCGTGTCTGTGTCGCCAGCATCCTTCGAACCGTTGCTGTGTCGCGCGCCAGTCGTTCCCGGCAGCGCGCTGGTCATCAGCATTCGTCTGAACCGGTGGGGTGTCAATCTGTGTCCTGCTAATTCGTGCATGCTGATTGCTATCTGGCTGAACCGGTTTAGTAAAACTATTCCTGATTCCCGGATAACGCAACCCCGTAGAGCGGGTCAGTCCGTCACCCTGACAAGGCTCGCCATCCTCAGCTTGCCGCCGCGGAGCTGTCACTGGCAAGAAATACACGCTCGCTACGCCCGAAATGATGATGTTCTCGCCAGTCACCCGCCCAAAGGTCATACGCCACCGCACAAAACGCCACCCGCTATCGCACGAGCCGTCGCCTGCTCCGCCCCGCGAGGGATTCCGCGCATGACAGCGCGGACTAACGCTATTCGGGGTGACCGAACCGTCAACCGCCCGCCGCCTGCGCGCTACTACTGCTGCGGTAATCGGCGTGGCGGATCGTGCGGTGGTTCGCGACTGGGTTCGACCCGAGCCTGACCGTCGCCACTACTCCCGGGATGTCGCCCTCGCGGCCGTTATGTTCGGTGCGACCGTCCTGAGCGTGCTGCTGTCGCAGGGCACGAGCTTCTACAAGCTTCCGGCACCAATCTGGGTCAGCGCACTCTATGTGCTCGTGTGCACGGCACCGCTTGCGCTGCGGCGACGCTGGCCAGAGGCGGTAGCGATCGTAGTCGCCATCACCTTCGCGCTCGCCCAGATCCTTTCGGTACCGGAGGCGCTCTTCGCGAATATCTCCCTGTTCATCGCCCTGTACTCGATCAGAGCCTGGGGCCGTCATCGGGTGCGTGCCAATGTTGTGCGCGTGGTGATCGTGATCGGAATGTTCGTCTGGCTCTTCATCGCCCTCGTCGTCCACTCCGCCGCCCCGGTTCTCTCGCGAACCTCCCCCGAACCAGCGCCATATCGCCCATCGTGCCCATCGGCCTGCTGCAGATTATGACCAATCTGCCCTATTTCGGTGGCGCGTTCTACTTCGGCGACCGGGCCTGGGCCGCCACCCGCGAACGCTCGGCTCTCGTCCCACGGCCGAGCTCGCCGCGGAACGGGAGATCAACGCGGAACGAGCGGTGTCGATCGAGCGCGTACGGATCGCCCGGGAACTGCACGACATCGTCGTCCACCACGTCTCCCTGATGGGGTGAAAGCGGGTGCCGCCCGGCGGGTCGTGCATTCCGATCCTGCAGGGGCTGCGGCATCCCTTCGCTCCATCGAGTCAAGCGCCCGCACCGCGGTCGCCGAGCTCCACCGCATGCTCACGACCCTGCGTGACGATGGGGGCCCAGCGCCGACGGACCGGGCACGCGCGGCATTGACCAGATCTCGACCCTCGCTGCCGCTACCTGTGAGGTGGGCGTCACGATACGCTCGCGCACGGTTGGCAGAGAGCGGCCGGTGCCACCGACCGTCGGGGCGATGCTCCACCGGATCGCGCAGGAGGCCATCACGAACACCCTCAAGCACGCGGGACCCGGTGCTGAGATCGACGTTCGGCTGCGATACCTCGACGACACCATCGAGCTTTAGGTCTGAGACTCCGGCGCGGGTCTCGGTTCCACAACCGTCGGCGCCGGTCTCGGGCATCTCGGAATGCGCGAGCGGGTGGATGCCGTGGGCGGCAGCATCCAAATCGGCCTGTGCGCTCGCGGCGGCCACCTCGTTCGGGCCCGAATCCCCACCGGAGAATTCGCTTATTGGCCGAGTTGCGCGTGCTCATCGTCGACGATCAGGATCTTGTGCGCGCGGGATTCCCGGTGACCTACAGAGCGAACCGGGCATCACCATTGTCGGTGAGGCAAGGAACGGCGAGGAGGCCGTGGCCCGCGCGCTTGCCCTCCGGCCCCGATGTGGTCTAGGTGGACGTGCAGGTGCCCGTCGTGGAGTGCCCCGCGCACGCCTTCGCGGGCCCCGCACCCGGCCCCTGCGCCTACCCTCCGCGCCCACGAGTGACACGTGCCCCCGAACGTTCCGGTGCACGTGTCACTCGGCGGCGCGGAGGCGGGCACTGGCGTTCCCAGCCTCACGACCCCCGATCAGGACGACTACCTTTTCGAAGCGTTGACGGCCGGGGCGGGCGGATCCCTGCTCAGAACTCGACGCCGGAGAACCTCATCGAGGCGGTGCAGATCATCGGGCGCGGCGACGCGCTACTTGCACCGGATGTCACGCGCCGGGTGATCGAGCGCTGCGCCGGACGGTCCACCACGGCGAAGGCGGTGACCACGGCACTCGACGGCCTGACCGTTCGCGAATGAGACATTCTCGGCCTGCTCGCGCGTGACGCGAGCAACGCGAGGATCGCGAGCACGCTTGCCGTTGGCGAGGTAACGGTCACGTCGCACGTCTTGAAGATGTGGAAGAAGTTCGTTCTCTGCGACCGCATTGACACGGTGGCCTTAACCCATGAGCACGGCATCCTTTCGCGGAAATGAGCCTTTCCCGCGGGACAGAGTCGGACTCCCACCGCGAGGGGGACACAACACCCGCTCTGACCTCATACGGTTGAGATCACACGAGACGGGATCACGATGCTGCAGGTCGACACGGTGACCAAGACATATGGCGGCCGCACCGCGCTGCGCGAGGTGAGCTTCGGAGTGGGCGAGGGCCGCATCACCGGCTTCGTCGGGGCGAACGGTGCCGGCAAGACCACGACTATGCGCATCATCCTCGGGGTGCTTTCCGCCGACTCGGGCACGGTGCGCCTCGGCGGGGCTACACTCACCGCCGACGACCGGCGCATTTTCGGCTACATGCCCGAGGAGCGTGGCCTCTATCCCAAAATGAAGGTGGCCGAGCAGATCACCTACTTCGGTCGGCTTCACGGCATGACCGCACGGGATGCCGCCGCGAGCACGACCAGCCTGCTCGAGCGACTCGA
>Ga0123338_10005701_pt1 | contig 10600 bp, 9 predicted proteins | sample grotaG_FD_89793 | JGI IMG/M metagenome (GOLD analysis project Ga0123338, IMG submission 89793) | Glacier valley bacterial and archeal communities from Borup Fiord, Nunavut, Canada, to study Microbial Dark Matter (Phase II) -... | ecosystem: Environmental > Aquatic > Freshwater > Ice > Glacier ...
AGCAGCGGCGCAGGAACGCGTCGGGCAGTTCCTTCTCGTTGTTCGAGGTGATGAACACGAGCGGCCGGTGCTTTGCCTTCACGAGCTCGCGCGTCTCGTAGACGTAGAACTCCATGCGGTCGATCTCGCGCAGCAGGTCGTTGGGGAACTCGATGTCGGCCTTGTCGATCTCGTCGATCAGCAGCACCACCGGCTTCTCGGCCGTGAACGCCTGCCAGAGGACGCCGCGAACGATGTAGTTCTGGATGTGCTTGACGCGCTCGCCGCTGTCGCTGCCCGCCACGCCGGCGAGCTGGCTGTCGCGCAGGCGGCTGACGGCGTCGTATTCGTAGAGTCCCTGCTGCGCCTTGGTCGTCGACTTGATGTGCCACTGCATCAGCGGCATGCCGAGCGCGGTGGCGACTTCCTCGGCGAGCATCGTCTTGCCGGTGCCCGGCTCGCCCTTGACGAGGAGCGGCCGCTTGAGCGTGGCCGCGGCGTTCACCGCGAGCATCAGGTCGGGCGTGGCGACGTAGTTTTCGGAGCCTTGGAACTTCATGGATCGGATGCGGGCGAGGGTTCGTTCCAGTATAAGGGGCCCCCTATAATTTGCGGTTTGCATTCGCCCCGGCCAGCCTTGCGCGCACCTATGAAGAATCCTCTCCTCTCGCCGATCCTCGCGGCCGTTGTTCTCGTCAGTGCTGCGGCCGGGGCCAGCGCCCAGAGCGTCAAGGCCGACGCCGTTGCCGGCGAGAAGAAGGTGGCGATGTGCATCGGCTGCCACAACATCCCCGGCTACCAGGCCAGCTTTCCCGAGATCTACAAGGTGCCGAAGATCGCCGGGCAGAACGGCGCCTACATCGTCGCCGCGCTCACGGCCTACCGCTCCGGCGAGCGCAAGCACCCGTCGATGCGCGCCATCGCGACCAGCCTATCGGACCAGGACATGGCCGATGTCGCCGCCTACTACGAGCAGCTCGGCAAGGCCGATGGCGCCGCCGCCCCGGTCAAGGCCGACGAGGCGCCGGCCAACGTGAGCAAGCTGCTGGCACAGGCCAACTGCGCGTCGTGCCACGGCGCCAATTTCAGCGCCCCGATCGCGCCGGCCTACCCGAAGCTGGCCGGCCAGCATGCCGACTACCTCTACGTCGCGCTCAAGGCTTACCAGACCGATCACAACCCGATCTACGGTCGAAGCAACCAGATCATGATGGGCATGGCGCGGCCGTTCACGCATCCGGAACTGAAGGCGCTGGCCGGCTACCTGTCGTCGCTGCCCGGCGAGCTGAAGACGGTCTCGCAGTCGCGCTTTCGCTGACGATCAGCCGATCGCGGCCATCGCCTCGCGGCAGCGGTCGGCGATCGCGGTCGATGCCGCATGGCGGCCGCCGCGCAGCACCCATCGGCCCGCCACCATCACATCGCGCCACGGCGCCTGCGGGCTGCTGAAGACGAGCGCATCGAGTACGCGTTCGGGCACGACGCCGAGCAGGCCGTCGCCGTCCGCATCGACCACCAGGGCATCGGCACGTGAGCCCTTCATCAGGCCCCACGACGGCAACCCGCTCGCCGCCGCACTGCCGTCGAGCACGCGCGACCACAGCCGCTCCGCCGTCGACGCCACGCCCTGTTCCGGCGCCGCGGCGATGTTGCGGCGACGCAGCGTGAGCCGCTGGCCGTACTCGAGCAAACGCAGCTCCTCGCACCAGTCGCGCGTCGCCTGACTGTCGGAGCCGATCGCGATCGGCACGCCGGCCGCGAGCCAGCGCGGCAGGTCGGCGAGGCCGTCGCCGAGGTTGGCCTCGGTGCTCGGGCAGAGCACGATGCCGGCGCCGCTTGCCGCCACCGCGCCGATCTCGGCCGGCGTCGCGTGGGTGGCATGGACGAGCTGCCAGCGCGCGTCGAGTGGGCCTCCCTTCGCCAGCCATTCGATCGGCCGGCAACCGGTGGCGTGCAGGCAATCGTCGACCTCGGCCGTCTGCTCGGCGACGTGGATGTGGATCGGGCCGGCGACGTTTTCGGCAAGCCCGCGCAACGATTCGATCGACGCGGCATCGGCGCCGCGCAGCGAGTGGATCGCGAGGCCGGCGTTGACGAGCGGGCGAGCCGCGGCGCCGATGCGTCGCGCGGCCTCGAAGACATCCACCGCCGAGGCACGAAAGCGCCGCTGCTCGTCGCGCAGCGCCGGGGCGGCGAAGCCGGCGCGCTCGTACAGCACCGGCAGGATCGTCAGGCCGATGCCGGCGTCGGCGGCGGCGTCGGCGAGCGCCCACGACATCGCCAGCGGGTCGGCGTAGTCGCTGCCGTCGCGGTCGCGCTGCAGGTAGTGGAACTCGCAGACGTGGGTGTAGCCGCCGCGCAGCAGCTCGACGTAGAGCTGCGCCGCGACGGCGCGCAGCTCGGCCGGGCCGATGCGCAGGGCAACGCCGTACATGCGGTCGCGCCACGACCAGAAGTCGTCGCTCGCCGACTCGCGTCGCTCGGCAGCGCCGGCGAAGGCACGCTGGAAGGCGTGGCTGTGGGCGTCGACGAGGCCGGGCAGCAGGGATCCAGTCAAGCGCTCGGTGCCGGCGGGCGCCTGGTCCGCACCGACCCCGACCGCGACCGCGGCCCAGCAGCCATCGGCAGCGATCTCGAGCAGCACGTTGTCCCGCCAACCGCCGGGCAGCCAGGCCCGCGGCGCCCACACGAACACGGCTCGGTCCGACGCCGTTTCAGCCACCGTCGGGGCGCCAGTCGAGCGTCGCCTGCAGCAGCCTTCGCAGCAGCGGCCGCAGCGTCGCGACGCGGCCGGCATCGGGCGCCGACGTGCTCGCCTCGGCCATGTAGCAGGACCAGCACTTCTCGAGCTGCACGGCGTGGATGCCGTCGTGCGGCCGGCCGTAGTGGCGGGTGATGTAGCCGCCCTTGAAGCGGCCGTCGGTGACGTGGCTGAAGGTCGTTTGCGACGCGAGAACCGCCATCAGCGCCGCTCGCAGCGACGGCGCGCAGCTGGCGCCGTCGGCGGTGCCGAGGTTGAGGTCGGGCAGCCGGCCTTCGAAGAGCCAGGGCAGCTCGGCCTGGATCGAGTGGCCGTCCCACAACACGGCGTGGCCATGCTCGGCACGCAAGCGCGCGAGCTCGGCGCCGAGCGCGTCGTGATACGGACGCCAGTAGCGTTCGCGGCGACGGTCGATGTCGGCGTCGTCGGGCCGCTGGCCGTCGCGATACAGCGGCTCGCCGGTGAAGAAGCGCGTCGGCACCAGCTCGGTGTTGTTGGCGCCGGCGTACATCGGCGTGTTCTCGGGCGGCCGGTTGAGGTCGATGACGTAGCGCGAATGGCGCGGCACGATCAGGCTGGCGCCGAGCTCGCGGGCGAAGGCGTAGACCTCGGCGAGATGCCAGTCGGTGTCCTCGAGGGCGAGCGCGCGCGGCACGAGGCGTGGCACGAGTTCGTCGGCGAGCGCGGTGCCGACATGAGGCAGGCTCACGAGCAGGGGCGCCGTGCCGCGATGCAGGGTGAAGGCGGGTTCGCTCATCGAGGCCGCTCCACGCCGCCGACGATCACGCGGCGGCACGGGTTGCCGCCGCCGAAGCGATACGCGAGCTCGTTCGGATGGACGGCATCCCAGACCGCGAAGTCGGCGCGGGCACCGGCGGCGAGCGTGCCGCGATCGGCGAGGCCGAGGGCGCGGGCGCCGTTCACGGTCATGCCACGCAAGGCTTCCTCCGGCGTCAGCCGGAACAGCGTGCAGGCCATGCTCAGCATGAGCAACGGCGACAGCGTCGGCGACGAGCCGGGGTTGTGGTCGGTGGCGATGGCGATCGGTACGCCGGCCGCGCGCAGCGCCGCGATCGGCGGTGCTTTCGTCTCGCGCAGGAAGTAGTAAGCGCCCGGCAGCAGCACGGCGACGCTGCCGGCTTTCGCCATCGCCGCGACGCCGTCGTCGCTCACGTGCTCGAGGTGCTCGCAGGACAGCGCGCCGAACTCGGCGGCGAGCGCGGCGCCGCCGCTGTCGCTGAGCTGCTCGGCGTGCAGCTTGACCGGCAGGCCGAGCCGGCGCGCGACCTCGAAGACACGCCGCGTCTGCGCCGGCGTGAAGGCGATGCGCTCGCAGAAGGCATCGACGGCATCGACGAGGCCGGCTTCGTGCAAGGCCGGCAACCAGCCGCAGACGGCGTCGATGTAGGCGTCGGCGCGGCCTTCGTATTCGGGCGGCAGCGCATGAGCAGAGAGGCAGGTCGTGCGCACCGTCAGCGGCAGCTCGCTGCCGAGGCGGCGGGCGATGCGCAGGCAACGCGCCTCGTGCTCGGCGGTGAGGCCGTAGCCCGACTTGATCTCGAGCGTGGTCACGCCTTCGGCCATGAGGGCGAGGGCGCGGTCGCGGGCGGAGGCGAACAGCGACTCATCACCGGCGGCGCGCGTCGCCGCGACCGTCGAGCGGATGCCGCCGCCGGCGCGGGCGATGTCTTCGTAGCTCGCGCCCTCGAGGCGCTGCTCGAACTCGCCGGCGCGGTCGCCGCCGTAGACGAGATGGGTATGGCAGTCGACGAGGCCCGGCGTGACGAGGGCGCCGCCGAGGTCGTGCTCTTCGATGTCGTCGCCATCGCCGGCGATCGACGCCGGCAGCGCCGATTCGGGACCGACCCACGCGATCGTCGCGCCATCGACGACGATCGCACCGCGCTCGACCAGGCCCCAGCCGGCGGCGCCGGCCAGCGTCGCCAGTCGGGCGTTGCGCCAGAGCGCCGTCATCGCCGTGCCGTCAACGCCGTGCTGCGGCCGACGAGGTGGTCTTGCTGACCTCGAGGGCCCAGGCGTCGCTGCTGAAGCTGAGGATCGGCGGCGCCAGGTCGAACCAGAGCAGGGCTTCGTCGGGCACCGCGACTTCCTCGTCGACGAAGCGGCAGGTGCCGGCCTTCAGCGTGTAGAGGCCGCAGGCCGGCGAGCGCGGCGCCCAGGTCGTGCCGGCCGCGAGCCGCTTGATCGTGCCCGTCATGCCGCGCAGGAACAGGTTGAGTGCCGAGGTGTTGCCGCGGAGGCGGCGGCAGGTGGTGACTGCGCCGGCGTCGAATGCCAGGCCGTCTTTCGCTTCGGGCCGCACGTGGTGGAGCGCACCGCCGATCGACAGCTCGACGGCGCCACCGCCGACGACCGTGAACACGCGCTGTACCTTCGGGTAGCTCGAGAACGGACCGTCGGCCTCGATCTCGGCGAGGGCGACGCGCACCCGCCAGTCGTCGGCGCTCGGCCACATCAGCAGGTCGCGTGCGGTGCCGCCGCCGTTTTGCCACGGCCGCGGCGCCACGTCGGCAGCGGCGACGGCGTCTCTCGGTGCGAGTCGGCCCTTCATGGCAGCAAGTCTAGTGGCGCCGGCGCGGTTGTTCGGCCGGTGGCTCGAAGTAGAGTGTCGGGGCCGTCACCAGCACCGAGGATCTCCGCCATGAGCGATCTCTCCGCGATTCACACGCCGGCCGGGCCGCGGCCGGTGCGGGCGCCGCGCGGCAGCGGCCTCAGCTGCGCCAACTGGCAGATCGAGGCGGCCTACCGGATGATCCAGAACAACCTCGATCCGGAGGTCGCCGAGAACCCCGACGCGCTCGTCGTCTACGGCGGCATCGGCAAGGCAGCGCGAGACTGGGACTGCTTCGACGCCATCCTCGCCGCGCTCAGGAAGCTTCGTGAGGACGAGACGCTGCTGGTTCAGAGCGGCAAGCCGGTCGGCGTGTTCCGCACGCACGTCGACGCGCCGCGCGTGCTCATCGCCAACTCCAATCTCGTTCCCAAATGGGCGACGTGGGAGCACTTTCACGAGCTCGATCGCAAGGGCCTGATGATGTACGGCCAGATGACTGCCGGCTCGTGGATCTACATCGGCAGCCAGGGCATCGTGCAGGGCACCTACGAGACCTTCGTCGAGGCCGGCCGCCAGCATTTCGGCGGTCATCTTTCGGGCCGCTGGATCCTCACGGCGGGCCTCGGCGGCATGGGCGGCGCACAGCCGCTCGCGGCGACGTTCGCCGGCGCCTCGTCGTTGACGATCGAGTGCCAGCAGAGCCGCATCGACTTCCGTTTGCGCTCACGCTACCTCGACGAGCTGGCCGCCGACATCGACGACGCGCTGGCCCGCATGCAGCGCTATGCGCGCGAGAAGAAGGCGGTCTCGGTCGGCTTGCTCGGCAACGCCGCCGAGCTGCTGCCCGAACTGCTGAAACGGGCGCAGGCCGGCGGGCCGCGGCCCGACCTCGTGACCGACCAGACGTCGGCGCACGACCTCGTCCACGGCTACCTGCCGGCCGGCTGGACGGTGCCGCGATGGCGCGCCGCGCAGGCCGAGCCGGCGCAGCACGCTGCACTGCGCGACGCCGCCGCGAAGAGCTGCGCCACCCACGTGCAGGCGATGCTCGACTTCCAGAAGCTCGGCATCCCGGTCGTCGACTACGGCAACAACATCCGCCAGGTCGCGTTCGATGAAGGCGTGGCCGATGCGTTCGCCTTCCCCGGCTTCGTGCCGGCCTACATCCGGCCGCTGTTCTGCCGCGGCAAGGGGCCGTTCCGCTGGGTCGCGCTGTCGGGCGATCCGAGCGACATCGCGAAGACCGATGCGAAGATGAAGGAGCTCTTCCCCGACGACGCCGGCCTGCACCGCTGGCTCGACATGGCCCAGGAGCGCATCGCCTTCCAGGGCCTGCCGGCGCGCATCTGCTGGATCGGCCTCGGCGAGCGCCACCGCGCCGGCCTCGCCTTCAATGCGATGGTCAGGTCGGGCGAGCTGAAGGCGCCCATCGTGATCGGCCGCGATCACCTCGACGCCGGCTCGGTGGCGTCGCCGAACCGCGAGACCGAAGCGATGATGGACGGCAGCGACGCCGTCTCCGACTGGCCGATGCTGAACGCGCTGCTCAACACCGCCGGCGGCGCGACGTGGGTGTCGCTTCACCACGGCGGCGGCGTCGGCATGGGGTATTCGCAGCACGCCGGCGTCGTCATCGTGTGCGACGGCACCGATGCCGCCGCGAAGCGCATCGAACGCGTGCTCTGGAACGACCCGGCGACGGGGGTGATGCGTCATGCCGATGCGGGCTACGAGATCGCGAGGGCGTGCGCACACGAACAGAATCTCAACCTGCCGATGCTCGGCGCGTGAGGCAAGCAGTCGAGCTCGTGCCGGGCGAGCTGTCGCTCGAACTGCTGCAGGCCATCCACGCGGGCGATATCGAACTGCGGCTGACCGATTCGTCCCGCGCTCGCATCCGCGCCAGCGCCGCGGTGGTGCAGCGGGCGGCCGCCGGCGATGTGCCGGTCTACGGCGTCAACACCGGCTTCGGCAAGCTTGCGAGCCAGCGCATCGCGCCGGCCCAGCTCGCCGCCCTGCAGTCGAACCTGATCCGCTCGCATTCGGTCGGCGTCGGTGCGCCGCTGGCGGCCGAGGTCGTGCGGCTGGTGCTGGCGCTGAAGGCGGCGAGCCTGGCGCGCGGGCATTCGGGAGTGCGCGAAATCGTGGTCGACACCCTGATCGCGGTGCACGACGCCGGCCTCGTGCCGCACGTGCCGTCGCAAGGCTCGGTCGGCGCCTCGGGCGACCTGGCGCCACTCGCCCACCTCACGCTCGCGCTCGTCGGCGAAGGCGAGTTCTGGCGCAGCGGCGAACGCCTGCCCGCCGCAGCCGCGCTGCGAGACGCGGGCATCGCGCCGCTCGTGCTCGAAGCCAAGGAAGGCCTGGCGCTGATCAACGGCACGCAGGTGTCGACGGCGCTCGCGCTGCATGCGCTGTTCGCGTTCGAGCCGGTGCTCGAGGCGGCGCTCGTGATCGGCGCGATGACCGTCGACGCGGCGCGCGGCAGCGACGGCCCGTTCGACCCGCGCATCCACGCCCTGCGCGGCCAGCCGGGCCAGATCGACGTCGCCCGCTACTACCGCTCGCTGCTCGCCGGCAGCGAGATCCGCCGCTCGCATCTCGACGGCGACGATCGCGTCCAGGATCCGTACAGCCTGCGCTGCCAGCCGCAGGTCGTCGGTGCCTGCCTCGACCAGCTGCGTCATGCCGCGCTCGTGCTGGTGCGTGAAGCGAGTGCCGTGACCGACAACCCGCTGGTCTTCGTCGACGATGAAGGCGAAGGCAGCATCGTCTCCGGCGGCAACTTCCACGCCGAGCCGGTGGCCTTGGCCGCCGACGCGATGGCGCTCGCGATCGCCGAGGTCGGTGCCATCGCCGAGCGGCGCATCGCGATGCTCATCGATGCCGGCGTCTCGCGGCTGCCGCCGTTCCTGTCGGCCGAGCCGGGCCTCAACAGCGGCTTCATGATCGCGCACGTCACCGCGGCGTCGCTGGCCAGCGAGAACAAGTCGCTCGCGCATCCGGCCAGCGTCGACAGCCTGCCGACCAGCGCCAACCAGGAAGACCATGTGTCGATGGCCACCTTCGCGGCACGTCGGCTGCAGCCGATGATCGCCAACACCGCCCACATCCTCGGCATCGAGCTGCTCGCGGCGGCGCAGGGCATCGAGTTCCTTCGGCCGCTGCGGAGCTCGGCGGCGATCGAGCAGGCGCACGCGCTGCTGCGGCTACAGTGCCCGGCCATGCCGACCGATCGCTACCTCGCGCCCGACATCGGCCACGCCACCGCACTGGTCCACGACGGCTCGCTGGCGCGCGTCTTGCGAACCTTGCCCGATCTGCCCGCGCTCTGGCAACCGTCGTGATCCCCGGATCTCCGCCCGAAAGGAAACCCATGAACAAGCAACTCGTCGCCATCGCCGCCACCGCCTTCATCGCCACGCTCGCCCAGGCCGAGGACACCAAGGTCGCGATCGGCATCTCAGGCTGGACCGGCTTCGCGCCGCTCACGCTCGCCAAGGAAGCGGGCTTGTTCCAGAAGCGCGGCCTCGACGTCTCGATCAAGAAGATCCCGCAGAAGGACCGCCACCTCGCCATCGCCTCGGGCGACGTGCAGTGCGCCGCCCCCACCGTCGAGACCTGGATCGGCTGGAACGCCGCCGGCGTCGCGACCACGCAGATCTTCCAGCTCGACAAGAGCTACGGCGCCGACGGCATGGTCACCAAGAACGGCATCGCCAAGATCACCGACCTGAAGGGCAAGACCGTGGCCGCCAGCCCGCCGGGAACGTCGCCGTACTTCGCGCTGGCCTGGATGCTGAAGAAGAACGGCATGTCGGTCAAAGACGTGAAGGTCGTGAACCTCGAGCCGCAGCCGGCCGCCAACGCGATCATCGCCGGCACCGAAGGCGTCGACGCGGGCATGACCTACGAGCCCTACCTCTCGGCGGTGCGCGCCAAGCCCGAGGCCGGCAAGATCATCGCCACCACGCTCGATTACCCGATGGTGATGGACACCTTCGGCTGCACGCCCAAGTTCCTGTCCGAAAACCCGAAGGCCGCCAAGGCGCTTGCCGACGGCTACTTCGACGCGCTCGACATGATCAAGGCCGATCCGAAGAAGAGCTTCGAGATCATGGGCGCCGACGTCAAGCAGTCGGGCGAGGCGTTCGAGAAGAGCCAGGCGTATCTGCGCTGGCAGGACCGCGCTGCGAACCAAAAGTTCTTCGCCGGCGAGCATGCCGCGTTCAGCAAGGAAGCGGCCGACCTGCTGCTCGAGGCCGGCATCATCAAGCAGCTGCCCGACATGACCAAGCTGGCCGACACGCAGTTCATCAAGTGAGCCCGAGGCGATGAAGCCGCTGACGCCGGTCGCACCGACCGCGCGCCTTCTCCTCGGCATCGCCTTCTTCATCGTCTTCGTCGCCGGCTGGTCGCTCGCGACCTTCGGCGGCTACGTCTCGAAGACCTTCCTCGCCGACCCGCTGACGATGGTCCGCTCGGGCTACACCCTGCTGGCGACGCAGGGCTTCGGCTGGGACATCGGCTGGACGGTCTGGCGCGTGTTCGGCGGCTTCATGATCGCTGCCGTGCTGGCGCTGCCGCTCGGCGTCGCGATGGGTGCCTACAAGCCCGTCGAAGCGTTCTTCGAGCCCTTCGTGAGCTTCGCGCGCTACCTGCCGGCGAGCGCCTTCATCCCGCTGCTGATCCTCTGGGCCGGCATTGGCGAGGCACAGAAGCTCGCCCTCATCTTCATCGGTAGCTTCTTCCAGCTGGTGCTGATGATCGCGGTCATCGTCGGCAACACGCGGCGCGATCTCGTCGAGGCCGCGTACACGCTCGGCGTCGGTGACCGCGGCCTCATTCGCCGCGTGCTCATCCCGGGCGCCGCGCCCGAGATCGCCGAAGTGCTGCGGATGGTGCTCGGCTGGGCCTGGACCTACGTGATCGTCGCCGAGCTGATCGGCGCATCGAGCAGCATCGGCCACATGATCACCGACAGCCAGGCGCTGCTCGCCACCGACCAGATCATCTTCGGCATCATCGTCATCGGCCTCATCGGGCTGGCCAGCGACATGCTCTTCAAGCTGCTCAACCGAAGGCTCTTTCCGTGGGCGCAGCTCGGCCGATGAGCGATGGACTCGACGTTCTCAGCGTTCGGGGCGTGAGCCGAAGCTTTCGGTCGACGCATGGCGAGACGCTGGCGCTCGAGGCCACCGACCTGCAGGTCGCCGAGAACGATTTCGTCACCATCCTCGGGCCGTCGGGCTGCGGCAAGAGCACGCTGCTGCGAATCGTCGCCG
>Ga0123338_10005703_pt1 | contig 10597 bp, 8 predicted proteins | sample grotaG_FD_89793 | JGI IMG/M metagenome (GOLD analysis project Ga0123338, IMG submission 89793) | Glacier valley bacterial and archeal communities from Borup Fiord, Nunavut, Canada, to study Microbial Dark Matter (Phase II) -... | ecosystem: Environmental > Aquatic > Freshwater > Ice > Glacier ...
GGCAGCGCGGTCGAGCGCGCCGATAACAGTGCGCGGCTGCTCGATGTGAAATATCATCTCCTGCTGCCGGGCGGTGAGACGGTTGGTGGCAGCCTCGATTATTTCCAGTGGACGACGATCCTGCGCACCGTGTCGGCGCTGACGGCATATCGCTGGGTCTATCGCGATTCGGTCAAGCCGTGGCTGGTTGCCGACCTGCTGATCCTGAACCGCCAGATGCCGCGCAGCCTTGCCAGCTGTTACGAGGAGATCCTGCGCCACCTCGACATGCTGGCCGAACGTGGCGGGCGGCGTGGCCCGGCACACCGGCTGGCGGCGGCGGGGCATGCTCGGCTCGACCAGGCGAATATCGACGGCATTTTCAAGTCGGGGCTGCACGAGTTCCTGCGCGGCTTCATCGCCGACAACAACAAACTCGGCGCCGCGATCGCCGAACAATATCTGTTCTGACCATGCGCATCCGGATCGATTACACGACTGTCTATGACTACGCCCAGCCCGCGCACAGCGTGGTGCAGCTGTTGCGACTGTGCCCGCGCGGCGGCGAGGACCAGCATATCAAGCGCTGGCGTGTCGATGTCGATGCCGATGGGTCGCTCCGGACGGGTGCCGATGCGTTCGGGAACTTCACGCATTTGTTCACCGCCGATGGGCCGCTCAATCGCCTTGCGCTGACCGTTACCGGCGAAGTCGACACTGCCGACGCCGCCGGGCTGGTGCACGGTTTTGCCGAGCCACTGCCGCCGGTGATGTTCCTGCGCGCCACCGACCTGACGACGCCGGGTCCGGCGCTGGTCGAGTTCGCGCATGCGATCGGCGGGGTGGGAACGCTCGACCGGCTGCACGCGCTCAATGGGCAGATCAACACGCTGATGGCGTTCGATGCGGATGCAACCGGCACGGGAACCGATGCCGCAACGGCGTTCGCGCAGGCGCGCGGCGTGTGTCAGGATTATGCGCACATTTTCTGCGTCGCGGCGCGCGTGCTCGGCGTACCGGCGCGCTATGTCTCAGGGCATTTCGTGCGCGTCGACGATGCGCGGCTGCAACCGGCAGGGCATGCGTGGGTGGAGGCGCTGGTTCCCGATCTCGGCTGGGTCGGTTTCGATCCGACCAACGGCATTTCGGTGACAGCAGCGCACGTCCGCGTGGCGGTCGGGCTCGATTACCTCGATGCCGCCCCGGTGCGCGGCGCGCGGCGCGGCGGCGGGACGGAAGCGCTGACCGTGGCGGTTAGCGCGGTCGACGTGGGGCGTGCACAGGCGCAAAGCCAATTTCAGGCGTGAATTCCGAATGGAGCCAGCGTGGAGCGACAACGGAGGATGCGATGACCTATTGCGTAGGCGTGCTGGTCAACGACGGGCTGGTGATGATGGCGGACACCCGCACCAATGCCGGTGTCGACAATGTGTCGAGCTATCGCAAGCTGCGCGTCATCAACACCGTGCCGGGGCGCGTGATGGTGATCGCATCGGCGGGATCGCTGTCGGTGACACAGGGCGCGATGACCCGTCTGATGGATGCGCTGCTGCTCAGCGAAGACGGCGTCGAAACGCTCGACACCGCGCCGACGATGTTTCGCGCCGCGACGCTGGTCGGGCAGGCGCTGGCCGCATCGAAGGAGGCGATCGATACCACCGTGGCGGTCGCAACCGAAACCAAGGTCGCAACCGGCGCATCGCTGCTGTTCGGCGGCTGCATCGCGGGGCGCAAGCCGCGACTGTTCCTGATCTATGGCAGCGGCAACTTCATCGAATGCCAGTCCGACACGCCGTTCCTGCAGATCGGCGAGCATAAATACGGCAAGCCGATCCTCGACCGCGCGCTCAACTTCGAGACGCCGATGTACGAGGCGGTGAAAACGTCGCTGATCTCGTTCAACTCGACCATGCGCTCGAATCTCGCGGTCGGGCTGCCGATCGACCTGGTGACGATCCGCAGCGGTACGAGCGTGCCCGAACTCGTGCACCGCATCGGCGTCGACGACGATTATTACCGCGAGCTCGACGAACGCTGGTCGAACGCGCTGCGGCTGGCGCAGGCGGCGATCCCGCTGCCGCCCTATGGGCAGGCGGCCGGGCAGGGGACGCTGGTCTAGCTCAGCGCGAGCTCGCCCTGTGGCGCGATGCGCGCGGCACGGGCGCGCAGCACGACCGCCAACGCCAGTCCGACGGCGGCGATCGCGGTCATCGCCAGATACCCCTTCGCGCCGTAACTGTCGTACAGCGGCCCCGAAATCAGCGTGGCCGCCGCCTGCGTCGGCGCGCTCGCCAGCGCCATATAGATCATCTGCGCGGTCGGCGTCCGGTCATCGCCGTGCAGGCGCTGGATCAGCCGCATGCCGCCGAGGAAGGTTGCGGCGAACGTCGCGGCATGAAGCAATTGCAGCGGCACCAGCAGCGCCACCGGCGGCAGCGCGCTGAGCGCAGTCCAGCGGATGATCGCTCCGACACCGCCCGCGACGATCAGCGTCTCCGGCCGGAACTTCGCCGACCATTTTGCCCCGAAGATGAGAAACCCGACTTCGGCGATGACGCCGACGTTCCACAACAGCCCGACCGTGGTGCCCGACAGATGCTGCACATTCGTCCAGATCAGCACGCCTGACACGTAGAAAAAACTGTGTGTCGCCTGGATCAGCCCGGCCGCGAAGATGAACAGCGTGAAGGTCGGGTCGCGCAGCATGCCGACACCCGCCGCCAGCCGGTCGACAAATGCCGCCTCGGGCGCGACACCGCCGACGGGCTCGGGCCGCATCCACCACGCGCAGGCGAGCAGCAGCGCCGAGACGCCCAGCATGAAGCCCCAGATCGACCATGGCCCGAACGCGTCGATCATCCGCCCGACCGCAAAGGTGCCGACCACGAACGCCGCCGACGCCAGTCCGCGCGCGGTGCCATAGCTCGGTCCGCCGTTCTTGGTCAGCCGCAACAACGCGGTCTCGACCACCGGCAGCAGTCCCCAGAAACAGATGTCGAGGAACAGGATGACCGCGAATACCGCGTAAAACCCGCTCAGGAAGCGCAGCGCGAGGAACCCTGCGGTCAACAGTCCGGCGAACAGGAACATCGGCGCGCGCCGGTCATTGCGCCCATCCGCCCATGCAGCGGTCAACGGCCCGGCGATGACGCGCGAAAACCCGCCGATCGCGAGCACGAGACCGATTTGCGTACCGGTGAAGCCATGCACCTTTTCGAGCCATAACGGCAGGAACGGGATCAAACAGCCGAAGCCTGCAAAAAACAGGCAGGCGAGCACGGTCGAGCGAATGGCTGGTGTCATCGAAGCATCATGGCGCGGCACGCGAGCATCGGCAATCCTTCCGCCCGATACGGAAGGATTGGCTTTCGCCGTACCGCCTGCCACTGTCTGGAAAACCTTGGGAGGAGCGACCATGCCAATACCTGAACTGTTCGACATGACCGGTAAAACCGCGCTGATCACCGGCTCGTCGCGCGGGATCGGCAAGGCGATCGCGCACCGCATGGCCGAACACGGGGCCAATGTCGTGGTCAGCAGCCGCAAGCTCGACGCGTGCGAGGCAGCGGTGGCGGAAATCAACGCCGCCGTCGGGCGCACCGCGGCGATTGCGATCCCGGCGAACATCGCGCTCAAGGAGCAACTGCAGGCGCTCGTCGATGCGACCGTGACGCGTTTCGGCCAGATCGACACGCTGGTCTGCAACGCTGCATCGAACCCCTATTACGGCCCGCAGGCGGGTATCACCGACGAACAGTTCGGCAAGATCCTGCAGAACAACATCATCTCGAACCACTGGCTGATCGCGATGGTCGCGCCCGCGATGCTGGCGCGCAAGGACGGCAGCATCACGATCATCTCGTCGATCGGTGGGCTGAAGGGCTCGACGATCATCGGGGCCTATTGCATCTCGAAGGCCGCCGACATGCAGCTGGCGCGCAACCTCGCCGCCGAATTCGGCCCGTCGAACGTCCGCGTCAACGCCATCTGCCCCGGCCTGATCAAGACCGATTTCGCCAAGGCGCTGTGGGACGACCCCGCGATCCTCGCCGCCTCGACCAGCGGCGCGCCGCTGCGCCGCATCGGCATCCCCGACGAGATCGCCGGCATGGCGGTGCTGCTCGCGACCAAGGCCGGCGGCTTTACAACGGGGCAAAGCTTCGTGATCGATGGCGGCGCGACGGTGGTGTGAGGCCTAGCCGATTTCGAACACCATCGTCACATTGACGGTCAGCGACACCTCGCCCGGCGATACCGGCGTCTCGGCATCGGCGGATTTCATCGCCATGGCGCGGACCATGATCGGGCGCGGTTCGGGATTGCCGCCGCTTTCGCTGATCGACACGATGCGCTTGATGTGGACGCCGGCCGCCTTGGCATAAAGTTCGGCGCGCGCCCGTGCGGTGGCGACGGCGGCGGTACGCGCCTCGTCCAATGCCGCGTCGGCACCGTCGACGCGGAAATTGGGGCCGCTCAGCTGGTTCGCGCCGACGGCGACGAGCGCATCGAGCAGCCGTCCGGTATCGGCAAGCTTACGGATGCGCAGGCTGACAGTGTTGGTCGCCTGATAGCCGGTCAGCGCGGGGGGCTGGTTGTTCTCGTACCGGTACTGCGGTTGCAGGCTGAGCCCGGCGGTCTGGATGTCGCGTTCAGCGATGCCGGCCTTGCGCACGGCGGCGACCACGGCGGTCATTCGGCGGGCGTTGTCCGCCATCGCGGCGGCGGCGGTGGGGGCCATCGTTACCACGCCGCCCGAGATGTCGGCGATGTCGGGCGCACGCGCGACCTTGCCCTCCGCATTCACGGTCAAGGTCGGCACCATGACGGTATCGGCTGCAGCAGGCAGCGCAACGAGCGCGGCGGCGAGTGCCGCAGCATAATGGCCAAGCTTCATGATGTTCTCCCAAAGGCGACGGCAGCGCCGGCTTAGCGGGCCCGGTTGATCAGCCGCCAGCCGCCAAGCAGGATCAGCGCGCCGATCAGCGAGCCGATGAACCCGGCGCTCTGCTGACCATGGTACCAGCCGAGTTGACGGCCGATGAATGTCGCAAGCAACGCCCCGACGATGCCGATCGCCATCGTTACCCAAAAGCCGCCGGGGTCGCGGCCCGGCATGATCAGCTTCGCCAACGCACCGACAACGAGGCCGATGATCGCGGCCCAAATCCATCCGAGCATGATCGCATTCCCCATGGCACAGGCACCCGCGCCTGCACCCCCACCCTATACACGTCGATCATGCCGCACCAGTCGGCGGACGGCTTCGCTTTTGCGCCATTTCACTTTATGTATGCGCTTGCGACGGGTGCATTGCTCCTGTAATACAGCGGCGATGAGCGCAGATGGATCAGCCATGAATATTCACTCGAACCTGACTGTACCGGATTTCGCGGTGGCGGCACCCCGGCGGCGGCGCTGGTGGATTGCCGTGGCGATCGTCGTCGTCGCGGCGGTGGCGGTCGGCGGTTGGGTCCTCAAGGGCCGGTCCGCGAGCAAGGCTGCGGCTGCCGCGGCTGCATCGGTCGAGATCGCGCCGTCGGTGACCGTGGTCGTCCCGGGCCAGCGGCCGGTCGCCGATGTCGTCCGCGTCACCGGCAGCATTGCCGCGCGCCGCGATTTGCCCGTTGGCATCCAGGGCGAAGGCGGCATGGTCACGCAGGTGCTCGTCGATGTCGGGCAGCGCGTCAGGCGCGGTCAGGTGCTGGCGCGGCTCGACCGTGCGGTACAGACGCAGCAGGTCGCATCGATGGCGGCGGGCATCCGCTCAGCGCGCGCCGATGCAGCGCTGGCGCAGGCCGAGCTCGACCGTGCCGTGCGGCTGGTCGACAAGGGGTTCATTTCAAAGGCCGATATCGACCGCAAGACGGCGACGCGCGACGGCAATCAGGCGAAGGTCGCACTGGCGCAGGCGCAGCTTGGCGAGATGCAGGCGCGAATGGCGCGGCTCGATGTGCGCGCGCCCGCCGATGGTCTGATTCTGACGCGCAATGTCGAAGCCGGTCAGGTCGTCGGCCCCGGGTCGACAAGCCTGTTCCGGATTGCCGAGGGCGGCGTGCTCGAAATGCGCGCCTCGGTGGCGGAGCAGGACATTGCGCGGTTGCAGGCCGGGCAAAGCGCCTCGGTACGCCCGGTCGGATCGGTCACCGACTATCCGGCGCGCGTCTGGCTGCTCGATCCGGTGATCGACAACGCCAGCCGCCAGGGCATCGCGCGGCTGGCGCTCGCCTATGCACCGGGGTTGCGCGTCGGCGCGTTCGCCAATGCCGAGATCGCCGCGGGTACCGCGACGCAGCCGGTGTTGCCGCAGTCGGCGGTGCTGGTCGATGATGCGGGCAGCTTCGTCTATGTCGTCGGCGCCGATAACGCGGTCGCCCGCCGGTCCGTGACGGTGGGTCAGGTGACCGGGGCCGGGCTGAGCATCACCAAGGGATTGCGCGGCGACGAGCGGGTCGTGGCAACGGCGTCGGCGTTCTTGCGCGTCGGCGAAAAGGTCAAGCCGCAGGTGGCAGGGTAACATGCGCAATATTTCCAGCTGGGCGATCAAGAACCCGATTCCGCCGCTCGTGCTGTTTGCGGTGCTGACATTCCTCGGCATCGCGTCGTTCATGGGCCTGCAGGTCAACAACATGCCCGACATCAGTTTCCCGGTGGTCAGCGTCAACGTCTCGCAGCCGGGCGCATCGCCGACCGAGATGGAAAAGCAGATCACCCAGCGCGTCGAAGGCGCGGTCGCCTCGATCGGCAGCGTCAAGCGCGAGTCGAGCTGGACCACCGAAGGCTCGTCGTTCGTACAGATCGAATTCCAGGTCGGCACGCCGGTCGACCGCGCCGTCAGCGACGTGCGCGACGCGGTCAGCAAGATCCGGTCGGAACTGCCCGATGGTATCCAGGAGCCGGTCGTCCAGCGGCAGGACACCGACGGCGGGCCGATCGCGCAATATACCGTTGCGACCACCGACATGACGCTCGAGCAGCTGAGCTGGTTCGTCGACAACACCGTCACCAAGCGGCTGCTGGCGATCAACGGCGTTTCGGGCGTCGGACGCTGGGGCGGCGTGACGCGCGAGATCCGCATCCTGCTCGATCCGGCGCGGCTGCAGGCGTTCGGCATTACGGCAGCGCAGATCAACAATGAACTCCGCCAGCTCAACATCGATGCGCCGGGCGGGCGTGCCGAAGTCGCCGGCTCGGAACAGGCCGTGCGCGTGCTCGGCGGCGCGAAGACTGCCGAGACACTCGCGGGAACGCAGATCATGCTGAGCGGCGGCCGCTCGATCCGACTGGGCGACGTCGCCGACATTCGTGACAGCAGCGCCGAACAGCGCACGCAGGCGACGCTCAACGGCCGCCAGGTCACGTCCTTCTATGTCAGCAAGGCGAAGGGCGCATCCGAAGTCACGACCTATGCCAAGGTCGAAGCGGCGCTGGCGCAGATCAGCAAGGAAAATCCCAAGATCACCTTCAAGCTGTTCCAGACGTCGGTCAAATATACCAAGATGCAGTATAATTCGTCGATCGAGGCGATGGTCGAAGGCGCAATCCTTGCGGTCATCGTGGTCTTTTTGTTCCTCCGCGACTGGCGCGCCACGGTCATTTCGGCGCTGGCGATCCCGTTGTCGGCGATCCCGGCGTTCTGGCTGATGGACCTTATGGGGTTCACGCTGAACACGATTTCGCTGCTCGCGCTCGGCCTTGTTGCGGGCATCCTCGTCGATGATGCGATCGTCGAAATCGAGAATATCGTCCGGCATATGCGGATGGGGAAATCGCCCTATCAAGCCGCGCTCGAGGCCGCCGACGAGATTGGGCTGGCGGTGGTCGCGACCACCATGGCGATCGTCGCGGTGTTCCTGCCGGTCAGCTTCATGGGCGGCATTTCGGGGCAATTCTTCAAGCAGTTCGGCCTGACCGTTGCGTCGGCGGTGCTTGTCTCGCTGATGGTTGCGCGCTTGATCACGCCCCTTGCCGCCGCCTATTTCCTCAAGCCCCATGGTCAACAGGCGCACGGCGAAGGCCGGTTGATGCAGCGCTATCTCGCCTTCCTGCAATGGACGCTGCGCAACCGCTGGAAGACCATCGGTGCGGGTGCGCTGTCGTTCGTGCTGACGGTGTTCCTGTTCATGCAGATGCCGAGCGCGTTCCAGCCGCCGTTCGATTCGGGCACCAGCACGGTCAAGATCGAGCTGCCGCCCGGCGTCCGGCTCGAGGATACGGCGCGGGTTGCCAAGCAGGTCGAGGCGCTGCTCGCAAAGCAGCCCGAAGTCGATCAGATGTTCACCGCCGTCGGTGACAATGACGACATTCGCGTTGCGACGGTCAATATCAACCTGAAGGACCATCCGGTCCGCAAGGCGTCGACGGTCGAGTTCGAACGCCGGACCGCGGCGCTGTTCCCGCAAATCGCCGATGCGCGGATCAGCTATCAAAGCCAGGGTTTCGGCAACGGCCGCGACGTGACGATCATGCTGGCGGGCGACGATCCGGTGGCGCTTAACACGGCGGCGCACAAGCTCGAGCAGCAGATGCAGGGGCTGAGCGTGCTCCGCGATGCGCGTATCGACGGCGATTTGAACCGGCCCGAGATCGTCATCGCGCCGCGCCTCGATGTCGCCGCCTCGCTCGGCGTGTCGGTCGCCAGCCTCAGCCAGACGATCCGGATCGCGACGCTCGGCGACATTCCGCAGAACCTTGCCAAATTCTCGCTCAGCGACCGCCAGATTCCGATCCGCGTCTCGCTGGTCGATAGCGCGCGGCGCGACCTGTCGACGATCGAGAACCTGCCGGTGCCGACGGCGACGGGTGGCGCGGTGCCGCTCAAGGTCGTCGCCGACATCCATTTCGGCGAGGGCCCGACCAAGATCCGCCGCTATAACCAGACCCGCCGCATGGTGATCGGGGCCGATCTGAAGCCCGGCGTGGTCAGCGGCGACGGCTTCAAGGCGGTCTATGCGCTGCCGGCGTTCAAGAACCTGCCCACCGGCGTTCAGGAGGTGAAGACCGGCGACGCCGAGTTCCAGGCGGAGCTGGCCGCAAACTTCGTGCTCGCGATCGTCTCGGGCGTGCTGATGGTGTTCGCGGTACTGGTGCTGCTCTATCGCCGCGCGCTGCCGCCGTTCGTCAACATGGGGTCGCTGCTGCTGGCACCGCTCGGTGCGGTGCTGGCGTTGATGGCGTGCGGCATGGCGATCACCATGCCCGTATTGATCGGCATGCTGATGCTGTTCGGCATCGTCGCCAAGAACTCGATCCTGCTCGTCGATTTCGCGATCGAGGAGATGCGCCAGGGCGTCGACCGCGTCACCGCAATCCTCGATGCCGGGCACAAGCGCGCGCAGCCGATCGTGATGACCACCATCGCGATGGTCGCCGGCATGGCCCCGATCGCGCTCGGATTCGGCGGCGATTCGTCGTTCCGCGGGCCAATGGCGGTGGCGGTCATCGGCGGGCTGACGCTGTCGACGATCCTGACGCTGATCATCGTTCCCGCCGGCTTCACGCTCGCCGACGATCTCGAACGCTGGCTGGCACCGCGCTTCGGGCGGGCGTTCACCAATGGCGGCGAGGGCAAGGCCCCGGTGCCGTCGCCCGTGCCGGCGGAATAGGACCCGCCGGCTGCGCGTCGCCCTCAAACCGTTCGAGCTCGCGGATACGCCGTTCCACCGGATGCGGCTGATCGCGACGCTGCTGCTCGTGGTGATGGCGGGCGTCTTCCTTGCCGCGACGCATTTTAAACCGGCTTATCCGTGGCTGGGCTATGTTCGCGCGTTCGCCGAAGCGTCGATGGTGGGCGGGCTCGCCGACTGGTTTGCAGTTACCGCGCTGTTCCGCCACCCGCTCGGGCTGCCGATCCCGCATACCGCGATCATCCCCAACAACAAGGACCGCATCGGCGCGAGCCTTGCGAGCTTCCTCAAGGACAATTTCCTCACGCCCCAGGTGGTCGCCCGGCGGCTCGAGGCGTTCGACGTAGCTGCGGCCGCCGCGCGCTGGCTGACCCGGCCGGCGGACGCCAGCCGCAGCGGGCGGCGGCGGCGCGGGCTGGGGCAACTGGTCGCGCGGCTGGTCGAGGCGCTCGACCATGATGCGATCGCCGGAATCCTGAAGGACGCCGCGACCACGCGGCTGAAGGCGATGCAATTGTCGCCGCTGGTCGCCAGTGCGGTCGATGCGGCGATCGACGGCAACCGCCACGAGCCGGTGATCGACGCCGCGGTGCAATGGGCAGCGCGCGCGCTCGATGCGCAGGAAAGCATGATCCGCGACATGGTGCACGACCGCACCGCGTGGCTGCTGCGGCTGGCGTCGGTCGATGACCGGGTCGCCGATTCGATCATCGCGGCGCTGCGCACGCTGCTCCACGACGTTGCCGCCGATCCCGACCATCCGTTGCGGCGCGGCATCACCGAGCGGCTGCGCGATTTCGCCTTCGACCTGCGGCATTTCCCCGAGACGCAGGCCAAGGTCGAAGGGTTCAAGGCCGACCTGATCGGCAATCCGCAGCTTGGCGCATGGCTCGACGGGTTGTGGACGCAGGCGCGGACCGCGCTGCTGCGCATCGTCACCGATCCCGCAAGCACCGGCGCGAGCCAGTTCAGCGCCGCCGCCGCCAGCCTCGGCC
>Ga0123338_10005704_pt1 | contig 10597 bp, 5 predicted proteins | sample grotaG_FD_89793 | JGI IMG/M metagenome (GOLD analysis project Ga0123338, IMG submission 89793) | Glacier valley bacterial and archeal communities from Borup Fiord, Nunavut, Canada, to study Microbial Dark Matter (Phase II) -... | ecosystem: Environmental > Aquatic > Freshwater > Ice > Glacier ...
ATCTTAACTGTCCCTTCCGTAAAGGATATCGTATTCACTGCTGCTACGATCAATGTATCAATTTTATCCTTTTTAAAAAGTGACCTCAAAAAACTCTCAATAATATTTATTTTCTGTCCATTATCAGTTGATTCCATTAATTGTTCTTCTACCTTCGCAACATCTTGTCGGCGAATGAAATCGTAAAGCGTAATCCCGATCCCGGAAATATCAGACAACGGTTGATAAAAAAAAGAGGCTGTACTCCATGGTTTGAACTTCACACTAATAAGCTGCGTTTTTGAATTAAGGGTAGTGTGCTTTACCGTTTTTCGAAGACCGGTGAGAGCCGATGAGGGCAAATCAACCTGGTTATCGTTTATGGAATAATGGTGATGTCCTTTTGATCTGAATGCCAAAATAAAACACGGTTCCGGTAAGATCGATTTTGTTGCTGTCTGCTCGGTATTTATGATCAGATAGCTGTCAATGTATTTACTTAGAATTTCTGTCGGTTGGTAAGATTCAATTGTCATACTCATCATTCCATTTTTTCGTTGTGCGAAGAAAATGGGAGGGAGTGACAACCCTATGTCAGTAGGTACGAATTGTTATTTAATCAGAGTACGTAAATTGGCTTTACCTAACGTTCCAGTATGAAGAGCGGCTCACATTACCAGATTCTTACTCTTTGCTCCACCGATTTATAATTCTTCTCACCCGGCTTCACATCGAACGCTTTATAAAATGGTTCAAAATTCATCAGCGGACCATTGACACGCCACATAGCAGGAGAGTGCGGATTGGTATTCACATACGTGCGAAGAAACGCGTCTCTTGTTTTTACTCTCCAGATTCTGGCTACAGATAAAAAGAATCGTTGATCCGGTGTAAAACCATCGATCCTGACAGAGTCTTTCCCCTGCTCCGTCATTTTAAAGGCGTCATACGCTATGGCAACTCCACCATTATCTGCTGTATTCTCACCTATCGTTAATGGGCCCTTCACATGCACTGTATCCAATACCGTAAACGAACTATATAATTTCGTCAGTTCCCCTGTTCTTGCTTTGAATTTAATAAGGTCTTCCTTCGTCCACCAGTTTTTTACATTTCCATCCTTATCGAACTGTGCACCCTGGTCATCAAAGGCGTGCGTCAGTTCATGCCCGATAACCATTCCGATCCCTCCGTAATTAAGAGCGTCATCGGCATAAAAATCAAAGTAAGGGAACTGTAAAATACCAGCAGGAAAAACAATTTCATTGTACGAAGAATTGTAGTAAGCGGTGACCGTTGATGGAGTTGTTCCCCATTCTGTTTTATCAACAGGCTTATTCAATTTTTTTAACCGGTATTGATAGTCATTTACGTTGACTGCCTGAACATTCTCAAAATAATTTGTTCGTTCAATGTTCACATTGTCATAATCACGCCATACATCAGGATACCCTATTTTTTTGGTGATGGCATATAACTTCTCTTTTGCCTTTTGCCTGGTGCTATCACTCATCCACTCGAGGTTATTGATCCGGTTCTCAAAGGATTTTTGTAAATTATTTACCAGGTCAAGCACGCGTTTTTTCGCATCTTCATTAAAATATTTTTTTACGTAAAGTTGCCCCAACGCTTGACCCAGGAGACCGTCTACACTTTCCGTCATCACTTGTTCGCGCGGCTTCTGTGTTGCCTGTCCTGATAACACTTTGCTGAATTCAAACGATGCATCAACAAAAGGCTTGCTCAGGAGATTGGAATAGGACCTTATACTTGTTGCCGTGAGGTAAATTTTCCAATCATCAATGGATACGGTTTTCAACAGCATATTTAGTTTTTCGTAATAGGCCAACTGAGATACATCTATTGAATCTGTCTTCGCATCCAGGTTTGCAAGCAGCGTTGTCCAGTCAATAGCGGGATGCTTCTTACTCAATTCTGCGACACTTACTTTATTATAATTTTTAGTAACATCCCTTAGCTCAACTCTGCTGGTATGTGATGTTGCGATCTCTTTTTCAATCCTGTAAACAATATTCGCATTTTTGTTAGCAGTAGCATTGTCGCTACCGGTTAACTCAAACAACGTAGCGAGATATTTTTTATACGTATTCTGGATCTCGAAAGAAGCTGAATCTGTTTTAAAAAAATAATCTCTGTCGGGAAGACCAATTCCGGATTGTGAAAAGATTGCAATATTGATACTGCTATTTTTTTGGTCGGGCCTGATACTGAAACCGATAACAGAACGGTTACCCATTTTTAACTCTTCGGCAACAACCTTCATCAATGAGGGAATGCTGTTGATGGCATCAATGCGGTTAAGTGTAGGTTTGATAGGTTCGAATCCTCGTTTGTTGATGGTAAGGGTGTCCATACCGGATGCATAGAAATCGCCAATCTTCTGCTCAATGCTTCCTTTGCCAATCTCCATTTTTGAAACGCTATCCAGAATATGCTGTAATAGTTTCTTTTGCGGTATGTTCATAAACGAATAGGAACCTACGCCTGACTGATCAGCTGCTATTTCAGCAGTATCATACCATTTTCCATTCACATAGAGAAAGAAATTGTCCCCTGGTTTAATGGAAGAATCGATCCCCTCCACATCTACAAGGCTTTTCCTGGGTGAGTTGGATTGATTACACGTGACCAGTGCGAATAGTAAAAAGAGGCAGAAAACTTTATTCATAGAATGAGATCAGGTACTAAAAGTAAAGACCTTATTCGATGGTGTGTAACCGGCTATGGAATTTTCACTCCTCTGCTGCTATCACGACTGATTCTGTAGTGATTCCTAGTTTTTTCATTACAACATCGCCAGGGGCGCTCATTCCAAAACGATCAATACCAATCACTTTACCGTCAAGGCCAACATACTTATACCAAAGTCCCGTTACACCCGCTTCAATAGCAACACGCTTTCGGCAGGATGATGGAAGAATGCTTTCACGATACTCGGCAGATTGTTTATCGAAGCGAAGAAATGATGGCATTGACACAACGCGAACGCCCGGTCCTAGAATCTTCGATGCCGCAACTGCCCATTGAACTTCACTACCGCTGGCGAGCAGGATATGCGTAAGAGCTGATGTTTCTTTAATTAAAATATAACCACCCTTGAGAACTCCGGCCCGACGATCTTCCGCTGGGCAATCATTCAACATTGGTACTGCCTGGCGAGTGAGCGCTAATAGGGTAGGACCATTTACTCGTTCCAGGGCTGCAGCAAAAGCTCCTGCTGTTTCTTCAGGATCGGCAGGACGGATAACATCCATATTTGGAATTAATCTGAGTGCAGAAACCGTTTCAACAGGCTGATGCGTTGGGCCATCTTCTCCGACACCAACCGAGTCGTGCGTATAAATGTAAACAACGCCTAACTCTGAAAGAGCGGCAAGGCGCATCGCCGGACGGGAGTAGTCTGCAAAGACAAGGAACGTTGCGCACGATGGTCTGAATAAACCATCATAGGCAACACCATTGCTGATGGCTGCCATTGCGTGCTCACGGATACCGAAACGTATGTTGCGTCCTCCGCGATTGGTCTGGTCAAAATCTTTATCTGCTGCAATGTAATTCAGCGTTGAGCCATGAAGATCGGCACTGCCTGAAATCAACAATGGAAGTGCCGCTGCCAATGGTTGAAGAACATCACGCCCCGCCGCACGAGTGGCAAGCTTTGCATCGGCTGGGAACAAGGGTATCTTTTTTAATAACGCAAGAGCATTCGGCTTAGTCCCTGCGCTATCGAGCAACATTGCCAATTCCGGATTGGCCTTGCGCCAGGATGCAAACTTCTTTTGCCATTCATCGTACTGATTTTTTAATACTTTCTTATGCCCTGCAAAATAGGTGTGAACTTCTTCACTCACATAAAAGTGTTTGTCAGCGGGTAGCTTCAAGCCTGCGCGTGCAGCTTCAGAAAACTTTGCACCACCTTCTCCATGACCTTTTGAAGTTCCCTGCACTTCAGGGATACCACGGGCAATAATCGTTTTTACAATAAGTAATTGCGGCTTACCACTAGTGCTATTTTTTGCTTTTTGAATTGCATTCTGAAGCGATGGCAAGTCGTGACCATCCGTTACGGTTTGTACTTCCCATCCAATGGCTTCAAAGCGTGCTCCAGTATCTTCGCTTTGCGTCTTGATTGCCATCGCGTCAAGCGTTACATCGTTCGAGTCATAGATTAAAATAAGATTATCCAAATGTTCGTGACCGGCAAGCTCCACGGCTTCCATTGCAATGCCTTCCTGCATGCAGCCATCGCCGGCAAGCGCTATCACGTGATAATTAAAAATTTGATCTTCCTTTGTATTAAATCGTGCCGCAGCCATTTTTCCCGCAATAGCCATACCCACTGCATTTCCAATTCCCTGACCCAGGGGACCAGTAGTGGCCTCAACTCCGGGAGTGAAATGAAATTCCGGATGTCCCGGTGTCTTGCTATCCAATGCACGAAAGTTTTCCACCTCTTTGATGGATAACGCATAGCCACTTAGATGCAACCAGCTATATAGAAACATAGATCCGTGACCAGCAGAAAGCACAAAGCGATCACGATTTATCCAACGTGTTTCGTCTGGATTATGTACCAGTTCACTTCCGAAAAGTACCGCTCCGATTTCAGCGCAGCCAAGTGGTAAGCCTAAGTGACCGGAGTTGGATTTGTGGACGGCATCTATCGCGAGACCACGGGCCTCGTTCGCCGCCTGAGCTAGAATATCTTTTTGGAGTGTCATAGTTTAGAAAATTAGAGGATACATTTAACAACGCCTTGTTAACAGATGAATTTGGGTGCAAGATAACTATCTTGGAAATAGCACCACAACGGATGGAATTCTTGGAGCCAACAAGCTGAATATGAAGATTTTATTCGGGATATTTAATCTACCTGGCTCATTGTTGAAACGGTGGAGTGTAGTTCGGCAGTTTTCAGTGCAACTGATCTCACTGGCGCACAAAGCTCCTGTGCAAAGCGCTCCATGAATTGTTTTTTTGAATCATTGTATTTACTTACCGCGCCTATTTTATGCATACAGTAGATGTAGATCCACGCAAGATCAAGCTGGTGTTTCAGAAAACCGGCGCGGGCACTGTCAGGATACATGTGGTGATTGTTATGCCACTCTCCGGAAAAAAGTCCGGGTCGTGTTTGATTGATCGATAAATTGCTGCGATCAAAATCTACTCCATCCACATGCTTGTTTTTACCGCCTCCATGCCCTGTGTAATTAAATGCACGGACCAATACATACCAGAAGAATGCCCCGCTAAATAATGCGCAAGGTAAACCGGGTCCTGCTATAAACGTAAGTACGGTGAACCAAAATGCCCAGTTCAATACTAGAAGCGCAACGGTATAGAAAGGGTTTGCGATGGATCCCCACTTCTGATATTGCGTATAGCTATTGATCACAACTCCTGTATGGCTGATGAAGTTTGAGATCTTTTTGTAGTCACTTTCTCCTAAGTCTTTTGCGATCGCCTGGTGGTTGACATCAGAAAGCATGCAATACATGATCCCTGCATTTGAATTGTAGGGATCGCCGGGTTTGTCAGATTTCAAATGATGCACATGATGGGATACGACATATACCTCTTCCGGGAATGTTCTCAAAACAAGATTCTGAGTTATAAATCGCCACAATGGATTGCTGAACGTATAGGCCCGATGAGTGCTGTAACGGTGAAACCAGATCGTGCCATGTGTGCTCATGATTACCATTGCATATACAATTGCTACGAGAGCGAGTGGCCATGAAAAGTAATGAAAGAGAAAAAGATAAAGAAAGGGTAGCATGGCTATTGCAATCGCCCAGTTAATAAAAGGTATCCAGTTCTTTCTTGATTTGAATATATTCGTGCGGGCAAACGCTTCGCTCCACAATTGACGGGGCGATGGTTTTACCAGATTTCCGTCTGCATCAGCCCACTTATACGAGGGGATCTGGAGTACATTATCAATAAAGGCCATACTGAAACTTTCCCGTGTATATAGTATTTAACAAATAACGACAGAAATTTGTTACGAATTTCTCATTCGTATATAAACATGTGTAAAGGTAGTAATCCGGCCGTAAGTTTATTTGATTGTAAAAGACAAAACAAATTACTTCTTCTCGCGTTCCCAAAACCTATGCTGGCTGATTGCTTTAATAAAATCTTTTGGAGATCCATTTAGAATAATTCCTGGATCTGTTTTCTTTTTATCTGCCCTCATTACTGCTGGTGCTGCAGTGTAGAGTTGTTCTCCTTCCTTATCAGCAGCGATCGGTTTACAGTGCCTGTATGCATCGTTGATGAACTCAAGAATAGCATCATTTTCTTTCAAGACATCGACACTCTTCTTTCCGCCTGGTAAATATACTGCGTCAAATGTAACGGAGGCAGAAGTAAGCAAGCTCTGATCGACTGTAATTTCTTTTGTAGTTCCTTTCACTGTTCCCAGCTTTGGTGCGATCACTTTTGCTATCGCCCCCTGAGCTTCCAATGCCGATTTCATTTTAGCTACTGAAGCGTTGTCTGTGCCATCGGCTACAAGTATCGCAATCTGCCGTGTTTTTATAGAATCCTTTATCGTATTCGCCATGCTCAGCGCAGGAGATGATCCGATTGAAGACTTTATTATGGTTGATTGAAACTTTTTAGGATCACCGTCGGCGGGTATACTTTGATTTGGAAATTCAGGGACGTTAATTGACGTTATCCCCAGTCCGTCTGCCACTTGTTGTGCAAGACTTTTATCGATCAATCTCAGTAGACCTACCACTCGCTCACGAATTTCCGGATGTTCCAGTTTGCCCAGCTCAAAGCGCAATGCGTTAATGATATGATTTTTTTCTGGTTCGCTTTGACTATTATAAAACAAAGTTGCCTGGCTGTAATGATCAAAAAAACTTTTACTTCTGGCTCTTATTTTCTTTGAATCAATGCGTTCTTCGAATGATGTGAAGCCGCCTTCTCTCATCATTGCCTGATACGGACAACCACCGCCCAGGGTGTTAGGATGATAGCTCGACTGACCTTGATTGATCATTTGACGCATGTGTCCTTCACGTTGATTGTTATGAACAGTATTGACAGAGCGGTTGATTGGGATCTCATGAAAATTAGGGCTTCCTAATCGTGAAAGTTGGGTGTCGGTATACGAGAACAATCTTCCCTGCAGCAAGGGATCGTTACTAAAATCAATTCCAGGAACTAAATGTCCGGGATGAAATGCTACCTGTTCCGTTTCGGCAAAAACGTTATCTGGATTTCTGTTCAATGTCATCTTGCCGATTCGAATTACAGGAACGAGTTCTTCAGGAATTAATTTTGTAGGATCGAGTAGATCAAATTCAAATTTGTGTTCGTCTTTTTCCTCCACTACCTGGATACCAAACTCCCATTCCGGAAATGCGCCGTTATTAATTGCTTCCCAAAGGTCCCTCTTATGAAAATCCGAATCCTTACCCGATATTTTTTGTGCTTCATCCCATGCAACGGAATGAACTCCCAACAAAGGCTTCCAATGAAATTTGACAAAGACCGATTTTCCCTGTTCGTTAATTAACCGAAAGGTATGAACTCCGAATCCTTCCATCATTCGCAGGCTTCTTGGAAGTGCACGATCACTCATTGCCCACATGATCATGTGCATACTTTCAGGCATCAGTGAGATGAAATCCCAGAACGTATCATGGGCTGATGCAGCTTGTGGAATTTCGGTATGTGGCTCAGGCTTTACCGCATGAATTAGGTCCGGAAACTTGATAGCATCCTGGATGAAAAATACCGGAATGTTGTTTCCAACGAAATCATAATTGCCTTCTTCGGTATAAAACTTTACAGAGAATCCGCGAACGTCGCGCGCAAGATCAGTAGATCCTTTCGAGCCGGCAACGGTGCTGAAACGAGCAAACACCGGCGTCTTTGTGCCTCTCTGCAGAAATTTTGCTTTCGTATATTGATTCGCGTTGCCATACGCTTCGAAAATTCCGTGCGCTGCAGAGCCCCTCGCATGAACAATTCTTTCAGGAATTCTTTCATGATCGAAATGTGTTATCTTCTCGCGGAGTATAAAATCCTCTAGAAGTGTTGCACTGCGCTCACCGGCTTTGAGAGAATTCTGATCGTCATTGATCTTAAGTCCTTGATTGGTAGTTAAGAATTCTCCTTCTCCTGTTTCTACATTTTTAGATAAATCAGAACGCTTGGAATCGACTGTCCGCAGAGGCTTTTTTGACATAGTGTTTGGATTTCGAAACATTATACAATTCTTATGCCCCGTCTTGCGCTACAGAGCCTTTTCTTATAAAAAGTAGTGAATTAAATCGGCGAGCATCTTGAAAAGATATACACCGTATGCGGATGCTAAAGTTTTAAAATATCATTTACGATGATCGTTGATGCCTCCTCACAAAAATCGAGTCCTGAATAGTCTGGGTTGTATCCACCAATGTAGGGGACCGACATAATATGAATTCTAACGTGTTCGCTTCCATCGTTGGCCACTATGCGAAAAGAATCAGAAATTGCAATCCCCGGAACATTGAGATAAAAGTCCTGGTTATTACCCGTCGAAGTAACTTTTCTATTCGTTTTCAATTCTTCCATTCCTCTATCCCTACTTCTGAATTTTATTTTTGCTGCCTGAAGCAAGTCAGCATCAACGAGACTTTTGAATGGGAAATCATCAATTGATAAATGCTTTTGTCCAATGCAGTCTACAAAAGTTGAGAAATGTTCTTCCTGACGTGTCCCGTCCTCGCGATCAAAAGCATAGGTGATGTTTCCATCATTGGATACGGAAATTTCTGTATCATCGCCTACGGCAATAACTTCCAGACGCCCTGCATTGTGCAGTGCGATGAGCTCTTCACAGGAACGTTGCGGTGCAAAAGCAATGACAATTGATATCAATGGCATTAATGTTTTTTGGAGGCGGATCATGTCCTCCGCTGACAAATGCTTGGCAGGATAATTCATAGCAAAGCTTAAAACTGCGAGCATTTCCTTCCAATAGACAGATTCCTTATTGCGAATAGATTGGCTGGCTTCTTTGTATTCATCTAAAAAGAGGTCAAACGCATTTCGGTTTTTACGATAATCCATCATGGTTCCTACAAACTCTTCTATCGAGAGGTTCTTGATGATGTCATAAAACGCCGGATCTTTTTCTTTAAAGGGTTCTTTGAAATCCTTCTCGAAAATAAAATCAAGGGATAGAAATCCGTCATTCGATTTCATGTGCTGATCAATCTCTTCTTTGGAAAGAAGGGAATCCTTTGACAGATGCGGCTCATCGAGATGGAACCGTACACCGGGAAGCAAACCACTACGCGAATGCATTATTATTCTGAACTCACTTGCCTTTTCATCAACCTGGTAGGAAAGCTGATCACCTTCTTGTTTGAATGCACCATTATACCGCGCCAATGTTCGAATAGCGTCAATGGCAGTGAGCGAACTACCCCGGATTGCCACTTTATGATTGATGTGTTTTCTTAACTTAGCAGGAGGGTAGGGAGAATCGTAATAACCTGGTATGATTCCTTCGTACGTTTTAGGCCACATGTGCCCTGTACATATAATTACGTGATCAAATTTGAACTGCTCACTTGCAACTGTAATAATCACACTGTTCTCTTCAGGAGAATCTTTAATGTCATTAACTGTTGTCTCTAAGTGAAGCGTAGTTTTGATGCCTTTGTCAGCTGCACGTTGTTGAAGAAGATTGAACTGCGAAGAAAGATATTGTCCAAACAATAAACGGGGAAGAACTTTATAGTCAATAACTGAATCCAGGCGCAAATTGTAAAGTCGTAACGTCTCTTCAGGAAGGGTGTGAAGCCATTCCTCAATTGGACTCACGATATGAGGAATTTCATTACCAGAAACATTTGTGACATGTTCCTCATTGGAACCTCGTCTACCGTAAGGCATACCAGATCCGATTTCACCTTGGGATTCAAAAATATCGATTGAAATTTTGGTGGATGATTCTATCAAACGCTTATAGCAGAACATTCCGCTTGGACCACCTCCTATAATTGCTATCCGGTACTTCATTGGTTCGGACGATTCATTACATCCATTTATTTGTTAACAAACAACAAAATTGTTTGAGGAAAGTTAAAATATGGTACATTAAAATGATGGACGTTATACGATTTGTATATATGCCAGCAATTCGCACGTAGGCATCGTAGAATTCTTTCCTCATTCCAAACTCTTTTGATTTTGATTAGGTAGTAATCGCTACAATTAGCCCTATCAGAAACTGGCATCGTTCGTGCAATCGCAACAATTATTAATTACACGTGAAAAAACGTTTACTCTCAATTGTTCTTCTACTGCCGTTACTTACCAGTGCTCAAACGTTGGTGAATAATAATAGTAGCGTTAGCTCTTTTCCGCAAGTCACTGTAAGATCAGAGCTTTCTTCGGCGGTAATTCCGCTTTGGAAGATCAAGTATGACAGCGCTCAGCTTTATTGGAAAAAGGATATTCAGACAACCATAAAATTACTGTCAGAGGCCCAGCAAATCGCTTTTGATGATCTCGGTATTTACGACGAAAACTATTTTTCCATTCTCAGTGAACTCGGATTAGCCTATAGTGAAGATAAGAA
>Ga0123338_10005705_pt1 | contig 10597 bp, 14 predicted proteins | sample grotaG_FD_89793 | JGI IMG/M metagenome (GOLD analysis project Ga0123338, IMG submission 89793) | Glacier valley bacterial and archeal communities from Borup Fiord, Nunavut, Canada, to study Microbial Dark Matter (Phase II) -... | ecosystem: Environmental > Aquatic > Freshwater > Ice > Glacier ...
ATTTTGCCCTTCACGTCGTCGTTCTCGATGTTGAATACCGACACGCAGTTCTCGATGGCGTGCTCGGAAGCCGTGCGCTGAATCGTTTCCAGAATCACTTTTTTGGCATCCTTCGTGGCCGTGAGCCTGGCCTGAGCCACGGTGTCCTTCACGTAGCTCGAGGCCTGCAACTGGGCCTCGTTCTTGAGGCTTTCTACCAATTGCTCGCGGGCTTCGGCGGTGGTCAGGCCCGCTATTTTTTCGAGCTGGCCCTGCACCTGGGTGAGCTGTTCGGCGGCAGCTTGCTCCTTCGCTTGCAGCTCAGCCAGCATGATTTCGTGGTTGGCTTGGCGCTTTTCTTCCTGCTGCTCCAGGCGCTGGCGCTGCTGCTCGGTCTGGGCTTCGAGACGCTCGCGGGTGGTTTCGAGGTCGGTTTCCTTGCGTTGGAGCTGTTCGAGCTGGCGCTGAGAGGTTTCGGTCAGCAGCTTCACGCTGGCTTCCTGGTCCACTACGCCCTGGCGGCGCTCGGTCAGCTCCTGGTCGAGGCCGGCACGCAGGCGCTGGGTTTCGGCCTCGAACTCGCGCCGCTCGGTTTCAAACTCGCGGCGCTTCTGCTTCTGCTCCTGCTCGTACTCGGTTTTGAGGGTGCGAAACTTGTCTTTCGACTGCTGCACGCGCTCGTCGCGGGTGCGGGTGGCCTGGGTTTCGGCTTCTTCCAAAATGCGCTGGGCGCGGGCCTGGGCTTCGCCTTCGAGGCCCTGTTTGGCCTTGCCGGCCAGCTGCCGGCCGACGACCACGCCCACCACGAGGGCAAGCACGGCCGAAAGCAGACAGTATAAAACAATGTATGACATAAGGTTAGTGGCTTTAAAGTGAGGTGAACTATCGCCCACGCAAAAAACCCGGAACCGGAGCCACGGTTTCTGCCCCTGTTTGAAGGAGAGCAAAAGCGCGCGACCCGGCCGGGCCAAGCAAGTTTCGGGTGCCTGAAGCGAATGACTTCCTGACGAAGTCAGCGCATCAGCACCACGCCAGTGAGCAGCTCGTCCAGGCGCGTGAGGCGCTCGGTCAGGGCTGCGTCGGTTCCATCCTTTTCCTGACTCACTTTCAGCGAGTCGGCCATGATGGCCAGGGCCACCATCGCCAGCAGGTCTTGTTTGTCCTGCGTGCCGTACTTGTCCCGAAACTCGCGCAGCCGCTCGCCGAGCAGCCGGCCCGCCAGGCGCAGCGGCTCCTCGTCGGCCACGTCCACCCGGATGGGGTATTCGCGCTCAGCGATGCGGATTTTAACGGCTAAATCACTCATGAGAAAAGCGTTGCGAGGCAAGCAGGGTCATTCAATCAGTCAGGTGGGCAGGGCGGTCAGTCCCTCAAATAAGCCAGACACTTGTCCAGCTCACGGATGTATTCGTTGAGGCGTTGTTTCAGCTCGTTGGCCTGGGTGGGTTCCCCGCCAGCTATAGTTTGCACAAGTTTAACTATGTTTTGCTGATTTTGATACTCGCGCAGTTGTTTTTGACGCTCGCGCCCGTCGGCCCGCAGCTGTTCGATGGTCGTGTTGGCATCGCTCAGCTCCTCGCGCAGCTGCTGATAGGCAGCCACTAAGGTCGTTACTTGCCGCTCCAGGCGGTCGAGCTGGGCGAGTTGCTGGGAAGAAGCCACGGGGAAATATTTGCGAGCCGGCGAAGGTAGCGAGAGGGAGGCGGGGTTTCTTGTTTCTTGTTTCTTGTTTCTTGTTTTCAGGGCACGGGTTCGCGCAGAGTTCCGCGGAGGGAGCAAAGTTTCGCGGAGTTGACACAGCGCCACCTTGCCTAGCTCAAGTTTGAAACAAGAAACAAGAAACAAGAAACATCAAACCACGACCTGCGCGGCCACGTCGAAATTAGCGGCGGGGGGCTGGGGGTTCATTTCGGCCAGGGCCGCCACGACGACCTCGGCAATGGCCAGGTCGCGGGCGCGCTTGTCGTTGGCCGGGATGACGAACCAGGGGCAATCAGCGGTCGAAGTCGCGGCCAGCGCCTCCTGATACGCTACTTGATAATCATCCCAATACTTACGCTCGACGAGGTCGCCCGGCTCGTATTTCCAGCGCTTGCGGGGGTCGTCGAGGCGGGCTTGCAAGCGGCGGGCCTGCTCGTCCTTGCTGATATGCAGGAAAAACTTGAGAATCCGGGTGCCGTTGCGGGCCAGCAGCTGCTCGAAATGGCGGATGTCCTCGTAGCGCTGCCGCCACACGGCCGGCTCGATGAGGCCGTGCACCCGCGTAATGAGCACGTCCTCGTAGTGCGAGCGGTTGAACACCCCGATGTGGCCCCGGCCGGGCGTGTGGGCGTGGATGCGCCACAGAAAATCGTGGTTCAGCTCCTCTACGCTGGGTTTTTTGAAGGACGACACTTCCACCCCGGCCGGGTTCACGCCCGTGAGCAGGTTGCGCACGGCCCCGTCCTTGCCGCCCGTGTCCATGGCCTGAAACACGAGCAGCAGGCTCTGCCGGTGCTCGGCGTAGAGGTTTTCCTGCAAGTTGCTGAGCTGGATGCGCAGGTCGGCGAGCTGCGCTGCGGTTTTCTTTTTGCCGGGCAGGTTGGCTGGCTCGTCGGGGCTGCTGTTGGCCAGCAGCAAGGGCGCGCCGGGCAGCACCCGCTGGGCAAAAGCAGTGGTGGAATGGGCAGTATGCGCCATAAGCAAAGAAATGGATTAGAAGTGAAAACGGTCAGAAACGACCGCCGCGCGGTTAAACGAAAGCCCGGCCCCGTAATGTTAGGGTAACGCGCGCGAACCGCGCGCGCGGCGGCGGTTTCTGGCGCATAAATTGTCCCGGCCGTCGTTCGGTAAGCTGGGGTCAGCCGACTGGTCGCTGGCCGCCCGCGCGTCAGCTACCAGTCAGCAAACAGCTTCGTTTTCCATCACCATCAGCTCCCTGTTTTCATGCGATTACTTGCTTTCGGCGGGCGCGGCCCGGCCTTTACGCTCGCCCTGCTCTTCGGCCTGCTTAGCTCCACGGCTCAGGCGCAAACGGCCGCTTCGCCTCCGGCCGACCTGCCCGCGAGCCAGGCAGCGGGCATCATCCGCGAAATCACCGAAGCCGTGGGCTTGCAGCCGCGCTTCGAGCTGCGCGCCACCACGCAAGTGGCCAACGCGGCGGCCGTGGTTTATGACGGTCGGCGGTTTCTGCTCTACAATCCCCGGTTTCTGGCGGCCGTGAACCGCGCCGGCCACACCGACTGGGCCGGCATCAGCATCCTGGCCCACGAACTGGGCCACCATCTCAACGGCCACACCCTGCGCCCCGGCGGCTCGCAACCCCAGGACGAGCTGGAAGCCGACGAGTTTTCGGGCTTCGTGCTGCGCCGCCTCGGGGCCAGCCTCAGCCAAGCGCAGGCCGCGCTCGCCGCCGCGTCGCCCGAAGCCGGCTCGGCCACGCACCCCGGCCGCGCCCCGCGCCTGGCCGCCATCGGCCGCGGCTGGAACCGGGCCACGGCCCAGCTCGCGGCCAACAGCGCGGCCCCCGCGCCTTCGGCCCAACCCCTGGCCAACAGGGTATTACCCGCCACTCCGCGCCCGGTCGTTTCTATTGGCTCGCCGGACCCGGTGGCCGCTCGGGCCGCGTCGGCCGAAGCCGTGGCTGAGGTTAGGGCTGGGGCCGACCAGCCGGTGCGGGTGCTGGGTCAGCTCACGTTTCGCGATAATCCCGCCGTACCGTTTTATTTGACCAGTGCCCTGACCGTGGTGCGTCTGCCCGAGGAAGGCAGCCCCGACGACGACCCCGCTGACCGCTTGGCCAATGCCCAGGTCGTGGGCCGGCTGCGGCGCACGGACAGCGCGGCGTTCCCGTTCGTGCTCGAAGATGGCCAGCAGCGCGCTCTTTTTATCACGCCTCGCGGCGATGTGTATGACAAGGAAGGCCGGCGCGTGGCGAAACTGCTTTAAGCTGTCCTTACGCAGTAGTTAATCATTAGTCACTCACCATTAACCACTAAACAAAGGTGCCTGAATTACCCGAAGTAGAAACCTACCGCCGCTTTATCGCCGAAATCGCCGTGGGCCAGACCATCGCGGCCGTGCACATCAACGACGCACACGTGCTGGCCGTGGCCGAAGACGAGTTGCGCGCCGGGCTGCTGGGCCGCACGATAACCGGCACGAGCCGGCTGGGCAAAAACTGCTTTCTGGAGCTGGATAACGGCCGGCTGCTGGTGCTGCACTTCGGCATGACGGGCGGCGTGGACGCGTACCGCGACGCGGCCGACGCGCCGCGCTTCACCCGCGTGGCCTGGCAGCTGGAGCCGGCGGGCCTGCACCTGGCCTTCGTGGACCCGCGCAAGTTCGGCCGCATTCGGCTGGCAGACAGCGCCGAAGCCTACCGAAAAGCTAAAAAGCTGGGGCCGGACGCGCTGATAGTCACGGCCGCCGAGCTGCACCAGAAGCTGAGCCGGCGGCGGGTGGCCGTCAAGCCCCTGCTGCTCGACCAAGGCCTGACCGCCGGCCTCGGCAACTGGATTGTGGACGAAGTGCTGTTTCAGGCCCGCCTGCACCCGGAGCGGCCCGGCAGCTCGCTAACCGAGTCGGAAACTAACGCCTTGCACGAAGCCATTCAGCTCGTGCTGACGACGGCTATTCGCCACGAGGCCAACTACCGGCACTTCCCGGCGAGCTTTCTCATCCATGCCCGCGAGTGGGACGAGGCCGCCCACGGCACCGCCGGCTCCGATGCCCACAAGTTTTGCCCGCGCCACCCCGAGACGGTAATTGACAAATACTACGTCGGCGGCCGGGCCACGTACGTGTGCGGCGTGTGTCAGCCGGGGCCGGAAGCGGCTACCTGACGCGCCCTGCTCGATAGTACCGCCAAGCTCAGGATGAGGCTATCAGTAGCGCGCACAGGCCGCCGCCGATGAGCAACAGCACCAGACACGACAGCAGAAACGCTACCACGTAGTGCATCCGCTTACCGGCCAGATGCAGAATGAAAGCCGCCAGGCCATTGATGACGGCCAGCCCAATAACTGTGAACGGTAGCGAGGATAGTTTACCGCCGTCGAGCACGACGGACAGCACCAACAAGCTCAGATTGACTACCAGCGGCCAGGTAAGCTGCTTGTTGGTGTTGTCGGGCGAGGTCGGCGGGGTATTTGGCTCCATCAAACCGGGGTTCTTTCGGCCCGTAATTCTTCCAGCCGCGCCAGCTTTTCGGCATCGCGGTAAAAGATATTCATCGTTTCAAACGGAATAATTTTCAGGTCTTTACTCACAATGTGGACGCAAGACTTTTTCACGGCGCGCACGTCGAAATTATACGCGTCCATAAATTGCAGAATAATTATCCGAAATAAGTTTTCGTAGCCGAAATTCGGAGCCGACACCTGGGGCAGGCAGCAGAGCAGCTGGTTCATGTCGGGCACGACCGTATCGACCGTGTTGGCGGTGCTGAACAGGCGCAGCAAATGCTGCCGCAGGCGCGGGTCGCGCTCGTAGACGATGGTGTTGCCGGCGTTGGTGAGCAGGTCGCTCGGATCGAGGTAGCGGGTGAGCGGGAATACTTCGCCTTCGATTTTAAGGGCGTAGGCCATCGCCAGCGCGTCGGGGTTGCAGGGCACGGGCAAAATGTCGGCGGCCGTAAATACCGGGCTTTGGTCGATAATTCCCTGGCGCACCTCGGTCAGGTTGAACGAGTCGGTGGCGGGGTCGAAATTAGTGAGCCGGCCGGCCGCCTGCGTGGGCTGAAACGTGACGCCACGAATGCAGGGCTGCTTCAGGGCGTAGTCGATTATCTCGCCCACCTCGTCGTCGTTCAGTCCTTTTTGCAGCGTTACGACGAGCGTCGTGCTCAAATTATACTTGTTCAAATGCGCGATAGCTTGTTTACGCACTTCGCGCAAATCGCGCCCGCGCATGGCGAGCAGCACGTTTTCGCGGAACGAGTCGAACTGCAAATACACCTCGAACGCGCCGGCGTAGGTGGCGAGCCGGGCCACGAACGCCTCGTCTTTGGCCAGGCGCACGCCGTTGGTATTCACCATCAAGTGCTTGATGGGCTTGCGCTTGCACATGTCCAGAATTTCCCAGAATTCGGGGTGCAGCGTCGGCTCGCCACCCGAAATCTGCACCACGTCCGGCTCGCCTTCGCTGGCGACGATGACATCGACCATCGCCTCGACTTCGGCCAGCGTGCGGTGGCGGCCGTGGGTGGGGCTGCTTTCGGCGTAGCAGGTGGGGCAGGTGAGGTTGCAGCGGTCGGTTATCTCAATCACCGTCAGGCACGAGTGCTGCTCGTGGTCGGTGCAGAGGCCGCAGTCGTAGGGGCAGCCCTAGTGCGTGGCCATGCCGAAGCGCCAGGGTGTTTCACTGGGCTTCACGTAGTTACGAATACTCTTGTAATACTCAATATCAGTAGCAATGAGCATCCGCTGTCGCCCGTGCTCCGGGCAGCGCTTGAGCATGTACACGCCGCCGTCCTCAAAGACGATTTTGGCCTCGATGCGCCGCAGGCAGTGCGGACACAGGCTCAGGGTGAAGTCGTAATAGGTGTAAGGGCGTTCGGGCATGGGCTGTATTTAATTACGTGTCATTAATTTTTGCACCAATAAATAGCAGGGAATTATCATGATGACCTGAATACATAAAACTGGCCAATAAATATGACTTTCGCCAAATCTATATGCAAAGCTCAATAAATTAATTGGTAGAGTGAATATCGCTGCCCAAAGCGCCCAGCGTCCGTAAAACAAGTCATGAGGAAAAGCAGAGCAAATAGCAAATGTCCCCAAGATATCATACAACAGCGAGATAAAAAGAAATTTTTTATTTATGCTACCAATAATCGATGCCATGTATTTCAGATGCTATTCTGTCCGTGGGAAGCTTAAACTAAGCAACTCATAAAACTTCTTTGTATCCACTACCGCCATCTTCGGGAACTCCACCTCGCGCAACACCCAAAAATCACGGTCGTGGCTGACGATGCAGCGGGCGTTGGCGGCGATGGCGCAGTCCACGAATTTGTTGTCGTCGGGGTCGCGCAGCAGGTTGAAGCGGTAGGCAGGAATGATACGGCGCGTATTGACGGCGCTGAGGATAACTTCCAGGGTTTGTTCGCAAAACGTCTGACCCATGTGTCGGCTGATAATTTCCGCATATTCCATCAACACCTCGGTGGTAACGCAAAGCGTGAACTTGCCCAGCAAAAAGCTCTCGTACAACCAGTACGAATCGGAGCGGGGCGAAATGCTGACCAACAACACATTGGTGTCGAGTACAACCCGGGGCAAGCGCCTAGCCACGGCCCGACCGCATCTTGGTATTCAGCATCCGCTCCATGTCTTCATTCGTCCACCCCTTCTCGTCCCATATTTTATCAGCCGCCGCGCTCAGCCGACGACCCAGGATAAGGGTATATGCCTGACGTAACTCCAGGAGCTCGGCATCGGTCAAATGAGCGGCGAACGCTTGCAATAAGAGCAGTTGCGCGTCGCTGAAAATGGGCGAGGTTTCAGGAATGGGTTGCATGACGGGAATCGGCTGCATGACGAACCAGGTATAGGTTAGACGCGACTAAGATACCGCCGCCGCAAGCGGCAAACGGCGGCCGCGCCGCGCCCACAGCCAGCCATAATAGGCCAACCCCGCCCCGCAGGCCAGCTGAATGGCCGTCAGCCCCAGCCCCGGTAAACCGGCCGTGGGCTTGACGAACTCGACCAGCAGCCGAAACAGCAAGTAGGCGCTCAGAAACAGCTCGAAGCGGCGGCCATCGGGCAATGGCTGGCGGCGACCGGCCAGCTAGAGCGCGATTCCCAACAAAGCCAGAAAGCTGATTTCGTAGAGGTTGGTGGGGTGGCGGCCGATGCCGTCGCCAAAGTCTACGGCCCAGGGCAGCGCGGTGGCCGTGCCGAAAGTGCCGTCCAGCAGGCCGCTCAGGTGGCAGCCGACGCGGCCGATAATCAAGCCCAGCAGCAGCGGGAATACGAGCAAGTCGCCGCTGCTCACGCGGATGCGCAGGGATTTTTTGGTCAGCTCGACGGCTACCAAGCCGCCCAGAAAGCCGCCCACGATGGTTTTGTTGGTGAAATAATAGGGCCAGCCGCCGGGCGGGTGCAGCAGCAAATCCGGGTGTTCGAGCAGGCCCAGCGCCCGCGAGCCGAGCAGCGCCCCGGCCGCCGCCGCCACGAACAGCCACTGCCGGTAGCCCTCGCTGATGGCATCCGGCGTGCGGGCGCGCAGGTATGTATAGAGCCGAAAGCCGAGCGCGTAAGCCAGCACCTCGCAGAGCAAGTGCACGGGCAGGTGCGCGGGACCGATAGAAATCTGAACGGGATAAGTCAAGGCTGCTAAAGAAAAAACGCTCCTACTTCGCCGCCCCGCGCCGACCAGGGGAAGAGCTACGGGCGCGGCGGCGAAGCAAGGGCTTCGCGTTACCCATTCACCGACTTCATCATCGCCTCCGGGTAGCGCGCGCCGGCGGCCGCGCCGGGCGGCAACAGCTCCTCCAGGTGACGCAGCTCGTCGGCGGAGAGCGAGACGGTCAGCGCGCCGGCGTTTTCTTCGAGGTACTTCACGCGCTTCGTGCCGGGGATGGGCACCAGGTCGGGGCCTTGCGCCAGCACCCAGGCCAGGGCGAGCTGGCCGGCGGTACAGCCTTTGGTAGCGGCTAAATCGCGCAGGTGGCCTACCAGGTGCAGGTTTTTCTGGAAGTTTTCGCCCTGGAAGCGCGGCGAGTTACGGCGGTAGTCGTCGGGCGCGAAGTCCTCGAAACGCTGAATCTCACCCGTGAGAAACCCCCGGCCCAGCGGCGAATACGGCACCAGCCCAATGCCTAATTCCGCGAGCACGGGCCGGATTTCGGCTTCCACGTCGCGGCTCCAGAGCGAGTATTCGCTTTGCAGAGCGGCGATGGGGTGCGTGGCGGCGGCCCGGCGCAACGAGTCGGGGCCAGCTTCGGATAAACCCAGGAAGCGCACCTTGCCTTCGTCCACGAGCCGGCTCATGGCCCCCACGGTTTCCTCAATGGGCACGGCCGGGTCCACGCGGTGCTGGTAATAGAGGTCGATGTGGTCAGTGCCAAGCCGCCGCAGGCTACCCTCGCAGCTTTGGCGCACGTACTCGGGCCGGCCGTTGATGCCGCGCTTGGCCGGGTCATTCGGGTCGCGCACGATGCCGAACTTGGTGGCCAGCGTCAGGCGGGCGGCGGGTTTTGTCAGCTTTCAGGAAACGGCCGAGCAGCTCCTCGTTGGCGTAGGGGCCGTACATGTCGGCCGTGTCGAAAAACGTGATGCCCAGCTCCAGCGCGCGGGCCAGGGTGCGCAGGCTCTCGGCATCGTCGAGAGGGCCGTAGAAGTCGGACATGCCCATGCAGCCGAGGCCGAGGGCAGAAACGGTGAGGCCGGAGCGGCCAAGCGGGCGAGTCGTCATTAGTGATTGGTAGTTAATAGTCAGTGATTAATTTTTTGGTCTGACCTATTTGGTGAGGATGGCTACATCGTTTTCCAAATACTTGCTGCCGTAAAGAAACGTTGCGAGCGTGAGCAGAATATGGCGCGACCCTCCTTTCCGGGTCCGATTGAGAAAAACTAACCACTAATCACTAACCACTAACAAAAACTTACCTTTGGGGCATGAGAAACTTGTTGCTGCTACCGTATCGCGCGGTTTTTTTAGTGTTGAGCGTTGGGTTATCGAGTTGTGGCAGCCCGAGCGGAATAGCCGCCACGCCCGCCGCCCAGGCCAAAGCGGCCGAGGACAGCCTGCTCACCCGCCACGACCAGATTATGGGCCAGGCCGAGCGCATCTCCATCCTCAAAGCGCAGCTGCTGGCGGCCAAAGTGCCGGCCAAAGCACCCGTCGTGGCCCGGCTCGAAACCGCTTACCAGGGCATGATGGGTTGGATGCACGCCTACCAGGCCCCCGACAGCCTCGCCCCGGCTGCCCAGCGCCTGACGTATCTGCGCGGCCAGCAGCGGCAGCTGACGGGCGTGGAAAAGCAGCTCACGACAGCCCTCGACTCGGCCCAGGCCACGTTGCGGCGGGCCGGCCGGTGATTGGGTGAGTAGGTGAGTAGGTGAGTAAGTCTGACCTGCTCGCCTCCTCACCCAATCACCTCCTCACCTCCTCACCTCATCCGGGCTGAACAACTCCCGACGGCTTTGCTGTTATGGCCCTGCGCCTGGCTTGGCGACCCGCTTCCGGGTTCATTCGCGCCGCGCCCGGCTCCTTTTTATTTATGAAAACTTCCCTGCTTCTGCCCCTGCTGGGGCTGCTGGCGCTGGCCGGCTGCGGCGGTCCGGCCGGGCAATCGGCCCCGGCGACCACCACCTCGACCACGGCCGACGGGCTGACCATCACCACTGACAACGTGGACGCGGACTCGCTCAGCACCGCCCCGCTGGGTTACGCCGGTAACCCCGAGCGGCAGGTGCGCCCCGGCACCCGCGACACGGTGACGGTCTATCCGACCATCATGCCCTTTCGGGTGCGCGACCAGGATGGGCACCTGCTCACCAACCGCAGCCTGGCGGGTCGGGTCTATGTCACTGACTTCTTTTTCGCTACCTGCCCCGGCATCTGCCCCAAGATGCAGAGCGAGCTGCTGAAAGTGTACAAGCGCTACGCCACCGACCCAGCCGTAGTG
>Ga0123338_10005707_pt1 | contig 10595 bp, 9 predicted proteins | sample grotaG_FD_89793 | JGI IMG/M metagenome (GOLD analysis project Ga0123338, IMG submission 89793) | Glacier valley bacterial and archeal communities from Borup Fiord, Nunavut, Canada, to study Microbial Dark Matter (Phase II) -... | ecosystem: Environmental > Aquatic > Freshwater > Ice > Glacier ...
ATTACTGGTAAAAACAATGGGCTTATCATCAGTTCCATTTGCTGTAATTGTAGCTCCGGGGTTTATGATAAATCCTCCTGAACCAGCTATTTTGATAAGTGTTCCTTCGTCAATAATCAATTGCTCACTTGCCTCACGTGTAATTATATCCTTGCATAAATAGACAGTATCCTTATATAGATGAATTACTTTTTTACTTATCGGAGTTTGCGTAACAGGATCCAGTTCTGAACTTACTATTGTAACTTCGGGCATCACCACCGAAGCTTTAATATTCTCCTCCTTTTTACATGCCTGAAAACAAAAAACAAAACCCAAAACAACGATTAGGAAAAAATTGGCATTGCTATGGAAGTATTTTTTCATAATAAAGACATTAAAATAAATATGATAAAGTAAAATAGTAAGTGGGCGATTGCTTTATATTTATGATGGTATTATCTGTACCGCTTACATAAAAGCCTCCGCCATTTCCTCCTAGATTGGAAAGCACTAATCCTGAACCAAATTTTTGATCACCATTTAAATCCTGGTAAATTAAGTAGGAGCTGCTCAATAGATTATTCACTCCCGCAACAATCTGCATGTTATTTTTAAATAGCTTTTGAGCCAATTGAATATTCAATTGATTTGTACCTTTCATCCTGTAGTCAGGAATAGCCTGTACTGATTGTCCTGACGGTAAAACAACTATACCAGATCCAAGCGCAATTATATAGTCTCCTGTGTTGCTATAAATTAAGGAAAGTTCGGGCAATTTATTTTGATGAATAACAATACCCGTATTAAGGCTGTAATTTGGGGAACCACTTAAACTGTGTGCCGTTACAACGGGTGTAACCAGGCTTCGTATAGGCCCTGCGGTTACTTTTGACTGGGTAATATTTCCATTTGCAAAAAGCGAAATTGCAGACAGGGTAGGTGCAGCGACCCCAAGATTTAATTTAAAGCTAGCTTCAACACCGCCGACTGTAGCAGGTGGTGAGTTATGAGGTGTACTTAAAACATTGCCTTTTCCATAAGGGGATAAAACATATTCAATGGGTTGAAATATTTTTTTATAAAACCCAATAATGCTGAGTGATGATAAAGCCTCTTTCAAAAAAGTAATTCCTGCCTTATAATTATCAATTTCTGTTGATCTAAGTAGGCCATTTCCAGTTTTAACAGTAAAAGAAGCAGCATCAAAATAGGCGTAAGGAACCAGCTCCTGAAGCATCGGCCTGTTTACAGTTTTAAAATATGCAACAAATATGTTGACTTTTTTATGTAAGTTGTATTCAATATTAAAGGAGGGTAGCAGGTTGAAATTCACCACATTTGAATTTATATTGGATGTGTTAACCTGGGTATTTTTATAACCCGGAGAACTAAAATATTGAATATTTGAACCGGAAATGCTATTCGTTTCTAATCTAACCCCCCAATCCAGGAGAATATTCTTCGAGACATGATTTTGCAAAGTAAAATGAGCCGCTCCGGTATTAGAAGTAGCCTTGTACGAGGAATAATCACGTTTACCAAAAAACTCGTAATAAATATTCTCATTAACAAATAAATTCTTTATTTCAAGTCCACCCGGATAATACCTTTCGGGAGAAAGCAATGAACTCAAAGGATAGTATCCACTGCCCTGATATAATAATTTATCGCTGTTTAAAATCCTGTAGTTTTCCTGTATAAAGATGCCTCCTGATAATAAATGCGTTGTATTAAACATATTAAAAGGCAGCCCTAAATTAAAGTTACCTGTAAAATTATGATCTTTATAATCTCTCCAAAGCCTTCCAGAATTAGTGAGCAGTGTATTACTGATAGCATTGTAATTTTCTGTACTACTGGGAGACCTTTCCGGTAAACTATTAAAATTTGTAAGTGGTGTAGCCAGCTCATATTGGCCGGATTTGGCAGAATCTTCTCTTAGTAAAAAATTACGCTCGTCAGGGTTTTTTTGTTCATGAAAAGTATAAGTAACCTGCCAGTCCAGCTTCAGTTTTCCTTTATCCCCTAAAACATGTTCACCAGCCAATTGTGAATTGACAAAAAACTGCTGGCTTGTCAAATTACGAATTCCGGCATGCGCAAGGGTATCTTCATCCGGTTTATATAAGTTCAATCTTTTAGTATATGTATTAACCAGTTGGCTGCCAAGGTAATTCCTGAATGATATTTTATTTTTTCCAAAAACTATAGAAGAATTAATTATAGCTGAAGATCGGGCATTATACCGGTAGTTACTGTCCAGCGATTGCGAAAAAACTACTGATTTACCTGAAGTAAAAGGGTAAGGGTTACCGGCAATATCTGGTGCCACCTGTGTTGTAGATGCATCGGCAACATGCGTATTATTTTGATTAAAGTAAACTATTAGGCTTACTGCTGCTCCCCTCTTTTTCAATTTGAAATTTCTGCCAAACCCAATAGTTATTTTTTGATCTGGCGAAGAACCATAATTAATAGGGGAAATATTATTACTTAATTGCTGTGCATAATAATTTTTTTCCTGTATGTTATATTCTGAATAGGATACACTTGATTTTATATTTGGAAACTGGCCAGGTAAACTTCTTTGTGATCCTGAAAAACCAGCTTTTTCAGCACTGCCTCTTTTATCTCCGTAAAAATCTGAACCAATTGTTTTTTCATTAAACCCCATTCCAAATTGAAAATACATGAAATTGGTATTGGTAAAATCTTTGGTATTTATATTAATTATCCCTCCTCCCAATGAACCAGTCAGCGAGGCTTTACCGTTTTTTTGAACTGAGGTTTCTTCAATTGCTTCAATGGGTAATCCCTCCAGGGGGTAACTATTACTAAGCGGATCAAAGCTCCCTAAAATAGCTCCATTCAGCATAAACTGGTTATATCTTTCCCCCATTCCAGATATAATGAACGAATGATTAGGTTCATTAGGAATTCCTTGCTGAACAACTACACCATTTAATCTACTCACTAACAAAAGTGAATTTTTATCAGTGCCTGAACCAATACCTGGTAATTTAATTATATCACCGGTTAAGCCTTTTCCATAACCTGAATTATTGTATATAATTAATGATTGCTCTTTCGCAAAGCTCCTATGTACTATTGAATCCGTTAATTTTGCAGAATCATTATAACTCGACGATATTACGCTTTCTGCGAGAGGAAATAGATGTATATTTAAATAAATTTCCTGACCTTGTTCAGTTTTAACAAGTGTTATTTCTTTCGTTTGATAACCCTTTAGCCTATAAACAAAAGTATGGGAGCCCTTTATTGGTCTCAGTGAATATTCCCCATTTGAAATAGAAGTTACTGTTTTAGTTGAACCTTTTATTGAAACATTTACTCCAAATAATGGTTCTTTAGTAATACCATCTCTGATTTTTCCTTTTAAAATACCAGTTACAGCAACCTGTGTATAAGCAGATTGCGTTGTCGCCACAAGGAAAAAAAAAATAAATACACTTTGGGATAAGGAGTTTTGTGAAATAAATTTTATTTTATTTATAGTTATTTTAATCGGTAAATTCATCACATATATAATTACGGCGAGTCTGGGGTGTTAAAATATTTTACCTAAAAAATGCCAATTGCATTTATTCACTCAATTTTTCTGTTTTAAGTAACATCCTCAATTTATTTGAACAGAGTAATAATATTTACAGTTATTTTAGATTATTGAGTTCTGACTCCCAACCACTTTTCTGTAATTTCCAAGCGGGAGAAAATGACTCAGGTTTTAAATTACTTTCAAGTTTTTTAAGTATTTCTACTGCTTGTTGCATTGTTTTAACAATGCTCGATTTGGTAGACAGATTTGCTGAGCTGTAACCTGCTTTGTACATTTCAGGCTTAATATAACCAGCCAGCAAAACTGTATTTTTTGAAAATTCAACAGGTGAGGTAGAGGTTGAAATTTTATTCTCGAACGATTTCTTCTCTTTGGAAAAAGATCCTGTAAAAGATCCTGGATTAATTCCATTGGTGAGCTGTAATATTAATTGTGAGGGAGTCGGCTTTTTAACCGCATCTGTTGAACCTGGTACAGCTTTATTAAACTGTGCTTGTGCCTTAAAACCAAATAAAAAAAGAAAGGGTATTAAAATTAATTTCTGTTTCATAATAATTATTTCTGTTTAAAATTCTGTTTAAAATTCTTTTTAAAATGTTTGCTATAATTAGATCATTTAATTAAAGGTTTAACATTAATGCCCATTAATTTTTTAAAAATTTAGTTGTGGTTAATGTATTATTAAAATAAGGACGATACTATTATTTTAGTATTAAAAGATGCCAAAGATATCTGAACTTGCGAACCCATATATTAAGAAACCATTAACTTGTCATTAATAATTTGTTTAAAATGCGGGGCACTAATAAGAATTTGTAAATCCAAAATAATTAGTATTGATAAGATGAATGGAGAATTTTAACAGCTATTAATGCTATAAGTATGTGCTATTTCAATGATAGTATTTTTGCCGTATAGCTTATCAATTTATCTGATTTCTATATTAATATCGAGGAGAATCCCGTTTTCGGTTGGCATATTTTTAGGGCTGAGTGTTAAATAAAAATAGTTTTTTAATTTCTATCAGTTTAATAAAACATAATGCGCAGGTATGGGCCCCTCCTTCAATTTGATCAACAATAAGACTAACTTTCAGCAAATAAGACATTTACAAAACAAAGCTGTATTGAATTAGCTGGTGATGGTGTTACAGCCGTGGACAAAGAAGTAAATGGCTTTACCCTTTGTACGGTTAGATGTAGAACCACTATAAATCATAGTGAAGTTTTAAAAGCTGGTGATGATGCGTTGGAGCTCTTTGGAGGTACAATGAATGTTGATCATTTACTTATTTATACTACTAAAGAAGATGATTTTGAAGAAGGTTACAGTGGTCACTTGTAGTTTATTATTGCTGTTAGTGATACAACTGCTGACAACTCAGGATCTCATTGATAGAAGCTTATAAAGATGCAAATGCTCCGATATTTGCACCTTTCACTCCAACTACTGGAAATTTCAGCGCTCTTTTATAAGATCTTTCAGCATTAACTGTACCTCGAAATGTAAATGCTTTCAACGTATTGCAGATCACCAATACCGGATTTGGATGTATGGCAATTCAGACTCCTGCTGAAGGTAATGTGCAAATTATCCTTTAAATTATGTAAACAATACAACACTTATTAACCGGCTGATAAGTTCAGGTAATGCAAACAATGGTCTGGTAAATGTTGCTGATTTCAACTTAGGAACTGTGTTGGAAAACAAAGCTACAACTCCTTACTTAAGTCTGGAGTCGATCTTACTATTTTAGTTTACCTGCTCCACTTAATAATTTTACAGGTAAAAATGAGAAAGGTGGAGTTATATCGAGTGATGACTGGACTTTAAATGGTGTGGTTACAGGTTGGATTTCAAATGCAGTTCAATACTTATTTTAGCAGAGTATTCGATAATATAACTATGCTGAAGAATTTTTTAATAAAGAGTTAACCTATAAAAATTGGCTCTTTGTTTTTTGATTCGGTATTTTACTGATTGATAAAATGACTGGATGTTGGTGAAAGAAAGATGTTACGGGTGCTCAAAAACTATAAAGTAAAAATGAAAGCATTTATAAAAATATTATTGTTACTAACAGGCTTTACTTTTTTTAAAAAAGAAACACCGCATGATGAATTTTGTGGAATAAAGAACACTACTTTTCAGGTGGGGGAAATAGTTACGATGAAAGTCTTTTATAATGCACTTAATGTATACGTTGGTGCAGGGGAAGCGTCTTTCACAACTTCTCTTGAAAGGTTTAACGGAAAGATAACCTAACATTGTGTAGGTGAAGGAAAAAATTATCCTGTCTTTGATAATTTTTTTAAAGTTAAATACAGGTACGAATCTTATATTGATACGGCTACTATGTTACCAGTAAAATTTGTACGCAATGTAGACGAGGGAGGCCATAAAATTTATAACAATGTCACTTTTCATCAGGGGAGTGGCACAGTCGTTAGTACAAATGGAGTTTTTAAAATTAATAATTGTATGCAGGATGTTGTGAGTGCTATGTATTATGCCCGCAATATTAATTATGATAAGTATAAGCCGGGAGATAAAATTCCATTTGACATGTTTTTGGATGATGAAGTATATCATTTATACCTGAGATTTATCGGTAAGGAAACTGTCAAAACTCAATACGGAAAATTCAGGGCAATTAAAATAAAACCATTGTTCATAAAAGGAACCTTGTTTGAAGGAGGGGAGAAGATGACCGTTTGGATAAGTGATGATCCCAATCACTTATTATTAAGGGTAGAGAGCCCTATTGCAGTTGGCACTATCAAGGTGGATATGCATGGTTACAAGAACCTGCGTTATCCGCTGTCTTCTTTGGTTATCATAAAGGGTACCTGATACTTTTGATAAGTTGATTTTTCTTCCAAGAATTAGCAGATCCTTGTTAGAATTAGGTACTAAATAATTTCAATCTCATTATTTTATTTATCAATGGTTTATCTATCCCTTTTGCTTATTTGCTTAACTGGCTAAAATGATAGCATGTATAATACTGCTCCTAAATATTTTACGCTGTAACCCTTAGAATTTTTTCCTAAAAATGAATAAAATTTCTTTTATATAAAAAAGGGTAGTTATTAACTACCCTTTAAAATAAAAATGACCTAAGTTCTAACAAAACTCTATTTAAAGTTAACAAGATAGTATGAATGAAAAGCTGATTTAATTTTGATAACAAAATGGTAATAAGTTCAAATTAAAAGAATACCAGTTAATTACAATCAAAAATAGAGGCGTCGGTTAATATTTATTACTTCTACAATTTAGCTCTAAGGATAACGTGTTATATGATTTCTTTAGCAGTCTGGAGTTTGAGGGTTTCAAAACCAAAATATGGCTGCTTTAATGCGTTGTTTTTGTACAGCCGTTCAAAGGAATCTGCTACTTTATGAATACAATGCTTGCCAATAAATTCAAGGCTTTTTTCACGAACTCCGGTACAGTTATTAGGGATCGTAATTTAATAAACAGAAAGAAGGCAGGTTGTGCTGAAATCAGTTTAATTTTCTCAAATTAGAACGTGGAAAGTCAACAAATAGTTTAAAAGAGAAGGGTATTAAATTTCTTAATCAAAATTTAATATCGATTGCTTGGTGGTTTATTAATAATTTGGTCACTTACAATAATGAGTAGTAAGTGGAGTATAAAATATTCTTTCATCTTTTTTGCCGTTGTCTTTATTTCCTGCTCATTTGGGAATAAGACAATCAAGATAAAGGGTTCAGATACCGAGGTTAATCTTGCTGTACAGTTAGCTGAATCATTTCACCAAATAAATCCGGAGATTTTTGTATCAATATCCGGGGGAGGATCTGGCTTGGGTATCGCCTCTTTGCTTAATGGAACGGCAGATCTGGCCAACTCTTCGAGGAGTATTAATACAGAAGAAATAAAGCTGTTTCTCAACAAGGGAATTCACATTGACTCTTTTATTTTTGCCCAGGATGCTATAGCTTTTGTAGTAGCAGAAAGTCTGCCAATAGATTCTATTAATACTAAAGATTTAGCAGCAATTTTAAAAGGAGATTTTTCTAACTGGTTTGAGTTAACCGGCAAAAAGCTACCTGTAAATATTTATGGCAGGCAAAGTAATTCGGGAACACACGATTTTATCAAAAAAAGGTTAGGCATTGACTTTAGCTCCCATGCGAAAGAAATGAATGGGAATGCCCAGATATTGGAAGCAATCAAATCAGACAATTCTGGTATCGGTTATGTAGGCGCAGGTTACGTTCTCCACGGAGGAAGCAGGGGAATAAAAGTTTTGTCAATTTACACAGGAAAAAATAGCCTTGCTATTTCTCCCCTTGACGCAGCAATGATTCACAAAGGAAAATATTTTTTTCAGCGCCCTTTGTTTCAGTATTACAAGGAGGAATCCTACGAACGAATTAAACCAATTATAGATTTTGAAAATAGCGACCCTGGCCGGAAAATAATTCAGGCTGCGGGTTATTATCCTGTAAAATAAAAAATGAGTATAAAAAAAAGGGAAAATAGAGACTGGCTTTTTAAACAATTATTCAAAGGCACCGGATTATTAACCATTGTTTTACTGGGTGGAATTTTTATTATGTTGTTGTATAATAGCATAGCCTTTTTTATCAATATCAAACCACTGGATTTTTTTACAGGCTTTCAATGGAATCCTGGAAATACTAACGGGAAATACAGTATTCTACCGTTACTCGTAAGTACAGGATTGGTTGCGTTTGGTTCCATGCTTTTTGCAGTACCCCTGGGAATATTGACTGCTGCTTTTTTATCAGAATTTGCCGGGAGAAAGTTACAGGCAATTTTAAAACCGGTAATTGAAATGCTGGCAGCAATTCCTTCTGTTGCCATAGGCTTTCTTGGCATCGTATTGGTTGGACCGGGTATTGCAAAAATATTTGGTATTCAAAACGGTCTTAATGCAATGAATGGTTCGATCCTTTTGGCGGTTATGGCCTTGCCTACCATTATAACGATTAGCGAAGACGCTATTAATGCTGTCCCTAAAAGTTATAGAGAAGCCTCGCTTGCATTGGGAGCGAATAAATGGGATACTTTATATAAAGTTACATTGCCGGCTGCTTTACCCGGCTTAATCGCAGCCGTAATGCTTGGTCTTGGAAGAGCACTTGGGGAGACGATGACTGTATTAATGGCAACTGGAAATGCCTCTGCAATGCCTAAAGGTTTTCTGGATTCTATACGCACTATTACTGCAACTGTAGCCATTGAAATGGGTGAAGTTCCTTACAGAACCACACATTATTTTGCTCTTTTTGCCATAGCAGCCGTTTTATTTATAATCACATTATTTATAAATTTATTGGGCGAGTATTTTGCTAACCGGTTAAGAAAATTTCAGTCATGAAAAAGAAAATAGGCAATTATTTTAACTGGCTATTATTAATTGGGACTACAGTTATTGTGTGCCTGTTGCTGGGTATTATTTTATTGGATATTTTTTCAAAAGGCATTCCCGCTGTTTCATGGAATTTTATCCATGCATTGCCAAGGGAGGGAATGACTAAAGGAGGCATTCTCCCTGCCATTGTAGGTACTACTTTATTAACTTTTATAACTACAATTTTTGCGGTTCCATTTGGTATTGCATGTGCGGTATACCTTAATGAATATGCCAGGCCTTCTGTACTAACCAACGTTATACGGGCTTCCATTAGAAATCTATCTGGCATACCTTCTATTATTTACGGCCTGTTTGGATTGGCACTATTTGTACAGGCTTTCAGGCTGGGCACATCTGTTTTATCGGCAGGGCTCACTTTGGGATTATTGTCATTACCCTATATTATTACGACCACAGAAGAAGCATTGAAAAGAATACCGAACAGTATGCGGGAAGCAACGCTGGCCTTAGGTGCAACACAGTTTGAAACCATTAAAGATGTGGTGCTTCTGAAAGCAATGCCTGGCATACTAACCGGCGTAATTCTTACCCTGTCAAGGGCCGCAGGCGAAACAGCCCCTATTTTATTTACGGGTGTTGCATTTTACATCAATGGTTTAACAGTGTCACTCAATCAGGAATTTATGGCTCTTCCGTACCATTTGTATATGCTTTCCACTCAGCACCAATCTATAGAACAGGTTAGACCACTGGCTTACGGAACTGCAGTTGTTTTGATAGTGCTTGTTTTTTTTCTGAATACTCTAGCTTTTTATATTCGGTTTAAACAAAGAACACAGGACTAATATGGAAGAGATAAAATTGTCAGCGCATGCGCTAAACCTTTATTTTGGGAAGAAGCAAATTTTAAAAAATATAAATATAGATTTTCCAAAGAATGAAGTAACGTCATTAATCGGGCCTTCGGGTTGTGGTAAGTCAACTCTACTGCGTTGTTTTAACAGGATGCACGACCTGACACCCGAAGCCAGTCTAAATGGTACTTTAAAATTGGATGATCTTGATATTTATGATAAAAATAATTCGGTAACAGAGATACGAAAACGAATAGGAATGGTTTTTCAAAAACCAAATCCACTGCCTAAAAGTATTTATGAAAATATGTCCTATGCGCTCAATCTACACAAGTTTCCAAAAAATGAAATACCTCAGTTAATAGAATTAGCGCTAAAAGAAAGTTACCTGTGGGATGAAGTAAAAGATGAGTTGAAAAAACCGGCAGTAAAATTATCTGGCGGACAGCAACAAAGATTGTGCATTGCAAGAACTGTTGTGTTAAGACCTGAAGTTATTTTAATGGATGAGCCTTGTTCTTCCTTAGACCCAATAAGTACAAATAAAATTGAGGAGATGATATTGAGTTTAAAAAATAACTACACCATTGTAATTGTGACCCATAATATGCAGCAGGCACAACGCATATCCAACAAAGTTGCTTTTATGTATCTGGGTGAGCTTATAGAATTTGATACATCCAAAAATATTTTCAAAAACCCTCAACAGGAACTCACCAGGAATTACGTTGAAGGGCATTTCGGATAAAAGAAAGCTGATACTGATTCTTCCGCTTTTAAAAAATAGTATCAACCGAAGTAAATCAAC
>Ga0123338_10005708_pt1 | contig 10594 bp, 10 predicted proteins | sample grotaG_FD_89793 | JGI IMG/M metagenome (GOLD analysis project Ga0123338, IMG submission 89793) | Glacier valley bacterial and archeal communities from Borup Fiord, Nunavut, Canada, to study Microbial Dark Matter (Phase II) -... | ecosystem: Environmental > Aquatic > Freshwater > Ice > Glacier ...
GGGTCGGGCGTTGCCCGCCCGCGTGTAGGCCGACTCCGCGTTCGACGCCGGCGGAGCTCGCGGCGCGCGCTCGTTGCCTATGCTGCGAAAGTGGCGTGGCTGCGCGCGCCGTGATCCGACGACGACTTTGGAGATCGACATGAGACAAGCTCGAATTTCGAACCGCGCGCGAACCCGTGCCTCGTTCGCCGCGGTATCGGCCGCGCTGGCGCTTGCAGCCTGCGCCAGCGGCCCGCAACTCGATGCGCAATGGCGCGACCCGAACCTGGCCGGTGGCTTTCTTCGTGGCGCCCGCGTGCTGGTGGCCTGCGACGCCTACGAGGTCGTGATCCGGCAGCTCTGCCAGGAGCAGCTCGCGAGCGAGGTCACGGCGCGCGGTGCAACGCCGGTGTTCGTGCCGCCGACCACGGCGCTCTTCACCGATCGATCGATCGATGCGCAGCTGCTGCCGGCGGCACGCGATGCCGGCGCGTCGGCGATGCTCGTGATGACGGTCGCGGTCGCGGTCAACGACGTCAGCCCGGGCTTTTCGATCGGCATCGGTGGTTTCGGCTTCGGCCGGCACAGCGGCGTCGGCGTCGGCGTCGACGCGCCGATCGGTGGTGGCCGCGTCACCTCGGGCTACTCGGCCAATGGCCGCGTCACCGAGGTGAGCAATGGCCGGCTGGTGTGGACCGCGAAGGCGACGTCGCCGGCATCGAGCGACGTCGGTGCGCAGATGGGCGAACTGTCGAAGGCCGTGCTCGGCGCGGCGGACAAGGCCGGGCTGTTCTGAATCGACTGGGTCTTATGCGGCGACCGGCCCCGGTCTTGCCGCATCGACCACGAAGCGTGCCGCGGTGGTCACGCCGCTGGCCGGATCGAGCGGCCGGTCGACGACCTGGACCGCGGCGCGCAATTCCTTGCGGTCGATCTCGAAGCTCATGTAGCCGCGCTGGTCGCTGCGGCCATAGCGCACGTGCGGATTGAACGGCAGCGCCGCGTCGATGCGCGACTGCGCCAGCGACAGGCTGGTGATCGAGCTGCCGCAGAACTCGCTGGCCATCACCGGCGAGGCAGCGTCGTCGTAGTCGACCTGGAGGTCGGCGACGTAGTGGCTGTGGACGTCGCCGCCGAGGACGACCAGGCCGGGCACCTTCTTCGCGGCCGCGACGCCGAGCAGGCGCTGGCGCGATGGCGCGTAACCGTCCCAGCCGTCGGTCCAGTAGGTACCGCCCTGGGCCGGGTCGCTCCACGAGAAGCGCGCCATCAGCGTCTGCTGCATCAGCAGGTTCCAAGGCCGGTCGAGGTCCCAGCCGTCGGCGAGCCAGCGCTCCTGCTCGGCGCCGAGCAGCGAGCGACGCGGGTCGCTCAGGTCGGGGCAGTCGGCGAGGCGCACCGTGGTCGAGCCGCCGCGGCCCGGCGGAGAGCAGGCCTGGACGTCCCGGTACTGGCGATCGTCGACGCGGTGGAAGCGCGCCAGCGTGCCCCAGTCGGTGCGCCCGACGATGCGCATATCGGGCCCCTCCGGCCGCACCGATTTCGGAAACGGCATGTGCTCCCAGTAGGCACGGTAGGCCGCGGCACGGCGCGCGCGCATGTCGACGGCGAGGTTCTCGCCGCGCAGGTTGGCGTAGTCGTTCGAGACTTCGTGGTCATCCCAGATCAGCAGCCACGGCGCTGCGGCGTGGGCCGCGCGCAGCAGCGGGTCGGCCTTGTAGGTCGCGTAGCGGGCGCGGTACTGGACGAGAGTGAGCGCGACGCCGCCGGGCTGCGGCCGAATCGCATCGCGCGCCTGTGCCGATTCGTAGATGTAGTCGCCGAGGAAGAGGACGAGGTCGAGCCCCGCGGCAGCGACGTGGCGCCAGGCCGCGTAGTGGTTGACGTCGAAGCGCTGGCAGCTGGTGATCGCGAAGCGGAGCGAGCCGACCGCCGCGTCGGCCGCCGGCGTCGTGCGCGTGCGGCCGCTCTCGCTCTGCTGGCCGAGGGCGCGAAAGCGATACCAGTACCAGCGGTCGGGTGCGAGCCCGGCCGGCTCGGCATGGACGCTGTGCGCCCACGCGGCCTCGGCGTCTTCGCTGCCGCGGGCGACGATGCGCCGGAACTGCTCGTCGTCGGCGACCTCCCAGTCAACCGCGACGTGTTCGGGCAGGTCGCTGCCGATCAGTCGCGTCCACAGCACCATGCCGGTGGCGTGCGGCTGTCCGGATGCGATGCCGAGCGAGAAGCGCGGCGTGTCGGTCTGCGCCGCAGCGGCCGTGAAGGCCGGGATGCCGATAACCGCTGCTGCACCGGCGACGAAGCGCCGCCTCTGCATCATGTCGTTTCAGACGCCGACTTCGTCGATCTCGCGGTAGAGATCGCGCAGCCACATCTTGACGCGCTGGCGATCCATCAGGCCGAGGCCGCTCGGGTCCTTCTCGGCGCTCTTCGCCTTCCAGAAGCTGGCGCTGGCGCTGTCGATCTTCTGGATGATGTGCTCGTTGAGCTTCTTCGCGGAAACGACATGCGCGCCCATGCCGATCGCGCGCGCCTGTTCGCCGGATTGCTCGAGGCCGCTGAAGTCGCTGCCGCGGACCTGGTTCCTGACCAGCACGTAGTTCATGCCGCTGCCGAAGCGGTCGAGCAGCCGGCGCAGCAGGTCGACCGAGTCCTTGCCGGTGTCCATCACGTGCCAGTAGAAGAGCTTCATGCCGAGCTCATCGGCGAGGTCGATGACGCCGGCGTCTTCCATCCAACCGGCCAGCGAATCGTGGGTCTGGGCGGCGAGGTCGACGAGGATGCGGCGGCCGGGCTGGTCGACGGCGGCCTCGACAATGGCGTCGAGCGACTCGACGCGATCGACCGCGACCGGCGAGGCGTGGTTCGGATAGAAGCGCAGCAGGGCGCCGTGCGAGCGATCGGTGTCGAAGCCGAGGAAGGGCTGGTCCTTGTCGATCAGGTACTGGGCGAGAACGCGCGCCATCAGCGACTTGCCGACACCGCCCTTCTCGCCACCGATGAAGTGGATGTTGGTGGTCATCGAGGAAATGAGGAGTTACTTGGCGGGTGCCGGCGAGCCGCCGGGGACCACGATGTCGATCGTCTTCTCGACGACCTTGCCCGCCACCTTCACCGTGCTGCCGACGACGGCCCCGCCGACCGACACCACGGCACCGGCGGCCGCGCCGGCGATGGTGACGACGGCGCAGCCGGGCAAGAGCATCGTGGCGACGAGCAGCGCCGCGGCAAGCTCGAGGCGGCGAAGCGGGCGATGAAAAGCCATGGCGAAGATTGTCGCTCAGCCGCGGCCGACGAACGGCATCTTGGTCGCCATGATCGTGACGAATTGGATGTTCGCCTCGAGCGGCAGGCCGGCCATGTGGACGACGGTGTCGGCCACGTGCTGCACGTTCATCGTCGGCTCGATCGCGAGCTCGCCGGTGGCCTGCGGCACGCCTTTGGCCATGCGCGCCGTCATCTCGGTCGCGGCGTTGCCGATGTCGATCTGGCCGCAGGCAATGTCGAATGGGCGGCCGTCGAGCGAGGTCGCCTTGGTGAGGCCGGTGATGGCGTGCTTGGTCGCCGTATAAGGGGCGCTGAACGGCCGCGGTGCGTGCGCCGAGATCGAACCGTTGTTGATGATCCTGCCGCCGCGCGGCGACTGGCTCTTCATCAGCACGAAGGCCTGCTGGGTGCAGAGGAAGACGGCCGTGAGGTTGATGTCGACGACGGTGCGCCACTGCTCGATCGTGAGCTCCTCGAGCGGCAGAGGCGGCGCGCCGGTGCCGGCGTTGTTGAAGAGCACGTCGAGGCGGCCGAAGGCGTTCTTTGTCGCCGCGAACAATGCCTTCACCGCGGCCGGGTCGGTGGCGTCGGTCGGCACGGCGAGGGCGCGGTCGGCGTCGCTGCCGGCGGCGGCGATCGTCGCGGCGAGAGCGTCGCCGCGGCGACCTGCAAGGACGACGTGGTAGCCGGCCTTCAAGAGGGCCAGGGCGCTGGCGCGGCCGATGCCGCTGCCGGCGCCGGTGACGATTGCGACTTTCTTCATGGCGGTGTCTCCAACGGTGTTTCGGGGGCGGAAAAGCAGTCTGCGAAGGTGAACCAGAGGCTGGCGTAGAACACCGTCGCCAGCGCCAGTATCAGCGGCGCGCCGACGATCGGGAAGAGCTGCGGCCCGACCAGTGCCACGCCGATCGCCGAGACCATCAGGAAGGCGAACGAGATGACCGTCCAGGTCAGCCCGAACATGGCGAAGGCGCCGCGGTTGCGCCAGATCGCCACGGTGCTGAAGAAGAGCGACTTGGCCCAGCCCTGACCGCCCCAGTGGACCAGCGCCGGCGCGTGCCAGAACGGCACGGCGAGCAGGCTCACCAGCAGCATCCAGAGGAAGAAGCCGAGCTGCAATCGCGCATCGATCATCCGCGCCATGACCTCTTCCTGGCTCGACTTGCCGTCGCGCGTCGACTCCACGAAAGCGCTGAAGGCTCCGCCGTCGACAGCGGCGCTGAGCAGGTACACGACGATCGCCGCGACGAGATAGGCCACGCCGAGCTTGAGGAGCCCGAGCAGGGCCGGCCGGCCGGCGCGGGCGATCTCGGTGAAGGCCGCCGGCATCGGCGAGCGCCCTTCGACGACCAGGCGCGACGCGACCATGAAGAGCAGCGACACCGCCGGCGCGACGACGATCAGTGCCATCGACAGCAGCGGCGGCCCGGCGCGCAGGACGATCACGACGAACAGGCAGCTTGCGAACAAGGCCGCGAAGCCGAACGGCTGGCGCAGGAAGACCTGGAAGCCGCGCCGCACCCACGCCACGCCCTGGCGCGGCGCCACCTGCTGGAACTTCATGCGTCGGCTCCCGCGCGACCGGCCGGATGCCACGGCGATTCGCGGCGCTGCCGCAGCACGCGCTCGAAGTGGGTCGGGTCGTGGGCGGTCAGCACCAGCGCGTCGCGCGGCAGCTCGGCGTCCCACACGCGCGAGAGCCAGAAGCGGAATGCGGCGGCGCGCATCAGCGCCGGCAGCAGCCGCACCTCACCGGCGTCGAGCGGGCGAACGGCGTGATACGCGTCGACGAAGGCGGTGGCACGCGCCTCGTCGAGGCGGCCGGACTCGAGGTCGATGCACCAGTCGTTGAGGGCGACAGCAACGTCGAACAGCAGGCAGTCGACGCCGGCGAAATAGAAGTCGAAGACGCCGGCGAGGCGGTCGCCTTCGAACATCACGTTGTCGCGGAACAGGTCGCCGTGGACGACGCCGCGCGGCAGGGCCGCGAACGCAGCCGAGTCGCCGAGGTGGCGCTGATAAGCGAGCTCGTCGGCCATCAGCTGCGCCGGTTCGGCGTTGAGATGCGGCAGCACGACGGGCACGGTGGCGGCCCACCAGTCGAGGCCGCGCAGGTTGGGCTGCACGAACTCGAAGTCGCGACCGGCGAGGTGCAGGCCGGCGAGCACGGCGCCGACGCGGGCGCAGTCGTCGGCGTCGGGCGCGAGATGATGCTCGCCGGGCAGGCGATCGACGACGGCGGCCGGCTTGCCCTTCAGCGAGAGCAGGATCGCGCCGCCGGCGTCGGCGTGCGGGCCGGGCACCGGCTGGCCACGGTCGGCCAGGTGCTTCATCAGCTGCAGGTAGAACGGCAGCTCGGCGGCGGTGAGGCGCTCGAACAGGGTGAGCACATAGCAGCCGCGGCTTGTGGTCGCAAAGTAGTTGGTGTTCTCGATGCCGCCGGAGCAGGCCTTCAGCTCGCGCAACTCGCCGATGCCGAGACCGTCGATCAGGGCGGCTGCTTCGGCAAAGGAAACCTCGGTGTAGACCGCCATCCGGGCCGGGGTCTTCTTAGAAACGCAGCACGTTCCAGACCCGCTTGCCGGCGGCGCCACGCGAGGTGTTGGTGCCGTCGGAGAGGTCGTGCGAGCCGTCGCCAGTGATGATCTCGTAGCTCGGCGCGCGCCCTTTCGGCTCGACCGTGACGCGCTGCAGCTGGCCGCGCACGCGCACCTCGTCGATGCGGGCGCGGCCATCTTCGATCACGGTGCGGCGGACTGCCGGCTCGCCGGCGGCGGGGGTCGCGGCGGCTTCGGTGTCGGCCGCGGCGACCGGTGCCGCGGCGGCTGCGAAGGCGATCGCCACGGCGGTCACGAGGCAGGCAGCGAGGCTCGATTTCATCGCCGCATTCTAGGTCGCGACCGCCATCGCGAGATTGCCCCTTCCCCCACAATGCCCGCGTATGGCGGACCGGACCCTGCTGCTCGTCGACGGCTCGAGCTACCTCTATCGCGCCTACCATGCGCTGCCCGACCTGCGCGGCCCCAGCGGCTTTCCGACCGGCGCCATCCGCGGCGTCGTCTCGATGATGAAGCTGCTGCGCGAGCAGTACCCGGCGGCCCACGGCGCCTGCGTCTTCGATGACAAGGGCAAGACCTTCCGAGACGACTGGTACCCCGAATACAAGGCCACGCGCACGGCGATGCCGAGCGATCTCGCGCTGCAGATCGAGCCGATCGTGGAGGCCGTCAAGCTGCTCGGCTGGCCGGTGCTCACGGTGCCCGGCATCGAGGCCGACGACGCCATCGGCACGATCTCGTGCATGGCCGCCAAGGGCGGCTTCCAGGTCGTGATCTCGACCGGCGACAAGGACATGGCCCAGCTCGTCGGCGACAACGTCGTGCTCATCAACACGATGAGCAACGAGCGCCTCGACACCGCCGGCGTCACCGCCAAGTTCGGCGTGCCGCCCGATCGCATCGTCGACTACCTCGCCCTCATCGGCGACTCGGTCGACAACGTCCCCGGTGTCGACAAGGTCGGCCCGAAGACAGCGGCGAAGTGGCTCGCCGAGCACGGCTCGCTCGAAGGCGTGATGGCGGCGGCGCCCGCGATCAAGGGCGTCGTCGGCGACAACCTGCGAAAGGCGCTCGACTGGCTGCCGCAAGGGCGACGGCTCGTCACGGTCGTGACCGATTGCGACCTCAGCGGTCATGTGATGGGCTGGCCGGAGTTCGACGCGCTGGCACTGCGCGAGGTCGAAGTCGAGTCGCTCATGGCGTTCTACGACCGCTACGGCTTCGGCGCCATGCGCCGCGAGCTCGAGACCTCGCTCGGCAAGCCGGCGTCGTTGGGCGCTAGTGCGGCTGCCGGATCGATCGACGTGCCCGATGGCGTGCCGTCGGAAGCGATCGTCAAGAACTACGAGACCGTGACGACGAGCGAGCAGCTCGAGGCGTGGGCCCGCCGCGTCGAGGCCTGCGAACTCGCTGCCGTCGCCGTCGAGACGGACTCGCTCGATCCGATGCGGGCACGGCTCATCGGCATCGCCCTTGCGGTGGCGCCCGGCGAGGCCTGCTACATCCCGCTCGCCCACGGCTATGCCGGCGCGCCCGACCAGCTCGGCGAGGCCGAGGTGCTGGCGCGCCTGCGGCCCTGGCTCGAAAACGAAGCCGCGGCCAAGGTCGGCCAGAACACCAAGTACGACCGCCATGTGTTTGCCAACGCCGGCGTCGAGGTGCGCGGCGTCCGCCACGACACCCAGCTCGAGAGCTATGTGCTCGAGGCCCACAAGTCGCACAGCCTCGAGAGCCTGGCGTTCCGACACCTCGGCCGCACCGGCCTCACCTACGAGGAAGTCTGTGGCAAAGGTGTCGCGCAGATCCCGTTCGCGCAGGTCGGCGTCGAGCGTGCCGCCGAATACGCGTGCGAGCAGACCGAGATGGCGCTGCACGTGCACCAGGCGCTGGCGCCGCGGCTCGACGGCGAGCCCGGCCTGGCGGGCGTGTACGGTCGCATCGAGATGCCGACGAGCGCGGTGCTCGGCCGCATCGAGCACGTCGGCGTGCTGATCGATTCGGCACTGCTGGCCGCACAGAGCCAGCAGCTCGCCGAGCGCATGTCGGCGCTCGAGCAGGAGGCCTACCAGCTTGCCGGCCAGCCCTTCAATCTCGGCAGCCCGAAGCAGATCGGCGAGATCCTGTTCGTCAAGCTCGGCCTGCCGGTCGGCCGCAAGACGGCGAGCGGCGCGCCGTCGACCGACGAAGACGTGCTGCAGGAACTCTCGGCCGACTACCCGCTGCCGGGCAAGCTGCTCGAACACCGCAGCCTCTCGAAGCTGAAGGGGACCTACACCGACAAGCTGCCGCTCATGGTGAACCCGGCGACCGGCCGCGTCCACACCAACTACGCACAGGCCGTGGCGGTGACCGGGCGCCTCTCGAGCAACGACCCGAACCTGCAGAACATCCCCATCCGCACGGCCGAGGGCCGGCGCGTGCGCGAGGCCTTCATCGCACCCGAGGGCGCCGTGATCCTCTCGGCCGACTACTCGCAGATCGAGCTGCGCATCATGGCCCACCTCTCGGCCGATGCAGGCCTGCTGCACGCGTTCGCCGCCGGTATCGACGTCCATCGCGCCACCGCGGCCGAGGTCTTCGCCGGCGGCGACATCGAGGCGGTGACGGCCGAGCAGCGCCGCTTCGCCAAGGTCATCAACTTCGGCCTCATCTACGGCATGAGCGCGTTCGGTCTGGCCGCCAACCTGGGCATCGAACGCAGCGCCGCGACCGCCTACATCGAGCGCTATTTCGCGCGCTACCCCGGCGTCAAGCGCTACATGGACGAGACGCGCGCGTCGGCCCGCGACAAGGGCTATGTCGAGACGCTGTTCGGCCGCCGCGTCCACCTGCCCGACATCAAGGCCGGCGGCGGCCCGCGCCGCGCCGCGGCCGAGCGCCAGGCCATCAACGCGCCGATGCAGGGCACTGCCGCCGATCTGATCAAGCTGGCGATGATCGCGGTGCAGGAGCACCTCGATCGCGAACAGCGAGCGACGCGGATGATCATGCAGGTGCACGACGAGCTCGTCTTCGAGGTGCCCGAGGCGGAGCTGGCGTGGGCCCGCGAAGAGGTGCCGAAGATCATGGCCGGCGTAGCGACGCTCGCCGTGCCGCTGGTCGCCGACGTCGGCGTCGGCGCCAACTGGGACGAGGCGCACTGAGGCGATGTGAGTCGGGTGGCTTACGAAGTCTTGTCTTGCTAGGCTTGTTCGCATGGGCGCTCTCGATCATCTCCCGCCACCGCTGAAGCGCCACCGCATGACGGCCGCCGCCTATCAGCAAATGGGTACCGCGGGTGTGCTCCCTGCCGACTTGCACGTCGAGCTGATCGACGGCGAGATCATCGAGATGGCGCCGATCGGAAGCCGACACTGGGCGATGGTCAATCGCCTCGACGAACTGCTCAGGCAGACCGTGAGCAAGCATGCGATCGTGTCGACGCAATCGAGCTTTCGCCTCGACGACTTCAGCGAGCCACAACCGGACTTGGCGCTTTTCCGTCGGCGCGACGACTTTTACGCCGGCGCCCTGCCGACGCCGGTCGACACGCTGCTCGTCGTCGAAGTCGCCGACAGCAGCGCTCGCTACGACCGAGAAGTCACGCTGCCGTTGTATGCCCGGCGCGGCGAGGTCAGCGCGACGCCGACACCCGGCGTCGTTGGCATCGCCACGCTGCAGGGCGTCGCCGTCGATTTGACCGGCTTGTTCGGCTGAAAGATCGCCGCCGACGAGGGCCCTCGGCTGTCGTCACGAAACCGTCGCATTCGCGCTCCTACACTCCCGGCATGAGTTCACCTGCGGCGTCGGCTCGCATGCCGATGCCTGCGCTTCTCAATCGCGAACGCGCGATCCTCGAGTTCAACCGGCGCGTGCTGGCGCAGTCGCGGCGCGCCGACGTGCCCCTGCTCGAGCGGCTGCGCTATGTCTGCATCGTCTCCTCAAACCTCGACGAGTTCTTCGAGGTCCGCTTCGCCGATTGCCTGGAAGCGTCGCGCCGGCCCGGCACCGGCGTCACCGCCGCCGACATCGAGTCGCTGGCGGTCGACACCCATGCCCTGATCGACGAGCAGTACGCCGTCTTCAACGACGAGGTCATGCCGGCGCTGGCGGCGAGCGGCATCCGGATCGTGAACCACGCCGATCGCAACGACGCCGAGCGGCGCTGGGTCGAGCGCTTCTTCGAGACGCAGGTGCGGCAGCTCCTGGTGCCGGTCGGGCTCGACCCGTCGCACCCGTTCCCGCAGGTCGCCAACAAGTCACTTAACTTCATCGCGCGGCTGGGCGGCAAGGATGCGTTCGGCCGCCGCAACACGGTCACCATCGTCAAGGTGCCGCGGGTGCTGCCGCGCGTGATCATGCTGCCGCGCGTCAAGGGCGAATCGAAGCAGTCCTTCGTGCTGCTCACCAGCGTGATCCGGGCCCACCTCGGCGAGCTCTTTCCCGGCCGCGAGGTCCAAGCGTTCTCGCAGTTCCGCATCACCCGCGACTCGGACCTCGAGGTCGACGCCGACGTCATCAACCTGCGCCAGGCCCTGCGCTCGGGGCTGACGACGCGACACTTCGGTCAGGCCGTTCGACTCGAGGTCGTGAGCACCTGCCCGGAAGAGCTTTCGGCATTCCTGCTGCGCCAGTTCGGCCTGCCGGCGAGTGCCATGTACAAGGTCAACGGGCCCGTGAACCTGGTGCGCATGAACGAGCTCATCGACCTCGCCGACTCGTCGAGCCTGCGCTTCCCGCGCTTCGACCCCGGCTGGCCGGCGAGCCTGCCGCGCCAGCAGTCGATGTTCGACCGCGTCCGTGGCGGCGAC
>Ga0123338_10005714_pt1 | contig 10587 bp, 10 predicted proteins | sample grotaG_FD_89793 | JGI IMG/M metagenome (GOLD analysis project Ga0123338, IMG submission 89793) | Glacier valley bacterial and archeal communities from Borup Fiord, Nunavut, Canada, to study Microbial Dark Matter (Phase II) -... | ecosystem: Environmental > Aquatic > Freshwater > Ice > Glacier ...
AGCGTGCTCGACTTGCCGGAACCGGTTGTCCCGGTCACCAGGATCAGCCCCCGCTCCTCCTGGCAGATTTTCTGCATGATCGGCGGCAGGTTGAGCCCTTCCAGTGTCGGGATAATAAACGCGATCGAGCGGAACACCATCGCCACGGTGCCGCGCTGACGGTAGACGCTGACCCTGAAGCGCCCCAGACCCGGCACCGCATACGCCAGATCGACTTCATAATTTTCCTCAAACATGCGGCGCTGACGATCATTCATCATCGATTGGGCGATATCGGACACAAAGTCAGGCGACAAACGCGCCGCGTTCGGAATCGGGTGCAGACGCCCATCAATCCTTACGATTGGTGGAAGCCCGGTTTTGATGTGAATATCAGAACCTTTGGCCTTAAACGCAATGGTGAGTATCTCGTTCAGATCCACAGCTACCTCCGCAGCTTATGCAGCCTTGTCTGCCTTATCTGCCTTGACAGCCTTATCAGGGGCGGGGGACGGCTTGAGCAGGTCCATCAGTTTACTTTCAATCTCAGCCAGCGTGTCAGGATGCTCGGTCAACCAACCCCGTGAATTCTCGCGCCCCTGGCCGATCCGCTCCTTGCCGTAGGAGTACCATGCGCCGCTCTTTTCAACGATGTTTTTATCAACCGCCAGGTCGAGCACGTCACCGGTGCGCGAAATACCTTCACCATAGAGGATATCGAACTCAACCTCTTTAAACGGGGGGGCAACCTTGTTTTTGACAACCTTGACCCGGGTGCGGGAGCCGATGATCTGATCCCCCTGTTTAAGCGTGGCAATCTTGCGGATGTCCATACGCACCGAAGCGTAGAACTTGAGAGCGTTACCGCCGGTGGTCGTCTCGGGGTTGCCGAACATGACGCCGATTTTCATACGGATCTGGTTGATGAAAATCACGCAGCAGTTTGATTTGCTGATGATGCCGGTCAGCTTGCGCAGCGCCTGGGACATCAGGCGGGCCTGAAGCCCCATGTGGGAATCACCCATGTCCCCTTCGATCTCGGCCTTCGGCACCAGGGCGGCCACCGAGTCGACAACCAGGATGTCAATCGCGCCGCTCCTGACCAGCGTTTCGGTAATTTCCAGCGCCTGTTCTCCGGTGTCAGGCTGCGACACAAGCAGGTCATCGGTTTTGACACCCAGCTTGCGGGCATAGCCGATATCGAGCGCATGCTCGGCATCGATAAAAGCGGCAATGCCTCCCGTTTTCTGGGCTTCAGCTATTATATGCAGCGCCAGCGTAGTCTTTCCCGATGATTCAGGGCCATAGATCTCAATCACCCTGCCGCGCGGAACACCGCCGACTCCCAGAGCCATGTCGAGAGAAATGGAACCGGTGGAAATTGCGTCCACTCCCGGAAGCGCCTCGTCATTGCCGAGCCGCATAATAGCGCCCTTGCCAAACTGTTTCTCGATCTGGCTCAAGGCCAGATCAATCGCCTTGTTTTTCTCCAGCGCGTTGTTTTTCTCAGCCATTAGTAGGTATCTCCTGAACGATAGGGTGTGCGAATTAAAGGGTAGAAAAATAACATATCCGGCAGATGTACCGCAAGGTTTTATCTGACATTGCTGCGGAGGCGTACCCATGGCCCCTAGGTTCATAGCAGATATCAACCGATTTATATTTGGGATCTCAATAAATTCATGTTATAAAGCGACGCTTGTGCAATTTACCGGATAGACAATATACGATACAGTGGGTGCATCCGGTAGCTTTGAACTGGGTATACCGGTTACTTCCAAGAGCGATTATATACAACTATTTATTTTTGAGAGGGCATCATGAACTTCCTGTTAAACCTTTATATGAGTGTAAAGATCCGTACCCGCATTATCCTGCTCTCTGCCTGCTACAGCTTTTGCATCGTTTTTGCGGTCGTCGCGGGGCGCATGTTTTCTCAGACTATTTCCATCATCTCTACCGCCACCTTTGTGCTGCTTGGCGCACTGTTCAGCGCCCTCCTCTTCTGGTCAATCAACGACGCCCTGCAAAGGATCATCGCCTATCTTGCCCGCATGGCAGACGGCAACCTGACGCAGGAAATCAAAGCCAAACGGAACAATGAAATCAGCACGATAATCCGTTCTATCAGCACCGTTCAGTCAACCATGCGTGAAATCATCGGACAGATTTCCCAGACATCGCAGCAGATGACCCTGGCATCGGGTAAACTCCACACAAATGCCAGCCAGATTGCGGCAGGAACCGAAGAGGTCGCGCACAAAACCAACTCGGTTGCCGTAGCCAGCCAGGAAATGGCAGCCACTTCAAATGACATCGCCCACAGCTGCCTGAGCGCGGCCGATACATCTAACCGCGCCAGTGATACTGCGCGTTCTGGAGCAGAGACCGTCAAACGGGCTACCAACGGCATGGAACGTATTGCGGCCAGGGTAAAGGATGCTGCAAAAACAGTCGAAGGGTTGGGCACCCGCTCCGATCAGATCGGCCAGATCATCGGCACCATTGAAGACATCGCCGACCAGACCAATCTGCTGGCGCTCAATGCCGCTATCGAGGCGGCCCGGGCTGGTGAGCAGGGGCGCGGTTTCGCCGTCGTTGCCGACGAAGTGCGAGCACTTGCCGAACGCACTACCCGCGCCACCCGCGAGATCAGCGAGATGATCAAGGCCATCCAGAAGGAAACAAAGGGGGCGGTTACCGCGATCGAAGAGGGTGTGGCAGAGGTTGAGAAAGGGACCGAATATTCCATCGGCTCCGGACAGGCGCTGGAGCAGATACTGGCTCAGATAAACGACGTCACCATGCAGGTCAACCAGATTGCAACCGCAGCCGAAGAACAGACGGCAACCACCGGAGCGATTACCGCCAACATCCAGCAGATAACCGATGTGGTGCAGCAGACCGCCGGTGGAGCGACAGAAACCGCCGCTGCATCTTCAGAATTATCACAAGTAGCCGAAGAGCTGCAACACCTGGTGGGAAAGTTCAAACTCTGAAGAATCATTTCTGACAGCTGCGGCAAAAAACCGTGCTCCGGCCACCGAGTCTGATCTCGTCAAGGGGCTCTGCGCAGCTTGGGCAGGGCTTTCCACCCCGGCCGTAGACTTTTAACGCCTGCGGATAATAGGCAACCGTTTCCTCTGCTACCCGGCAGACACTCCCCACCCCGATCGATCCTTCCAGCACCTCACGGATAGCCGCAACCAGCCCAGTACACTCCTGGAGGGAGAGAGTCCCGGCGGCACGCTCCGGGAGGATGCGGGCACGGAACAGCGCCTCGTTGGCGTAGATGTTCCCCACCCCGGCCACAATCGCGCTATTCATGAGCAGCTGCTTGACCGCGACCCTCCGCCCCCTGCTGATCATAAAGAGGTATCTCCCGTCGAAGCCGCTGCCCAGTGGTTCCGGCCCGATCTCTGCGAGGAGCGGGTGCTGCAGCGGGTCACCGGTAATCCAGGCAACGATGCCGAATTTGCGCGGGTCGTGAAAGCGGAGCAGATGACCGTCGTCAAAGATGAAATCTATATGGTCATGTTTCCCCGGTGGGGGGGTGCCACGTAGCAAGCGCAGGAAGCCGGTCATCCCCAGGTGCACGAGAAGCCAGCCGCTACCGCAGTCGAACAGCAGGTACTTTCCCCGCCGCTCAATCCCCCGCACGGCCCGTCCCGGTAGGATCGTCGTGAGCTCCCCCGGCAGCGGGAGCCGGAGTTTTGCAACGCGCAGCAGCACCTGTTTGAAACGCTTACCTACCAGCTCCCGCTCCAACCGGCGGCGGGTTACTTCAACTTCGGGGAGTTCCGGCATATTGTCCTCTAAAAACTGGTTCGCCTAAATTCAAAAACCTCCCTGTCTTTTACGTACATACTATTTATAAATCAAGCGGGCTCTTCGGCTCTTTCATCGTCCAGACCGGCACGCAATGGGTGTAGGTCATCGTTGTTTTGAGGCTGGAGGGCCCAAGCAGAGTCTGAATAGTGCGGATGTCGTAATTGGCCTGCTGCAGGTGGGTAGCAAAGGAGTGGCGGAAGGTATGAGCAGTGACCTATTTGGTGATTTTAGCCTTGCGGACGGCGTCAATAGAGTAAAACTAATAAATCAGTTTCTACTTTTCTGCAACCATGCTAAATGAATTGCATAAGTATGCAGACATACAGGAGTGTTGATAAAAAAACGGGTGGTTTTAAAGCCGGGGTAAAAAGGGTCAAAGAGATTGGTGGAGCAGTACGGCGACGCCCTGATTTGTGTCCGCTATCGCTATGATGCAAAAGCACACAAGCAGTATAAAACCGTTGAGATCACCGTCAGCGAAACTGAATGGACACCGCCACCTGCCAGATATCCGGACGGCGCACTCGTCCCCCTATTTGCAGAGGTTTAGCGCTTGCAACAGGCAATGCATTAGCTTCTGAGTTTGACGTCACGTGCCGAGGAAATATCGAGACCTTTGACAAAAAACTCATTCAGACTGACGTAACATATTTCTTGAGGTATTACGTTTCTGGAACGAACGCTAAAGTTCGATTCGCTGGACGGGAATTTGATGCCGTAATCGAAATAGGATCTTCTTGGAAAGGTCGTTGGATAAAAAAAATCGACGACAAGGAGTATTTTTCTTTTCTGCCGGATGACGGTGGCACAATTAAATTAGAATTTGAACCGAATCGCTGGTTCTCTGGAAATTGCAGATAGCCCATGCCCAACCAGACAGGTGCACGTGAGAAACCACGTGACCCGCCACGAAGTTGAAAGATAAAAAAAGGAACCTGATGATAGGAAGTCTAACTCTAATATTTTTTTGTCAGCTCGTCGGTGAAATAATCTCCCGATTGACTAAACTGCCAATTCCCGGTCCGGTGATCGGCATGGTCATCTTGTTCTGTGGGTTGGTTCTTCGCAAAACAATGTCGTCAGAACTAGAAACGGTGAGTGGTTTCCTACATCGGAACTTACCTCTGTTGTTTGTTCCTGCTGGGGTCGGAGTTATCAAAAACCTGAATATTTTGCAGAGATATTGGGGCCCCTTTACAGGAGCAATCATCATCGGGACTGCTGTGACAATTGCTGTAACCGGTGTCGTTATGCAGCTTTTAAATCGTCGCCACATAACTGATCAAAAAGAGCAACAATCATGAACGGCGATATGATGCAGCTATGGGTTTATTTGTCCAGCACCCCGCTATTATGGCTGACTTTGACCTTGATGGCTTATCAGTTCGGCACTTGGGTCTTTCGAAGGTTTGGTTGCAGCCAGCTACTCAATCCGGTGCTGACTTCCGTCATTGCTCTTGTCATATTGCTTAAGGTCAGTGGCACTGATTATCAAACCTATTTCAGCGGGGCTCAGTTCATTCATTTTCTACTGGGGCCTGCTACCGTTGCACTGGCTATTCCGTTGTACCGGGAAATGCAGGCTATCCGGAAAGCGTTTGTACCCATTATCATCTCCTTAACAGTTGGTTCGCTGGTTTCTATCATGAGTGCCGTTGGTATTGCTTGGTGCTTGGGTGGCGAAAGGATAGTCCTGTTGACTCTGTCGCCAAAATCAGTTACTACGCCAATCGCTATGGGTATTTCAGAAAAAATCGGTGGTTTACCTGCACTGACTGCCGTTGCCGTGGTACTAACTGGCATAACCGGGGCTGTAATTGGTGATCTGGTCTTAAACGGTCTGCAAATTCATGATGAAAAGGCGCGTGGAATGGCTTTGGGTGTAGCCGCACATGGCATTGGCACTGCGCATGCCATGCAAAAAAGCCGTGTCTCAGGAGCGTTTGCTGCTATGGCAATGGCATTGAATGGCCTGCTCACAGCCTTGTTGCTGCCGGCCATCATCGGCTTGTTACATTGAATCGAAAGGGTAGCAAGGGGCTTGGTCTCCATCTCAAATTTAGTCATGCCAAATGATAGCAGTAAAGTGTCCCACAAGCCTGACCGGCCCCAAAAGCGGCCGGTCAGGCTTGTTGCGTTGCCAGAATGCCGTCGCACGTAACAATAGTGATCTCTCACGTTTAAATAGGAAATGATGATAAACCAAGAAGGGAAAATCAAATAATGACGAATAAAGAGTTAGCTGAGCCCATATATCCATGCCTATTTCCAATAAAAGTCATAGGAGAGAATACAGAAAACCTGGAAAAGACAATTATTACGGTAATGTCGTCGTTCGGTGAAGTGATTCATCCTGATGAAATAGTAATAAAACATAGTAAAAATGAAAACTATTTATCAATAACCTTCGAAATTGTTGCCAGGAGCAGGGAATACATTGAGCAAATATATTCAGAGTTAAATGCTCAAAAAGAAGTAAAAATGGTGTTGTAAAAGAAAAGGCAACCCAACCGGTGTGTGCAGCCGATCACCGAAAGGTCGGCTCTGGATGACGCCGACGTTAGGCAAAGGAAAAAAATGGATACCAAATGTGAAATAGCAACCGCTAAATTCCAGGAAGGTTATAACTGCGCACAGGCAGTTGTTTACGCATACAGTGACGATCTGCAAATCGATAAAAATACTGCCTTGAAACTGGCGTGCGGATTCGGGGCGGGAATGGGACGAAAAGAGGAAGTTTGCGGAGCCGTGACCGGGGGGATAATTGCGATTGGATTCAAGTACGGGAGGGGTGAGAAAGACGACCTGACAGCAACCGAGTTTATGTACACAAAAACACGAGAACTTATGGACCAATTTAAAAAGAAGCATGTCACATTCAGTTGCCGTAAATTACTGGATGAATGTGACCTTACGACCGAAGAAGGTAAAAAGTATTTTAATGATAACAACCTACGAAACTTAATCTGCTTGCCATGTGTACAGAGCGTGATGGAGATTCTTGAGAATATTATGTAACGCTGCCTAAGTTCAGAAAGTTTTTGCCGCTGAAGCCGTACATTTCACCGACTTGCAGAGTTTATTGCTTCAAGAAATTCCCCATAAAAAGCTATTTGAAAACTAAAGAAAAGTGCCGTTGAGCATGTCGGAGTGTTTTTTTGCGGCGAGGACGCCGCGAGTGTGCCGGAGAAGGAGGCCGGTGGGGCTTTTGGAACTGGCGGAACATACTGAAAAACCAGAACGTTAAACGGCAACTAAAATCATATGGTTATGCTGCTTCTTTGCGGTGAATATATTGTCCTGCGGCCTGGGCCAACAGACCGGAACGAGTCATGTGGTACTGCACGGCGTAACGGTCGATCTCTTGCAGAAGATTTTCCGACATGGTGATATTAACCCGCTTTGCTTTGATTTTGAGCTTGGCAAGATCAATGTCTACCAAGAGCCATACACCTCCTTGATATTCAGGGTTAACAGCCAATTGTTCTAATGATGTTGGAGCCGGCACGGGTATATCTTCGCCTTCAAAATAAACTTCTGCGGCCTCTTGAATCATGCGTGGTAGGTCCTCCCACTCGTCAGCGGCTGAGAAACAGCCGGGAAAGTCGGGAATAGTTACGCCGTGGGCGTGTTGATCGTCTCCAATGTGAATATATGCGGGGTATAACATTTTATCTCCATTCCCAACCAGCTTGACGGTAAATGTTCCGCAAGGTTCCGGTTGCCATGTCTTTCCGTGGATGTGGCACCACTACATGACCAGCTTTCGACGGGTGTTTGTACTTCTGGTGGTCGCCTTTGCCACCGACGCAACACCACCCCTCGTTTTCAAGTCGTTTGATGATTTTTTTGCTAGTCATAGCAATACTTATACACACCAATACACATCATGTCAAAGTAAATGAAAGTGAGGGCAACTCCACCCCATCCTATTATCAACCAGAAAAGAGAAACGAGGTTCCAACCAGACAGAAACACCGGCCAAAAACCGCCGCTGTTCTCCCACCACGTTCAAGAACATCCCACCGGGACACTGGGAAGTGCCACTTTCAGCCCTACTCCCTCTTCATCAAATATCGCCGCAGCCAGTCCAGAGCCGTCCACGCCGTCATTGTACGAATCTCATCCCGGTTACCGCTGAACTGGAAGCGTTTGGTCCAGCAGCCGTCAGGCGCCGCGAGCGAGATAAAGACCGTTCCGACCGGTTTCTCCTCGTTCCCCCCATCCGGCCCTGCTATCCCGGTGACCGCCAACCCGAGATCACTGCCGGAAGCGAGCCGGATCCCCTTGGCCATCGCGGAAGCGCAGTCGGAGCTGACCGCACCGCAGCTGTTCAGCAGTTCGGCCGGAATCCCCAGCAATCGGGTTTTTGCATCATTCGAGTAGGTAACCACACCTTCGCAAAAATAGCGGGAACTGCCGGGAATATCGGTGATCCGCTTCGCTATCAGACCGCCGCTGCACGACTCGGCCAAAGAAAGCGTCAGGCTACGATCACGAAACAGCTCCGCCAGAGCATCATCCATGCGGATATCGCCTGTAGAGAAGCAGTACTCCTTCAGCCGCTCCCGCACGGTACGAACCGCCGGTACAAGAAGTTCGGTGACCGCATCGCCATTGTCCGCTTCTCCCCGCAACGTCACCTTCATCCAGGGGAACGTAACGCATATGCCAAGCGTAAGTCCCTGTTCCGGCCGGGCGATCCCCAGCAGCAATTCATCGACCTCCGCCTCACACGGTCCGAACAGGTTCAGGCTCTCGGTGCGGATTACCCGCTTTCGAACTACCCGTTCCAGGATGAATGGGATAACCGTGTCACGCAGCATGACGACCATCTCTGACGGGACACCCGGCATGAAAAACATGAAACAGCCGTTGTGCATCAGGTGGAAACCGCAGGCGGTGCCGCCCGGATTAGGGATCAGCGCAGACTTGGTCGGGATCATCGCCTGCTTGTCATTCAGGGGGCAGAAGATCAGGTTTTTCAGCTTGCTTGACATCAGCCGGACGTGATTGCGGGCATCTTCATTAATGACCAGACGCCTGCCGGTGGCTCTCGCCGCACCCCGCGAGGTCATATCATCGGCCGTTGGCCCGAGCCCTCCGGTTACGATAATTGCATCGCTGACCCGCTCGAGGTCGGCGAGCGCCCCGATGATATCCGGTTCGTTGTCACCAACCGTAAGGTGACGCTGGATCCGCAACCCTTCCGCAAGGAGCAAGGAAGCTATCGTGCCGGCATTCGTATCGGTCAACTGGCCGCAGATCAGTTCATCGCCGATGCTCAACGTTGAGATTCTCATATTTCAGTCGTTCCTCCGCGCTGCAGTCGCTCCATGACCTCCCGGCAGGGTATCCCCTTTTCGCGGGCAATCCGGCGGCAATCATCGTATTCAGGGGATGAACGCACCACTTTCCCGTCATTGCCAACAACCTCTTTAAACCGCACCGGGCCAAATTCGGTCTCCCGTTCGACAACCCGCCGCTGCAGAACGATTCTATCCGCCCGGTAATAGCGCAGGCCGATAGCCGACGTCTCGGCCAGCAGCGTTTGAGACAGCTGGTTGAGCTGCTCCGGGCGGCAGAGAAATGACACCATCACAGCGGGGCGCCCCTTCTTCATCTGGATCGGCGTAAAAAACACGTCCAGCGCCCCTCCTTCAAATAGCCGCTCCATAGCGAAGCCGAGAACTTCCGGCGTAGAGTCGTCAATATTGGCTTCAACCACAAGCACATCATCAGCCTGTTTCTTATCTGTTACGGAATGGCCCAGAAACGCACGCAGGATGTTGGGACAATCCGGAAAATCTTTTGCCCCGGCTCCGCAACCTGTTTTCTCCAGCACCATTGGTGGCTGTTGTCCAAACCGGCTGACCAGCGCCACCAGAATTGCAGCTCCTGTCGGCGTAACACGCTCGCCGGGGCCGCAGTCGCCATGCAGCGGCAATCCCTTTAAAAGCTCGGCCGTGGCCGGGGCAGGGACAGAAAGGCGGCCGTGGGCGGTTTCAACAAAACCGCTCCCGAGCGGCAGCGCAGAAGCGTAGATTTCTCCCACTCGGAGATACTCAAGGCAGATCGCGGTAGCGACGATATCAACGATAGAGTCAATCGCACCGACTTCATGAAAATGAACGTTTTCAATAGCCACACCATGCACCGTAGCCTCGGCCTCGGCCAGAGTACGGAAGATCAAGCGTGATTGTTCCTTGACCTGATTTGACAACCGGCTGGCGGCGATCATGGCATCAATCCCGGCATAGTGCCGGTGCGTATGGTGGTCATGCACCGCCACGTCAAATTTCAGAGCCGGCATCTGCCGCCGCTCGGTTCGGCTGGCTGAGAGTTCGTAGGAACCTGGCGGGAGCTCCAGCTTGCCCAGCTCCGCACACAGAAAGTCCAGCGGCACCCCCAGATCAAGCAGCGCCCCCACCGTCATATCGCCGGAGATACCGGCGTAGCAGTCAAAATAGATGATGTTCATATCAGTCACATCCTGTTCATCAGACTCGCGGCGCAGGCGGCGCCGAAGCCGTTGTCGATATTGACGACCGTCACACCGGATGCGCAGGAGTTGAGCATCCCGAGCAGCGCCGCGATGCCGCCGAAAGAGGCGCCATAACCGACCGAGGTCGGCACCGCAATCACCGGTTTATCTACGAGGCCCCCGACCACCGAAGGGAGCGCCCCTTCCATGCCGGCCACCACAATAATGACCGCAGCGGCGGCTAATTGTTCCCTTCTTGCCAGCAGACGGTGGATGCCGGCGACACCGACATC
>Ga0123338_10005716_pt1 | contig 10582 bp, 12 predicted proteins | sample grotaG_FD_89793 | JGI IMG/M metagenome (GOLD analysis project Ga0123338, IMG submission 89793) | Glacier valley bacterial and archeal communities from Borup Fiord, Nunavut, Canada, to study Microbial Dark Matter (Phase II) -... | ecosystem: Environmental > Aquatic > Freshwater > Ice > Glacier ...
GAAGAAGCCGATTGCGTTCAGGTTTGTGTTTCTTAAGAACTCCCACGCGGCGCCGTGATACGAATTTGTTCCGCTGCGGATGGAAGCGTTGATGACGGCACCCGCTGCCCTGCCGAATTCGGCGCTGTAATTGTCGGTTTGCACCTTGAATTCAGCCAGTGAATCGGGCGACGCTTGAATCACCTGATTGGAAAATCCCTGATTGCTGGTGCCGTATGCGTTGTTGTCCACACCGTCAAGAATGAAGTTGTTCAGAGCGCTGCGCTGGCCATTTACGTTGAAGGAGGCATCGCGGCTGGTGATGGTCTGGTTTTCCAGGGCTGAGCGGCGTACGCCGGGCGTGAGCAGAGCCAGATCCGCGTACGATCTGCCATTGAGGGGGAGGTTCACAATCTGCTGCCGGTCAATGACCTGACCGCGTTCGCTGGTATCGGTTTCCAGCACGGCGACGGCACCGGTGACCATCACGTTTTCCGTGACCTGACCTACTTCAAGCTGCAGGTCGACGCGCTGGCGCGCATTGACGTCGACGCGGAAAGTGCTGGAGGTTGCGGTCTTAAACCCGGCAAGCTCCGCCCGCACGGAGTATTCGCCGGTGCGGACATTCAGGAAATTGTAGTTGCCGTTGTTATCGGTGTTGGTGCTCTGACTTGTGCCGGTAGCAATGCTTGAGAGGGTGACCCTTCCATTTTCGATCACCGCTCCGGCGGGATCTTTGAGGGTTCCAAGTACGGTGGCCGTATCGAATTGAGCCCACGCGGTTGCGGCACAGAACCAGAAAGGGAGGAAGAGTAGCGGACGAGGCATTCCGCCTACGATATCAAACAACGGTTTCAGCGGAATGACGGCGTGTTTACTTCCAGACGTATCCGCCATCCACCATGAGGTGTGCGGCGGTAATGAAGCTTGCCTCATCACTGGCAAGAAATAAAATTGCGTTGGCAACTTCGCGAGCTTCGCCTACCCGGTTCAGCATGTGGGCGGGTGCCATTTGCGCGGTCCATTCTTCCTTGGTGATGCCCATGCGGATCCATTCACGCTCTGTTGCGCTTGTATAAATGCAGCCGGGGCACACGCTATTCACGCGAATTTTATCTTTTGCCAGATCGAGCGCCATGCAACGGGTCATGGTAAGAATCGCGCCCTTGCTGGTGTTGTAAGTGACGAAGTTCGGCTGGGCAATGATGCCGCTCATGGAGGCCAGGTGAACAATGGAACCCTGCCCTTGTTTACGAATGTGCGGGATAGCGTATTTTGAAACCAGTGCAGTTCCAATCACATTTACGTTCAGCACGCGATGCCAATCGGCTACGGTGGCGTCTTCGACGCTAAGGGTGGTAAAGTCAGCCGCATTATTCACCAAAATGTCGATGCCGCCGTACGCTTCCATTGCCCGTTCAGAGATAAGACGGGCGTCTTCTTCTTTCGAAATGTCGGAAGCCACGGCCACGGCGTCCGCCCCGGATGCGTTCAGCCGTTCCGCAACAGCTTGCACTGCGGCGGAGTTGTAATCGACAAGCACCAGGCGGGCACCCTCTTCGGCGAAGCGCACGGCTGTTGCTTCGCCTATCCCAGCGCCCGCGCCGGTGATAATCGCAATTTTATTTTGGAGGCGCAAAGCTGTCAGGAAACTTGCTTCTGAATGGGAAGCGGAGCCAAATCGCGGCTGGTGATCACTTTGTCGATCATGCCGTAATCAACTCCCTGGTCCGGGCTCATGATGTAATCGCGATCCACATCGCGGGCGACACGTTCCAACGGTTGCCCTGTAAAAGTGGCAAGCATCTGATTCAGTGTCTCGCGCATGCGGAGAATTTCACGTGCATAAATATCGATATCGGCCGCTTGCCCCGCCAGACCCTGCATGGAGGGCTGATGAATCATAATGCGGGAATTCGGCAGGCTGAAGCGCTTTCCTTTTGCACCCGCCGCCAGCAACACCGCGGCCATGGATGCGGCTTGGCCCACGCAAATGGTGATAATGTCGGGCCGGACAAAAGACATGGTGTCCAAAATTGCCAATCCGGCCGTGATGGAACCACCGGGCGAATTGAGGTAAATGGAGATGTCACGCTCCGGGTCTTCCGCTTCCAGAAATAATAGCTGTGCAATTACCAGGTTCGCCACAGTGTCGTCGATCGGCGTTCCCAGAAAGATGATGTTTTCTTTCAACAAACGTGAATAAATATCGTAAGCCCGTTCGCCACGCGAGGTCTGTTCGACCACCATGGGAACCAGCATGGAGCTGCCCATTATCCGTTTCCTCTCCTAATACTGATGGCCGCTAAGCCTTCTTCGACTCACGGGCTGGTTTCTGCCGTGTGAGCCGTGGCCTGCGGCTGGCTGCCTGGTTGCGTGCTTCCATTTGCCTGACCAGACTACCTACAGTATTGCGCCTCAAGTAACCCATGATACGCGAGTGGAGGGCAGTCCAGCTATCATGCATCGGGCAGCCCGCCTGGTCATTGCATTCCGGAAAGCCGACGATGCATTTGGCGTAGTGATCCAGGCCGTCAACCGCGTCCACAATGTCGATCAGCCGCACGTCTTTCGCTTTCAGACGAAGACAGAATCCTCCGCTCGGACCTTTTTGGCTCTTCAGCAGCCCTTTGCGCGCGAGCTGTTGCAAAAGTTTCGCCAGAAAATGTGCGGGAATTTGCTCTTCGGACGCGATATCTTTCGCCATCGCGCATTTTCCGGTTTCCAGGATCGCCAGATGGAGCGACGCACGGATGGCGTATTCGGCGGAGCGCGAATAGATCATTTTCCTAACCGAAGCAGCCGACTGTAAAGAAACATACAGTTACTATCGTAGGTTGACCAACCAGGATTTACAAGTCTTAAATACACATTATTCGCGCTGTGTGAGTTCGAAATGACTTAAAGTCTGGGCGTATCGAGATAAGCCCCGATACAACGCTTCAGCCAATTTCTGCCTGTGATCGAGCTTGTTCAGCAGGGCTTCTTCATGACCGTTGCTCAAAAATCCAATTTCCGCCAGCACGGAAGGCATCTGTGCGCCGATCAGGACCACAAACGGAGCTTTGCGGATTCCACGGTCTTTCGCGCTGGCGCTGTACTTGGTTTCGAAGGTTTGTAAAGAAGACTGAACACTTTGGGCGAATTCACGCGATTCTTCGATTTTGTCGTGTTGCGCGATGTTCTGAACCAGGTCTTTCAGATCGTACACGCTGTTTTGAACGCTGGCATTCTCTCGGGCGGCAACATCGAGCGCCTCGGTCGAGGAGGTGAAGTTCAAATAATAGGTTTCAATTCCCGCCACTTTAGTTGCGGATGAACTGTTGGCGTGAATAGAGAGGAAAAGGTCGGCTTTTCGCTGATTGGCAAGCGCGGTTCGCTCACGGAGACCGATGAAGGTATCGTCCTGGCGTGTGTACACCACCTCGCTTCCCATGCGTTGTTCAATCAGTTTGCCCAGACGCAGCGCTACGTCGAGTACCAGATCTTTTTCCAGCAGACCGCCTTTGCCGCTGGTGCCTTGATCGTGCCCGCCATGGCCCGGGTCAATCACAATGCGATTGATTTTCAACCCTAAAGCCCGCACCAATGACCGGCTGCCATCCTGCGAGAAACGCCGGGACGGGCTTGCCGCAGGGGGCCCCAGATTGGAAAGCGCACTTGGCACGCTAGCTGTGGGCTTGGCAAAAATCTGAGGAGGCTTGAAGTCGCTTGTGGCTGGGTTTTCCACTATGGTGCCGGGGGAAGCCAATGCTATAGGAATCTTTGCCGGGACATTGATGCCGGCTGGAATCCGGGAGGGTGGGTTAGGCGCTACCACCGTGATGGTGGAAGACGGAACTAACGGCGCTTGCGTCGAAAATTCGGGAGACTTGACCGGCGTTCCGGCCGGACGGAGTTCCACAATCAGGCGGTCGGGGTTTGAAAGTTGCGAGGCCGTGAACTCAACACTCGTTTCCAAATCCAGGACGATCCGGGTCACTCCGGGCACGTTTTCCGCAATCCGAATCCGCTTTAGAAGCTTGTCATTTACCTGCTTGACCTGAATCCGGTGGCCGGCACTTTTCGGTTTCGCTCCTTCCACGTCAAAAAACAGGCGTTCGGGATTGGGGATGTGGTCTGACTTGTAGTGGAATTCTCCGGTGGTTTCGATGGCCACCCGGGTGGTCCCCGATAGACTCCAGAATCTTACATCAGAAACCTGTAGAACTTGGGTAGCAGACTGTGCGTAGAGCGTGGCGGCTGTTAAGAGGGCTCCGAAAATCAGCCGCAGTCGCATGCCTACTGTATTTTGTAGTATATCCTGCCGTCATCGCCAGTGACAGCCAGAATCGAATGGGGCTCGTCGCCTGTCTGAACGGTCGCGGTTTCCACGGGCTGCGGCTTGGCTTTGCGCTCTGCGGCCTTTAATTCAGCAAACTGGCGTGCAGCTTTCAGGTTCTTGCCCACGCGGTACACATAGTTAATGGTCTCGGAGTAGGGCGGGATGCCGCCGTACTTGGCGACAGCACCTTCGCCGGCATTGTAGGCGGCGATTACCTTCCTGTAATCGTTATTATAAAGCTCAATCAAAAATTTCAGATACTTTACGCCACCCTCGATATTCTGCTGGATGTCGAAGCTGTTCGATACGCCAAACCGGTGAGCCGTGGAAGGAATCAGTTGCATCAAGCCCTGTGCGCCTTTCGGAGAGATCGCACCGGGATTGTAATTGCTTTCCGCCTTGATTACCGAATGGACCAGAGGCGCTTCCACTTGATTCCGTTCTGCAATCGCATCGATCATGTCGCTGATGGAACCGGAAATCGCCGGGGATGCTGCAAGGGTAGAGTTTGCCGAAGCGGCCGGCGAAATAGCAGTTTGCAAAGCCACGGGGCGCGGCGCCACCACTACGCTCCGGACCAGCCTGCCAGTGCGGGCGTCTGTACGGACCACCAACGTGGTGCGGGTTGCCACTCTGGTCGATAACGGGGTAGACAACGGCTCAGCCTGAAGAGAAAGGCTCAGCGGTGCGGTCAGGACGAAAACCAAAAGTGAGCATGGCGCGAAGCGCTGGCGTTTGGTCAAGTATTCCAATGATATCATCTCCTGATGAGTGGGGCTGTAGCCCTTGCGGGCTTCGTTTTGGTTGGGGGCCAAAGCCTCAGAATGGGCACGAATAAGGCTCTTTTGGACTACCACGGAGTTCCGCTGGCTCTGTATATTGCCGAAAAACTGAAAGAAGTCACGGAAAACGTTTCTTTGGTAGGAGACCCCGTTTTGTATGGCCACCTCGGCCTTCCTGTCGTGCGCGATCGAGAGGTGGGCCGCGGGCCTCTTTCCGGAATTGAAGCCGCTCTTAATTCCGATACTGCAGAAGAGTGGAACCTGATTGCGGCCTGCGATATGCCGTCCCTCAATGCCGGGTTGTTTATTGCGCTTCAACGCAAGGCTGCCGCGGCGGGTTCTGAAATCGACTGCATCGTTCCGGTCACGGGCTCGGTTACGGGCTTGGCTACCAGCCAGGCTAGCGGCGGGAAATTGCAACCGCTCTGTGCGGCTTATCGCCGCCGTTGCGGCACTGTCGTGACCATGGCCCTCGAAAATGGCACCCGCCGAGTTGTCGATGTTCTCGCAATGCTGCAAGCTGAAGTGTGGCCCGCCGAAGACGCTCAACTGTTTCAAAACGTCAATACCCGCCCCGAATGGATCCAGTTTCTTCGCGGCTCTCAGGCAGTTCAACCCCATGACCGACGAATTTCCACACTATCTTGAATTCCGGCACGTAAACAAGACGTTCGATAAGCCCGTTTTAGTTGACGCCAACTTTCACGTGGACGGGGGAGAGACGGTGGCGGTGATCGGCCGCAGCGGCGTCGGCAAATCGGTCAGCCTGAACATGATCATGGGTTTTTTGAAGCCCGACGGAGGACAGGTAGTTGTCGCCCATCAGGACATTACCGCCTTTACCGAGGAGCAGATGCGGCCGGTTCGCAGAAAAGTCACCATGGTTTTCCAGTCCGGCGCTCTTTTCGATTCCCTGACGGCGGCTGAGAACATCATGTCCTCACTGGAATTGCGTGAGGATTACGATGAAAAAAGCAAAGACGATATCGTGAACGGGCTGCTGAAAATGGTCGGTATTGAGGATGCACGCGATTCCTACCCGGCTGACCTCCCGACTGGGTATCGCCGCGCGGTTGCCATCGCCCGCGCAGTGGCGGCACAGCCGGAATGTATCCTCTACGATGAGCCCACCACCATGGTGGACCCCATCATGAGCGACCATATGGCCGAATTGATGCTGCGCTTAAAGAATCAGCTCAAACTGACCAGTGTCGTCGTTACGCACGATTTAGACCTGATGCACAGGCTGGCCGATCGCGTGGTGTTCCTGTTCAAGGGCAACGTGATTTTTTTCGGACCGCCCGGCGATTTAGCCCATTCCGGAAATGCCGATATTGAAGAATTCCTGGAAATGGACCGGGTGCTGCGGCCCTAGTTGTGTGTGGCTGAATTCGGCGCGGCGGCCGTCCCTAGTTCCGAAGGGTAGCCATGGCTATACCAATCCGCGCTCATGTTCGTCGGAATATTCAACACACGGACATGCTCAAAACCCATGTCCTTCAAGACGCGGTAAGCCGGCCTGACATTTGGGCACTTCTCCATCGGGCAGCAGCCGCAATAGATAACAATGTCTGAATTCTTCGGTGTTGCCGCGACCAACGCATTCAAAGCCGCAATACCTTCCGGCTTTGAGGCCGCACCCGCATCTTTCGCATGCACAATGTGCTTGTTCCGGTAGAGTACGGGGAACGCAACAGAAATCACCAGTGGAGGATTGCTCTTCGAGAGCTCCGATACCAGCGACCCGGGTTCTACAACATCGTGTTTGGGCCATGGCTCGGCGGTCACTTGCGCGAAACAAAAAGAGGCGGCGAAGACGAAAATAATCAGCTTCATTTTGTAATTTTAGCCTGCTCCCGCAATCAACACAATCCCGCAAAGGATCAGACCTAGTGCCACAAACTTCGACTTCGTAACCGGCTCTTTAAAAAAGATGCGGCTCCATAAAAGTGTCCAAACATAACCTAACGAAACCATAGGGTAAAGAACACTCAATTCTCCGTTCTTGACGCCCCAACCGAAGAAGACGCTCGAGAGAAGAAACAGAGCCACGCCGGCGGCTGCCTGCGGACTAATAATGTGCCGAAAGCCATACCGGAGCTTTTCCGCGCCCAGCTTTAGAAATACCGCTCCCAAACTGCCGATCAGCGAAGCAATAAATACCAGCATCATCGACGAAACAGGGGTTTTCATCGTTTGCTGGTGGCCTTACCCAACACCGTCACCCCCCCTACGATAACCATGATTCCGGCTATTTTCGGCAAGGTGACTTGCTCATTGAAGAAGTAAGTGGACAACATGGTCACCCAGACGTATGTAAGGGCAATGATGGGATACAGCATGGAAAGCTCGCCATCGCGCAACGCCAACATTAACAGAAGCGTGTTGATGCCGTACAGGCAATAACCGGCCAGCAGGGGCAAATTTCGAACTGCCTGCATCAGGCTGAAGTGGGTCATTTGATTGACTCCGTTCTTCATTAGGATTTGAGCGGCGGCGCCCAAAATGGTACAGACAAACACTAGCCCAACGGATTGCATCCGCGTGAACGGTTTATGCTGTGGCTGAGGTAGAGATGTAGCGGAGCTGATCATTCTTTGAGGTGGCCGAAGAACTCACAGGATATCAATGTTGATGCTTAACCGCCTGCGGCAAGTGGATAAAGCGGGGTGTTCCGCTACAATGATATTCTGTGGAGCGACAAAAATTAACAGTAGCGGACAATCCCGCCCCCGCCGGAACCGTTTTGCAAAATGAAACGAAAGGCGAGAAGAAGACTCGGGAACCGGAGCCGCGCGGTGTGATTGCGGAATGGACCGTCACCATCATTCTGCTGCTGTTCGGTACCACAACTCTGGTCCAGGCTTTTGTGATCCCGACCGGCTCCATGGAAGATACCCTGCTGGTGGGTGACCATCTGCTGGTCGATAAGCTTGCGTTTGCGCCCCCGGGCAAGCTGACCGGCGCACTGTTGCCCTATAGCGACGTGAAGCGTGGCGACATTATTGTTTTTCGTTATCCCATCGATATTCGCCAGACCTACGTGAAGCGCGCGATGGGTGTTCCCGGCGACCGGCTCCATCTGGAAAACAAGAAGCTATTCCTGAACGGTCATCAACTCAATGAGCCGTACGCGGTCCACAAAACCGAGTACATCGATTCGTATCGCGATAATTTTCCGGTGGACCCGAATGTGCCTCTTACGCCCCCTGCTCAGGCCATGCTCGAAAAAAACATCGTCAACAAGGAAGTAGTAGTTCCCCAAGGCTACGTTTTCGCCATGGGTGACAACCGTGATTCTTCCTGGGACAGCCGCTACTGGGGGTTTGTTCCGCGGGAAAACATTATCGGAAAACCGCTGGTAATTTATTGGTCTTATGCGGCATCCACGGAAGATCTGTCGAACCCGGCAATCGGTGTGGACCACATCCTTGATCTGGCGCAGCACTTCTTTACGAAGACCCGCTGGAAGCGAACGCTGAATTTTGTTCACAGTTACCCGGTCCAGTAAATGAATCGATACGGGTTGATCCTCGCGGGAGGCCGTGGCACGCGGTTCTGGCCGCAAAGCCGGAAGCGGCACGCCAAGCAGGTTCTGAATATCACTGGCGAGCGAACCATGATTCAGGCTACGGTGGACCGCCTGAAACCGCTTCTTCCGCCCGAACGAATCTGGATCCTGACGAACCCGCTTCTTCGCGATGAAATTGTTCGCCAGTTACCGGAAGTTCCGAAACAGCAAATCCTGGCCGAGCCGGAACAGCGCAATACCGCACCTGCCATTGCCCTGGCGGCCCACATTCTTCATTCTGTCGACCCGGATGCGGTAATGGGCGTCTTCCCGTCTGATCATGTAATCGAGCGCCCCAAGCGCTACCTGAAAACGGTAAAAGCCGCGTTTGCGGCGGCTGCCAAGGGAAAAATCGCCGTTCTGGGAATTGCACCACGCTGGCCGGAGACGGGCTACGGCTATATCGAACTTCCGAAAGCAGCTGAAGCCGGGTCCAATGAATCGTCTCCGGTGAAGAGCTTCCGCGAAAAGCCCGATCTTAAAAACGCTAAGAAGTATGTGGCCAAAGGAAATTTTTACTGGAACGCCGGGATGTTTTTCTGGCGCGCTCAGACGGTGCTCGATGCCGTGCGGACGCATCTCCCCAAGACTGCCACGCTGATTTCGAGTTTGCCCGCATTTTCAGATCGTTCGTTTCCGGCGAAATTGAAACAGGTGTTTCCGCTCTGTGAAGATATCTCGATCGATTACGGAGTACTTGAAAAAGCAGATGGCGTTGTAGGTTTTGCGTGCGGGGAAATTGGTTGGAACGATGTCGGTAGCTGGAACGCGGTCTACGATTTGTTGCCTAAGGACGAAGACCGCAATGTGACCCGTTCCGTGCTGGTCGCACTCGGGAGCAGGGGGAATTTTGTGGACGCGGGCAAGAAGCTGGTCGCGCTTGTCGATATCCAAGATTTGATTGTGGTGGATACGCCGGACGCTCTGTTAATCGCGGACCGGCATCAGGCGCAGAAGGTGGCGGACTTGGTCAAGCTGCTGGAAAAGCGCGGCTCCGAAGAATTGCTTTAGATCAAGGACGATCTGCTGTAGATCATTCCGGATCGTACACGCGGTGCAGCACAGCTTTCAAATCTTCCCACGCCTCACGTTTTGCGTTTTGGTTGTACGGGCGTAGCAGGTAAGACGGGTGAAACGTCACCATCAAGGGAATGCCATTCCACTGGTGCCATCTGCCCCGTAGCTTGGTCACGCCGTCTTTCCCGCCGATCAACGCTTTGGCGGCTGTGGAGCCCAGGGCGCAGATCGCTTTCGGCTTCAGCGTGGAAAGCTGCCTAAAGAGAAATTGCCCGCAAGTGGCCATTTCGTCTGGTTCCGGCGTGCGGTTTTCGGGTGGGCGGCATTTCACCACGTTGCAGATATAGACATCGGAACGTGTGATGGCGAGGCCTTCCTTCTTCGCGGTGCCATCGATCATTTGGGTCAACAACTGCCCAGCGCGGCCCACGAACGGAACACCCTGTTCATCTTCGTCCGCTCCCGGACCTTCACCGACGAATACAAGCCGCGCACTTTCACTGCCCGATCCGAAAACGATTTTCTTCCGGCCGATATGCAAGCGGCACCTGCGGCAATCGCCGATATCGGCGGAAATCATGGCGAGCGAATCGTTCACGGGTGCCATGGAAGGCAACACGATCTCACCCTTGGCCGGCGCAGCGGGAACGGGCTCGGTCAACGCCGGGTTTGCCGCTTCGCGCCCGTAAATCTGCTCGAAACCCAGATCTCGGAAATACTCGAGCTGCCGGCGTAAATCGTCAGCCGACATGCACGCTCACCGGTCTGTTGCGCAGCATTCCGGATAGTTCTTGCCAGATGGAACGTGCGATTTCTTTCTTCGAAGCACGGGGCAGTTCCCGAAATTCACCTGACCGGAATGCCAAGAGCACTTCGTTCGAATCCGCTTCGAAGCCGGTATCCTGAGCA
>Ga0123338_10005720_pt1 | contig 10575 bp, 8 predicted proteins | sample grotaG_FD_89793 | JGI IMG/M metagenome (GOLD analysis project Ga0123338, IMG submission 89793) | Glacier valley bacterial and archeal communities from Borup Fiord, Nunavut, Canada, to study Microbial Dark Matter (Phase II) -... | ecosystem: Environmental > Aquatic > Freshwater > Ice > Glacier ...
CCATGCCTGCCTCCTCCTTGAGTCCCGGCCTGCGCTGGGCGTTGGTCATCGGCCTGTGGGTGATCGTGCTGGGCCTGCTGGCGCTGGCGATCCGCAATGTCGGCTGGGTCGCCGGTTGGGCCTCCGGCCTGCTGCTCAGTTGCTTTTCGGTCTGCGGCTTCGTGATCTTCTTTTCGCTGATCGCCGCCGCCATCCACCTCTCCGCCGACACGATCCGGGGCAAGTATCCGTACTAAAGGGACCATCGGCATGAAAATCTCCATCCGCAACTTAGGCGCGGTCCGCGAGGCGGAGATCGACCTCAAACCGCTCACGATCTTTATTGGGCCGAATGGCTCCGGCAAGACGTGGACGGCTTATGCGTTGGCGGGCGTGTTTGGCACTTACGGGCGGGAGCAGTATATTGGTGATGAGGACCGGGTTCTACGTGATTTTCCTATTCTCAATACGCTGATGCAGCAGGTCAGTGCAGAAGGCAATGCCACACTGGATTTAGTGGCTTTTGCCGACCACTATGGTGAGGCTTACTTCAACGCAGTGGCTGGGCGGGCTACACACTGGATGGCTGAGTTTCTTGCTACCGAACGCTATTCTTTTGCCGAGCTACAGATCCGCATTAGCCTAGCCGACTCGAAGCCGGCTTTTCTTCAGCGAGTCGCACATAACGGCATAGACCAGCCACTTGCTGCTGGGCGCAATGGGGATAATGCGCTGCTGCGCCTGCTGAAAGAACCGGATCAGCCGGTGCTATATGTCTACAGCGAAGGCAGTGTGCTAAATAAGCTGCCGCCGCGTGCGGTCAAAGAGTTTATCGTCCACAATGTCTGCCGCGCGCTACATAATGCGGTATATCCGCACGTTTATACCTTACCTGCTGAACGCACCGCCTACAGCGCTTTACGTCCGGCCGCCGGCGCAGTCACTAAAGAGAGTGCGCCGTTTCGCGGGCTAACACGACCAGTCACAGACTTTATTCAGATGAGTGGTGACCTATTTTACGCGCCACGCCGGGACGAGCAGGCCGGCCAGGAAGCAACCGCCGCAATCTACTTACGGCTGGCAAATCTACTGGAACGTGAAATCCTGGGCGGACAGGTCGAGTTCTCCACCCCCGAACCGGACCCACGCCGGCAATTGCTCTTTCGGCCTAACGGCAGCGACAACTCACTAGAGATCACAATCGCCGCTTCGCTAGTAAAAGACCTAGCCCCTTTGACACTATATCTGCGGTTCCTCGCCGCGCCCGGTGATCTGCTGGTGTTTGATGAGCCGGAGATCAATCTACACCCCCGCGCACAGGTGCAACTAGCGGAGTTTTTGGGGATGTTGGTTAATGCAGGGGTGAATGTGGTCGCTACGAGTCACAGTCCCTATCTGGTCGATCACTTAGCGAATACGATCAAGGCAGCGGAACACCCGATCCCGCAAAGCCTGATCGATCAGTTCTTTTTAGGGCGGCAGGAAGCCTTTATTCCTGCCGCCCAGGTAAGTGTCTGTTTGTTTGAGTCGCAGGCCACCCGCGCTGTCTTAGGCGGCGAGGGTCTGATCGATTGGACGACCTTTAGTGAAGTCGCGGATCAGAGCAACGCACTTTACTTCAAGTTGTAAAGAGGCCGCCTATGCCATTCAACAGCCTGATTATGACTTGTCTCCACAGCGGCACCAGCTATGGTGAGTCCGGCTGCGACGTAAGGATCGTTCCCACGCGGGGAGCCGCTGAAACTATTCTCCTCTTTGTCACAGACGATCAATCGAATAAACGCAGCACCATACGACAGGCTTTGGGAATGCGGACAGGCGATGCGCTTTGCGATTGCATCTACCTGTATATACAGGGTAATCAACAAACCCTCTGCTTTGTCGAACTAAAGGGCGCAGATGTAGCACGCGCCGTAGAGCAAGTCATTAATACAAAAAGACACTTGATGCACGCCCTAGAGCGTGCCCATCCCTCGTACAAAGGCCCGCTTCAACAATTCAAGTGGGAAGCCTATATTAGACTATGTGGTGGAATACCGCCGGGTATGGTAGCGGTGCGCTTAACCGTGATCGTGCCTGACGTTGCGCGCTTTACCGCTGAAATCCGTGTCTGTAGCGGTTCCACGAATCGGTTGATCACGGTTAAGCGCACCGCTACCCTGGGTATTAAGCCTTATTCTAATGCGCTTAAACAGCACTTTGAGGCGTTTGCGTTCAGTCGAGACTCTGATATCGGTAAGTTTCTGCGTAAATCGGCAGCGTAGCCCATGAAGCACGCTACGTCCCTGTTGCGCCGCCTCACCATCCCTCTCGCCTACCTCGCGCTGATGATCGTGTTTACGTGGCCGCTGGCCGCGCATTGGGGCGATAGCTTGGCGCTGGCGCGGGGCAGCGATGTGTGGCCGCACATCTGGAACTTTGCCTGGGTGCGGACGGCGCTGCTCGATCTGCACCGCTCACCCTATTTCACCACCAGCATCTTTTATCCCACCGGCGTGCCGCTGGCCTATCATGCGCTCAACGTGTTTACGGCTACCGTGTCGCTCCCGCTGCAACTCGTGTTCGGACTGGTCCCGGCGTTTAACGCGCTGATGATCGGCAATTTGGTGGCGGGGGCGTGCGCGGCCTATTGGCTGGCGCGCGGGCTGGGGCTGGCGCGCGGGCCGGCGTGGCTAGTGGGCGGACTGTTCGCCTGTAGTCCGCCGGTGGGCGCGGCCTTCGCGCAGGGGCAGGCCGAACTGGTCAGCGTGTTCTGGCTGCCCCTGTATTGTGGGCTGCTGCTGCGCGGCGCGGGCTTGCGGGCGTTGGAGTTGCCAGCGCAGGGCCGGGGCTATCTGGTCGGCGCGGGGGTGGCCGGGGTCGGGTCGTTGCTGGCGATCCCCTATTGGACGGTGAGCCTGGGCCTGTTCACTGCCGTCTACGCGCTGCTGGAACTGGTGTGGGCCAGCCGCTGGGATGGGCGACGGGCACTGGCGCGGGTGAGCGGGCGGTTGGCCGTGGTGGGCGCGACAGCGGGCGTGGCGGTGCTGCCGGTGCTGTGGCTGATGGGGCGCGGGCTGGCGCGGGCGGGAGCCGATCTGGGCATTAGCGGATCGGGCGCGAACGACGCGGTAGTAGCAAGCGGGTCACAAGACCTCCTCGCGCTGTTCCGGCCTTTCCCTGGCGGGGTAGACATCAACCAGCCGCATGGCGCGAACCTGGGGCTGGGCTGGACGGTGCTGGCCCTGGCGGTCCTGGCGCTGGCCCTGAGCCGGGGGCCACGCCGCCGCAGCTTGTGGCTATGGGGCGGGGTCGCCCTGCTGGCCGGCGGGCTGGCGCTGGGGCCGCAATTGGTGCTGGGCGGGCACCTGACCGGCATCCCACTGCCCTATGCGGCGTTGGCGGGGCTGCCGGGCGCGGCGGCGATGCGCGTGCCCTTGCGTCTGGACACGCTGCTGGCCTTGTGCATGGCCGTGCTGGCCGGGCAGGGAGCTGCCGCGCTACTGCCGCGCTTGCCGGGCCGGGCGGCGTGGCCGCTGTTGGCGGGAGCCGGGCTGCTGGCCTTCGCCGAGTTCTCCGGGTCGCCGCGCGTACTGATCCAGCCCGAAGCGCAGCCGTTTTTCCGCGACTTGGCCGCGCATCCCTCCCCCTGCCTGGGCGATGTGCGCGCACCGCTGGCCGATTGCGACGCGGTGCTGGAACTGCCGCTGGATGGCTGGAGCGCGCCGGGCCTGTTCCATCAAGCGATCAGCCGCCACCCCATGCTGGGCGGCTACATCTCGCGCCACTATCCCTATCCCTTCCCCGGCGACGCGCCCGGCGTGCGCCAACTGGTGGCCGCCGACCCGGCCGGGCTGGGCGCGGACATTTTCACCCCCACGCCGGGCAGCACCGCCCAGGCCGCGTTGGACTATTATGGCGTGCGCTATGTTGTGGTCCACGATCTGCCGCACTACGGCCCGCAAGCCGCCAACCTGCGGGCGGTGTTGGACCGGTTGTTAGGCCCCACCGGGCAAACCGCCGACGGGCTGACCGTCTACACCGTGCCACGGGGGGCGGGCGACGCGCCGATCCTCTATCCGGGCGCGGGCTGGGACGCTTACGAGCAGGGCAGCGGTACGGCCTGGCGTTGGACTGACGGCAACGCGACGCTACACCTCGGCATCCCCCGCGCCGCCGCCGGCGCCTACCTGCTGGATCTCCAGGTGTACGCGCTGGATCACCCCCGCACGCTGATCGCCGCGCTGGACGGCCACGAGTTGGGCCGCTACCCGGTCGCGCCCAGCCCCGGCAGCGCTGTCAGCCTGCCGCTCCTCCTGCCCGCCGGCGATCATGGACTCACCCTGGTCTCCGTCGAGCCGGCCGTGACCCCGCTGGGCGATGCGCGCGCTCTCAGCCTGGGCTACCACGCGGTCACGCTGCGGCGGCGCTAGATGAAAGGGCTGTCGGCACCGCTGTAGCCCACGCCCACCCCGGCGGACAGCGTTGCGATAGACGCACCTTTTTCACCACGGAGACACGGAGATTGTGCTGGTGTACGGCTGGGTGGCCGCTACCGCTACCCCGCTACGGGCCGGCCCTTCCAGGCCACGCCGCCACACCGGGCGATGCGCGCTGAGTTCAGGGCGATAACCAGCAGTAGCAGCACCGCGAACGGGTGCAGGAAAGCATCAAGCGGGCGACCGCCGAAGCGCGCGGTCAGCAACAGGCGCGCGGCGACGGCGGTGCCGTATTGGGCCAGACAAAGCCAGCCGACAAGCGACGTACAGCCGCCGCTGCCCAGTGCCGCGCCGATCATGCCCGCCACCGGCAAGACCCACAGCAGCAGCGCGACCAGGATGGCGAGGGCTAGAAACAGCAGGGAGCGGTTGAAAAAAGCGAACAGGTTTTTGGCGAAGCCCGCCCACACTTCGCCCCAACCGTGGTACATCCGGCAGGTAATCTCAGCGCCGCCATCGGCCAGGGCGATGGGGTAGCCGGCGCGTTTGACGGCACGGGCCAGAGCCACGTCTTCCAGCACCAAGCCGCGCACCGTGGCATGACCACCACAGGCGACGTAGGCGGCGTGGCTGAAGAGCAGAAACTGGCCGTTGGCGGCGGCGAAAGCGGGCGCGCGCAATCGCTGCATAGCGGGCAACGGCAGCAAGCCATAGACGGCGAAATGCTGCATCAGCGGCACGATCAGCCGTTCGCCCCAGGTGGCGGTGATTTGGCGCGGGAAGATCGAGAGCAGCCCCACACCCAGCGCCTGTTGCGCGGCGACGGCGTGGCCCAGCAGCAGGGGCGTGTGGCGCACATCGGCATCGGTGAACAGCAACAGGTCGCCGGTCGCCGCCGCCGCGAGTTGGCGGCAGGCGTTGGGTTTGCCCAGCCAGCCGGGCGGCAACGGGTCGCCGGTCAGCACGCGCAAGCGCGGATCGGTCGCCGCCAAGTCGGCCAGGATCGCGCCGGTGCCGTCGCTGGAGCCGTCGTCCAGCACGATCAGCTCAAAGGCGGGGTACTCCTGCGCCAGCAAGCCGCGCACGCAGGCCGCGATGTTGGCCGCTTCGTCGCGGGCCGGCACCAAGATGGAGACAAACGGGGCCGACGCAAGTGCAGGCGGGGCAAAGCGGCGCAGACGCGGCAACACGGCTAGATTGACCGCCAGCAAGCCGAGCAAAGCCACGCCGAAACTCAGCACGACCCCACCATAGATTTCGAGCGGCGCAAACCCGGTGAGCCACCCCATCACGGCGCAGGTGGGGGCGGCGTGCGCCCGACCAAGCGCACGGCGGTGGCCTGCACCTGCTCCCAGATGCGGTTGACCGAGGCGCGCCCACGCAGCAACGGTTGGTAGCCCGGCAGCGGGCGGCTGATGTCGCCGTGGGTCAATTCATCGGCTAACTGATCATCCAATGCGGTCAGTAGCCCGTCTACCGTGGCGCTGAGTTGGCGCGTGCCCAGGCGCTGCGCGCTCTCCTGGTGCAGCGGTGCGCCGACGCGAATAAAGCACTCGGCACGCTGTTCAAGGCGGTAGACCATGCGCCACGCCACTGGGATGATGTCGCAGACCGGCAGGCGGCGGGCGAGATGGGCCACACCGGGGTAGCTGCCTAGCGGCCGGCGATCCGGCGGCGTGATGGTGCCCTGTGGGAACATCCAGACGGCCCGGTTGGGCGCACCACCCAGTAGCTCCGCGCTATATTCGATGCTCGCCAGCGCGGCGCGCGGGTCAGCGCGGTCAATGCCGAACACGCCCATCCAGGTGAAGAAGCGGTAGTGTTGCAGCGACAGCGCATCCATCATCAGATAGCCGTCGCGCGCGCCCAGCGCCCGGTTGAGCGGCCACGTCAGATAGCCGTCCCACCACGAGGGGTGCGTGCCAACGAAGATCGCCGGGGGCCGCGCCGCCGCCGGCACCCGCCGCAAGGCCCAGGTCGCCGGATGGACGGTGAACCAGACGGTATGAAACTGCCCGCGCACCGCGCGGTCAATCAGAAACCGCGCCACGAGCCGTTCGCCGAGCGGGTTTTTGTTCGCTTTGATCACCAGTTCTGGGTCTGCCATACCGCCTCACTCGACGTAATGCGTAATGCGTAATGCGTATTACTACAATCATGCTGAGGAAGATTACACCGCAAAGACGCAAAGCACGCGAAGCTGATAAACCATTTAACACTCTGAAATAAGAATTACGCATTACGCATTACGTACTACGTATTACGCCCCATGCAAGGCCCGTGCGCGCATATACAGGTTCACATACTTCTGGGCCGAGACATCCCAACTCCAATCCAGGCCCATGTCGCGGCGCACCAGGGCTGTCCAGGCATCGGCATCGCGGTAGAGCGCGAGGGCCCGGTCCACCGCCGCGCCAAAGGCTGCCGGCGTGAAGTCGCTGAAGACGAAGCCGCTGCCGTGGCAGGTGATTGGGTCGTAATCCTGTACCGTATCGGCTAGGCCGCCGGTGTGGCGCACTACCGGGACGGTGCCGTAGCGCATGGCAAACATCTGGCCCAGGCCGCACGGCTCAAAGCGCGACGGCATCAGGAACAGGTCCAGGCTACCGTAGATGCGTTGGGCCAGTGGCGCATCAAAGCGCAAAAACGCCGCCGCCCGGTCGGGAAAGCGCGCTACCAAATCGGTGAACTGCTGTTCATAGACAGGATTGCCGATTGCCAGCACCACGAACTGGGCATCGTGGGCGGCCAACACGCGCTCCAACATCGGCACCATGATCTCGAAGCCTTTTTGCGCCGCCAGCCGTGAAATCGCCCCCAAGATCGGCACATCGGGGCGCACCGGCAGGCCGGCTTCGCATTGCAGTGCGGCTTTGTTGGCCCCCCGCGCGGCCAGATGGTCGGCATCGAAATGATGCGGCAGGTCGGGGTCGGTCTGCGGATTGATCAGATCCACGTCAATGCCGTTGAGGATGCCGAACAGCCGGTCATGGCGAGCGCGCAGCAAGGGATCGAGCCGTTCGCCGTACTCAGGGGTCAGGATCTCCTGGGCATAGCGTTCGCTGACCGTGCTGATCACATCGCTATAGGTCAGGCCGCGCGCCATCAGGTTGATCTCGCCGGGGAACTGCGCGGTTTCGATGGGCAAGCGGTCGTCGCTGGGCAAGCCGGCCAACGCCAGCACGCTAGGGGGTCCACTGCCCTGGTAGGCTAGGTTGTGGATGGTGTAGACGGTGGCAATATTGACGTAACGCGGATCATGGGCGTAGAGCGTCCGCAGCCAGTTGGGGATGATGCCGGTGTGCCAGTCGTTGCAATGGATGAGGTCAGGCCACCAGTCGAGCGCAGGCAGCATTTCCAGCGTGGCGCGGCAAAACAGTAGAAAGCGCGCCGCATCGTCGGGATAAGCATAGACTTCGGGCCGACCGTAATAGTGGTCGTTGGCGATAAAGTAGACCGGCACCTCGCCCAGGCGCCCGATCTGCGACTCCAGCACCGCCACCGCGACCGACTCGGTGCCCAGCGGCACCGCCAGAGCGGGCAGCAGCGGACGCAACGGGCGCTTGGCCGCGTCCACGATAGCATACTTAGGCATGACCACGCGCACATCATGGCCCAGCGCGTGCAAGGCCAGCGGCAACGCCCCGGCCACATCGGCCAACCCGCCCACTTTGGCAAACGGCGCGACTTCAGCGGCCACCAACAAAATCTTCATAGCAGTCCTTTCGCAGCGTCAAGGGTACAGCGTTTCTGGGATGCAGGTGGCCCAGCCTTGTGGCCCATCCAGGCGCATTATACCATAGCGGCGCGGTGCCAGGCGGGTGCGGGCCGCCTGGATGCAGTTCATAGTTTGGACCCGTTGACCTAACCCCCCCACCCCCTTCCCTACGAAGGAAGGGGGAGTCTGACGACGCGCAGTACCAGCCTGCGAACCAATCTCTGTACCTAAGTTTCGTACAAACACGGACTGCCTGCTTGTCAGGCACGAAAACGAGCGCCGAGGTCTGCCGGTGGGTCTGGTTTTGGGTCTCATTGGTAAGCATGATCCCAGATTTCGTGCCTACCACACCGCTGTACCACGTTTGTACGAAACTTAGGCTGTAAACTCCCCCTTCCTTCGTAGGGAAGGGGGTGGGGGTTAGGTCAACGGGATCGCCCACCAAGTTTGACAAGCCCCGTGCCCGACAGGTACAATGGCCGGGCGTGGGGGAGGGTGCGATGGTGCAGCGATTTCGCGATAGTGGACAAACCGCCTATAACTTTGGGACCATGTTTTTGGTCCACTGCCCGCAATGCGCCCGCTGTGCCGAAGTACAGCCCATGACGGTGGAGCCAGTACGATTCGCTCGCGAAGCCCGCATCGCCTGCTCCTATTGTGGCTACAACAAAACGATAGCCAGTCGCACTATAGCGGTTGGCGCAGCGGTAGACTGGTACTTCCAGTTGCCGCTGTGGCTGCAAACGCCGTGCTGTGGTGAGATCCTCTGGGCCTATAACCCCGCTCACCTTGATTATCTCGCCAACTATGTCCAGGCCGATTTACGCGAGGACGCGCCGAACGGTACGCCACACGGTTTACGCAACAGCACTCTCACCAGCCGGCTCCCCCGGTGGCTGAAAAGCGCGAAAAATCGGGATGACATCCTGCGGGGCATTGCCAAGTTACGGACCACGCTAGACTAGCGCGTAGAAAGCGGGACCGATTGCACCGTTCTCTCCTGGATATTGTGCGCTGCCCGACCTGCGGCGGCGGCGACTGGACCCTGGACGCACAGGAGACCGTCACGCTGACCTATACCGACGGGCCACGCGAGGAGGTGCGGACCGGCTTCGTGCGCTGTGCCTGCGGGCAACAGTACCCAGTGCAGGCGTATGTGCTGTCGTTCGCGGGGCTGTTTGGGCCGGAATTGGCGCACGAGGCGGCGTTCTGGGACCGCTACTACCTCTGGAACTTGGCGCACGGCGCGGTCGGCTTCCACGATCTCACGCAGGGCTTCGCGCCGTTTCTGGCGCAGGGCGTGACCGCAGCGTTTCCGCAGGCCGACACGATCCATCGCTACGCGGTGCATCATCAGGTCGCCGAACACCCCTTGCTGCGCGCCGGCACCACGCTGCTCGACATCGGCGTGGGGCTGGGCTGGACGGCGCTGTACTTCGCCCGCGCCGGCTACCGGGTCACGGCGTTCGATCCCAGCCTCGGCCCGCTACAGGCGGCTAAAGCCTATGCGATGGAACAGGGCATTTTTATTGAGTATCTCTGCGCGGCGGTCGGTTGCCTCGATTTTGCCCCGGCCAGCTTCGATAACGTGACGGCCTTTCATTCGCTGCATCATGTGCCCGACCCCGCTGCGGGGCTGGCGGCGCTGGGGCGCTGGCTGCGGCCCGGCGGCGGGTTCGCGGTAGACGAGCATATCGCGCACAGCCGGCTGGCGGGCGCGTTGGGGGCGCGCTTACACGCTTGGGCCGCCGCCACCGTCTTTCCCCAGTACCGCACCCTGACGGACCGCGACTTGGCCGACCTGCCACCGGAGCCGCATTCGCCCCTGGAAGACGCGGGCATGGCGCAATTGCTGCCCTTATTGGAGCGCCGGTTTACCATTGCCTACGCGCAGACGCGCCATGTGGTGCTGGACCACTATCCGCTGCTCTACTACCTCTGGCAGAGCAAAGATCCCACCGCCTATCAGCACGGGCTGACCATCGCCAATCACCTGCAAGCCCTGCTGTGCCAAGCGGACCCCGACGGCGGCGAGTATCTGACGGTGATCGCGGCCAATCACCCACCGGCGGACGGCGGTCAGGGGTCAGTCGGCAGTCGGCAGTCGGCAGTCGGCAGTCGGCAGTCGGCAGTCGGCGGTGATCACGAATTAGACGGTGATAGAACGAATTCAGAATTCAGAACTCAGAATTCAGAACTCGTGCAGCGCGTGGCGGGGTTGGAGGCGGCGTTGGCGGCGCAGGGGACGTGGGCGCGGCGGTTGGAGACGACGATTGGCGAACGCGACCGTGAACTCGCGCAGCTACGAGCGCAGTTGCGGCGGGTGGCAAACGGGCGGGTGTTGCGGTTGCTGGCGCGGCTACGGGGGTTGTGGGCCGTGGGCCGTGGTCGGCGGCGGTGAGGCGTGAAACGTGAAACGTTGCCCCTAAATACCCCCAGTCGTAGCGGCACGGGGCACCG
>Ga0123338_10005721_pt1 | contig 10571 bp, 6 predicted proteins | sample grotaG_FD_89793 | JGI IMG/M metagenome (GOLD analysis project Ga0123338, IMG submission 89793) | Glacier valley bacterial and archeal communities from Borup Fiord, Nunavut, Canada, to study Microbial Dark Matter (Phase II) -... | ecosystem: Environmental > Aquatic > Freshwater > Ice > Glacier ...
CTTCGCCACCGACCTCACGGCCGTGCCGCAGGTGCACGCCGAGATCGACCGCCTCGCGGCCAGGGTCGCGCGGCGCCTGCGCGAGGCCGGTACGGCGGGCCGCACCGTCACCCTCAAGGTCCGTCGCCACGACTTCACGACCGTGACCCGGTCGGCGACGCTGCCGCAGGCCAGTGACGAGGTCGAGGTCGTCGCCAGCACCGCCCGCCGGTTGCTGGCGCTCGCTCCCACGCAGGGCGGGGTCCGGCTGCTCGGGGTCGGGGTGTCGGGGCTGCGCGACTTCGTCCAGGCGGAGCTGTTCGGCAACGATCCCGGCACCGACGACGGTGGGAGCAGCCGGGACGACGAGGCAGAACCGGCCTCACTGGGTGATCAGGTCCTGGTGACACAGGACGCCGTTCCGGGGCCGACATCACCGACGCGAGGTGGCGCGGCGTCGTACGGACCGATCGGCGGTCGGCGGTGGCGACCGGGGCAGGACGTCGTCCACGACGCGCTCGGCGGCGGGTGGGTGTGGGGCTCGGGCCGACGGCTCGTGACCGTGCGCTTCGAGGGACCGACGACGACGCCCGGCCCAGTCCGCACCTTCGACGACGACGACCCGGCCCTGTCACCGGGACCCCCACCTGACTGGCGCCCACCCGGCGGTGCCGAGACCGGATAGGGCGGGCCGCAGTCGAAGGTCGTCGACCGCTCGCCACCGACGCGGGACGCCCCGCCCTGCCGAGGCAGGACGGGGCGACGCGTGGTGGGTCAGGTGGTGCGGACGTCGCTCAGGCGGCGACGTTGAGGCGGCAGGCGCCCGAGGTGGCCTGCTTGGCCAGGGGAAGGAAGCCAAACGTCTTCAGGGTGCTGGCAAAGGCGCCGGCACAGAGCTTGCTCTGGCTGCCTGCGTCAAAGCCGACGAAGCGCTTGGCGGCCAGGTAGGAGTTCGAGCGGTTGTCGATGTTGTGGTAGATGTAGCGGGCGCCCGGGTAGAGCGAGCCCTCCTTGAACGCGGCGAGGTTGGGCGTGAAGGTGGTGATGCCGGAGACCGGGGTGAAGGTGGTCGTGTTGACCTGGACCTTGCCGATGGTGGTGCCGTTGCGCACGTCGGGGGTCGCCGCGTTGCCCTGGGCGATCCAGGAGCCGGCCGAGAAGGGCACGATGCCGTTGGCCGTGACCTTGGTACCGTCGTTCTCCTCGATCTGGGTGGCGGGGCAGGAGGTGCTGAGGCGGGGGTCGACACCATTGAGGAAGTTGGCGACGAAGAACGACCCGGTGCCGGAGCCGGCCTGCGGGAAGAAGCGCTCGATCACACCGGTACCGGCGCCCGTGACCTGGCTCCAGTTGGTGATCGAGCAGTTGTAGATACCCTGGATCTGGGCGAGGGTCAGCTTGACAGTGGCACCCTTCTTGGTGGCGTAGCCCACGGCGTCACGGGCGTAGTTGTAGCACTCGAGGTTGATGCGCGTGGTCGTGTTGCACTGGTAGGACGAGGCACGGCTCACGTCGACCGACGCGTCACCGGCCGGGTTGAGCTCGAGGCGGGCAGCGCCCGCACCCGAGCCGACCGGAGAGGTCTCCTGACCGGTGCCGGAGCAGGACGCGCCGGCTGGGGCGGCGCTGGGGGTGATGAACCAGGTGCAGGCCCCGGCGAAGGCGTCGGCCGGCGCAGTGACCGACGTCGGGTCTCCGGGGTTGACGAAGGCCTTGACGTTGACGCAGGTGTCCTTGGCGCCGGTGGCGGGCTTGGGGTTGTCCAGCTTGGTGTTGCTGTTGATGGCAGCGCACAGGGCCTGGTCGAAGTACTGGGTGGTGTCGGACCCGACGAAGGTCAGGGTGTCGGCGACCTTGTCGGACGGCGGGAGGGCGAGCGCGGGGGCGACGCCGACGACTCCGACTGCAGCCGCGACGGCCACCGTCGTGAACATCGTCATACGAATGGAGCGCATGAGGTTTTCCTCTTCAGGATCTCGGTGAGGGGCGGCTGCTGCCGCCGGGCCAATTCCGTCAGTGACCGGTGAACTGCGTTCCCGGTCGGGGGTTAACAGCAGATGGACAAGCGGTTCACGCCATGCCTCCTGGTCGCCCCCGTCAACCGTTGTGGAAGCTCGAACCCGGACGAAGCCGTGCAAGTGTGGTCGGCGTCGCTGGCCGCGCAGCGGCCCGGTTGGTGAACCTCACGAAGGTCACCGGGGCTTCCTGCGCGACGATCCGGAACCGCTCGACACTCGCCAGGCACTCGACCCGTCGGCCGTAGGCTCCGTTGGAGCGGGCCACGGTGACGCCGTCGACAGTGAGGACCCACTCCCACTCACGCCCACGGGCGCTCATCAGGTCGACGTTGCCCCCGGCGGCCGAACGCGCGGCCAGCAGTGCGAGGTCCCTCATCTCCTCGGCCGAGCCCGAGGAGTCGGCCGAGCGCGCGTACGCCCGGTTGTTGCGCCCGAGCAGCCGCCAGAAGCACCTGCTGGGGCTCACGTAGACCTGGAAGCGGGCTCGCGGCACGACGACGAGCGCCTTCTCCTCGACGACGACGCCAAGGAGGTCCTCGGCACCGAGGACCTCAGGGACACCGGGCGTGGGTTCCCCGAGGGTGGGAGCAGTCGCCACGGGTCAGGCCCAGCCAGGAAGCAACCGCGTCGCGGTGAGCGCGGTGAAGACGACCAGGGCGAGCAACGCGGGGGTCGTCACGAGGTAGGCCATCGGACGCGACAGCCGACGATAGGCCAGCACCGCTCCTACCAGCCCGGCCGCCAGACCGAGCCCCTCGAGCACGAACAGGGCCCACGCCGACGACTCCCCGTGCCGGCCGTCCTGCTCGGTCGCGAACCCGTTCTGCGGGGTCGGCACGAAGGCCGGTCCGCGCAGCTTCGCGATGACGATGGTCGCCCGTACGGAGTTCCACGGCAGCACGCTGTCGGAGGTGATGAGGGTCAGCTGGTCGGTGGGCGTCGGGTCGTAGAGCGCGTCGGTCACCTGGTCGTGCGTGACCTTCTCCACGACGTAGACGACCTTGCCCTGGGTCGTCTGGAGGATGACCGGGTCGCCGGAGTGCAACGTGTCCAGCGACGAGAACGGCCCACCGAAGGCGGCGTTGCGTCCCGCGAGCACCGCGTTGCCGGGCTGCCCGGGAGCGGCCGTGCCGAGCACGTGGCCGACACCTCCGCGCAGGATGGACGAGCTCGCGCCTTCGGTCACGGCCTGCTGCTCACGCAGTCGCGTGATCTGCAGCAGTGCCACGGGGTCACCGATCGGGACGGAGCGGGTAGGTGCCACCGAGCCCTCGAGGCTGTCGTTGGCCGCGCCGTACGCCTCGTCGACCGAGAGCTGGAGGTCCTGCGTGAGCTGCACCTGGGAGCGCGCCTCGAACATCGGGCCGATGGGGTAGGCCACCACCGCGATGGCCACGAGGACGAGCGCCAGCAGCACCAGGCCACGGACGACCCAGGTGCGCAGATCCGCCGGTGGGGACACCGCCGCGGGCGCCGGTGCAGCCGACGGCCCGGTCCCTGACGGACTACGGGGGGCCGTCGGCGACCGGCCCGAGGAGAGGAAGAAGGAGCTGTGGCCGGCCACCACGGGTGTCGTGCTCCCGCTGGTGGCGTCCGGGTCGCCGCCGCCTGGGCCCGCGCGTTCCGTCGGTCGCCGACGCAGATCGGAGGTGGTCATCGGGTGCCGCCCGATGCCATCGGTGAGGCCGGTGGGACCCGCCGCCCGAGACCGGGCAGCGCCAGGGCTCCGGATGCCCAGGCCGCACCGATGCCGACCAGCAGGAGAAGCACCAGAAGGCCGACCACCGACGACACCGGCGACATGCGGCTGGCTCCGGAGAAGGTCGCGTCCTGGAGGGCGACCTGCTTGGACCCGAGGAGCACCGGCTTCCTCTCCCGGGCGTTGGAACCCAGGGCGTCGTTGACGGCGGTCACGCCCTGACCCGCCGTGTTGGTGGTGGGACCGGCCGTCGACCCCGACAAGACGTCGCCCCCTGAGCCCGAGGTGTCACCGCCCCCACCGGTGCCGTTGTCGAGCGGAGGCAGAGGCGCAGGCGGGGTGACGGGGGGCGTGGGCGTGACCGGCGGCTTCACGGGAGGCACGGTCGTCTTCTTGACGCAGCGCGCCACCGTCGTCGTGCCGATCCTGGCGATGGCCGCGGTCGCCTGCGTGACGAGCTCGGGGGTCAGCCCGGCGAGGCCGGCAGGGAGGGCCGCCTGGCCGGTGGTCGTTGCGTAGCCCAGGAAGTCCTTGAGCATCTGCCGCTGCGCCGTTCGCGGAGCGCAGGCGTCGTCGACCAGCGCGTTGGTCGACACCACCGCGTACTCCACGAAGGTCAGGGGGTAGGCACCGCTGTTCGTCACCGCGAAGTACCCCTTGTCGCCGACCTTGCCCGCGGCCGCCGTGGCCGCCGCCTGCATGCCGTCGACCGAAGGAGCCACGTAGTCGGCCGCCGACGTGCCGGACCCGAGGGCGACCGAGGTCAGGCCGACGGAGGCAGCCGAAGCGGCGTCGAGCACGATGAAACGCACGCAGCCGTCCTTCAGCCACCGATTGCCTTCGGCGGGTCCCGGCGGCTGACTCAGCGGACAGGTTGTCGCGCCCGGGGTGTAGTGCGGGCTGTCCTTGAGCGCGATGACGTTGAAGATGGAGTTGATCGACGACATCTGCGAGGTCAAGTGAGGGGCGGTCTCGCCGGCGGGGCGGTCGACGAGGGGGTCGAAGGAGGTGAGTGCGCCCACCGCCTTGCCGTCCCGCTTGAGGCTCTGGTTGAAGCTGTTGTCGGGATAGACCCAGTCGCTGGCCGCCTTGGTCGAGAGGTAGTCGGACAGCGAGACCGCCACGGAGTTCTGCCCGACTCCGTAGGTCGGTGTCGGCACCGGGGTGAAGGGGAGACCGCCGTACTGGGGGTCGAACCCCGCCAGTCCACCGTTTCCCGGGCGCTTGGCGATGATGTCTCCGAGAGGGTTGAAGGCGGTCTGCGGGACGTTGGCGTCGTAGGGCGCCGTCGGGTAGTCGTGCAGGACGATCCTGGCTACGTCCGACGGCGCCAGGTGGATCGTCGGCAGCGGCTGGGCGTTGTAGGCAAATTTGTCCGGATTGATCGACCGGGTGGAGATGCCGCCCGTCTGCGCCAATGCTGCGGCATTGATGGCGATGGGTACGGCGACCTGCCCTGCCGTCAGGGGCGTCGTGGTCAGGGCCGGTGAACCGATGAAGGCGAGGTCGGCGCTCGTGCCCACCGTGGCGATCCCGGTGGGCCCGGCCTCACCGGTCTCGCTGGCGAGGAACGACACGGGGACCGGCGACGACTTGGTGCCGCAGAAGCCACGGTCGAGGGCCGACAACGGGGTCTGCAGCCGCTCGGGACCACTGGCGGTCAGGGTCTGGCCGGGATCCAGCTTGGTGCAGCTGCCGGTATCGAAGACGGCCTTCGGGGCGGGTGAGATCTTGAGGTCGGTGAGGTTGCTGAAGTACGAGCCGTCCCCACGCGCGAAGCCGAAACCGACGACGCACGCGGAGGCTGCGTCACAGGTGACGGGATCGTGGGGTTCCTGGCGATAGTCGTGGAAGAACAAAGTCGGTCCGAACTCGTCGAGCTGGCGACCCATCCCCACCCTGAAGTCGACGTCCATGGTCCCCTGTGGCCCGGCGAATGCGTCGACCACCGTGGACGAGAGGGAGGGAGTATCACCGGTGGCGTCGGCGCCGCCCGGGATGCCCGTGGAGAGCTTCTTGCCGCAGAACACACTGACGTAGGACGGGTCCAGCTCGTTCTTGGTGGCTCCTTTGACCCCCGCGGGGACCTGGCCCACGAGCGGGAGGTCACCCGGGCAGGTGCCGAGCGCCTTCAGGCTCGACAGCTTCGTCATCCCCGAGACGTGGAACTTGATGACGTCGCCCTGGCGCCAGGTCGAGGAGTCCCCCGGCGTCACCTCGACCTTGATGTCGCTCTTGGTGTCCGTGAACGTCCTGGTCTCGGCCGCGGCGACGCTCGTAACGAGCGTCGAGGCGTGCACGGCACCGGTGGGCGCGACCACCGCGGCAGCCAGGAGGCCCACCAGGGCAGCGGGCAGTACGAGCAGCCGCCGACCACCCCCTCGCCCACCTCGAGTCGTCCGGCCGGGGGTCTGCGGTGTGGTCGAGCGCGCGAGAGGAATGGCACCGTGAGGTGACATCAGGATCCCTTTCGTGGAGGGGTCGGAGGGCGCGCTGGAACCTACGTCCAAGCGGCGCACCGCCATCGTGGGGTCCCCGTCGAGGCCCGGTCAAGCCACTGGCGACCCTTACGACCGGCTTCGCACGGACGTTGCCGACCCCGTTGACAGTGGTTGTCCGTCGCGTCGTCTGGCGTTCACTTTCGGGGCCCCAGCGGGACCTCGAAGGGACGGAGACTCAGCCATCGTGGCTGCCACTCCAGTTCCCCCGCGGACCTCCACGCGCACCAAGCGCGTGGGACGCCGACCCGACGACACCCCGACCGGGGTCGACCGCGCCTTCGCCGGTCTGACGACCAGCTCCGGGGTGACCGTGCTCGTCCTGCTCACCCTGATCGCGGTCTTCCTCGTGCGACAGGCCTCACCCGCCCTCGCGGCGAGCGGGTGGTCGTTCTTCACGACCGTGAAGTTCACGGTCGTGCAGCCACCCGTCCTGGGCGTGCTCGGCCTGTTGATCGGCACCGTGGTGGTCGCCGTCATCGCGGTGGCGATCGCCATCCCCGTCAGCATCCTCACGGCACTGTTCATCACCGACGTCGCCCAGGGGCGCGTGCGCTCCACGATGATGGGCCTGCTCGACCTGCTCGCGGCGCTGCCGAGCCTGCTCTACGGGCTGTGGGGGTTCGCCTTCCTCTCGCCGCTGCTGCCGTCGGTGACGGGCTGGCTGTCGTCCCACCTCGGCTTCATCCCGGTCTTCCGGGTCGACTCCGGCGCGCCCCTCATCTCGTCGTACTTCATCGCCGGCCTCGTGGTCTCGCTGATGGTCCTGCCCATCATCACGTCGGTCGTGCGGGAGGTGTTCATGCAGGTGCCCGCGGGCGAGAAGGAGGCTGCGCTGGCGCTCGGGTCCACCCGCTGGGGCATGCTGCGAGCGGTCGTCATCCCCTTCGGCAACGGCGGCATCATCGGTGGCTCGATGCTCGGCCTCGGCCGAGCCCTCGGCGAGACCATCGCCGTCTCGCTCCTTCTGCCCCAGGCGCCGAGCGCCGCCGTCCAGATCTTCCAGTACGGCGGGTCGACCATCGCCGGCTTCATCGCCATCAACGCCAGTACGACGGGACTCGCCCTCTCCGGCCTGCTCGCCGCCGGCCTGGTCCTCTTCGCGTTCACGCTCACCACCAACTTCATCGCCAGCGTGATCATCTCGCGCAGCCGTTCCGGCGCCGGTCTCGAGGCCTGACCCATGACCGCCACCGACCTCACCGCCCCGGTCACCACGCCGCCGCCCATGCCACCACCCGCCGCCGCACCGAGGCCACGTACCCGCGTGCGGCCAGCCCTGTGGACCACTCCCGACATCGTCCTGGTGTCGGGGTGCGCGTTGTCGGCGGCCATGCTCACCGCCCTGCTGATGCACGTGCTCATCGACTCGCCCGGGTGGCTCGCCGACCTCGTCGTCTGGTATCTCCTGGCCCTGGCGATGACCTACGCCCTCACCCGCGACCAGCTCGGGGTGCTGGCCGCGCGCGACCGGGTCGTGACGATCGTGCTAACGACCGGCGCGGTGCTGCTGCTCGTCCCGCTGGTCAGCCTGCTCGGCTACGTCATCGTGCGAGGGCTGCCCCACCTGACGCTGAACTTCTTCACGCACGACCTCAAGGGCGTCACCCCCGAGTCACCCCCCGAGGTCGGCGGTGGCCTCCACGCCATCATCGGCACCCTCGAGCAGGCCGGGGTCGCCCTGGTCTTCGTCCTGCCCCTCGGTGTCGTGACCGCCGTCTACCTCAACGAGACCCGCGGCCGCATGCGCCGGTGGGTGCGCATCATCGTCGACGCGATGAGCGGTCTGCCGTCCATCGTGGCGGGTCTGTTCATCTACTCCGCCCTGGTGGTCAGCCGCCCCGGAGGCTGGGAGCTGTTCAACTTCAACGGGTTCATGGCCTCGCTCGCCCTCTCCCTGGTCATGCTCCCGACCGTCACCCGCACCGTCGAGGTCGTCCTGCGCCTCGTGCCCGGCGGTCTGCGCGAGGCCTCCCTCGCCCTCGGGGCCAGCAGGGGCCGCACCGTATGGAGTGTCGTGCTCCCCACCGCGCGCAGCGGGGTGACGACGGCCATCGTCCTCGGGCTGGCCCGCATCGTCGGTGAGACGGCGCCGCTGCTCTTCACGTCCTTCGGCAACACCATCATCAACGCCAACCCGTTCAACGGACCGCAGGAGAGCCTCCCGCTCTACGTCTACCGGCTGGTCAAGCAGCCCTCCGAGAACGAGCGCGACCGCGGTTTCATCGGGGCCCTGGTGCTCATCGCCGTCGTGCTCGTCCTCTTCTTCATCGCCCGCTCCCTCGGCCGGCAGACGGTCGCACGCAGCGGACGGCTACGTCGTCTCGTGCCGACCGTGTCGTCGGTGTCGGCCCGCTCGTTCCTCCCGTCACGGCGACCGTCCTTCGCCACCTCCCCCGTCCTCTCCTCGTCAGCCGACGAAAGGCCCCCTGTGACCCTCACCGACCCGACCGGGCCGAGCTCCCCGACGCAGGCGCTGGCGCCGGTCGACTCCGCTGCCGTTGCGGCAGCCGACTCGAACCGCGCGCGCTTCGAAGCCATCCGCTTCAACGGTGGGCCTCCTGACGGAGCCGCCAGCATCGAGTCGGTCGATGTCTGCGCGTGGTTCGGCGATCGGCTGGTGCTCGAGGACGTCAACCTCGTCATGCCCACCAACAAGGTCACGGCCCTCATCGGGCCGTCGGGCTGTGGCAAGTCGACCTTCCTGCGGATCCTCAACCGGATGCACGAGCTCGTGCCCTCGGCGACGCTCTCGGGCGAGGTGCTGCTCGACGGCGACGACATCTACGCCCGACAGATGCGCGCGCAACAGGTGCGCGCCCGTGTGGGGATGGTGTTCCAGAAGCCGAATCCCTTCCCCGCGATGAGCATTCGCGACAACGTGTTGTCGGGCCTGAAGCTCGGCGGGGTGCAGTGCTCAGACAAGGACGCCCTCGTGGAGCAGAGTCTCGAGCGCGCCGGCCTGTGGCGGGAGGTGCGCGACCGGCTGGACTCCCCCGGTGGCGCCCTGTCCGGTGGTCAGCAGCAGCGTCTGTGCATCGCCCGCTCGCTGGCCGTGCGGCCCAACGTCCTGCTGATGGACGAGCCCTGCTCCGCGCTCGACCCCACCTCGACGCGCCGCATCGAGGAGACCATCTCGCAGCTGTCGAGCGACGTCACCGTCATCATCGTCACCCACAACATGCAGCAGGCCCAGCGCGTCTCCGACTTCTGCGCCTTCTTCCTCGCCGCAGAGAACGAGCCCGGACGGGTCATCGAGCACGGCCTGACGACCGACGTCTTCGAGCGTCCCATCGACTCCCGGACCAACGACTACGTCAACGGCCGCTTCGGCTGACCCTCGAACCACCCGCCCCCGCACGCGCGCACACCTGCCGACCTCACCCGACCCGACCCGACCCGACCCGACCCGACCCGACCAGGATCTGAGTACCCATGAGCACCAGTCGAACCCCGCGCCTGCCCCGACTGCGGCGGCGACTCGTCGTGGCCCTTGCGGCCGGGCTCGCCCTCTGCCTACCGTCGACGTCGTCGCACGCCGAGTCCCTCGCGCCCATCAGCGGCGGCGGGTCGACGTACGTCGGGGTCGCCATGCGCAAGTGGGTGGCCGACGGTCAGACCCTCGGCATGTCGATCAACTACCAGCCGTCGGGCTCACCGGCCGGGCTCAACTACTACTCACAGAACCTCGTCACCTTTGCCGCCACCGAGGCCGAGTTCACCTCCGTCGGCGTGGGCGCACCGCCACGTGGCTACCAGTACGTGCCTGACGTCGCCGGCGCCGTGGCCATCATGTACAACGTCTCGGAGTCGTCGGGCCGGAAGGTCGACTACCTGCACCTAGACCGCAAGACCGTCGCCCGCATCTTCACCGGTCAGATCACCAAGTGGGACGACCCGGCGATCGTCACGACCAACAAGGGGATTCGCTTCCCCTCGCAACCCATCCGGGTGGTCCTGCGCAACAACCCCTCGGGGACGACAGCCCTCTTCTACGACTTCAACTCCACCACGCTCGGATCGGAGTACACCAACCGCTTCAAGCAGTTCGGCTGCAGCGGGATCCCCCAGCGTCCGGTGCAGATCACCTGCAGCAACCCCAGCTACATCCCCAACAACATCGTGCTCAACGACTCCGACCAGATCGCGCAGTACCTCGCCAGCGCTGCAGGCAAGTGGTCGATCGGCTTCGACGAGTTCGCGTACGCCAAGGTCTACGGTGCCTCGACGGCCTGGATCCAGAACGGCGGAGGCAAGTACGTCCTGCCCTACGCGCAGAACATCTCGACGGCCCTGCTCGGGGCGAAGCTGCGACCTGACCTGAGCCAAGACCTCAGTGCGGTCTACGCCAGCACCAACCCGCAGGCCTACCCCATC
>Ga0123338_10005724_pt1 | contig 10566 bp, 9 predicted proteins | sample grotaG_FD_89793 | JGI IMG/M metagenome (GOLD analysis project Ga0123338, IMG submission 89793) | Glacier valley bacterial and archeal communities from Borup Fiord, Nunavut, Canada, to study Microbial Dark Matter (Phase II) -... | ecosystem: Environmental > Aquatic > Freshwater > Ice > Glacier ...
CACCGAGTGCAGGGTGCAGGCGCGCAGGTCGTGGCCGTCGATGAGAATCTGGCCGGCGCTGGGCTCGTAGAAGCGCGGCAGCAGGTCGGCCAGCGTACTTTTGCCGCCGCCGCTGCCGCCCACCAGCGCCACCGTTTGGCCCTTCTTGATGGTCAGGTTGATGTCGTAGAGCACGGGCGTGTCGCCGTAGCTGAATTGCAGGTCGTGGAACTCGATTTCGCGCTCGAAGGCGGGCAGCACCGCGGCGTCGGGCCGGTCGCGGATGGCCGGCTCGGTGTCGATGATGCTCAGCACCCGCTCGCCGGCCACCAGCCCGCGCTGGATGTTGCCGAACGACGAGGACAGCGCCTTGGCCGGCGTGAGCACCTGCGAAAACAGGATGACGTAGCCGATGAACGTTTCGCCGTTCAAATCCGAGTGCCCTCCCAAAATCAGCGAGCCGCCGAAGTAGAGCAGGCCGGCCACCACCGTCACGCCCGCAAATTCGGAGAACGGCGAGGCCAGGTCGCGGGTGTTGTCGATGCGGCGCGAGGTGCGGGCGTACTGGTCGTTCTGCTCGGCAAACTTGCCCTTGATGTAGGTCTGGGCATTAAACGCCTTGATGACGCGGATGCCGCCCAGCGTCTCGTCAATCACCGAAAGCATCGAGCCCAGCGTTTTCTGGCTGAGCTTGGCCTGGGTGCGCAGCCGCTTAGCAATGGTGGCGATGATGCCGCCCGACACCGGCAACAATATCAGCGTGAACAGCGTGAGCGGCACCGACATGTGAAACAGCACCAGGAAATACGCCACGATGGTGAGCGGCTCCTTAATTACGGCGGTCATCGTATTCACCACCGACGTTTCCACTTCCTGCACGTCGGCCGTGAAGCGCGACATCAGGTCCCCCTTCCGCTCGCCCGCAAAAAAACCCAGCTGCAAGCCGATGATGCGGTGGTACAAATCGCGCCGCAGGTTTTGCACCACGCGGGCGCGCACCTTGGCCAGCAGCCGCAGGCTCAGGTAGCGAAACACGTTGCTCAGCAGCACCGACGCCACCACCACCGCGCACGCAAAAGCCAGCGCGCCCAGCTTGCCCCGCGCCGCCAGCACCTGCCCAAAAAAATACTGGAACGTGTCCGTGACCCAGGTAATGGTGGGCCGGAAGGCCTCCAGGTGGTCGGGGGCTTTGGTCTGGTCCACCTTGTCGAACAGCACGCTCAGCATCGGGATGATGAGCGTGAAGTTGGCAATGCTAAACACAATGGTCAGCACCGTGTACAGCAGGTACTGCGGCAAAAACGCCGCCCACGGCCGTGCGTACTGCAAAATGCGGAGGTACGTTTTCATAGGCAAATGAGGCGGACGGAATTAAGAACGCTGAAACTCGGCAATTACTTCAATCAGCCCGTCAACATGCTGGTTGAACTCAGTCAGCTGTTCGGCCGGCACCCACAGCTCGTTGTGCAGCTCATCGCCGACGTTTTGCACCGGGAACTGCGCCAGATACGCCGTATCGACCGCAAAGCGTACCACGTATCCCACGCCGTAGTAGGGTACGTTCCAGTCGCGGCTGATTTGAACCGCGTACTCCGCATTCAACACCGGATAAAAGATGGGCTGCTCAGGTAGGCGCGGCGGAAAGCTTCGCCAGTTGCTAGCCGCAATCAGGTCGAGTTCCTGTTGATTGACGGGTCGGTATAAAAGTGTCGTGCCAAGCATGACTTAAAATTCGTGCAGGCGCTGGGCGATGTTCCAGCGCAGGGCCAGCGAGGCGTAGGTTTCGTTGGCGTTGGCCTCGGGCGTGAGCGAATAGGTCTGGTGCCGCGCCACGAGAGTGGCGTCGAGAAACAAGTTGAGGCGCGGCTGGTAGGTGGCCGTGAAATCGGCGTGGACCAAGCGGCTTTTGTTGCCCTGCCCGGTGCGGTTGCCGAAGTCCATGGGGTGCGGCTCGTAGGGCATGAGCGGGTTGCCGCCGTAGTTGGCAATGCGGCCGGTGGTAATCTGGTTGCCCAGGCCGTCCACGCTCACCAGCGGGCCGGCGGTGATAAGCTGGCCGGCGGCGTTGTAGCCGTAATCCAGGCCCTGTTCGGTGTAAAAAGCCTTGGCCACCAGGTGCAGGCGGGGCAGGGGCTGGTAGTTGAGCACGCCCAGCACCTCGGTCAGGTTGGCACCCATGGGGTGGGCCAGGGGCTGCATGTAGTGCGTGTAGGCAGTGTAGGGGCTGGCGTGCTGGTAGGTGTAGGGCCGGATGTAGTTGAGCTCCGCCTGCACGTCCAGGTTGCGGATGCCGGCCACGTCCACGTACTTGACCCCGAGCTGCACGGCCTGCTTGTTGCTCCACCAGCCGTTGCCCGAGCGGATTTCGCTTAGCTTGAACTCATCGAGCACCACCTGCCCGTACAGCTGCGCTGTGTGCAGGATGTTCCACTTGAAGTCGAGCCCCAGCAGCGCGTTATCGGCCGAGCCGGTCTGCTGCTCGATGGCCCGGTAGAAGATGAGGGGGTTCAGGTACTGCAGCTCGGGGCCGCGGCCCGGGCGGCCGGCGATTTCCGACTCGAACACGCCGATGTTGAAATTTGAGGTGACGTCCAGGCTCAGGTGGTGCAGGGCGAGGTATTTCTTGGCGTACACCTCGTCCACGGGGCTGCCGGCGGCGTTGTAGCTGCGGCGGCCGGTGAGCTCGGCAAACAGGTTCTGGTAGTTCAGCTTCCAGATGCGCGTGTTCAGCTTCAGAAAGAAATACGGCGTGCTGTAGTCCGACAAAATCAGCGAGCGGTAGCCGTTGCCGATGAAGTTTCGGTCGTGCCCCAGCTGCACGTTGATGTGGCGGGTGGCGGCGTACGTCACGTAGCCCCGCGCCGAAAAGAAGTCGTAGGTCGAGCCGCCGATGGTTTTAAAGTACTTCCAGTAGCCCTCGTGGGGCACGATGGTGTCGCGTGCGATGCGGTTCTGCACGTATTGGGGCACGGCTTCCTGGTTGTCGGTCAGAAAGGCGTAGAAGCCCAGGCGCTGGTCGATGGTGCCCTCCACCTGCACGCCGCGGGTGTTCACGTAGCGCAGGCCGTCGGTGCCGGGGTTCCGGCTGTCTTTGCCGGCTTGCAGCAGCAGCACCGGGTTCACGCGCAGCGTAAAATCTTTGGAGTCGACGTGGTAGAAGTCGGTTTGGTCGCGGTAGAAGTAGTTCAGGAAGGGCCGGGGGCTCTGGTTCAGGCCGGTGCCCTGGCCGGAATTGGCCCAGTTGTCTTTCAGCAGGTACTGGGCGTTGAAGCGGTCGGCGCGCGAGAGGCGGCCGGTGCGGTAGGCTTGGGCGCTGTCGGCCGAGAGCAGCCGCTCGCCCAGGTGGGCCGCGCCGGCGCGGGTGTAGGGCCGCACGCTGGTGTGCGGGTCGTGCAGGCTGTCGGCGCCAAACTTGATGGCGTAGCGGTCAATCAGGCGGTAAATATTCGGGTCGAGCGGCACGTAGGTGGCGCCTTGGGTGGCTTCCACCCGGCTGGTGCCAGCGTCCCGGCGGCGCGGCGCCGAAGCGGCGCGCACGGGCTGTTCGCGCCCGGTTTTTTCCTGCACCGGATTTTCCCGGTAGGCCCGCTTGCTGCGGCCGGCGGGCAGGCTGTCGAGCGGCTGGTCGAAAATCATCCAGGGCGACTTTTCCGCCTTGGCGGGGGCCGGGTTGGGAGCCGGGGCGGATTCGGGTGTGGTTTGGGCCGCCAGGGAACCCCCCAGCAGCATCAACCCAATAAATACGTGCAGTGCTTTAGCCATAAATAATAACGAAGCCAGCTCCTGCGGAAGGGCGCGGCGGAATAAACGTCGAAGGCGGGAATTTCACAACAAACCTACGCAGCAAGCCGTTGGCGCGGAGCGGCGGCGGGGCCCGCGCACCGGTTCGCCGGCCCGGCATACGCCGCCCCGACTCAGACGATTTCGCGGCGACTTGCTTGCCTGCCGCCGGTTTTTGTGCCAACTTCGGGCGTCCGGCCCGGCCGGTTTCACCTTCCTTCCCCGCACCGTATGGCCACCGCCCCGCTCCCCGCCACCCCGCCCGCCGACGCGGCCGAGGCCCTCGCCCTCGCCCACGTGCACGTGGTGTGCGCCGAGCCCAGCATCGCCAACCACTTCCTGGCCGAGCTGCGCGACAAAGAGGTGCAAAAGGACAGCCTGCGCTTCCGCCGCAACCTGCAGCGGCTGGGCGAAATCATGGCCTACCGCATCAGCGCCCACCTCAGCTACACCGACAAAACCATCCAGACGCCCCTGGCCGAAACCACCGGTAAGCTGCTCCACGACTTCCCCATCCTGGCCACCGTGCTGCGGGCCGGGCTGCCGTTTCACCAAGGTTTTCTCAATTATTTCGACCAGTCGCCCAGCGCCTTCGTGGCCGCCTACCGCATCGAGGGCACGGCCCAGGTGCAGGTGCAGGTCGACTACCTTTCGGCCCCCAGCCTCGACGAGCGGGTGCTCATCCTGGCCGACCCCATGCTGGCCACCGGCAAAAGCCTGGTGCAAACCTACCGGGCCATGCTGCGCTTCGGGATGCCGCGGCAGGTGCACATCGCCGCCGTCATCGCCTCGCCCGAAGGCCTGGCCTACGTGGCCCGCGAGATTCCCGAAGCCAACCTGTGGGTGGCCGCCATCGACGAAAAGCTCAACGAGCACGCCTACATCGTGCCCGGCCTGGGCGACGCCGGCGACCTGTCCTACGGCAGCAAGCTGTAGAGGGGGCGCGGCAAGTAGCACGAATGCGGTGGTTCGCGTTCCCGCGCCATTCGCCAATCGTTACGACGACTTTAATGGCGCCGGAACGCGAACTACAAAGTTCGCGCTGCTGTCTCATCGGAACCCTTGCTGCGTAAAGCGGGTATCTTTGCCACGCGCCCACCCCGCGTTGTTTTCCGCTCCTCCCGGCCTGCTTTCCCACCTCGTTGTGCTTCATCCCGCCCTCAAATGCGCTTCCGTGTTCTTGCTGAGCACGGTGAAGTTTTTGGGCGGGCCGGTGGCCGGCACGTCCATGGGGCTGCACTTCTGGCCCACCCTGGCCCTCACCGTGGGCGGCATGATGACCAGCGTGTTTATTTTTTCGGGCGTGGGCCGGGTCTGGATGCAGCACCGCCAAAAGCAGCGCCGCCTGCGCCGGGAGCCCATTTTCTCGAAACGCTCGCGCAACATCATCAAAGTGTTTCGCAAGTTTGGCATGGGCGGCATTGCCTTTCTCACGCCGGTGCTGCTCTCGCCCATCGGCGGCACGGTCATCGCCACGCTGCTGGGCGTGCCGCGTTCGCGCATCCTGCTGCACATGTTCTGGAGCGCCGTGCTGTGGGGCGGCGCCCTCACGTTTGCCAGCGTGCATTTCCGGCACATGCTGCACCACTGAGGTGGTGGAATGGTGAGGTAGTGAAATGGTGGGTTCAATGTTCTGTTGGCGCACTTGGCGCAGTTAAAACATCAGACCCACCATTTCACCACCTCACCATTCCACCGATTATCGCCCGCGCCGCTTCAGCGCCTTCACGCCCGGTGCGGAACCGCCCTTCTTGCCCACGTTGGCTTTTGAGCCTTTGGTGCTCTTTTTCTTGCCTTCGGCAAACGCTTTGCCGGTGCGCTTGTCGATGGTCACGCCGGGCTTTATCCACTCCTTTTTCTCGTGGAAAGCGCCTTGGAAGGTCGGGTCGAGCTTTTTGCGGCGCTCGTCGAGCTCGCGCCCCATCGTCTGCTTTTCCTCGAACGGGGTTTCTTCCACCACCACTTCTTCGGGCAGGGGCAGCAGTTCGATTTTCTGCTTGATAAGCGCCTCAATCTCGGCAATGTGCACCAGTTCAGCCTCGTTGGCGAAGGTGATGGCGGCGCCCGTGTGCAGGGCCCGGCCCGTGCGCCCGATGCGGTGCACGTAGTCGTCGTGGATAATAGGCACGTCGAAGTTGACGACGTGCGTCACCTGCGGCACGTCGATGCCGCGCGCGGCCACGTCGGTGGCCACCAGGTAGCGCACCTCCCCGGCCCGGAAAGCGTCCATGCTGTTGATGCGGGCGTTCTGGCCCTTGTTGCCGTGAATCACGCGCACCTCGCCGGCGGGCGCCTTGCGCTCCAGGAAGTGCGCCACCTGGTCGGCGTGCTCCTTGGTGCGGGTGAAGAGCAACACCCGCGTCATGGCCTCGGCGTCGCGGTGCAGCAGGAAATGCAGCAGGTTTATTTTGGTGAGCAGGTTGGGCGCTTCGTACAGCACCTGGCTCACCGTGGAGGCCGTGCGGGCCGACGGGCTCACCTCCACCCGCACCGGGAATTCCAGGAATTCCTCGCTCAGCACGGTCACCCGCTCCGGCATGGTGGCCGAAAACAGCGCGTCATCCCGCTTGCGCGGGATGATTTCCAGGATGCGCCGAATCTGGGGCATAAAGCCCATGTCCATCATCTTGTCGGCCTCGTCCATCACGAAGGTTTTCAGCTCGCGCAGCACTAGGTCGCCCTTCAAATAAATTTCCAGCAGCCGGCCCGGCGTGGCAACCAGCACGTCGAGGCCCTGGGCGATGGTTTCAATCTGCGTTTTCGGCCCCAAACCGCCGTAGATGGCGAAAATCCGCAAGTCGGTGTTCACGGCCAGCGCCCTCAGGTGCGTTTCGATTTGAATGGCCAGCTCGCGGGTGGGGGCCAGCACCAAGGCCCGCGGGTTGTGGCCCTGGGCGTATTTCACCTTCATCAGCAACGGCAGACCGAAGGCGGCGGTTTTGCCGGTGCCGGTTTGGGCAATGCCCAGCACGTCGTGCCCGGCCAGCAGCAGCGGGATGGTTTGCTGCTGCACCGGCGTGGGCGCGGTGAACCCGGCCGTGGCCAGGGCCGTCAGGAATTGTTTGTTGAGTTTAAAATCGTTGAACGAAGGGGCAGTAGTGGGTTCCATCCTGCAAAGGTCGGATTTTTGAAGCGGGCGTCTGTCATCCTGAGCGCAGCGAAGGACCTTATCACGTTTGCGCCGTTGACAATTACTACAAGCTGTTCAGCGGGGATAAGGTCCTTCGCAAGCTCAGGATGACAAACGGGGCGCCAGAACTTTTTTTGCCCAATCCCGCTTCCCCTGCTATCTTTGCCCCACAAAAACCACACACGGTAGATATAGCTCAGCTGGTTAGAGCGCCGGATTGTGATTCCGGAGGTCGTGGGTTCGAGCCCCATTATTTACCCACTGAATAAAGGTCCCCGGAAGTTTCCGGGGACTTTTTTTTTAATTGACGAATGTTGTGCGAGCGAACGGAGACGCGGCCGGAAATCGTTAACTCCTCAGCTGCGGATTCAGCATTCGGTAACTTTTCCCGATAACAACTTAATTACTACACACATGAGCTTACTCGTCATCGGCAGCGTCGCGTTCGACGCCATCGAAACGCCCTTCGGCAAAACCGACAAAATCATCGGCGGCGCTGCCACCTACATCAGCCTGTCGGCCTCGTATTCGCTGAAGCCGGTGAAACTGGTGGCCGTGGTGGGCGATGATTTTCCGCAGTCCGACATCCTGCTGCTCGAAGAGCACGGCGTGGACGTGGAAGGCCTGCAAACCAAGCCAGGCGAAAAGTCGTTTTTCTGGTCGGGCAAGTACTCGCAGGACCTCAACTCGCGCGAGACCCTGGTGACCGAGCTCAACGTGCTGGCCGATTTCGACCCCCTCATTCCCGATGCGTACCAGGACTGCAAGTACCTGATGCTGGGCAACCTGGCCCCGCAGGTGCAGCGCCTCGTCATCCAGCGCCTCGTCAACCGGCCCAAGCTGATTGTGATGGACACCATGAATTTCTGGATGGACATTGCCTTGGAAGAACTCATCGCGACCATCGAAATGGTGGACGTGCTCAGCATCAACGACGAGGAAGCCCGCCAGCTCAGCGGCGAGTACTCGCTGGTGAAAGCTGCTAAGAAAATCATGGGCATGGGTCCGAAGTTCCTCATCATCAAGAAGGGCGAGCACGGCGCGCTGCTCTTCCACAAGAACAAGGTGTTTTACGCCCCGGCGCTGCCCCTGGAAGAAGTGTTCGACCCCACCGGCGCCGGCGACACGTTTGCGGGCGGCTTCATCGGCCACTTGGCCGCCACGGACGACATCAGCTTCGAAAACATGAAGCGCGCCGTTATCCACGGCTCGGCCATGGCTTCGTTCTGCGTCGAAAAGTTTGGCACCGAGCGGCTGGTGAACCTGACCGACGCGGAAGTGGAGGCCCGCGAGGCGCAGTTTGCCGAGCTGGTGCGCGTGGTGCCGGCTTCGGCCGTGGCCAACGTGCCGGCGTAGTCCGGCGCTCGGGGCAACCGGGCGGCAACCTTTTGGTGGCGGAAGGGTACAACTTCCTATCCTCCACCTAACACCGCACCGCCATGGGATTCGCCAAGAAAGACTCCGACCTTCAAAATGAAAAAACGTCCGTTAACCCCGTGGCCAATACCAAAAAGAAGAGCACCCAGGTGCAAAGTCCGAACACCACCAACGTGTCGGCCCACGGCAACACCACCGACGGCAACAGCGCCGGCCAGGGCGTGAACAACATCCGCAACAACCCGCAGGGCAACAAGCCGATGTCGGTCGACAAAGGCAAAGTGGGCAAGGGCGGCGATTCTAAACACTAAAACCGTGGCCTTTATTGCCACTGAAAAGTAAAAAAAACCCGCTGGAATTTTCCAGCGGGGTTTTTTGCGCCTTAGCCCACCGTCAAAACGCCCAGCCCAGCCACTGTTGGAAGCCGTGCTGCTGCGCCGCATCGGCCGTTTCCAGCCGCGCCACCGCGTAGCGTGGGCCGAAATTCGCGCCGGGCCCGGCCGCCAGCACCACCGTTAGCAGCTTGTTCTGGCGGAACACGCTCACCTCGAACTGCGCGGCCCCGCTGCTGAGCAGGCTTTGCAGGTTCAGGTCGACGCGGCGGCCGTTCACGGCCACAATTTCGTCGTCCACGGTGAGGGCCGCGGCGGCCGGCGAGTTGGGCCAGATGGCCGTTACCTCCGTCCGCTCGTTTTTTCCCCCGGTGCGAAAGCCAAAAATGCTTTCCGAGGCGGAGGCATTTTCGCCCACCAGCAGCTGGCAGCCCACGGTGTGCAGCACCCTAGCCAGCGGTTCGGCCAGCGGTGCGGTGCCGTAAATGAACTTGTCGAAGTAGGCGTGCATGTCGCGCCCGGCCACCTCGTTCACCAAGCGGATGTAATCGGCCTCGGTGTAGCCCACGCCGGTTTTACCGAACTCCTCGTACAGCCGCCGCATCACATCATCCAGGCTGCGGGCGTGGCCGGAAAGCTGCCGCAGCGTCAAATCCAGTATCAGCGCCGCCAGCGCGCCCTTGTGGTACACCGATACTTTGCGGTCGGGCACGCCGGGCTTGTAGCCGTCCAGCCACAGGTCCATGCTGGCATCGGCCAGCGAAAGGTTGTCGCCGCCGGCGTCGTCGTAGTGCTTGCGGAGCACCGCGTTCAACTCCTCAAAATACTGCTCCGGGGTGCGCACGTGGCTGCGCGCCAGCAGGTATTCGCCGTAGTACGTCGTGATGCCTTCGGCGATGAAGCAGGTGCGGAAGTAGTTCTCGCGGCTGTAGTCGTAGGGTTGCATCTCGGCCGGCCGGATGCTCTTGATGTTCCAGGTGTGGAACAGCTCGTGGCAGCTCACGCCCAGCAATTCCTTGTACAGGCCCTCGCTCATAATCAGCTCGGCCGGCCCCAGCGTAATGACCGTCGAATTGCCGTGCTCCACGCCGTGGTAGTGCTTGTAGGACAGAAACTGGTTCAGGAAGTGGTAATCCGCCACCGGAAAGCCGCCGAATAGCGTCAGTTGCTCCTCCGTAAATGCCTGGAAATCGGCCAGCAGCTTCGGCCAGTTCATCAGGGCTTCGCCCTGCACCCACACGTGGAAGGGGAGGCCGCCGGCTTCGTATTGCTGGTGCGTAAGCGTGGGGCTGGCAATGAGCGGCGAATCGGCGAGGTGGTCAAAATCCTTGGCGTAAAGCACATTCGGGGTGGTTTGCTGCAAGCCGCAGGCCACCTGCCACCCTTCGGGCAGGGCCAGCGTCAATTCGCATTCCTCCAGCTGGCGGCCCTCGGCGTACATCAGGGCCTGCACGGGGTTCAGGTACAGCTGGGTTTCGTCGAGCCAGGAGCCGCCGGCATCCATCTGGTGGGCGTAGAAACGGTAGCGCACCCGCACGGTATGGCCGGCCGCGTCGGCCACTTCCCACCGGTCCTTGGTGCGCTTGCGGGTGGGGAGGGGCTGGCCGGTGGCCGCGTCCTCCACCACTACTTGCTGAAGCTTTTGGGCGAAATTCTGCAGCTCGTAGCGGCCGGGGCGCCAGGCGGGAAGCTGCAGTTCCAGCGGCGCGGAAGCCCCGGCGGCTACGTCCAGCGTGAGCTCGATTTGCAGGTAGTAGGTGAGCGGATTCTCGTAGGAAACGCGGTAATATATCATTGCCAAAACGAATTAAACAGGCCTAAAGCTACTACTCGCCCCCGGGCCCTGCGTAAAAGTGGCTGAGGGCCTTGCCTTTTCCAGACAAAGCCCGTACCTTTGCCGGCCCAACTCGAAACAAGACTTTGATATGAAACGCACCTACCAACCTTCGAAGCGCAAGCGCGTGAACA
>Ga0123338_10005726_pt1 | contig 10566 bp, 8 predicted proteins | sample grotaG_FD_89793 | JGI IMG/M metagenome (GOLD analysis project Ga0123338, IMG submission 89793) | Glacier valley bacterial and archeal communities from Borup Fiord, Nunavut, Canada, to study Microbial Dark Matter (Phase II) -... | ecosystem: Environmental > Aquatic > Freshwater > Ice > Glacier ...
GACACGTCTGCTGTTCGCCGTCGGCAACCCTCCGGAAGGAGAGTTTCTGCTGCAGCTGCTGGAGGTCTTTAACCGCCTGGATGTCGGTATCCGCAGGGCCTATTGCCAGACGATCTCAAATGGTGTCCATCCTTACTTCCTCGGTGCCTTTTTCGTTATCAGCCGTCAGGGGGAGGATATCTGCCCTGAAAGCTTGTTGGCCGCCAGCCTGAAACGAGAACTATGCACGACGCAGATCCTCTCCACGTCATCACCGGTTTATCGACAGTATGTTGCCGAAGGACTCCTCTCCGGTGAAGATGCCGCACTGGTAGACGCCTGCATCGCCTTCTGCCACACCAGTCTGGCCCACGGGCAGCCGGAACGTTTCGGTCTGGAGGATGTTCAGAGTGCGTTTTATGATCATCCCGAAATGGCACAGCTCCTGATCCGGCTGTTCCGGACGCGCTTCGACCCTGAGCTGGCCGAGCGGGAGAAGCCTTACTCTGACGCTCTCGCCGAAGCCCAGGATGCCGTGGAAGGGTACAACACCGGTCATCGCTGGCTGGATGACCTCCGGCGTGCTGTCTATCGCTGCTGCCTGCTGCTGGTTACCTACACCCTCAAGACCAACTTTTTTGTGGACGAGAAACAGGCGCTGGTCTTCCGGCTTGACCCGGGGTATCTGCGTCTGCTTGGCAGGGAATTCACCGCAGACCTCCCGGAAGCGGTCCCTTTCCGCGTTACCTTTTTCTTCAGCCGCTTCGGCGCCGGTTATCATGTCGGGTTCTCCGATATCGCCCGTGGCGGATGGCGCACCGTTATCGCCCGCAGTGCCGATGATTACATCACCTCGGCCAATACCATCTTCCGCGAAGTATATGTCCTCGCCAATACCCAGCAGTTGAAGAACAAGGATATCTATGAGGGGGGGTCCAAGCTGGCGGTCGTTCTCGATGCCTCCGACCTGAAGCAGGCGGGGAGCGAGGCTGAAAACTACCGGCTCTACAAGCTACAATACAGTATAGCCAACGCATTTCTGGATATTTTCATCACCGAAAACGGGGTAGCCAGGGACCGTCGGGTCGTTGACTATTACAGGGACGACGAGCCGATCGAGATCGGCCCGGACGAGAACATGCACGACGGCATGATTGAGGCGATCGCCGCCCTGTCAAAAAGGCGCGGTTACATCCTCGGTGTCGGTATCATGTCCAGCAAGCGCTTCGGTATTAACCATAAGGAATACGGAGTTACCTCTACCGGTGTGGTGACCTTTGCCGAGATCACCATGGCTGAAGCGGTCGGGATCAACATGCGCTGCGACCCGTTTTCGCTCAAGATGACCGGCGGCCCGAACGGAGACGTCGCCGGCAACTCCCTGCGCATCATGCTGGAACGCTGCCCCGGAGTGCAGGTTCGCCTGATTCTGGACGGCACGGCGGCGCTGTATGATCCGAACGGCATCAGTCATGACGAATTACGCCGTATCGTACTCTCATACGATCTGGACGCCTTCACTCCTCATTTCCTGGGAGAAGGAGGCTTTATCGTTTACCGGAGCGGGCGACGCGTTGAGGGGCTGAAGGAGTCGCATCGCAAGGTCACCAGAACGGCTGACGGACTTGTTGAGGAGTGGCTGGATATCGATGGTTTTAATCGCCTCTACAACAGCCTAGTCTTTACGGTCAAGGCCGATCTTTTCATCCCGGCCGGCGGTCGTCCCGAGAGTATTGACGGCCAGAACTGGCGGTTATTCCTGGATGAAGATGGTGTACCGTCGTCAGGGGTGATTATTGAAGGGGCCAACTCTTACATTACCCCCGAGGCACGGATCCAGCTGCAAATGAGCGGCGTAGTGCTGATGCGTGACGCCTCGGCCAACAAATGCGGGGTCATTTCGTCATCCTACGAGATTATCGCCAATCTGCTGCTTTCAGAGCGTGAATTTATGGAGCAGAAGGAGCGTTATGCCGGTGATGTGCTGGCTATCCTGGAAAAACGGGCCGCCGATGAGGCCCGCCTGATCCTGCGGCGCTGGAAGGAATCTGGCGGAACACTACTCTACAGTGAAATTTCCGAAACCATCAGCCAGAACATCAACAGCTTCTACAGCCGGCTGTTCGAGTTCTTCTCTGCCCGTCCGGAGCTCTGTCTGCAAGCCCCGTTCCGGCAAGCGGTTCTGAAGCACCTGCCGCGCCTGCTGCGGGAATCAGCCGCGTACCGTCAACGGATCAGGAAGCTGCCGCAAAAATATCTCTGCGCGATCCTAGCGGCCGAGATCGGTTCATCGCTGGTCTACAGCGGCAGCCGTGATGCCGACTTCGAGGATATGATCAGGCGGCATCTGGCGCGGCTGTTGTGATGCGGTGTCGGGGGCATCAGTGGCGTGCGGATCAAATATCTCATTAAAAAGATGCTTTTTGAAATGATGTTGTGTGTGGTATACAGGGAAATATCTATGAAGAGTGTGGAGAGCGGATGTGAATGATAACCGGAGTGAGGCGACAACTGTCCTGCTGATCTGCCGTGAAGGGAAAAGCCGTCAGGAGTATCAGGCGGAACTTGACCTCCCCGGAGTGTTGCTCGTGTCTGTTCAGGCGCTGATGGAGTTTTTCCGCCGGGGAGTGTACTGCCCGATAAACGGGATTCTCGTTGATATGCCGACTTATATGCGGAGCTCTGAAGAGGAAAAACACTTGCTGACGGATCTGGTCGGTCTCTTCCCGGCCCTGCGCCTCCGATGCCACGAGCCCACCGGCGAAATCCGCACCCTCCCTTTTGGAACGGCTTATCCCGGAAATACATCCCCGGCCGTTTTTGTACAAAAATATTGTACATCATTTGTACCGCGCAAGATACGCACCAGCGAACGGTCTCAACTGAATCTGCCGGCACTGCTGGGTAGGTCTCTTCCGGTGGAGAATATTTCCGGAACGCGGTCCGTGACTGTAAACGTATCGCGTGGCGGCTGCTTTCTGATCAGCTTCGAACCATGGCTTGTCGGTGATCGAGGCTGGCTTGTCCTTTCCGATTTGAATGATACGACGCCTATTCCGGTGGAGGTCTGCTCGATCCGGTTATGGGGGGAATGTAATTCTCTGCCTGGGATGGGGGTCAAGTTCATTGATCTGACCGGGGCGCAGAAAGACGAACTGGGCCATCTGGGGGGGCGGAGCCTTATGGCGGATGACCAGTGATTGCCGGAACAATTTTGTAATGATGTGGCAGTGCCGTTTCGCAACGTTTTTTTGAGCTTGCAGGGGGGTGTGTGGGAAAGGTTGCCATAGAAAACATTGAATCCGGAATGGTTCTGGCGAGTGATGTTCTTGACCGATCGGGGCGCATGCTTCTGGGAAGCGGGGCAGAACTGACACAAAAACATCTGGTCATCTTCCGTACCTGGGGGGTGCTGGAGGCCGATATCGCCGGTCATGGGAGTGACGAAGCCGCGGACCAGATACCGGCGGACGTCGACCCGCTGGAGCTGGCTGCTGCCGAACAGGCGTTGGCCCCTCTCTTTCAGCATACGAATCGGAGCCATCCCGCCATTAACGAGCTTATACGGCTTGCGGCGCTAAGAAAGGTTCAGCATGGCACTGTCTGATTACCCGCTCACCACCATCGACCGTATTGTGGAAGAGACCAGTACGGTCTATTCTCTCCCACTGTTCTACGAACGTCTGAATGAGACGATCAACCATCCTCGCAGCTCCATTGAAGACATTTCCAGGATCATCACCGAAGATCAGGGGCTCTCTGCACGACTGCTGCGACTGTCCAACAGCCCCATGTTCGGCTGTTATGCACGAGTTGACTCCATCACAAAGGCGGTCACCATCATTGGAACCCAGCAGCTGCGGGATCTGGCGCTGGCGGCTTCGGTCATGGGGGTATTCAAGGGGATACCTGAGGAGCTGCTGAACATGAGCTCATTCTGGCGGCACTGCATCGCCTGCGGCATCATTGCCCGCAGCCTGGCGGTCTACCGGCGCGAGTCGAATGTGGAACGGCTCTTTGTCTCCGGCATGCTTCACGATGTGGGACAGGTTGTGCTGGCCGCAGCCCGCCCCGAGGTGAGCCGTGAGCTTCTGGAGGCACATAGGGATACCGGCAGACTTTATCTGGAGCTGGAACGGGAACGGCTTGGGTTTGATCATGCCGAGTTGGGGGGGGCGCTGCTGAAAAAGTGGAAAATTCCGGCCAGTATCGGCGAACCGGTAGCGTGTCATCACAATCCCGGAGCGGCCGAGCAGTTCCGTCTTGAAACCGCTCTGATCCATCTTGCGGATATCATCTGCCAGGCCATGGAGTTGGGGCAGGGGGCCGAGTGGGGGGTGCCGCCGCTCGATGAGCCTGCCTGGGAACGGCTGGGGCTGTCCCCCCATATGCTGGGAGCGGTCCTGAAACAGTCGGAGTCCCAGATTGCCGAAACTTTTGCCATTCTCTCAGGAGCCGCGGATGACTGACCAGGTTATATCCAGATCGCTGGAGTTTCTCCAGGAGCGGGTCAGCTATCTTGAGGAGTCCAATCAACGCTTCATGTCGATTCTGGAAATGCTGGCCTCCAGCAGTGAATTTCAGGGGGATCTCAGCCGCGCCAAGGATGGGGAGGGGATTTTCAAGGCAACGGCCAGCCAGTTGCGGCGGCTTTTCCCGTTCCACTCCATCGGCTTTCTTGACAGTCAGTCCGACGGCAGTTTTGAGCTGCTTGTTGCGGACCCTGCCGGGGCGCATGATGTTCTGCAGGCTCTTGTTGAGGCACGCATGATGGATGGCACTTTTGCATGGGCGCTCAACCGCAACCAGGCCGTCCTTGTTCCGACAGAGAGGGGAGAAACCCTTCTGTTGCAGGTGGTGGCCACCCAGTCGTGCGTCCGGGGGATGTTTGTCGGCACGCTGCCGGGCAGTTCGGCCGCAATGGATGCCGCCTCGCTGAATGCCCTTTCGATAGTGCTGTATACCTGCGCCTATGCTCTGGAGAGTACCGTTTTATACGCTATGCTGCATGATCACACCCAGAACCTGGAAGAACGGGTGCAGACGAGGACCCGTGATCTGGAAGAGGCTCGGCGTCAGGCGGAGGCGGCTAGTCTGGCCAAAAGCGATTTTCTGGCCAATATGAGCCATGAGATCCGCACTCCGATGCACGGGGTGATGGGGATGACAGAGTTGATGCTGCAGGGGGGGCTGACTCCGCAGAAGGAAAAGCTGTATCTGGGTGCCATCAAGGATTCTGCCGACACTCTGATGCTGATTGTCAATGATATCCTGGACTTTTCCAAGATCGAAGCGGGTAAATTCACGTTGGAAAAAAATCCGTTCTCCCCCCGGGATACGGTGGAACGCTGCCTGAACGGACTGCGGGTGAGGGGCGAGGAAAAGGGGCTCAAGGTACGGCACCAGGTTGATCCCGCTGTACCTCCCTGTCTGGTGGGGGATCAGGGGCGGCTGCGCCAGGTTCTAACCAACCTGGTGGGGAATGCGATCAAGTTCTGTCGGCAGGGAGAGATATCTGTCGAAGTTGGCTTGGTTTCGCAGGAAAATGATGCTGTTACTCTCCATGTTACTGTCACCGACACCGGCATAGGCATTGCGGAAGAAGCGTGCCAGCGGATCTTTAACCAGTTTGAGCAGGCCGACGGCTCCACCACAAGAAAATTCGGAGGAACCGGCCTCGGTCTGGCCATCTGCAAAAAACTGGTGGAGTTGATGGATGGAACAATATGGGTGGAGAGCCGTCTGGGGGTTGGGAGCTGTTTCCATTTTACGGCTCACTTCCTGTCCGGGGACGAAGAACTGCTGCCGACGGATAAAGACGCCTCTTTGGCTTCCAGCCAACTCCGGCAGGCTCCGCTCGCTATTCTTGTCGCCGATGATGTGGAAATAAACCGTGCCCTGGTGCAGGCGGTTCTGGAGCCGCACGGCCATCAGATCACATTTGCGGAGGATGGGCGGAGTGCGCTTGAGCACTATGAGTCCAAACGATTTGATATCGTGTTGATGGATGTTCAGATGCCGGAGATGGATGGGCTGCAGGCTACCCGGTCAATTCGGGAATACGAACGCGCCACCGGCCGGAGCGCGGCTGTGCCGATCGTGGCCATGACAGCTTTTGCAGGTAACGAGGATCGTCAGCTCTGTCTTGATGCCGGGATGGACGATTATCTGACAAAACCGATCAAGCCTGCCCAGCTGTTGCAGCTGTTGAATAAATTTTGTCACCGCTCGATAGGATCTGTTGAAGCGACAGGGGACACGCAAGCGGCACCGGATGAACGTGACGTGTCGGTGGCGGTTTTTGCTCAAGACGAGCTGCTGGAGCGGCTTGGAGGGCGGTCGGAGATGATCCCCCGCTTTGTAGGGCTCTTTTGTAAAGGGGTCTTGCCGCAACTGGAGGGGCTGGTTACGGCGCTGGCGGCGGAGGATGCAGATGGAGTGCGGAGGCATGCCCACGCCATCAAGGGGTCTGCCGGAAATATCGCCGCTCTGCGGATGCACCAGACGGCTGCGATGATGGAAAAAGCGGCCAAAGAGGGTGACCTGACGGAGGCAGCGCAGCAGCTTGCCTCGCTACAGCTGGAATATCGGGAGTTCGTAGAGGCTGTAGCTCCTTTATCCTAGAAACGGCAGTTGAGCCGCCGAACACGCCGAGAAAACCGGGGAGTTTTAAAAAGACGACTCCACTTTTTGGTTAAACCACTATTTATCTCAAGCCTTTGATTTGTCGGCGTGTATCGGCGTTCATCGGCGGTTAACTGTTTTTTTAGGTTTAGAAGCTTGGGAGGCTTGAATATGGTGCGGTGTCTGGTTGTGGATGATGACGAGCTGGGACGTGAGCTGATAGCCCAGTATATGGACGGGATCGCTGATTGCGAGATGGCGGAAAACGGTTTGAAGGCCGTTGATAAGTTCCGCTCTGCGTTCGAGGGGGGCAATCCGTATGATCTGATAATTCTGGATCTTGTGATGCCTGAGATGGACGGGCATACCGCCGCAAAAGAGATCCGTACGATCGAGAAGGAGTGGGGGGTTTCGATAACCGATGGAGTTAATATCATAGTGCTCTCCTCCTTGAATACCCCCAGCGATGTGATCCAGGCATATGTCTCCGCCAGGTCGGCCGCGCATCTGGTGAAGCCGGTACAGCCCGACAAGCTGCTCGTAATCCTGGGTAAGCTGGGAATACGCAGGCAAGAATGACGCAGGGTGTGGTCTGGAGGAGAATGAGTGCTCGATATGATTTTGTATTGGCATTAACCGACTCTGCGTCAGTGATCTGCTGTCAGAAATTTACAGGGTAGGTGTCATCTGGCTGAGAATAAATTCATAAAGGGAGCAGAGTCGGTCAGTCGCTTTGAGGTCAAGCGCTACGGATATACCCTTACGTTTGAAATCAGCCCTGACGAGTTGGACTGCTACTGCTTCTATGAACCGACAACTATCGGCGGAACGCCTCTCACCTCTTCCGAGCTGCAGGCGCATCTGGCGCAATTCAAGATTAAGGAAGGGGTTGTTCCGGAGTCGGTAACCACCCTTCTGAATTCCGCAGCGAGTGCAAAATCCGTGAGCCGCCTGTTGCTGGCACGGGGAATTGTATCGATCCCCGGCGAAGATGGGCAGATTGTCATGGGTGTTGCCGATGCCCCTGCGGGGACGGAATCGGACGAAGGAGATGCCGGAACGGTAGATTTCCGCAATGTACAGTCGTTCCTGAATGTGGATGCGGGGGATCTGGTTGCGACGATCAAGCACCCCGGTCCCGGAATGCCCGGCAGAACAGTTACCGGGAAAATAATCCCGCCGCTGCCAGGCGTTCCGGTCAAGCTTGAAGTCGGACAAAATATCCGGTTGAGCGACGATGGAGGGTCTGTTTTTGCTCTGGCCACCGGGCGCATCTGTTTGCGGGAGAATACGATTTCTGTCGAGGATATCTATGTTGTCGACGGTAATGTCGCATTCAAGGTCGGCAACATCACCTTCAAAGGGTATGTCGAGGTTAAGGGGGACGTACTGGACGGTTTTTTCGTCAAGGCTACCAAGGGGATCAAGATACAGGGGAATATCGGGGTCTGCACGATTGAATCGGATGGAGATATCTCTTTTTGCGGCATGAATGGGCAGGGTACGGGGAAAATCACATGCGGCGGTTCGATATCCGCCAACTTCATTTATGACACATTGATAGAATGCGCCGGCGATATTACGGCAGAGACTGAGATCCGAAGTTCTCAGATCAAATGCCTGGGTGTGATAACCGTCAACAAAGGGGGGCTGACCGGAGGCGAGTATTTTGCTCTGGCCGGCATTGAGTGCGGGGCTCTTGGGAGCAGAACATCGCTTCGAACTCGCGTGGTTGCCGGTGCTCATTATCGCGACCTTGCAGAGCTCAATTGCTTGTTTAACGAATTGAAGCTTTTGGTTGCAGAGTTCACCGCAGCACCAAAAGGTACTGTTGACATGAAGGAGTTTGCTCGAAAACGTGCCGCAATTACGGAACGGACCCAAGAGGTTCGTTCAAGAACCTATGAACAGTGCAACCCGAAGATTAACGTAAAAAAGATGCTTTACGAAGGTGTCAATATAACCCTCGGAATGATTAGTGACAATATTATTGCAGAACGGAAGGGACCTGTCAGCGTGATAGAGAACAGCATTGAAGGGGGGGTTCGTTTCCTGGGATTGACCCCGCTCTCTTTCAAGGCTCAGATGATAGAACAGACCTTCATACAGCAGCAGCTCGAACAGCAAAAAAATATATGGAAGGATGGCGCATGAAAGCCTTGATTGTTGATGATGTGGAAATGAACCGTGAATTGCTTGCCATTTTTCTTGAAGGGCGTGCCTCTGTTGTCTTTGCCGAAAGTGGAGAGGATGCTCTGACGCTGGTTGAAGATGCTCTCGGATCTGATGCTCATTTTGACTTGATTTGCATGGACATCTTCATGCCTGGTATGGATGGGCATGAAACCCTCAAAAAAATCAGAGAAATGGAGGCTGCGTGCGGCGGCGCGCGGGCAACCGTTTTTATGGTGACAGGGAGCAGCTCCCCTGACGATATGTTTGATGCGCTGATACAGGGAGGTTGCGATGATTATCTCACCAAACCGCTGATGCAGCAGAGCTTTAGCGATCTTCTCAACAAGCATGGGTTGTGCTGAATCCAGCCAGCTCTCTGCCCTGGGCAGGGGGTGTGATGTGAATTTTGTTTTGATTCCACCTGCACGCTGTGCTAAAAACAAGACCTCTTTACTGTATGTTTCTAATACCTCGATAAAAGGAGTCTGCCATGTCAACCAACAACGATAACGCTGCAGCTGCTGTGATCGCCTTTGTTTCCGGTGCCGTAATCGGTGCTGCCGCCGCTCTGCTGCTGGCCCCGGCGCCGGGGCGTGAAATGCGTGGAAGGCTTTCCAATCTGGGGGATACCACCGCCGATCGAGTGAAGCGGATTGCCCGCGACGCCAGGTTCAAAGTAACCCCCAGGAGTAAAGGGGCCGGCTACGAGTACGACGGCGGGGATGCCTGGATTTAACCGGACACGAATCAGATGAAGTTTAAATACGGCTCGACTACATTTACTCTCGACCTCTCGCCGGAGCGTCTGGCGGGAGTTGTCGCTCCCTCGCATATTGTTGTCGATGAATCCCCTGCAGAGATAATCGAAGCCGCGCTGGATGGCTGTCACCACTTTCTTTCCTCCTTCAGGCCGGGCGAGAAGGTTGTCGTCGTCACCTCGGACATCACCCGTTATACCGGTAGCGAAATATACCTCCCGCTGCTGGTAGAACGTCTGAACCGCCAGGGGATTGCCGACCGAGACATCGAAATTCTGATCGCCCTCGGTATTCATCGCAAGCAGACCGAGCATGAACATCGTAGAATTCTTGGTCCGCTCTATGGTCGGATCCGTGTCTCCGATCACGAATGCGACGATCCTGGCATGTTGACATTTATCGGTAGAACCTCCAGCGGTGTCAAAGTCAGCATCAACCGGAGTGCGGTGGAAGCTGATCACCTGATTCTGACCGGCACGATCGGTTTTCATTATTTCGCCGGTTTCGGTGGTGGACGCAAGAGCGTCCTGCCCGGTATCGCCAGTCGAAATGCCTGTATGGCCAGCCACTTTGCCGTTCTTAATCCGGGCGAAGGGAGCGGCAAGAACCCGTTGGCGACCACCGGTAATCTGGAGGGGAATCCGGTTCACCGTACCATGCTCGAAGGGTGTGCTCTGGCAAAACCGGCTTTTATCCTTAATACGGTACTGGCCGCCGACAAGAGCGTCATTGCCGCCTTTGCAGGCCATTGGCGGGAGGCGCACGAGGCCGGGTGCCGGTTTTATCGCGAGCGGTTTGCCTATCCATTGGCAGAAAAGGGAGATTTGGTGGTCGCTTCCTGTGGTGGGTTCCCTAAAGATATCAACCTGATTCAAGCCCATAAGTCGATGGAATACGCTGCGCAGGCCCTCAAAGACGGAGGGGTGTTGATCCTGCTCGCGGAGTGCCGCGACGGTTTCGGCAATGCTACGTTCTTTAACTGGTTTCGTCATAAAAATCTGGAAACCTTCGAAACGGCACTGCGAGCTCA
>Ga0123338_10005730_pt1 | contig 10564 bp, 11 predicted proteins | sample grotaG_FD_89793 | JGI IMG/M metagenome (GOLD analysis project Ga0123338, IMG submission 89793) | Glacier valley bacterial and archeal communities from Borup Fiord, Nunavut, Canada, to study Microbial Dark Matter (Phase II) -... | ecosystem: Environmental > Aquatic > Freshwater > Ice > Glacier ...
CGCCAGGAAAACGGTACCACTATCCTGCTCGTGGAGCAGAACGCCAAGGCGGCGCTCAAGCTTGCTGACCGCGGCTATGTTCTTGAAACCGGTAAGGTTATTCTGGAAGGACCGGCGGACGAACTGCTGGAGAACGCAGAAGTCAAGCGTGCCTATCTCGGCAAGGACAAGAAGGAAGTGTGGGAGCGATAACAGCTTCACGCGCAAGGTTCCATATCTGACTAACACCTATTACGCTGAGCACGGTAATAAAAGGGATTTGAATAATGCGTTTTCCAATGCGGCTCAATTACGACCTGACGAAATACATCATCAGCAACAAGATCAAAAAGATAGAGAAGTACCCGCTTGTACTGATGCTGGAGCCGACTCACCTCTGTAATCTGACCTGTTCCGGCTGTGGCAGAATCCGCGAATATGCCGACACTATCCAGGATATGATGAGTCTGGAAGAGTGCCTGCACTCGGTGGATGAATGTCCGGCACCGGTTGTCACGATAACCGGTGGAGAGCCGTTCCTCTATCCGCACATACATGAACTTATTGCTTCGATACTGCAGAGAGGCAAGCATATCTACCTCTGTACCAACGGCATTCTGCTTGAAAATGCACTTGATCTCATGGAACCCCATCCCAATTTCACCCTCAACATCCATGTTGACGGCCTGGAAGAAACCCACGACCGCATTCTGGAGCGTAAAGGGGCTTTCAAAACCGCGATCAAGGCGATCAAGAAAGCCAAAGAAAAGGGTTTTCGTGTCTGTACGAACACCACCATATTCAATGATACCGACCTGGTCGAAATCGAGATGCTCTTTAGATGTCTAGAGGAGATTGGTGTTGACGGCGTACTTGTCGCACCCGGCTTCGGTTATGAAGCGGTTGGTGAAAAGCTGTTCCTAGAACGTCGGGATATACAGAAGAAGTTTGTCGGTGTCTATGAGATGAGTAAAAAACATCGCTTTTACTCCACGCCGATGTACCTCCGTTTTCTCAAGGGGGAAAAGAAGCTGGAATGTACCCCGTGGGGTAATCCTACCCGCAACCCGCAGGGCTGGAAGGCTCCCTGCTACCTGATTACGGATACCCATTATCCAACTTTTGCCGAGATGATGGCCAAGACCGACTGGGAGAAGTACGGAGTAGGGAAAGATCCTCGTTGCGCCCAGTGTATGATGCATTGTGGTTTTGAGCCGACTGTCGTCAACGAAATAGGTAAGAGCTGGAAGGATATACTTGAGATGATGATCTGGAACTTGACATGATCTTTTGACGGGCTGCCACAGAGTCGTACTGAGTGGTAAATATGCATTGTAATTAGCTGGTTGGGTGGACATTGCTAATGTAATAGTTGACAATGTAACTACGACGTGTTTTGAACAAACTGAACCGTTTTTCATCGACCATATTCCATAACCGGTCCATATAATATACTGATAGTTTCGCTTGGCGAACTGAAATAAAGAAGCCCCCATCTTGAACTGCGAGATGGGGGCTTTTCTGTTTACCTGGGTGGTGATTTACTGGATCAGGTTATATCAGACTGATCTTCGAAGAACAGCTGCTCCGCGGATGCTTCAGCAAGGAGTAGGGACTCGAGCTTGTCGCTGATCTGCTGCATCCCTGTCCCAGATCTCAATCTGGGTTGTTATGTGTATTTATTTGACCTGCGTCAAGTAAAGCGGCAGATAGCTGGTATACTGTCTGATAAACAAACAATCAAACGCATCCCTAAAGATGCCATTTAACAAGGAGGATTCACTATGAGTATGTTTTGTAACCAGTGTGAACAAGCGGCAAACGGAACAGGCTGTAATATTTCCGGAGTCTGCGGCAAAAAACCGGATGTCGCTGCCCTACAGGATCATCTGTTGTACGGATTGAAATCCCTTGCTCTCTATGCCGACAAGATTGGCCGTGATGCCGTGATCGACCGCTTTACGATTGAGGCGCTCTTTACCACTGTTACCAACGTGGATTTTGATCCTGAGGCCATCGGCACAATGATCAAGACCTGCTACCAGCTGAAGGAAAAGGCCAAGGCTGCTTCCGGCACTGTTATCTCCGGCCCTGTTGCTGACTGGAAACCTGCCGCCGACCTGGCTGGTATGATTACTCAGGCAGAACAGTACGGCATCAGCAAGCAACATGTAAATGAAGATATCCTCTCTGTAATTGAGATTTTGATGTACGGCCTGAAAGGGATGTCAGCTTATATGGACCACGCCATGATCCTCGGCAAAACTAACGACGACGTCATGGCCTTCGTCCAGAAAGCACTGGCAGCCACCACGGATCCGAACCTCGGCTTGATGGATTTTGTCGGTCTATGCATGGAGTGCGGCAAGCAGAACCTGACCACGATGGGTCTTCTGGATGCTGCTCACAACGAAACTTACGGGGCACCGGTGCCAACCCCGGTAAACCTTGGTACCAGAGCAGGCAAAGGAATTCTGGTTACCGGCCACGATTTGAAGATGCTGGAAGAGTTGCTGAAACAGACCGAGGGTAAAGGAATCAACATCTACACCCATGGTGAAATGTTACCCGCACACGGCTACCCCGGCCTCAAAAAATACCCTCACCTGGTAGCAAACTTCGGCGGCGCATGGCAGGATCAGGCCAAGGAATTTCCACACTTCCCCGGCGCTATCATCTTCAACACCAACTGTATCCAGCGTCCAGCCGAATCCTACATGGATCGCCTTTATAGCTGGGGATTGGTGCAGTGGCCAGGCGTCAAGCATGTTGAAGGGTGGGATTTCAGTGAAGTAATCAACAAAGCGCTGGAATGCCCGAGTCTGCCGGAGAATCCGGGCCAGGAAATCCTGACCGGCTTCGGCCACAGCGCCGTACTGGGTGTTGCTGACAAGATTATCGCTGCCGTTAAGGGCGGCCAGATCAAGCATTTCTTCCTGGTAGGCGGCTGCGACGGCGCCAAATCAGGCCGAAACTACTATACCGAGTTTGCAGAACAAGTGCCCAAGGACTGCGTCATCCTGACCCTGGCGTGCGGCAAGTACCGCTTCAACAAGCTTGAGTTCGGCGACATCGGCGGCATCCCTCGTCTGCTGGATGTGGGACAGTGCAACGATGCCTACAGTGCTATCCAGATCGCAGTGGCCCTGGCCGGTGCCTTTGAGTGCGGTGTCAACGACCTGCCGCTTTCGATGATTCTTTCCTGGTACGAGCAGAAGGCGGTAGTTATCCTCCTGACCCTGCTCTCACTGGGTATCAAGAACATCCGTCTGGGACCAACACTGCCGGCCTTCATCACACCGACCGTACTTGGTTTCCTGGTAGAGAACTTTAACATCATGCCGATCACCACGGCAGAAGAAGATCTCAAGGCAATTCTGGGATAGAATTTTCATACATTTTGCTCTGAATCAGATAGGAGGTGGGGTCATTCCCACCTCCTGTTTCTGTTTTTAGCACATGTTTGTTGCGGGCAATCAGGCGCTCGAATCGGTTGTCTTCGCTCTTTTTTAGTACAATTGACTTACGTCAAGTACGAGATGTACTTGCCCACGATATACAGTCAAGCAGGTACAGGTAATTAATACACGGGGAGAAGGGAGAGGTGGAAATGAGTGCAATAAAGAGGGGTATATCTTTATCGGAAAGGGGGAGAATGGATGAAATCATTTCTGAGTGGCCAACGTCTGAAAATAGCCGCAATAGCCGCTGTTGTACTGGCACTGTGCGCGGCATTTCTGTTGTTTGGGCCGCCACAACTACTGGCAACGTCTGAGTCACCTGGTTTTTGCGCCAGCTGTCACGTCATGGGCAGTGAATATAGTGCTTTTATGCACTCCGGCGCCCATCGACGCAACAAATGTGTTGACTGTCACCTGCCTGGCGACAATGTTGCCTTGCACTACATCTGGAAATCCATTGATGGCATGAAGGATGTACTGTTTTTCTACTCTGGCCACGTGCCGAAGCGGATCACGCTTTCCGAACATGGTGCCAAGGTCGTAAAGGCCAATTGTATCCGCTGCCACAGTGAACTGGTGTCACAGATGGATACCTCACGCAACTGCTGGAGTTGTCACCGTCGCATTACCCACACCGGTGCCGGCAGCATCGAAACACTCTAACCCACACCACATAACCCAGGAGGACCTGATATGAAGATTAAACTGATTGCAACCCTCATGACCGCCGCACTCTGCGGTTTTATGACAACCGCCTGTTCGCCACCAAAAGCTGAAATGGTCAAGGGGGTACAGATTCCTGACGGCACCATAGATCCGGCAGTATGGGGCAAGGCATACCCGGCCGAGTATGAAGGGTGGAAGAAGACCGCTGAAGCAACCCCGGTCGGCAAGAGCAAATACAAGAAAGGGAATGACGGCGGGGAAACCTTCGACAAGTTGTCCGAATACCCCTTTATGGCACTGTTATTTAACGGATGGGGTTTCGGTGTTGAATACAACGAGCCTCGTGGCCACCTCCACATGTTGACGGACCAGTCAATTGCAGATCCATCACGAGTCGGAGCTGGTGGCGTCTGCCTGACCTGCAAGACCCCCTATGCCCCGGCGCTGGCAGAGAAGCATGGTCTGGATTACTTCTCCAAGCCATACAAGGAAGTGCTCGCCATGATTCCCAAGGAGAACCAGGAACTTGGTGTCGCCTGCATTGACTGCCATAACAACAGGGACATGACACTAAAAATCTCTCGCGGCTTTACCCTTGGCAAGGGGCTGAAAAAGTTGGGCGTTGACCAGACCAAGCTGACCAATCAGGAAATGAGGACGGCTGTTTGTGCTCAATGTCACGTGACCTACAGTATTGTCAAAAGCCCTGAGATGAAGTCACAGGACGTTTTCTTCCCGTGGGATGAAAGCAAGTGGGGTAAGATCACCATCGAGAACATCATCAAAAAGATCCGCAGTGACAAGTCCTACGCTGAATGGAAACAGTCCGTGACCGGGTTCAAACTGGCTTTTATCCGTCATCCGGAGTTTGAAATGTTCTCAAACAACAGTGTTCATTGGATGGCCGGTGTCTCCTGCGTCGACTGCCATATGCCCTATACCAAAGTCGGCAGCCAGAAAATCTCTGACCATCGTATCATGAGCCCGATGAAAAACGATTTCAAAGCCTGCCAGCAATGCCATACCGAGTCCGCAGAGTGGCTGAAGAATCAGGTTGTTGCCATCCAGGATCGAGCGGCTTCCCAGTACATCCGTTCCGGCTATTCGCTGGCTACGGTGGCAAAACTGTTTGAACTGACCCACAAAGAGCAGGCTGCCGGTAAGCAGATTGACAAGGAACTGTACGACCTGGCCAAGGACCACTACGAAGAAGGCTTCTATCGCAATCTCTTCTTCGGCGCTGAAAACTCTGTCGGTTTCCACAACCCCACCGAGGCGATGCGTATTCTGGGTGATGCCACCATGCATGCCGGCAAAGCTGAAGCCTTGCTGCGTCAGGCGTTGGCCAAAGCAGGAGTAAACGTGCCGGTAAAGATTGATCTGGAGCTGTCCAAGTATACGAATAACCGTGGTCTCAAAAAGCTGATGTTCAATCCGAAGCAGGAACTGAAAGATCCGTTTGGGCCTCAACCATAACAGAGAAATACTGACAGACAACGGGGTGACCGCATCAGGCTGTCACCCCGTTGTTTTCATGCCAATATAATTATTCATTGTGGAGATGAAAATGATTACCACCAGCGAACTAGCAGTGACCATCACAATCTGGGTATTAACGGCCGCCGGGACCTTCTTTGGCACCCGCGCCAGTTGGCACCGCAGAAAACAGAGGCGTGCGGAGAAAAAACCACAGCTGTTTTTGAAACCAGTCAAGTAATGCGGTCAGTGGCCGGTATACTGATTTAGTCCTTACCCATGCTCCTCCTCGCCATCAAACTGATTTACCCCCACCGACATCCGAACCAATTTTTATGACATTAATTGATATGGGTCAATATGCTCTGCGAGTTGCTGCTGTACTGTTATAAACAGCGCATGATAACAAACGCCACATGGGAGGGAATATGGACAGGCTTTTGAATCAATTCGTTGACAATGCACCGGATGCAATTTTTGTCTCAGACAATGAAGAAATTATACGCTTCTGGGGCAGCAGTGGGTGGGGCATATTTTGTTATTCTGCCACTGAAACTGTCGGTCAATCATGCCTGAAAAGTTTTTGATTAAATCACAACGTAAAAGAGAGATTGCATGAATATGTTTTCAACAAAATCCGTAAGTACCGTACGCATCGTTGTGCAATGGTGCTTTATGTTCTGGGTGGTTGGTATCGGCATCCGTTTCGGCATTTTTGTCAACGCCGTTGAAAACGGAGCAACCGCTCCCCTGATTTCACGTCCACCCGGCGTGGAGGGGTTTCTGCCCATTGGAGCCCTTACCAGCTTGAAGTATTGGCTGGTTTCGGGGGAAATCCATCCGGTACATCCCGCGTCACTGGTTATTTTTTTGGCGATCCTGCTTATGAGCCTGCTGGCCAAGAAATCGTTCTGTTCATGGCTGTGCCCTGTCGGTACGCTCTCTGAAGCGGCATACAAGATAGGCACCAAACTGTTCGGTCGAAACTTCCGTTTATGGCGCTGGCTCGATATCACATTGCGAAGTGTCAAATATCTGCTGCTACTGCTGTTTGTAAAACTCATCTTACTTGATATGCCGACCGAAGCGCTTAGCGGGTTTTTGGATGCTTCCTACTGGGCCGTAAGCGACGTCAAGATGCTCCACTTCTTTACCCGCATGTCCGTAACCACTGTGGTGGTTCTGGCCAGCCTGACTTTTTTATCGCTTTTTTACAAGAATTTCTGGTGTCGATATCTCTGCCCCTATGGCGCGTTACTTGGGCTTGCAAGCATGGTCAGTCCTTTCAAAATCCGTCGGGACGCAGTGGGTTGCACCGGGTGCCAACGCTGCTCCAATTCCTGTGCATCTGATCTCCCGGTGCATTCCTGTGCAACCGTATCTTCGCCAGAATGTACCGGGTGTCTCACCTGTGTGGCGAACTGTCCGGAACAAAATGTCCTGGCAATGCATCCTGCCTTCTGGAGAAGGTCAGTGCCGGTGTGGGTTTTTCCTGTTGTAGTTATATTCGTTTTTATGGCCGCAATCGGTGCCGGGATGGTCAGTGGACACTGGTACAGCTCGTTGAGCTATTCTGATTATCAGCGGCTCATACCTCTCGTGCCGTATCTGAGTCATTGATGTTGAGGCAACAATCCTATGAAAATAAGGTGCATTAATGCTTAGAAGAGAGGTCTGACATCAGAAAAAGACTAACCGGGTTGCCTCAACGTTGCAAGGCACCGCTCCGAGGACCGCGGCCACCGATGTCACTGCGCTATGCAGCCTGGAGCTGCCTCAGTGCAACCATTGGTCTCCTGGCAATTGGTGAGTAACGACTCTGGTTGGTCACCCACTGCTGATCGGTTCGTTTGGTGCATCGGCGGTTCTCCTTTTCGGAGCCAATGACTCGCCCCTGGCCCAGCCGCGTAACCTGGCAGGAGGGCATGTCGTCTCCGCTTGTGTGGCGGTAATTGTGGTCGCCATCTTTGGCTCTACGACACTGACGATGGCTATTGCAGTGGGGCTGGCTATCTTTGTAATGAACCTGACTCACACAACCCATCCACCCGGTGGGGCCACTGCTCTGATCGGAGTGCAGGGGGCTGTCGATCCCGGGTTCATTCTGTTGCCGGTGCTGGCAGGAGCCCAGATCCTTCTGGTTACGGCAATTTTTACAAATAATGTTGTGTACCACCGGTCCTACCCCAAGCATTGGCTTTAATCACAAGAAAGGAATCCTTATGCGCCATCTGGCTTGCTGCTATATAGAGCTTGGCAGTGTTCCAATTATCCGCTAATCTTTAGTACAGATTTAGCGGTTTTTTTATTCTTACCATACCTGTATGTAGAATTTTAAAAATAAAATAGGCGAATACCAGTAAAATTACCACTGCCCTTCCATAGGATAAAACGTCCAAGCAGCGGCACGACCGGTCACAAAAGAGCCCGGTCAGTTTCATGTTCGTTGACCGAGCAAAGTACCTGCATTTACACCTGAAACTGAAATACAGGTAATCTCTGGATAAGATATTTTATAGTGGAGGATATCATGGCAAGATTTCTGAAAAATAAAGAGGCGTCACTCGGGCAGGTTCCCGGTGAACTTGTTTTTATCGGCGAACAGAAGGTTCGAGAGGCGACCATCCGTGTCATTGATTATAATAATGAGCAACGAACCGGTTCGCGACCGGATTAGAAAGCAGAAAGGACGAATCCGCAAGGTCGGTATTGATTATCTGGCCTATGCCCTGCTGGACACCATCGTCGACAACTACCTTTTTATTATTGAGCGACTAGGCGAGAAAATCGAAGATGTAGAAGATGAAATTCTCATCAATCCTACTCAGGAGGTCCTTACCCGGATCAACAATTACAAACGGGAAATGAACTATTTGCGTAAGGTCGTCCGACCGGCCAGGGAATTCATACTACAGCTTTCCAAGCTTGATTCGGATCTGATCCATGAAGAAACCGCTCCATTTCTGAAGGATCTCCTGGATCTCGCTAGTCAGGCGGTGGATGTCATCGACACGTACCGGGATATGCTTTCGGATCACCTCAATATTTATAATACCGGTGTAAGCAACCGACTCAATGAAATAATGAAGGTGCTGACTATTTTTTCAGCGATCTTTATTCCACTCACTTTTATCGCCGGTATTTACGGCACAAACTTCGATAACCTGCCGGAGCTGCATTACCGCTATAGTTATTTTATTATGTGGGGCGTTATTTTGATTTCATCCGTGGTTATGCTCAGGTTTTTCAGGCGCAGACAATGGTTGTAATAAGCCGCTTGCGGTGTTTGGCAACTTGGAAAAATAAGCATGGGGGAATGAAGTTTCTGTCCTTGAAGGCGGAATAGTCTGAAAATAAAACTTCCAACAACACCGTTGGCCGCCGACTGGGCGTAAAGTTTGCCCGGACGGGTTAACTGCTGGCCCGTTAGGCGTTAAATTGAGATTCATGGGGCGTCCTAAGTGGATACAATGAAAGAAAAAAGACTTGCAGGAAAGAGCTACATAAACATTCAACCAACTGTAATGCTAATTGCGATCTTTATCATGATCTGCTTGCCTTCTCTATGTGTCGGGGCCTCTACTGAAGTGTCTTGGCTCAATGGCGTCCCTCTAAAACAGGCGATTCGGATTGGCAACGGCAAGCATGTGGTGATTGAAATATCTGATCCAGACTGCCGGTTCAGTCGTAGAATGGTCAGCTATTGGAATATGCGGAAGGATGTCAGCCGCTATGTATTCCTGATCGCCCTGAAGAACCACCCAGAGGCGGCACAAAAGGCACGTTATATTCTCTGTGCCGCGGACCGGGCGGCTGCCTATCATGAGGTATATTCAGGTGAGCTTGATTTCGGTGAAAAAGATCTTGACCGGGAATGTAATGATCTGGGCCTTCTGGATGTGCACCGAAAGGTTGCTGCAAATATGGACGCCAGCAGTACACCAACCTACTACATCAAAGGGATAAAGATCAATGGAGCCAAGGTGGGAGAGATAGAACAGATTTTGGGTGGGGAAAAGTTTCCTTTCGATGCAACTGACCCAGAGTGATGTGGTAAACTTGAAGCCTGTACAAACATATTTTGAGTTTTTGCCTTTATCAGGAATATTATGCTCCCAGACATGAAGCCGTCTCTTAAATATTGGGTTTTCATTCTCGGCATGGCCTGCGCTATCTTCGGCGTCATTCTCGCCAGCGTGCTCGGCTCCTGGCTGAATCTGGACCCGCAAGAGCAGGCATTCCTGCTGGGGCTGACGGACAAAATCATCCCGTTTCCGATCATGGGAGCTTTTATCCTCTTCCTGATCATCGGCGGTATGGTCAGCCTGTTGTTCCGCTATTACATCATTCCGATCATGAGGATAACCGAGTCAACCCAACTGATCGCCCTTGCCAACCCCAAGCACAGAGTTCCAGAGATCGGCGCACGTGAGGTAGTGTACCTTGCCCGGATCATCAACACCTCGGCGGATGCCTATCAAAAACTGCAGCAGGAGGTCGAGGTTGCCATCTATAATGCCAGGGCGGAGCTTCTTGAAGAGCGCAACCGCTTCGCGGTGCTGATGTCAGAACTGCCGGCCGGGGTGCTGGTCTGTAATATCCACGGCCAGATCCTCCTCTACAACAAACAGGCACAGACGCTTTTTCAGGCATCAGACCACAATAAGTTCACCGGGACGGCCGGACGGGATGGCTGGATCGGTCTGGGGCGGTCTTTGTTCGCCGTGGTGCCGCGAAAGCGGGTAACTGAGGGTCTCGATCGGTTGCAGTTGGCTGTCGACGCAGGGGAATCCGACCCGGTTACGCGGTTTTTGGTAGCCATCGAAGATGGGCATGCCCTGAGTATCTCCATGGCACCGGTATTCAGTTTCCATTGCGATCAGCACGATGAATGTTTGCAGTGCGAACGCCGCCGCATTTCAGGGCTGGTCCTTATCATAGACGACAAGCATTCCCACAGCGATTTGACAACAGTTGATGAA
>Ga0123338_10005731_pt1 | contig 10563 bp, 7 predicted proteins | sample grotaG_FD_89793 | JGI IMG/M metagenome (GOLD analysis project Ga0123338, IMG submission 89793) | Glacier valley bacterial and archeal communities from Borup Fiord, Nunavut, Canada, to study Microbial Dark Matter (Phase II) -... | ecosystem: Environmental > Aquatic > Freshwater > Ice > Glacier ...
AAATTTTCATCTTTTTTTAAATGCTCTATGTAAATCTCAAAATAATTTGCCTTTTTGAATAATTCAACGAAAATTCGATCTATGTCTGAAAAATCAAAAACCTTATCAATTATTTCATTGAATGAATTAATAAAATCATTGATCTCACAAATTGTACTTATACCGAGATCCCGAATATTTTTTATTTCACCGTGCATATCCGACAAAATGAATTTTACCCCTTCTATTCCGATGTCCGATTCTATGTAAGATTTTATTGCATCTGAACTACTAACTGATAATGTACTAAATCTATAGCGTACTATACAATTAAATAAAGCCAATTGATTTACCGATAATAAATCAATTCTATTGATTATTGAAGTGTTTGAATCAATCTCTTCAACAATTTCTGTTATGGGTTCATTACCCGATTCTGAGTTATATTGATTCGAAAGGTATTTTTTACAAATGGAAGTAAGTAGTTGATTCGAAGCTGTATTTCCCTTCTTTAAATTTAGAAAATTACCATTTTTCAAATAATACTCAATGATCATTTCTAAATCCAATAGTCCGTTTTGACCGCAGATAGTAACTGTATTTTTATCTACAGCCTCTAAAGTAGATAGCGCTTTTAGGTTAATTTGGTTAAAAGACACCTTCATCTTATGTCCGGGTGATTCGTTTACAAAAGAGGGTTAAAGCTATTCATTTTTTAATAATATTCGACATATAGGTCAATAAGTGTGCTGAAAACTTTGAGAATACCTATTGTCATTACCTCTCTATACCTCTCACACACTACATTTACTACACTTGCGACGGTACTATTTGCAAAAATGCCTATTTAATATTAATTACCAAAATGGGAAGCTTTTAGAAAATGAGATGGTGAGAAGGTAGATCTTGAACCCTATTCGTCAAATTCGTTTTAAATTCGTGTAATTTGTATTTAAGTGAAAAATCGAAATAGTAACGTAGTAAGTGTCGCAAGTGTAGTAAGTTGTATTGAAAACTGCCAAAAATTGATTGATTAACGCAAAATATTAGTGGTAAAATAGAATTTGGATTGATGGAGTCTTTAAACCCACGCATAAAAAAGTTAACTTTACACAATCAGGTAAAGCTTTAATTTTATAGAAAAATGATAAAATCAGTAATTCTTGAAAACTTCATGGGCTATGGCAAATTCCAGAGTAAAGAATTTGCATCGGTAAATGTAATCATTGGAAAAAACGATACTGGGAAAACCGGATTGCTCAAATTACTTTACAGCACTGCAAAAACAATTGATGTTTACAGCAGGCGAAAGCAAAATGAGGAAGTAGAATTCAAAAAACTTTTAGCTGAAAAACTTACAGATACCTATCAACCAGGCAAGAAGGGTTTGGGGGAGTTAGTGAATAAAATCACTAAGGAAAAGCTTTCTGTTGATATTGAATTTAAACATGCACGGTTAAACTATGAAGATAAATTGCATTTTTCATTTGGCGATTCTACAACAAATACCATTGTTGATTGTCAGAAAAGTATAAATTCAATTTCAGATAACTTCCGTTGTTTGTTTATTCCGGCTACAGAAGTTCTTAGTTCATTTAAAGCAATTAGGGCAACTCGCGATAATCTGCACATGCCAGGCTTTGATGATACTTATTTGGATTTAATCCGTGCCTTGGTAATTCCTACCCATAATGGTCATATTACAGAAGAACTTAAAATTGTAAATACCAGGCTGGAAGAGCTTTTTGAGGGACAAATTGAACAACAAAACGATGATGATTTTCTTTTCAAAAAGGGAAATACGGAGTACCCAATGCAACTTACAGCCGAAGGTGTTAAGAAAATTGGAATACTAACTACACTCATACGTAATCGGCAACTCAATGTCAACTCTGTTTTGTTTTTAGATGAACCAGAAACGGCCTTGCACCCTGAAGCTGCCAGAGAATTGGTTGAAATGCTAATACTAATGGCTAAAGCAGGTATTCAGATTTTTCTGGCTACTCACAATTATTTTGTTTTAAAACAACTGCATCTTTCGGCACGACGTGATGATGTAACAACAAATTGCTATTCGTTGAGCCGTGATAAAGGAAAATCAATAGCCTATTCAATAGTTGATTTAAGAAATGAGTTTCCTGAAAACCCAATTTCAAATGAAGCAATCAGAATGTCGGATGAAGAAGTTATTCTTGATTTAGGACTTTAATCACTTTCTACCATGTACGGATTTACTGAAAGTAATATCACCCTTCATTTTCCTGATCAAAATTTCTTTCGCTTTTCGGCATGTGACGGTTATACCGCACTATCAGGAAATCATTTTAAAGAAATGGATGCTTGCTGGTATGATGATAATTGCAACATCTATTGGCTTATTGAATTGAAAGATTTTTCGTTGGCATCCTTAACCACCGCTGAAACCATTGAAAAAAGATCGTGGGATATGGTAAAAAAAACCGTTGATAGTTTATGTATGTTTCTTTCAAGCAAACATGACTATCCGTATTCGACCAACCTAAACTCCTGTTTTTCCTTTAAACCCAACGACACCACACAGTTTAGGTTTGTTACCATTGTTCATTGCGATCAGTCTTAAAAACCGGATGTTCAATTGTTAAACGAAAGATTTAAGGACAAATTTAAACCTTATGCTGCACTGTTTGGCATTAGCAACTATGCAATGGTTGAGCACTCTGCCGCAATGAGAATTATACCAAATAATATGGTGCGATAGGTAAACACTACTAATCTTTCATTTTCAATGAATTAGAAGTGCAAATCGCTGGACAAAAAATGCCCTTAACATGGGTCAACAACTTCTCCATCAACCTTATTCACCTTGTCGATTATGAAATTACATGAAAACAATCGGCAGCTATATTACTTTATAGTTGCAGTGGACTTCATTCATCCTACATTATGCCACCCTCTCCTGATACAGATGTTTTTGAAATTCTATAAACAGGGAACTGATGTTGGCTACATTGCCCAAAATATCTTTGGCATCTTCCAGCGACTGGTATTTGTTGGTCAGCAAAATGGGTAATTTATCCTGATCCAGTTCTTCAACGCCTGTCTCAATGTATTTACTCAACACAAATTCTATAAACTCTTTCTGCTGGTCATTGAGCAAGGCAAAAATCGTAGCCTGTGCTGCGGCAACCCTGGCTTCCCGGGTCATTGGATGATGTTCTCCATTAAATACATATTCCAGTACATCAAAAAGATCACTTTTCTCAGCATTGATCAAACATTGAAGGGTGCCCAGTTCTTCTTTTCCAAAACCGATGTCGTCTAATTTCTCCAGCAAGGTGCGACGGGTCATTGGATTGCTCCAAAGCGTCCGTAATTCATCCTCACTCTTAAAAAGGTTGGGAAGCTCACCAAACAGGTTATTCAGGAATTCTTCCGCTGATATTGGTTTTCCATCTGCACTCCAGAATGAAGTGGAAATCATGTGTTGTATTTCACGTTCCTTGCCGTCTTTGAGTTTTACCTTTACTTTCTTAACGCACACACAAGGTCGTTTACCGCATTTATAACACGGCGGTAGTGGTTCCTTGAGACAAATACAAGGCAGTTGACCACAAATTAGGCATGGTTGCGCTGGTGTTTTTACGCACACGCAGGGTATCTGCCCACATTTAGTACAAGGATCATCTTCGATAGGTTCGCCATCCCATTCAGGGTCGGCAAAATGATGATAGGCATCTACAAAATCATAGATGGTAAAAAACTCTTTGCCATCAAACAAGCGGGTTCCACGTCCTACAATTTGTTTGAACTCTATCATCGAGTTGACAGGTCGCATCAACACGATGTTGCGGATATTACGGGCATCTACACCTGTTGAAAGTTTCTGTGAAGTCGTTAATATGGTTGGAATGGTCTTTTCATTGTCCTGAAACTCCCTTAAAAACTGTTCACCAATTTCCCCATCATTGGCCGTTACCCTAACACAGTAATTCGGATCATTCGACTTCTTAAACTGATTCACCAAATCACGAACAGCAGCTGCATGGTCTTGCGTGGCACAGAATACAATGGCTTTCTCTTTCTGGTTGGCTTCAGTCATATAAATCTGCACCCGTTTGGCCTCTCTTGCCTTTATTTCAATGATCTTGTTAAAGTCGGGTTCGGAATACAGTTTGCCTTCTTCAATTTCGCCCTCGATAATCTGGTCATCGCTGGTATAGATATAATCGTCCAGTGTAGTCTTAATGCGTTTAACTTTGAAAGGCGTAAGGAAACCATCGTTGATCCCTTCTTTCAGAGAGTAGATATATACAGGATCTCCAAAATATTTGTAAGTATCCACGTTGTCCTTACGCTTGGGAGTGGCAGTCAATCCCAACTGAAAAGCTGGTGAAAAATAATCCAAAATACCTCTCCAGTTTCCTTCATCATTGGCTCCTCCGCGGTGACACTCGTCAATGACAATGAAATCAAAATAATCTTCAGGATATTCCCCAAAATACGGTGCCGGCTTGCCTTCTGCATCGGTACCGCTCATAAAGGTCTGAAAAATGGTAAAGAAGATATTGCCGTTGGTGGGCACACTTCCTTTTTTGCTGATTTCTTTGGGACTGATTCTGACCAATGCATCTTCCGCAAATGCTGAAAAGGAATTGAAAGCCTGGTCAGCCAATATATTACGGTCGGCTAAAAATAAGATGCGTGGCCGGCGGCTCCCGTCACGCTTTAAGTTCCATCGGGTTTGAAACAGTTTCCATGCAATCTGGAATGCAATGGCTGTTTTACCCGTTCCGGTTGCCAGAGTCAATAAAATACGGTCTTTGTGGTTGGCAATGGCTTCCAAAGTCCTGTTGACAGCAATTTCCTGGTAGTAGCGCAATTGCCAGGTGCCGCTTTTATCTTCAAAAGGAACGGCGCTAAACTTTTCTCTCCATATTTTTACAAGCTCGTCTTCCGAGCCATTGGGATAAGTTTTGTTCCAAAGTTCATCAGGCGTTAGATAATCGAAAACCAACCCTTCAGCGCCTGTTTTCATGCAGATGCTGTAAATCGCCCTGCCATTGCTCGAATAGGTGGTTTCCAGGTTCAGCTTCCCTGCATACTCCTTGGCTTGTGCCACCCCCTCACCAACTCCCATATTGCCGCTCTTGGCTTCGATTACTGCCAGCTTGATGCCTTTGTATGCCAACACATAATCAGCAGTCAGCTTTTTGCTTCGCACACCGCCTGATTGTATCCTACCTGCCGTGATATTAAATTCACGAAATATTTTAGAACCTTCAACTACACCCCAGCCACATGCTTTTAGCTTAGGGTCAATTAGTTCTGCTCTGGTTTCAGCTTCGTTCATAGGTTTAGTTATTGTTATTACCATTAACTGCAGTTGTCTCAAAATTTGCGACAACTGCAATTTTGGGTCAGATTCCCTTTTTTAAAAAACGTTATTACTAATCCTTCTATTAATTATAAATAAAATTTACAGTATCATTTAGAGCATCATTTAGAGTATCATTTAGAGTATCATTTACAGCATCACTTGCTTTAGCAGAACAGAAACACCGGAAAAATTGTACGGGCAAACCTATGTGTTTGCCCCTTTTTCTATCCTCGTACGGACAAACCTATGTGTTTGCCCTTTTTCTATCCTCTCCTCCTGTGGATATGATGATGAGGGGCAAACACATAGGTTTGCCCGTACATTATCTCAATTTATCGGCATCCCAGTTTTTAGGATTGTTCAAGATGTAGGATGAAATAAAATCAAATGAATTTTGATCTCGTATAATGTGTTCCCAAAAATTGATATGCCACAATTTCCCTTCAAATCTTTTCCAACCCAATGTTTTTACGCCCCGTATATATTCATTGGTCGACATGGTTTTAAACCATTGCAAGACATTCCGTAGGGGCGAACCTATGTGTTCGCCCAAAACAGGCTCATGCAATTCTCCAGGCTTCCATGTTGTTCCTGATTTCTCTTTTATATTAGGATTCCCTTTCCCATTATTTTCAATGATGCAATGAAAATGATTGGGCATCACTACAAATTCCCCGCATTCGATATCAGGATATTTATTGTCCAATTCATTGAACCATCTCTCCACCATCTTACCTGCATCGTTTAATTTCATTTGATGATCGACAATTTCCCCAAACAAATAATCATTGTTTTTTACACTTAAGGTAATATAATAATATCCAGACTGCGAATAATCGTATCCTTTTAACCGGATGGACCTCCGGTGATGTTTGTTCGGATCGTATGGCATATATTTTATTATTTTGATGAATTCAAATATGATGCGAATATCGAGCGCCTCGTACGGGCAAACCTATGTGTTTGCCCTTTTTATCATTTCCTATATTCTTTTTTGTCCCTATTCTCCATATCAACTTGCATATTTTGCCCTTTTTATTCGCCCTACGAATCTATCTATTTTTTACGAATAATATAAAAGAAATTATGAAATAAATTTAAGAAGAAATGAATCTCGCCAAATTGCATGATCGAATGCTATGATGCGAATCGTACGGGCAAACCTATGTGTTTGCCCTTTTTCTAAAATGCTTGCTACTGTGTTTGCCCTTTTTCTAAAATGCTTGCTACTGTGTTTGCCCTTTTTCTAAAATGCTTGCTACATTGTGTTTGCCCTTTTTCTAAAATGCTTGCTACATTGTGTTTGCCCTTTTTCTAAAATGCTTGCTACTGTGTTTGCCCTTTTTCTAAAATGCTTGCTACATTGTATTTGCTTTTTTTTTTAAAATGCTTGCTACATTGTATTTGCTTTTTTTTTAAAAAGCCTACCTGCAAATTTGTCCATTTTATCTGCCCTAAAATCTATCCTTTTTTTATTGATATTAAGAGGATGATTAAAAGGGAGATAAATGGGCAAACACATAGGTTTGCCCGTACCCTCGTACGATCTCTCTTAAATACATACGATCTCCTTTGCAGGGGCGTAGGCATTCAATGTCAATTCTCCCCTAAATGCCTTTTGCAACACGCTCTTTTTCAATTCCTCCAAATCTTCTATTTTCTGCTTATAAATCCCTTCCAATCTTTTCGTCTCCACAGATAGGGCATCAAGCTTGGAAACAATGGTCTGTTGTTCTGATATTGACGATAGATTATAGATTTTAAACGCTCTTATATCCTTCATGTTAATATGAGCCACAGTTGCTCCTCTGGAATGTGAAAGAAATTGTTCCTGCACATCTTTTGAAAGTAGTAATTGAGCCAAATACTTTGAATTCAATTTATCTTTTTTGGGTCTAATTAAAACAGTTCTTTGCCCTAAACATACTTTTAGATTTTCTGGTATTACTGCAACATTTCCAGCTGGAGCCTCTCTTGCGAGAATTAAATCATCTTCCATGGGGATTGCTCGTTTTGTCCAATCTAAATAGGTTTCTTCTGAAACTCTATTAACACCTTCCAAAATCAAAACACCTTTTCCAATATTAGGTGTGCGAATTGACGGATAACCAGTTTCTTGTGTTGGTGCTGTTTTGTGTTCGCAATCAACTATTAATTCGCATAAGTCTTCCAATGCATTACTTTTATTTCCATGTAATTTATTTTCAAACACCCCCTGCAAATAACTCTCAAATAGTTCCTTTGCGTTTTTAAGGTTTTGTTCTGCATTGGCTTTTGCCTTTGCGATGGCGGCAAAGGCTTCATCTAAAATGGAAACGATGTATTGTTGCTCAGGAAGTGATTTCGGGTATGCAATTATTTGATTTCTAACTTCACCATCCGTTACAGCAGGATAACTCGCTCCTTTTTGTAAGATTTCCATTTTAGAAATGAAACCATCCGTAAGTAAGAAATAGAATAGAAGTTTGTAATGTATATTTTCTTTAGCTCTTAGAACAAAATAGCCCGTACTACAAACCTGCTTATTGAGTTCTTCCTCAATAATCGCTATTCTTTTGAGAGTAGGTCTTACAGTTGCAAAAATAACATCATTGGTTCTAATTAATTTCCTTGCCCTACTTGGAGCATCTTTTCCAATAATCGTTGACGTATTTTCAACAAAAAAGCCTTGATTGTTGACACTTGAAACATCAATGTATGTAAATTCGCTTTCAGGTTTTTTAGTTGGGTCTGTTGTTTCTGTTTTTTGAATTACATCCCCCAACTTTTTTATTTCCCAATTCTTCATATCAGTTCCAGAATTGAGTTTAAAATATCTGCGCTTTCTTCGTCCAGGTCTTTCATTTCCTGCAATATCACCTCTGGAGTGCGCAATGCAGCTTCTTCCTTTTTGTTGGGGTTCTTGGCCGAAAGATCGTAGGTCGTTTTGTCAATAGTTGCCAAATCCAGCACCCACGAATTGGGGCCATTTGTTCTTTCCTTTTGTAATTCAACAAATTCAGCCAGATCATTTTCATTCAGCGAATTGGTCTTGCCCAGGTTTCGGTCAAGGTTCAATTGATAAAACCACACCTTTTTGGTGGATACTCCTTTTTCAAAAAACAAGACCACCGTCTTTACGCCTGCACCGGTAAAGGTTCCCCCTGGTAAATCCAATACAGTATGCAGGTTGCAGCTCTCCAGCAGTAGCTTGCGCAAACTAACCGATGCATTGTCGGTGTTGCTCAAAAACGTGTTTTTAATCACTACACCCGCCTTGCCGCCTGCCTTCAGTATCTTGATGAAATGCTGTAAGAAAAGCGAAGCCGTTTCCCCTGTCTTGATAGGGAAGTTTTGCTGCACCTCGGCACGTTCTTTTCCCCCAAACGGTGGATTGGCCAATATGATGTCGTAGCGGTCTTTTTCCTGTATATCGGCCAGGTTCTCAGCCAGCGTGTTCGTATGCACAATGTTGGGGGCTTCCACACCATGCAGAATCATGTTCATGGTGCCAATGATGTAGGCCAGTGATTTTTTCTCCTTGCCGTAAAAAGTGCGTTTCTGTAATATCTCAGCATCCCTGGTCGATAGTTTAGATTGACCATTTATATCTACCCTGCTGTTCTTCAGATATTCAAACGATTCGCAAAGGAACCCGGCTGAGCCCACAGCACCGTCATAAATTTTGTTTCCTATTTCGGGTGCCACCACTTTTACAATGGTCTTAATCAAAGGCCGTGGCGTGTAATACTCACCCCCATTGCGACCGGCATTGCCCATGTTCTGTATTTTCGATTCATACAGGTGGCTCATCTCATGCTTCTCGGCATGGGTACGGAATCGAAGTTCATCAATCAGGTTGATCACTTCACGCAGGTTGTAGCCCGAATGAATCCTGTTCTTCAGTTCTGAGAAAATCTCGCCGATCTTGTATTCAATGGTATCTGCACTTTCGGCATCCACCTTGAACTTTTTGAGGTAAGGAAACAAATGAATATTCACAAAGTCGGCAAGGTCATCGCCCGTTAACGCCTTGTGATGATCCAGTTTACCCTCTGCATCCTTTGGGGTGGCCCATACGCTCCACTGGTATTCCGGTGCAATGATGTTGCTGTATGCCTTTCCCGAAAGTTCAGCTGCCGTAGCCTTGTCTTTCTCCAGATCGTCCAGGTATTTCAGAAACAGCACCCACGAAGTTTGCTCCACATAATCCAGCTCACTCCCACAACCCGCGTCCTTATGCAGGATATCATCTATATTCTTAAAAGTCTGTTCAAACATTGAAGTATTTTAATGTTGATTTTTGAGTAAGGCAAATGTAATAATATATGATGGTGTTGAATGTGTATGAAATGATTGTTCTGGCTAAACTTTCAGAAAAAGGTTGTGGTTTTTTATTCCTTTTTCACAAAATTCTTTATGAGTGTATTATTTATTTCTTTTAAATAGTATGGTATCTGTCCCATGAAAGTTTCTGGAGGGTTCGAATAATTTTGTCCGACAACTTGATTAAATGGAAGTTTATAAATATTCATAAATCTGGTTTTGTCAAAACTTTCATAAGTTATTTCGATTTCAATATTACTGGTTTCTTCCTCTGCTTTTAATTCTGTCATATAATGAATAAAAAAACTCAATTCATGTTGAGGGGGAAAGTTGTTAAATCCATTTTTAAAAATGCCAACATTAGACAGCAATAAATTATCCTTGCCAAGCTGGTTGAAATCTTTTATAGTTCTGATTTTTATATTTCTAGCGAGACCTTCTCCAATATTTTTAATGTGTAATGTTAGAACTTCATGGTTCTCTGTCGATTTAAGAAAAGCAATCACCAACGGTGTTGTTTTTTGTCTTCTTGTTGCTCGACTCTCAAACCAAAGCATTAAGTTTATAATTGTATAAATTACGGTACTAGCTGCAAGAACAGTTGATAATACGATTTCAGCATTCATAATTTCAATATTTTAGTAGTGTGCCAAATTTAACTCTCATTTTCAATTGGTTGTCCGCAATGTCAACTAAAATTTTATCCTAACAAACTCAAAGATTTATTCTCAATCTAAAAAGAAAGCTTTAAAATCAGCGCAATTGTTTCAAAAAAACTTTATATTCTTGTTTACCACTTGTTTATTAAAACAAAAGCCCATTACAATAAATCCAAATATGCTTTTCAATTTTCAATTATTCCCATTTTTATTCCTTGTAAAGATAATCTTTCCGATTACAAACGCGCCAAAAAAAATATTAAT
>Ga0123338_10005733_pt1 | contig 10562 bp, 7 predicted proteins | sample grotaG_FD_89793 | JGI IMG/M metagenome (GOLD analysis project Ga0123338, IMG submission 89793) | Glacier valley bacterial and archeal communities from Borup Fiord, Nunavut, Canada, to study Microbial Dark Matter (Phase II) -... | ecosystem: Environmental > Aquatic > Freshwater > Ice > Glacier ...
CCCGGCCGGACGAACAGGGTTCATCAACGCCATTGCCACAATGCCAATCAGGAGATAGCCGGCGTGGGCGATGCTTGAATACGCGAGGAGCCGTTTCAGGTTGGTCTGCGCGAGGGCGAGAACGTTGCCGCCGACGATGGTTAAAATCGTGATGGTCTCAATGATTGGCAACCAGTCGCCGCTCTGTCGGGCGAAGACGATGCCAAAGACACGAGCGAACGCGATAATCGCCGCCGCCTTTGTGCCAACCGACATAAACGCCGTGATGGGGGCGGGTGCGCCCTCATAGACATCCGGCGTCCACGCCTGAAAGGGAATGGCCGACACTTTGAAGGCGAAACCAACCGCGAGTAGTCCCATACCGATAAGCAACATCGCATGTGTTGCAAACGAGCCGCCACCATGCAGGGACAGGAAGCTCGCGATATCTATAAACGCGGTCTTGCCCGTCGCGCCATAGGTGAGCGCGATACCGTACAGCAGGAAGGCGGACGCGAACGAACTCAGCAGAAAGTATTTCATGCCCGACTCTTGCGAACTCTTGCGCCGCGCCACAAAGCCGCACAGGATGTACAGGGCCAGCGACAGCATCTCGATGCCGATAAAGACGGTCAAGAAACTAGCAGCCGCGACCAGAAGCATCATACCGATGGTCGCGAGCATCAGCAGGGCATAGTATTCGCCCTGGTGGACGAGATTGAGCCGCTTGAGGTACGCCGGCGAGAACAAGACCCCCATGAGACTCGCGCTCAACACAATCAGGTAGCCGTAGAGCGAACCCCAATCGGCACTAATCATATTGTTGAACGCATCACGCGGCACTGATGGGTCAACCAAAACGAGGTACTGGCGCAGCGGCCCCACGAGAAAGAGCGTGATTGTCGCGGCGAAGGCTCCCAGGATACCAACAACGCTGATGATGGGCAGCGCGTAAAAGTTCGACGCGCCACTATGTTTGTCTTTTGGACCGCTTCCCGTTTGTGGTAAGAACAGGTCCACCATCATAAGTATGAGCGTGATGGCCGCCAGGACGAGTTCGGGCGCGATGCGCGCCCAGTCCAGAGCGGTAACTGAATAGGTAAATGTCATGATGCAAACCTCTATCTCACAAACGCATTGCCAAGATTTTGTAGGGTACTAATCACCGATGGCTCCAGTATAGCGGTCAAGGGTGACGGCTGCAAGCCGATGTAAAAGATTAGGAGCAGCAGGGGCGAGATTGCGAGAAACTCGCGTAGCCCGATATCGCCAAAGACGCCCTTGCGCTTGACCGCGACGGCCTCCGTGTTGCGCGTCCCCTCCATCACGCCCTGAAAGAAGCGGATGAGATACCACGCGGCGGGTACAACTACAACCGTGCCGAGCGTTCCAAAGACAACGCTGCTGCGGAACGCTCCCAGAAAGGCGAGAAACTCGCCCGCGAAACTGTTGAGTCCGGGTAAGCCAAGCGACGACAGCACCGCGATAAACATCACCGTCGCCAGCACGGGTACACGGGCCGCGAGACCGCCAAAGTCGCTGATATGGCGCGTTCCCGCGCGCTGCTCGATGAAGCCAGCGATCAGGAAGAGCGCGGCGGTGGTGATGCCGTGATTGACCATCTGCAACACGGCCCCCTCGGAACCCTGCACGTTGAAGGCGAAGATGCCCAGCATGACGACGCCCAGGTGACTGATACTAGAGTAGCCCAGCAGTCGCTTCATGTCCGTCTGGCGCAACGCCAGCACCGCGCAATAGAGAATACCGATGACCGCCAGCGTGTTGAAGAGCGGGGCCAGCGTCTGCACCGCTTGCGGGAACAGGGGCAGGCAAAAGCGGAGAAACCCGTATGCGCCCGTCTTCGACATCGCGCCCGCGAGCATCGCCGTGACTGGCGCCGGCGCCTCGCTATAGGCATCGGGCAACCAGCTATGGAACGGCACAAACGGAACCTTGACCGCGAACGCCGCCGCGAACGCCAGGAGTAGCCACATCTGGACGCCGCTATCCAACTTCGTGTTTAGCAGGTCAGAGAGTTCCAGCGTGTAGCCAACACCGCCACTATGATAATAGCCAATGGCGATTACGCCCGCGAGCATAATCAGGCTCCCGACAGAGGTAAAGATCACAAACTTGAACGCCGCGTAGACGCGACGGGGGCCACCCCAACTGCCGACCAGAAAGTAGGCGGGGATGAGCATCAGTTCCCAGAAGATGTAGAACAGGAACAGGTTGGTCGCCATGAAGACGCCGAGAATACCGCACTCAAGCAGCAGCATAAAGGCCATGTAGTTCTTGACCTTTGTGTCGATGTGAAACGAGGCCAGAATACAGATTGGCGTCAAAAGGGCGGTCAGGACAATCAGCAGGACGCTAATGCCATCGACGCCGAGGCTATAGTTGATGCCGAGCGACGAAATCCAGGTCAATTTTTCGGTGAACAGGAACGTCCCCGCGAAGGTCGCGCTCACGTTGGATTGCGAGTACGCAAGCAACAGGCCAAGTGCCAGTAGGAGATTCACACCCGCTACGCCCAGCGCGGTCCAGCGAATCGTGCCGAGCTTATCTTTCGGCAACAGCAGAACCGCGATTCCACCCAAAAGCGGCAGAAAGGTAATTGTCGTGAGTAATGGAAACATGCGCGTTACCCCCTTACCGCGAAGTAGACAACGATCAGGACAGCACCCAGCAGGATTGCCAGGGCATAGTTGCGGACATAGCCCGTTTGCAGACGGCGTAAACCGTTGCTTGTGCCTCGGAACAGGAACGCGAGGCCACGCGCTCCACCATCCAGCGCGTCGCCCTCAAGGAAACGAGCGGCGGCGCGTGAGAACGCGAGTATTGGGTTAATGAGCAATACGGTGAGGGCTTCATCCACGTAGTATTTGTGCAGCACGAGCTGGTACGCGGGACTCTGGTTTTCTTTGTAGGCAAAACCGCGTCGGTACAGCGAGTACGCCGCGAAGATACCCACGATGCCCAGACCGAGACTCAGCGCGGTAGAAATCCATTCGATGCCGAGTGATGGGTCAACGCTAGGCGCGTGTACGCTCGCGAAAACGGGGGCAAGAAAGCCGGATAGGGGATGCCATTTTGCGGCCCCAAAGATTGCCAGCGATCCGACGAAGCCACCGATTACGGAGAGAACCGCCAGTATCGCCAGAGGGACCCACATGAGCGGTGACACCTCGTGTATAGCGTTGAAACGCACATTGCCCGCGTGATGGCTGCCCGTTTCGTCTTCCTCATCGTCGCGCTGTGCCGCAGCAGTACCGCCGCGATACGTCCCAAAGAAGATGCCAAAGAAGAGACGGAACATATAGAACGCCGTAAGCCCAGCCGTGAGCAGACCAGCACCCCACAGGATGTAGTACCATGCGTTGCCCGTCGAGACCGCGAGTGAGAGCATCGAGCCGAGTATTTCGTCTTTACTCCAAAAGCCCGCGAAGGGGAAGATGCCGCTAATGGCGAGGGCCGCGATCAGGAAGGTTGCAAAGGTGATTGGCATCTTCCCGCGCAGGCCGCCCATTTTCCGCATGTCCTGTTCGCCGCCGAGAGCGTGAATGACCGCGCCCGCGCCGAGGAAGAGCAGGGCTTTGAAGTAGGCATGGGTTGTCAGATGGAACACACCCGCGCCGTAGTTGTGCGCCCCCTCCCCCAGGAACATGTAGCCAAGCTGACTGATGGTCGAGTAAGCAAGCACACGCTTGATGTCAAGCTGGAAGAGGGCGATGGTCGCGGCGAACAGGGCCGTCGCGCCACCGATAGCCGCAACCGTGTTGAGCGCAATCGGGGCCGCCTCGAACAAGGGATTGGCACGGGCCACAAGGTAGACGCCAGCCGTCACCATCGTGGCCGCGTGAATCAACGCGCTCACGGGCGTGGGGCCTTCCATCGCGTCGGGGAGCCACATGTAGAGCGGCAACTGCGCGGACTTCGCGGCACACGCGACAAAGAGCAGCAGACAGATGGCGGTGACAACACCCGTTGGGGCCGTGCCGACCTTGCCAAACACATCGCTATAGTTGAGGCTGCCGAAATTCACAAAGATCAGGAAGATTGCAAGCATCAAGCCCACGTCACCGATAATATTGATCACCAGGGCTTTTTGGGCCGCCATGATAGCCTTTTGACGCTGATACCAGAAACCGATCAGCAGGAACGATGCCAATCCAACCAGGCCCCACCCTATCAGGAGGAACAGGAAGTTATCGGCAAGCACGAGCAACACCATAGCGAAAATAAAGAAATTGAGATATGCGAAGAAACGCCAGAAGCTGGGGTCATCCTCCATATAACTTGCCGAATAGACATGTATCAGCAGACCGACGCCCGTTATAATCAGCAGGAGCGTGGCGGAAAGCGGGTCGTAGAGCAAGCCGAAATTGAGATGAAACGCGCCGGACGCGACCCAGGTGTAGACCTGCTGGTCTACGGTTCGCGCCGCGTCGGGCGTTGTGCCGAGCATCGAGAGGAAGCTGAGGGCGGCACAGGCAAAGGCCAGTCCGCACGCGCCCCACGCGACACCAAGAATGATTGAGCGTGAGAGCGACCTGCCGAGGATGCCCAGGAGGATAAATCCCAGGAGCGGCAGGAGCAACACCCATAAACTAAGATTTGTCATAATAGATTAGCCTCGCAATACGTTCATTTCGTCAACATCAATATTGCGGCGCGTACGGAAGATGGAGACGATAATAGCCAGCCCGACCACCACCTCTGCGGCGGCAACGGTTAGCACAAGAAAAACAAACATCTGTCCATCCGCCGAATTGAGAAAGTGAGAAAAGGCCACAAAAGAGAGATTGACGGCATTAAGCATCAATTCAATAGACATAAAGATAACAAGCGGACTGCGCCGAACGAGTACGCCGATTACACCAATGGTAAATAAGATTGCGCTCACAATAAGATATGCTGATAATTGCATGGAATTCTCCTTTTGTAACGGCTCGATGTATCCAGTATGTTGGGACGCGATACACCAACCTGCTACATTATGCGCGACGCCCAAACACCATCGCGCCCAGAATGGCGACAACAATCAAGAGGCTTGTCACCTCGAATGGGAAGGCAAAGCCGTGAAAGAGTGCTTGCCCAAACGCCTCGATATTGCCCTGTGTGTTCACAACCGCTTGCAAGCCATCGGCGGGCGCGGCCTTTGTCGCGGCACTTACCGATGCTCCCGTGAACAAGAGATAGCTTAACGCGCCAACCAGCGATAGGCCAAGCACCCCGCCAACGATGCGTTGCCAGGAGATACGGTCTCGTTGTAGCTCGTCGCCATCGGGTGCAAGCATTGTCACAACGAACAGGAACAGCACCATAATCGCGCCCGCGTAAATCAAGATTTGGACGATGGCGATAAACATCGCGCCCAATTGCAGATAGAAAAGCGCGAGAAAGATTAGCGTGAGAATGAGACTCAAGGCACTATGCACCGCGTCTTTGAAGACGATTACGCCAAGTCCGGACGCAATCGTTGCAACAGCCAGCACGTAGAACGCGACCATTGTTGCGATATCCATTAGAGTTTTCTCCTATCCTCGTCTTGCGCCGCGTCCGTAAGCAGTACGGAACGCTCCATATGTGCGTTGCCCAGGCCAATCGCGGCGGCACTGGTCGCGGAACCGTCGAAGACATTGCTTGCTTGCGGCATAGGTTGCGCGGACTCCTGCGGGGCGGGTTCCGTCCACACGTCATTTGAGCCAACCGTATGCTCGCCCTTTGCCTCAAGCAACTGCTCTTTGTGATAGACCAGATTTTCGGGATAGTAGGCCGCGAGCTTATAGTCGTGTTCGAGCGTAATCGCGCCTGTCGGACACGCCGCCTGACAGTAGCCGCAGAAGATACAGCGCAGCAGGTTCACATCGAACGTTTTCGCGTAGCGTTCGCCTGCGGAGACGCGGTTCTCCTCGGTGTTCTCCTCGGCCTCGATGTAGATCGCGTCGGCGGGACATGCGCCCGCGCAGAGGTAGCAGCCCACGCAACGTTCAAGGTCGTTCTCGTAACGGTGCAGAACGTGGCGGCCCCGAAAGCGCGGGGGCAACTGTCGCTCCTCCTCCGGATATGAAATAGTGGTTGTCTTCTTCCCTATATTCTTGATGGTTGTCGCCATACCCTTGATAATGTCGAAAGACATGTGTATGCTCCTTGCCACTACGTGGCGTTTGTTACTTATGGCATATAAGATTAACGCAAATATTCTGGTCGATTTTTAAGTTCTTCAAGCGTAACGATTTTGAGTTCTGATAGCGATGGTAGACGTAAGTCATTGGTTAGGAAGGAAGTAGCTCCCATGTGAATAGCGGTTGCCATTTGAATCGAATCAGGTGTGCGAATTTTGTGAAAAGCTCTTAACCTTGCTGCTTTCTCGGCTATTTCTGGGTCTAGGTCTACAGTAGTAAAATTTGCTGAGTCAAATAAGATATCACGGTATCTTTGGGCTAGCTTCACATTTCCATGCCTAATAGGATGAACAAGAACCTCTAATAATGTTACAGTCGAAGTAACCAAAGAAATTTCATAGTTTTGCACAGATTGAAAGAATGGTTTGAGTATTTCCACGATAACGGGCTGTTTTTCAATGAAGGCAATAAGGGGGGCAGTATCTAAACACACAATGCTTCCACGCAAATCATTTACCCATTCCATGAATTTCGCTCCTCATCCACATACTGTTGAGGATCAATGCCTTCCCATATCTCTTTTCCTAAGCCTTCCAATTCTAAAAGACTATGACTAGGTTTAGTTTTGCGTTTAACAATCATCTGTAGTTCTTGTAACAAACGACGTTGCTCTTGTAACGGAATTTTTTGAATTTGAGTAAGTAGTTCATTATAAGAATTAAGCATCGCCACAGCTTTTTCCCTTCTTGATGGTTTAAGAAACGCTCCTCTTCATATCAAGAGCATTACTACTTGTCACTTTCATCATAAGGACATAAATCTCTATACGGGCCTGATTTTATCACGCCCTCTCGCCCGATCACTCACCCCACCGGAACATATTCCACGTTTGTGTATCCCCTCCAACGTGATCAACGGGCGAGAGGGCGTGATAAAATCAGGCCCGTACACCCGATATGTGCTACACCTTCGCTACCTCGCTTGGCACAGCCTCAATCGGCTCGGCTGCCTCTGCAACGGGAACGTTGAGCTTCTCGAATTTGGCGAGGCGCACCGACGTTGGAAGCACGGCTTTTGTTGCGCCTTTGCCGTCGTGCTTGTCTGCAATTGTACCCGTGAAGCGCGTTCCCTCGGTGACGCTGTACCTTCGGATGTAGAAGAGCAGCCCGACGACGATTAGCAGACCAGCACCGCCGTTAATCCACCAGGGCAGGTGGAACGCAACCACAATCGCGGTGATGACGATGTTCAAGACCGCAAGCGGCAAGAGCGTTTGCCAGCCGAGCGTCATCAGACGGTCATAGCGGATACGCGGCAGGGTCGCGCGGAGCCAGATGAACAGGAACAGGAACGCCGCCACCTTCACCAAGAAAATGAGAATGGAGACACCGGGGATACGCTCTAGTCCAAAGCCGAAGAAGCCCCACCCGCCCAGAAAGAGGGTTGCAGCAACCGCGCTCACGGTAATCATGTTGATGTATTCAGCCATCTGGTACAGGCTCCAACGGAGGCCGCTGTACTCAGTGAGATAGCCAGCGGTGAGTTCCTGCTCCGCCTCCGGTAGGTCGAAGGGGGCACGGTTGACCTCGGCGATACCCGCGATAACATAGATCACGAAGCCGAGGGGTTGCGCGGCGATGAACCAGATGCCCTGGTCGAGCTGCGCGTGGACGATGCCCACCATGCTCAACGTTCCCGCCCACATCAGCGTACCGCTCAACGCGAGGCCCAGGCTCGTTTCATAGGAGACCATCTGGGCCGCGCTCCGTAGCGAGCCGAGCAGCGAATAGCGGTTGCCAGAGGCCCAACCGCCCAGCACAATACCGTAGACCGCCAGCGACGAAATCGCCAATATCCAGAGGATACCGATGTTCACATCGCCGATAACGGGGTCCCACACGCTTGCCTTGCCGTTAATCCAGTTGTTGCCGAGCGGCACAACTGCGAAGGCGGAGAGCGCGACCACTACCGAGATGATTGGCGCGATAATGTAGACAAGCTTCTTGGCCTGTGTTGGTACTATCTGCTCTTTGAAAGCCATTTTGAGCGCGTCTGCCACGGGTTGGAGCAGTCCAAACAAGCCGGTGCGGTTCGGGCCGATACGTCCCTGTATCCAGGCAACCACGCGCCGCTCGATCAGCGTCATATACGCGAAGGCGGTCAGCAGCGCGAGAATGACAACGCCACTCTTAATAATAGTTGCGACAATCGGGTTGTTGATGAAATCAAGCACGCGCCACCTCCTGTTCATGTGTGGTACGCACCCCCTGCTTACCCAGGTCTTCCCATTCGAGACCTGCGTAGAAAGGGTTGCTCTCGGCTATTTCGTGCAGAATGTCGGCGGGCGTTTCATAGTCCCACGTTGTCCCCAGGTGTTGCGCCAACTCGACCAGGATTTCCCAATCGGCCTTCGCCCCTGGAAGCGGGCGCAGGCTCCGCCGAATGGCCTGTACATGGTGGTCAAGATTGGTCATGCTGCCATCCTTTTCCGCGAAGGTTACGGCGGGGAACACCACGTCGGCCTGTAGCGCGGTCTCGGTGAGCATGATATCCTGTACGACGATGAACTCTAGCGACGCGGCCAACTCTGGCCTGGGCAGGTGACGCGCCGGATTTGCCCCCATGACAAACAGGGCCTTGATTTGGGGACTGCTCAACAGCTCGTCGTATGACTTGCCAGCCTCTGTTACGGGTTGGTAGCCGGGGAGGGCGTCGGGCAAGAGGCCCATGTCACGCGCACCAAGCGAGTTAGCATCCTCGAACAGGGGGCCGACGCCCGTACCGGAGCGTCCGATGTTGTCGGTGACAACAGCGAGTGCTTGCAAATCCGCCGCGAGGTCCCCACAATCGGGGTCAAGCGTCGCCATCTCGTCATAGAGGATGATCGCGCCCTTCGCCCCCGCGATTTCGTGCGCCAGCTCTACCAGTTGCGCGGTCACCGCCAGCCCAAACGTGGCGGCGTACTCTTGCGTCGTCGCGCTCTCACGCAACACGTTCGCGCGTACCGCCTCGTTCTCTGCTCGCAACGTTTCACCATGCACGACGTTGTTGAGTAGCAGTTTCGCAGCCGCACCCGCGCCATACTGGGCAATAGTAATCTTTCGGACGGCGAGTCGGTCAAGTTCGGTTACATCCGAGTTGACGATGAAGATTTTCGCGCCCGCCTTCATCGCTTTTTTGATACGCAGGTTAAGCACGGGTTGGCGTTTGTATGGGTCAGACGCGATCAGGACGATATGTGACGCCTTCTCGATTTCAGCGATGCTGTTCGTCATCTGCCAGGGCTTGCCCGTGAGGGGGTCGCGTGGCGCGGGAAAGCTGCCGTGGTGGTGGTCAACGTTGGGCGTTCCCAGGACGGTGCGTAAGAACTTTTGGAAGAGATAGGCCTCTTCGTTGGTGGTGCGGGTTGAGCCGATGCCGCCGATAGACTGCGCCCCGTGCTTGGCGATGATGTCCTTGAAACGTTTGGCGGTATAGAAAAACGCCTCGTCCCAGCTTGTGGGAACCAGCGTCCCGCTGCGCCGAATCATCGGTGTGCGGAGGCGTTGCGGACTGTTAACGAACTCGAAGCCCCAGCGTCCCCGATCACACAGCCACCCGTCGTCGATGTCGTCGTTGGCGCGTGACATGAGCCGCATCACCTTGTCCACGCGCACATCGACGCGGGCGTTGCAGCCGACGCTACAGTTGTTGCAGACACTGGGGGTGCGCTTTAGCTCCCAGGGGCGCGACTTGAAGCGATAGGAAGCGGCGGTCAACGCGCCAACCGGACAAATTTCAACGGTGTTGCCTGAGAACACGGAGTCGAAGGCGTGATCGGGCGCTGTGCCGACCTCCATTTTGTAGCCCCGCGAGATCATGACCAGTCCATTGTCCATCGAAATCTCGGAGCTAAAACGGGTGCAACGCTGGCACAGGATGCAGCGTTCGCGGTCCAGCAGCACGTTATCGCTAACGGGTACGGCCTTGCTATAGTGACGTTTGTGCTGGTCAAAGCGGGTTCCGCCGGGACCGTGTCGCAGGGTGAAGTCTTGTAGGTCACACTCGCCGCCCTTGTCACACACGGGACAGTCGAGCGGGTGATTGATGAGCAGAAATTCAAGCGTACCGCGTCGCGCCTTCAACACTTTTTCGGTCTTGGTATGCACAATCATACCCTCACTGACAGGCGTTGTACACGCGGTCTGTGGAGGCTTGGGCAACTTCTCGATTTCGACAAAGCACATGCGACACGCGCCCAACGGCGGCATTTTAGGATGATAGCAGTAAATAGGAACTTCTATTCCGGCCTGTTTCGCCGCCGCCCAGAACAGGGTTCCGGCGGGAACCGCGACAGGGTTGCCATCAATGGTGAGGTGTATAAGCTCGTTTTTTTTCTCTTCTGGCATATGATTTTCTTCTTAAATATAAATTATTGCGATACAATCACTAATAAGAGGAACAGGTGGGGACGCC
>Ga0123338_10005736_pt1 | contig 10561 bp, 8 predicted proteins | sample grotaG_FD_89793 | JGI IMG/M metagenome (GOLD analysis project Ga0123338, IMG submission 89793) | Glacier valley bacterial and archeal communities from Borup Fiord, Nunavut, Canada, to study Microbial Dark Matter (Phase II) -... | ecosystem: Environmental > Aquatic > Freshwater > Ice > Glacier ...
ACGGTCGTCGCCAGACCTTCGAGCGTGCGTGTGTCCTCAGCGCCTTTGTATATGTTGACGAAATGGCGCAATTCGCCTTTTTCGTTGAACAGATGTTTCTTGAGATCGGGATATTTTTCGCTCAGGTGGTCGACAACCTCCTGCACGGTGCTGCCCGACGCTTCGAGTTCATCGGCGCCGCCCGCGAACTGCTGCAGCGCAGTCGGTATCAATACTTTTGCCATCGGTATCTCTGCCTTCCAATTCGTCTAGAACTTATAGGGACTGCCACTTATATCACAGAACGTCACTTGTGACATAGAAAATGTGCTGGAGTTTACATTGTGTAAACGTGAACCATTAACGTGAGACAGTGTAGTATAGCACTCGCCTTCGCCAGTCTCTTTAAGCGGTCTGCGAAGGGGAGGGAGAAGGATTAGAATGAGCGCGCATCGGCTCGATTATTTCAGAAATCAGGGCGTCCCCGTCCTCGTTGAGCTGCCAGGCTGTCAGAGCGTCCGGCACGCCATCCAGTATCGAAACGATGATATAGGTGTACCAGGGCGACGCCCAGTCACGGTCGTATGCGCTCGGCTGTGCCGGGTGATTCGGATGCGAATGATAGAAGCCAAGAATTTTGCGTTTTGTACGCCGCTCCTCCTGCATCAGCGCGAACATTACGTCCGGCGAGACAAGATACCGGCGTTCGCGTCCCGGCAGGTTTTGCGGGTCCGACTGTGCAGCCGATTCCAGTGTCGGCTTCGTTGTCGCCTCGAACTCCAAATTCGGCTCGAAAATGTTGGGCAGAGGACGCAGTTCGCGCACGATCTTGACTACGCTGCCGTCTTTGTTTTCCTGACTATTTTCCACCCTCCTCTCGATATCGCCGAGCAGTACGCCGCAGCACTCCTGCGGAAACTCACGCGTACCATGTGCGCCGATCTCGGCACGGTGTTCGTCAGATAACCGGATCACCGTCTGCCTCCGTCTCTGGATCGCGCCAGAACCGTTCAGAAAGATAGCGTGTTCCACTGTCGCAGAAGATACAGACGACCACTCCATGATCGATCTTTTCGGCAACTTCCAGCGCACAAACGAGATTGGCGGCGCCGGAGATGCCGACCAGTATGCCTTCCTCGCGGGCAAGTCTCTTGACCATCGTATACGCCGCTTCCGTCCCAACTTCACGGTTTTCGTCGGCGAGCGATGGGTCGTAGATGCCGGGGACTATGGATGTCGGCATAAACTTCATGCCTTCGAGACCATGAAACGGCGAGTCGGGCTGGAACGCGATCAGTCGAATATGCGGATTGGCTTCCCGCAGGAATCGTCCCGCTCCCATGAAAGTGCCGCTTGTGCCAAGACCCGCGACAAAATGGGTGATGCGCCCGTCCGTCTGCCGCCAGATTTCCGGTCCCGTGGTTTCATAGTGCGCCTGCCAGTTCGCCGGATTGTTATACTGGTCGGGATAAAAATATTTCTCCGGGTCGGCGGCGTACAGTTCGCGGGCTTTAAGGATCGCGCCATCCGAGGAGAGCAGCGGATCTGTAATGATCAGTTTCGCGCCGTAGGCGCGGAGCATCTGTTTGCGCTCGTCGTTCGCGTTGGCAGGCAGGCACAGATGAACCGCGTAGCCGTATGCCGCGCCGATCATCGCATAGGCGATGCCCGTGTTGCCGGAAGTCGAATCGAGCAGTATTTTGCCGGGGCGGAGCGCGCCGCTGCGCTCGCCAGCCAGAATCATGCTGAGCGCCGCACGGTCTTTGACTGAGCCACCCGGGTTTGCCCATTCCGCTTTTCCATACACCTGCACCCGCGGATTGCGCGGCACAATACGGTTCATGCGGACGAGCGGCGTGTTGCCAATCAGGTCGATCAGGGAGACGGGGGCATTACGCACCTCGTTTTCTCCGTTTGCGGTCCGGTCACGATGGGTATGCTGTTCTGTGTATTTCGTTTGCGACTCGGAGGTGATAGTATTGAGTGTCATAATTGAAAGTACGCGCGGCTGTCCTACGATGTTCCATCGTATCGCCACAAAGGCTCTTCAGCCCCGGTATATTCTTGACTATTAGTATAGCATTTGTCAGGTATGAAATCGGTATTGATTCAGATCCGAAGGTAATACAACACAAAAGCCCCTTTATGTTCTGCTCCATTGTGCAGGACAGAAAGGGGTTTCGAACGGGAGTTCGTATTTCAGATGCGCTCAGGGATGCGGCAAGTCATCATCGGTGGCATGAGGCGTTGGCACCTCAGGCGTGTTGGCTGTCGGGATCGTCTCGTCGGCATAGCCACCCACATAGGGCGGTGTTTCGGGCAAGGCAGGTGCCGTTTGCGGAGCAGAAAAGTCCATTACCGCAGCGGGGGGCGACGGAGGAACTGGTGGGACAGTGGGCAGATCCTGGCTGAGCAGCGGTGCAGAGGGCACCGGAGCGCTGTAGAGCGGAGATGGAGCAGTCTCAATTACGGGTGTTCCATGAGCGGCAGGCGTGGTGCCGTAAGGAATTGCACCGAAAGTATTCGTTGGCGGGTAACCGCCCGGCAGTGGTACTTCCTGATTCGTTGCAGCGCCTGCCAGGAATACCTCGCGGTAAAGCAGTGCGACGCCGATAGGCAGCAATGGTAGCGTGATCGGTCCTAATATGCCTGCTATAAAAGCGACCACAAAGTAGTAGACGGTCGCCATCAGCCATTCGCCTTTTAGCGCCTCGTAACTCTGCTTGATCGCTTCTATCGGCTGAACACGTCGGTCGATGACAAGGGGGAGCGCGAGCATTATCAGGCCAGCGACGACATACGCGCCAACGATACAGGCGACAGCGCCGAGCATGGTAAACAATCCGATGAGCAGTGCCGTAATCGCGATCGGACCGATTATGTCGGTTACGTTGAATAGGTCTCCTACCGCAATTGGTTCTCCACGCATTTGCTTAAGTGCCATACGGTACTGCCCGCCCGTCATCGCAAGAATACCAGCAATCGGTATCACGAAAAGTACGAGCCCAAACAACCCTGCTAAAAATCCTATCGAGCTTTGTGCAGTAGCGGCTACCATTGCAATGTAAAGTGCCATCGTTAAACCGAATAGCGCGATTGCGACCACGAAAACTATGACCGAGGAGATTATCCATGTCGCTGCCTGCTGACCGAACATTGTAAACGCTTCCGAAAGCAACTCCAAACGCACCTTCGGTCGACCGAGATAACCCGGGGCTGCGGGTCCCGTTCCATATGCTGCCATTTTTCGCTCCTTCCAGTTGTTCGCGCGATTTATTGCTCAGGCGAATCACTGCCGACGAGAATCGTTGTCCAAACCTACGACTAATGCTATATTTGCCATATTGCGGAGTGATACCTGCATGAATCGCCATTCCAGACAAAAATAGCGTAGAAGTGCGTACCAATCAGTCCTATTGTCGGCTCCTATCCTGTTCCAATGGAGCAAGATAAATGGGATGCGTAAAGATTCCCCGGTAACGAATGCAGTGTACCCATCGCACTACAATGTCCGTGTGCGGTACAATAGGCAGTACGGCGGTGTTCGAAGCAAACCCCGATGACCATCGAACAACATATCGACTAATCGTTAGTTAAGCAATGTTTTGTGTCTTCAATATAGGCAGTAGCAGTGTAACAACTGCAATACGACGCGGCGCAAAAAGACAAAACTTGTCTTAACTGACTACTAACGACACAATTCGACAATTCGACAATCGACAGGGAGCAGAATAAAGAAATGCGAAATGCATACAAAATGGCAATTTGTGCCGCACTGATGCTGGGAACCGTCTCGGTACTGGCGGGTCCGCCCAAAGACGACAGCAAGAAGGACACCAAAAAGAGCGGCAGCAAGACGACCAAAGGCAAGACGAAAACTGCCGCCAAAATGGTTAAAACCAAATCAGGGTTGCAGTATCAGGACATCAAAGTCGGCACAGGACCCTCGCCTAAAATCGGTCAGGCAGTCACGGTATTGTATGTTGGTAAACTGACCAACGGTAAGCAGTTCGACGCGAATACCAATCGACAAAGTCCGTTTACATTTGATTTTGGCGCGGGTGTCCGACGTGTCATTCCAGGCTGGGACGAGGGCGTTGCGACTATGAAAGTCGGCGGAAAGCGCAAATTGATCATTCCAGCGAATCTGGCATACGGCGAACGTGGCGTAGGCAATGGAGCCATTCCACCCAATGCAACCCTTCTCTTCGAGGTAGAACTGCTCAAAATCGCGAACCAGTGAGTTGAGCCCTCACCCCCCAACCCCCTCCCCCTACCAGAGGCGACACATTCTGCTTCGCTTTGAATGTGTTCCATATCACTCGTACCTCGTTAGGGAGAAGGGGAGACAATGCCCTGTTTCGATGGGGCTGAAGTTCCAGCCTAGAATTGCGAAGCCCGCGTAAAGACAGGAGACTAAAGTCCCCGTCTGGCGATGCGAAGCCTGCCTTCGCGGGCTGAGAATGGACGGGCAAGACATATGCATCTGGCATCGCGTCCGAAGGACGCTGGGCTTTAGCCAGGCAGACTGGGGTTTTAACCCTGGGGCACGGAGTGCCAGTCAGTCCGGGATTTTAACCCTACAAGTCGAATTGTTCGTCAAGAAGTTCAAATGGAAGGCAAAGTCCGAGGCGGCGCACTATCGCTATCTGACTAAAGCAGGTGTTCCAACCCCGCGTTCATATGGCACGATCCAGCACACCGACGGCGACGAAATCCTGTTTCTGGAATGGCTGACGGTGATTGGCTACGATCGTCACAGCGAAAGCGAGTGGCGGGAACTGCTCTCTTTGCTCTCTTTGCTCGCGCGCTACAATGCCTGCCATGTTCCACTGGAGGCGGTTTCGCATCTGTATCCTATCGAGCAGGGCGGAAAAGTCGGCGGCTGGTGGATCACCGGTTTCGACAGCTTCCCGCCGACTTTCGATACGATCGAGAAAAACCTGCGTGTCTGTGGAGTGGCCGACGGAGAGCTTGCGACACTCGGCTCGGCGGCGCAAGACCTCTGTAGACGAGTGGATGCTTTGCCGAAGGGTCTGCTGCATCAGGATTTTCTGCCCGACAATTTCGGCTGGCGCGGGGAACGCGAAAGTCTGGTCGTGTTCGATGTCCATAAGAACTGTCTGGGACCGCGTTTCGCGGATGCCGCGCCCTACCTCGGTCTACCGGACTGGTCGAACACCGCCGATTTTCTCGACGAGCTTCCAGTTGACGAGCTTCCAGTTGACGAGCTTCCAGTTGACGAGCAGCCAGTTGGCGAAGCGTCAGTTCACGACCTACCCGATCGACGCAAAAGGCTGACGCAGTACTATCTGGATGAGTACGCCAGATTTGGTGGGGAGCAGGTCTCGATCGAGACATTTCAGGAAGAGGCGTCACTGCTCTTCTGGACGCATAAAGTCGCCGTTTTATGGTGGCTGACAGAACAAAACGACACTCCACACATCGGCAAAATACTCGATTATCTGCGCTACTATGCCGCCTCATCTCCTTGATTCTATTGGTTGCTGATCCTGCGGGAGGGCATGTGTGCTGTCCCGCCATAAACCTACTGCTGACCGTGGACTTACCCGAAGAGTGAGGATCGGGGGCGCCTCCCAGGATGTTTGTCTCTGTAATGCCCTTTTCATCCCCTTCCAAATCGCCGATGAATGTAGTATATTGAATAGGCATACAGACGCATAGCGGTCCCGTCCATGCGAAACTGCTTTACTATTTCGTACTCATTCCCCATGCGCCGTGCAGCATCTGAAAGACCGGCGCGAAACTGCCAGAAAAGTGACCATGAGCGACCGTTTCGATTTCCTTGAGATTGGCAACGAAAATCCGCGCGCTGTTCCGCAGCCCGATGCGCCTGTGCCCTCCGGCAATACCGGTATCGGCTGGAAACCGATGCGCCTTAAAGCCGTCGAGGTGATCGGAGAGCCGGGCACGGGCGCTGGACAGTTCTCCGCGCCGACCGGTCTCGACGTCGATCGCGATGGCGCACTCTACGTTGTCGACAGCAACAACCACCGTGTGCAGCGCATCGCTCTCAACGGTGACGTGAAAATCTATGGCAGACCGGGCAATGCGCCGGGGCAGCTCTGGGGACCGCAGTCGGTCGCCGTGCATCCGGGCGGACAGTTCTTCTTCGTCGCCGAGCAGGGCAATAATCGTGTGCAGTGCTTTCACCTGAGTGGTCAGCATCGCGGCGTACTGCCGGGGTTCCGAAGTCCGTCGGGCGTGATGTTCGACACCGAAGGCAGGCTCTGGGTCGCGGACACGATGAACGGTCGCGTGTTGCGCTTCGATATCAACAGCGGTCAGCATATCGGCGGTTTCGACGCGACGATGGGGGTCGTGCGCCCGATCGCGCTCGCCTGCGATATGGTCAAAAATGTGTATATCACGGACGGCTCGACCAACGATGTCACCCGCTACACCTACTTCGGGCAGCGCGGAGGACACGCGCTCGGTGAGTTTCGCCGGCTCAATTCACCGCATCAGGTAGCAATTGACGCTGAAGGACGCCTCTACATTACGGAATCGGGCGCGAACCGCCTGCACGTCTTCGACCAGAACGGCAACTCGCTCACGATGATGGACACGCCGATGACCAAACTCGGTTCGTTCCGTGCACCGTCTGGCGTCGCGCTCGGTCCGAATGGCGAAATTTATGTGGCGGACACGCTCAATCACCGCGTCCTGCGTCTTGCCTGGGAATAGCCTTATTCCGACAGATGCAGTTCGTTCTTCGACATTGCATTCCCTTCGAAGTATATAGCTGGCTGCCCTCACCCCCAACCCCCTCTCCCGAAGCTTCGGGAGAGGGGGAGCAGAATCAAATTCTGAGAGTGCTGCGGCAGCAGTTACCGAAACCTTCGTTTCTCTAAACCGTCGAGAGTCACATGGCAAACATACGAACTGTCAATCTGCTGCGGGAGAAGCGCGTACGCGGTACGCATCCCATTGCACCCTACGCTCTCGACGACGAGGGAGCGACAATGCTCGCCCTTCCACGACCGCTGGAAGCCCGCGCCTACGATCTAACGCTCGTTGCCCTCGACGGAGCCGCCGCCATACGCGCCGGGTTCGCGGTCGAGACGCTGGGCAAACTGCTCGTCGCGGCCGGTTCGAGCAGTTGTATCGGCATCACCGTTGACGACCTCTATCTGTTTCACGAAGGCAAAAAGAGCCGATTTCTCGGCGACCGGCGCGTCGTCTACGTCGATGCTACGCTCGACGGAAACGGCAGGCAGTTCCTGGCTGCTTTCTCGGATATGGCGGGCTCGAGTTTTGCAGTCGCCTGCGGCGATACTAGCGGTAAGATTTTGTGGATGCAGGACATGGAGACGACGCTGACGGCGACTGTGATCTCACGCCTCGGCAACCGTATGGCGGTCGGCTCCGAGAACGGGCGTATCCTGCTTCTCGACACGGCGAAACGCGAGGTCTGGGAGTTCGGTCAAAATGAGCCGATCCGCGCGCTCGCCTCTTCAAATGATGGTGTCAATATCGCCTATGGGACCGCTGACGGCGCGGTCGGGCTGATCGATGGTTACGGGACGCGGCTATGGGAGGTATGTCTGAGCGGTGAGGTGGCAGCCGTCGCTCTCTCCAGTAACGCCGAAGTCTGCGCCGCACTGGTGCATCCGCGCAGCAACCCGCTGACGACACACATCGTCTGTATCGGGAGCACAGGGCAGGTCGGGTGGGAGTTCGATGCCGAGCAGATGCTGCTGGGGTTGTCGCTGTCTCCCGACGGCACGAAGATGGCGACGGGTTCGCGCAGCGGCATGACCGCCGTCTACGAAGTGGTTCCGGGCGAGGGAACGGGGGCGGGAAGCGCGGCGGTCGGCGTGAACGTCTCACAGCAGGCGGGCGAAATGGCAGCGGCGGGCGATCTGCTGGGGGCGTCCCGGCTGCTGCAGACGGCACTCGATGCCGATCCTGCAAACACGTCTCTTTGCGAAGAGCTGGTGCGCCGCCGCGCCGACTACTTCACGCAGGAAATGGCGCGAACAGGTGCGCTGCAGGAGGTGCAGGACTACGCTGCTGCGATTGCCGCACTCGAAGGGCTGCGTCGAGAAGACCCGCTAAATACGCAGGTCGTGGAGCGTCTCGCTGTCGTTCGCCAGGCGCACAGTCGTCACCGCGCCGCCGCTGCTCAGACTCATCTCGCCGCGCGCGAGTACGAGAATGCCGAGACTGCCCTGCTCGAGTCCATTGCCGCTGCGCCTTTCGAATCACTCGATTCGCGGCGGGAACTCGGTGCATTGCGGGGCAGGCGGGCAGAGGAGGCAGATACCGAGGCGGAGCGTCTTCTGGCGGCAGGCGAGCTTGCGGCGGGGGTCGCCGCGCTCGAACGCGCACAGGCATCCACGCCCGATCCGGCGCGCGCGGGACGGCTGCAAAAAGCGCACACGGCGATGGAGTTCGCGATGGGCATGGAGGCGTACAATGCCAGACTGTATGCCGAAGCGATCTTCCAGTTCAAGAAGGCGTTGGCACGCGATCCTGTCCATTCTGAAGCGAAACGTTATCTTGCCTTCGCGCAGCAGTTCGCCCAGGAAGCCTCGACTGAAACCCTCAGCGATCGTTTCAGCCGTCTGGAACAGTAAAGAGTAGAGCGGTAATAACCTTCCCCGTGACGCAAATTATTGCCTCAGGTGCATGGTTCGACGAGTTTCCTGTGTTTTGCTCATCCACCATCCCATTTCTTCTCTGGTTCACCTGATTTCAAAGGTACAATCGGACACTATTCGTTAGTCAAGTAATGTTTTGTCCTTTTTTCGCATGACGAAACCGCTCGGATTACGACTTCGCGTCGATTTCGCAACACGCAAAACTTTACTTTACTGACTACTATGGATCATGACCGCCTCTTCTAAAGAACTGCTCACCGCTTTCTTCGCCGAGTTCATCGCACTCTTCCTCCCCGATGCCTTCGTCTATCTCGATGCCAGCACCCTCAAGTTTCTCGACAAAGAACTCTTCACCGACGCCACCGCAGGCGACAACATGAAGTCGATCTGCTCGTCAAAGCTCGCTTCCAGGCACAAGACGCCTTCTTCCTCGTTCATGTCGAAAACCAGTCCACCGCACAGGCGGACTTTCCGCGCCGTATGTTCACCTATTTTGCCCGCCTCCACGAAAAGTACAATCTGCCCGTTTATCCCGTGGCGCTCTTCTCTTTCGACGCTCCCCTGTGTGCCGAGCCAGACCGCTATCGGGTAGCGTTTCCGGGGCGAAGTATGTTACAATTCGAGTGTGTCGTTATTCAGCTCAATCGGCTCTCGTGGCGCACGTTCGTCACGACGCCCAATCCGGTGGCGTGTGCGTTGATGGCGAAGATGCGCATTGCGCGCAAAGATCGCCCGAAGGTGCACAAGGAGTGTGTTCGCTTGCTGGGTACGCTCAAGCTCGATCCGGCGCGCTCGAAGCTGATCGGGGGCTTTATCGAGACCTACTTGCAGCTGAATGCCGAAGAGATGAAGCAGTACGAGCGGGAGAGGGCAACGCTTTCGCCTGAGGAAAAGGAGATAACAATGGTACTGATGAGCAGTTGGGAGTGAAAAGGTTTACAGGAAGGTATTCAGCAGGGCTGACAGGAAGGCAAAGAAGAGCTCCTCGCCCGATTGATTCGGCGGCGTTTCGGCGCGGTCGAAGAATCGCTGAAGGGACGGCTCGAAGAGCTTTCTTCCGAGCAACTGGATCAGCTTGGCGAAGCGCTCTTCGACTTCACGACCGCCGCCGAACTCGAGGACTGGATAGACCAACAGACGTGCTGAGCGCTATCTTCACGACATAATCTATCCATAGGGAGGATATACTGTCCAGTGCAACCGAACGAAGTAAAACACGACAATAAATCGGAACTTCGGTCAGAAAACATGACTGAAGAAAAGCGCGATCTGCTGATCGAGTGCATGTTCGCCTGGCTGCCTTTGACCGAGGAAGCATAAAGGATTCGGATCGTCTGATGGCGGAACGGCCTGCCGAGGAGCAGGAAGCGATCAGAGAAATGCTTGTGGGCTGGGAAAAGCGCAAACAGTTGAAAAACCAGACACAGTAATTCTCCGACTGAATGTGCTTCGGTGAATCTTTTGGTACTCAGCGATCGTGCACAGCCGATATTTGCAGTCAGGCATGGGAGACGTAAGTTCGCGTGACGAAAGAAGGGGCGGACGCTCCGCACTATCAGTGTGTGCCGAACTTCAGCACGAGCGATCCGGACAGCGTTGCGCGGATCGCTGAGGCGATCACCAACACGCCCGGAGCGCGGCTGGTCGACTGGTCTGCCGATATCGATCATAATCGCTGTGTAATGACGATTTTGGGCGGCGCGGAAGCCGTACTGGCAGCATCTTTTGCAGGAGCGGAGCAGGCGATGCGCCTGATCGACCTGCAGGCACATACTGGCGTCCATCCGCGAACCGGTGCGCTGGACGTGCTGCCTTTTGTTCCGCTTCGGAATGCGAATCGTGCCGACGTAATCACGCTTGCGCATCGCAGCGGGCAGGCACTGGCGGAACGGCTCGCGCTGCCGGTCTATTTTTATGAGTGGGCAGCGCGGCCCGGACGGAACGGCGCACTGCCT
>Ga0123338_10005737_pt1 | contig 10559 bp, 6 predicted proteins | sample grotaG_FD_89793 | JGI IMG/M metagenome (GOLD analysis project Ga0123338, IMG submission 89793) | Glacier valley bacterial and archeal communities from Borup Fiord, Nunavut, Canada, to study Microbial Dark Matter (Phase II) -... | ecosystem: Environmental > Aquatic > Freshwater > Ice > Glacier ...
AAATGAAAAAATTTACAAAAATCAGTACTATATTAATTTTGATTTCAATAATATTTAGTTCATGTTCAAAAAAAGACCCATCACCTTCTCCTACTAATAATAAAGGTATTAACGGAAGCGGTTGTTTAATTTCTTCAATCGATTCAAATGGAGTAAATATTTTGAATTATGAATATAACAGTGATAATAGGGTTAGTAAAATCAATGATGTTAAAAATAATAGTATAATAACTTTTTCATATAGTCCATCCAAAATAACCATTCAGAAAAAAACAGGTGGTACTATTGTAAATGCTTATGCAGATTTAGTATCTGATGGCTTTATTAAACAATTATATAATGATGATAAAATTGTTGATATGGAAAAAATTACAGATACAACTTACTATACTTATGATAGTAATAAGTATTTAATAAAATCCTTCCAAAGTATAGGTGGGTATATAGGTGTTCAATATCAATTTGGAACATCATTAAAAACTTACAATACAATAAAAAACGGAAACTTCGATAAATCCGCTTTAATTGGAGGACCATATTTTGCAGGAGATTTACAACCAACAGATACAATATCTAAAGTAGATTATGACTATTATTTTGATAAACCATCACAAGTATTTCCATTTACTAGCTCAACTGCTACTTCAAACGCATTATCTTCATTTATGGGCAGTTATCCTAAAAATCTTGTAAAGGTCATTAACATTACATACCCTGGAATAGTAATGGAAAATTTTGATTATAAATTTACTGATAAGGGGTTGATAAATACAGTAACTATTACACAGTCAGCCTATGGCAATTCTATGTCTTATACTCTTACCCTCCACTATGCATGTAAATAGTTAAATAAAATGAGATACGAAAATGTCATTTTCGTATCTCATTTTATTTACAAACTCGTAAACTTTTATAATTTATTAAATAAAATAAAACTTTTAATAATTTGGATTATTTATTAAAAATAGTTTCAGAGATTATAACATTGCTTATTTTTCAAGATATTTCATCAACTCTACTCCTTCTTTATCAACCAAAGTTATAGAATTTACAAGGATTATAACTGCTGATTTTTTTTCTCTATCGTAACTAATAAAACTTACAAAGCCCGATGTTTGACCATTGTGAAAATAAATATTTTTAGATCCTGTATTTATTAAATGCCAACCAAGACCAACTTTTTTTGAATCTCCTTCAAAAGAAATTTTTTCACAAAGCTCTATTGCCAATCTATATTGCTCGTTAGGTGGTTTTAAATATGCTTTGGCATATTTAACCATATCGTTAATAGTCGAACGAATGCCTCCTGCAGCCGCCAGCGCTTTAAAATCCCATAAGTGAACCGCTTCCCTTTTAGAATTATATCCCTGTGCTATTTGTTTTTCCTTCTCAGAAGCAATTTTCAACCTTGTATTTGTTAAATTTAATGGTTTACAAATTTCTTTTTCAAGTAATTGTTCAAAAGTTAGATCAGTAGCTTTCTCAAGAATATTTCCTAATAAACCAACTGCAAAATTAGAGTATTCATATTTTTTTCCTGGCTCTATTGAATATTTATATGTTTTTAAAAAAGAATACATTTCTTGTTTTCCATAATTTTTATATGGATTATCATTGTCATAAAAAGGTTTTTGATTTGAAAAATTTGATGGCAAACCAGGTAAACCAGAACTATGATTGGCTAAATACTTAATTAAAACAGGTTTAGAATGAAAACCTTGGAAAGGGACACTTGATGGAAGAAATTTATTAATTGGATCATTAAGATTAATTTTATTTTTCTGAACTTCTAGAGATAAAAGCAAGGATGTAAAAGTTTTACTTATTGATGCAATTTCAAAAATAGTATTTGTATCAGGTAGTGTTTTATTACCTCTTTTTGTTTCACCGTATCGATATATAAAATTTTGATCATTTTTAATAATCCCTATTATTGCACCAACCGAACTTCCTCTTAAAATATATGGGCGCATTATGGAATCCACAACAAAATCAAGTTTGCTTTTAAGGGGATTATCATAACTAGAAATTTCTGTTTTATCGGCAATTTTTATTTCATGCGGTTTAAAAAATAAAGTTGCTATTTTTTTCTTCTTACTTAAACCCAACCACATATTTAACGTATCTTTTTCAAAAACAATGTCATATTGTTCTACCGCACTCTCACTTCTTAAAAAGAAATATTTTTTTATTTTTCCTTCAGAAAATTTAAGTTGAACACAAAAAGCTAAGAATTGAGATTTTGAAATTGCATCATGAAAATCATTACTGCAATCGGAATAAATTTGTTCAAAGTTTTCATCATTAAACAAGCTTATTATTTCTTTGGTGACACTATCAGATGGTGAAACTTTTTGAGCGAGGCAACAAATTGGAAAGGAGAGTATTAAAAAAAGTAAAATATTTTTCATGTAGAAATGTTAACTTTCAAAATTTAAATGAATAAAATTTAAAATTAAAGACTGTTAAATAATTTTAAAAGTATTTATTTAACAGTCTTTATTAATTAACGAAATCAAATACTCCATGTCCGTTGCTCAATAATAAAGAAACGTGTACTACTGCATCTAGATTTAATGGTCCATAAATATGTGGGAACAACATTTCATTTGATGTTTCAAATTTTAATTGCGACTCAAGCCTATCAGTGTCGATACGTAGTAATACAATTTCATCAGAATTATTATAAAATCTTTCTGCTGCCCATAAAACTTGCTCTTCTGTACAACAATGTATAAAACCTTCCTTTTCTAAGCTTGATGGTTTATAATATAGTTGATCTTTTATTTTTTCCCATTTTTCTGAACTCATCAGGTTAAAAATAGCATTCATAACTTTTTATTTATTTTAACTTATTGTTTAAAACATAAAACCGATAATGGTGGAATTGTAATATTTATTGAATGTTCATGATGATGCGCGTAAATATCTTCAGTGTGAATTTCTCCATTCCCAATTCCTGATCCTCCAAATTCAAAATAATCACTATTTAATATTTCCTTCCATAATCCATTCTTCGGCACTCCTATTCTATAATTGTATCTTACAACCGGTGTAAAATTGCAGACCACTAAAATTTTATCATGCTCATCATAGCCTTTTCTTAAAAATGAAATAATACAATTTTGTGTATCGCTATAATCTATCCATTCAAATCCATTACCATCAAAAGGAATTTGATATAATGCTTTTTCGGACTTATATAAATGATTTAAACGGGATACCCATTTTAAACTTCCACGATGAATATCATAATTTAATAAATGCCAATCCAAACTACTATCATGATTCCATTCTGAAGTTTGACCAAACTCACTACCCATAAAAATAAGTTTTGTACCAGGATGGGTAAACATAAAACCGTATAGCAATCTTAAATTTGCAAATTTTTGCCATTCATCACCAGGCATTTTATTTACAATTGATTTTTTGCCATATACTACCTCATCATGTGATAAAGGAAGCATAAAGTTTTCTGTAAAAGCATAGACCAAACTAAAAGTAATTTCTTGTTGATGATACTGCCTAAGTATAGGATCCATTGCTAAATAATGAAGGGTATCATGCATCCACCCCATCATCCATTTCATTCCGAAACCTAAGCCACCATTATAGGTTGGTCTTGAAACTCCCGACCACGATGTAGATTCTTCTGCAATGGTATGTACATCAGGAAAATTTTTATAAACAGTTTCGTTAAATAATTTTAAAAGGTCAATGGCTTCCAAATTTTCTCTTCCACCTAAAAAATTAGGTATCCATTCACCAGCTTGTCTAGAATAATCTAAATAAAGCATGGATGCAACAGCGTCAACTCTCAACCCATCTATGTGATATTTTTCTAACCAATAAAGTGCATTACTTATTAAAAATGATTTTACTTCATTTCTACCATAGTTAAAAATAAAACTTTTCCAATCAGGATGATAACCCTGTTTTGGATCTGAATGCTCATACAAATGACTTCCATCAAAATTATACAAACCATGCTCATCACCTGGGAAATGGGAAGGAACCCAATCTAAAATAACTCCAATACCTGCCTGATGAAGTTTATCAACTAAATACATAAAATCTTCTGGAGATCCGAACCTGCTGCTTGGAGCAAAATAACCAGTTATTTGATATCCCCAAGACCCAAAAAACGGATGCTCCATCACGGGCATAAATTCTACATGAGTAAAACCTAATTCATTGATATAAGGTGGTAATTGATCTGCTAGTTCACGGTAAGTTAATGATCTATTTCCATCTTCAGGAACTCTCCTCCAAGAACCGACATGCAATTCATATACAGACATAGGTTGGGGTGAATTCGTTTTATAAGATCGATTTTGCAACCAATCTTTATCGTTCCATTGATAATCTGTATTCCAAATTATTGAAGCCGTATTAGGAGGTGTTTCGTGAAAAATGCCGTAAGGATCAAGTTTCTCAACATTAAAACCATCCTGAGCTGAAATAAAATATTTATATTTCGAACCCTTTGTCCAGTAAGGCACAAAAGCTTCCCAGATTCCTGATCCATCCCATCGAGGGAACATAGGATGACTACCCTTATCCCATCCATTATTATCACCTATTATTGAAACGTAATTTGCATTTGGTGCCCAAACAGAGAAATATGTTCCTTCCATGCCTTCGTGAGACATTGGATGGGAACCAAATCTATTATAAAGCTGAAAATGTTTACCGTCTTTAAATAAATTAATATCAAATTCCGAAAAAAGAGAAATTCCTGAAATAGTATTTTCTGGCATTAGTTGGATATTTTAATTTTAAGACTAATATTTTAATTTAAGTTCCTTTTTATAAGCCTATAAAATTATTTAAATATTTTAGAATATTTTGAGCGATAGATTCAAAAATCTATGCCAAATAATTTATTTTTTTAAATAAATTTTATTCGTAAGCTTTAATCAATTTTTAAAACAATTTTTCCAAATTGTTGAGCATCTTTAATTCTTTCAAAACCTTTCGCGGCTTCAGAAAGAGAAAATACTTTATCTATAATTGGAATAATTTTATTTTCATTAACAAAATTAATCATCGCAGTAAATTCCAAATCATTACCCATTGTTGTACCTAATATTGAAAGTTGTTTCCAAAAGGCTTTCCCAGGAATTATTTCTTTAATTGGCCCCATTGTACCACCATAAAAAACAATTTTTCCCCCTATATTGGAAAGCTCAATTAATTTTGAAAATCCTTCACCAGCAGCACTATCAATAATTAAATCAAACCCTCCACCAGACATATTTTGCAATTCTTTTTCCCAACCACCAACTTTATAATTAACACCATTTAATGCTCCTAATTCCTTGGCTTTATTAATTTTTTCTTCAGAACCAGATGTAACATATATATTTTTTCCAACTGCAATGGCAAATTGTAAAATTGTTAATGCAACTCCACCACCAATTCCTGTAATTAAAAGTTTTTCTTCAGCATTCCAAGCACCTCTTGAAAATAAAGCTCTAAAACCTGTTAAACCTGCGAGTGGCAATGAAGCGGCTTGTTCAAAATTTAAATGTGGTGGTTTTATATATAGTGATGAAGCTGGCACTTTTACATATTCAGCAAACGTACCATTTTTAGGCATTCCCAAAATTTCAAATTCTTTTGAATGTGCGTCAGGTTTGTTTCCCCAATTCATTCCAGGATTTATTATTACCTCCTTTCCATTCCAAATTGGATCTACTTCATTTCCTATTTCAGTTACTATACCTGCACCATCAGAACCTAAAATTATTGGAAATTTTAATCCTCCATATTGTCCTTTTTGAATCCACCAATCTCGGTGATTTAAGGCAGCTGCTTTTAACTTAACTACTACTTCAATTGAGCTTGGTTTTGGTTCTTCACAATCAATAAGTTTTAAATGGACATTACTATTTTCAAGAAATAAAGCCTTCATATAAAAACAAAAAATTATTAATAATTGACAAAATAAGAAAATAAGAGGTTTAATCTAAAAAAATAAAAATATAATATTAATTATTTACTTACATAGGCCAAGCTAATTAATAATTTATAAAAATTCCATCAATTATCCCCTTTTGAGTAAATAATTAAGGTAAATTCATTTAATCGTTATTATTTACAATAAATATTACCCTGCCTAATTAGCCATTTACCGGCTCTTCTTTGATATATAGTATTAAAATTATAATTATACAGCCTATATGAGAATATTTTTTAGTTTTTTAATAGGTTTTATTTTTTGTGCCTCCATTTTGGCACAAAATAAAAGAGTGGATGACCTTATAATAAAAGCAAATGCATCGCCTAATGATACAGTAAAAGTTGGCATTTTTTTAGAGATCGCAAATATATATTGGTATTCAAATCCTGATAGTATAATTCTTTTTGCAAATAAATCTTTAGCCCTTTCCGAGCAACTAAATTTCAAAAAAGGTTTAGGCCTAAGTTATAAAAATTTAGGATTGGCACATTTTATAAAAGGGAATTTAACTCAATCATTAAATGATGACTTAAGTAGTCTAAAAATTGGAATAGATTTAAAAGATGATGATTTAATAAGATCGGCCTACAACAATATAGGTAATATTTATTTTACAACTGAAGACTTTAAGCTTGCACTAAATTTTCATAATAAATCTTTACTAATTGCAAAGAGAACAAAGAATATTAATGATATAGCAACTTCATTGATAAATATAGCTGATATTTTAAAATCCCAAAAAAAATATTCAGAGGCCTTAAATTACTTAAACCAGGCATTGCCTCTTTTAATTAAAGGAAATGATCGGCTTGGTTTGGCTATTTTACTTCATAACATAGGTGAAATTTACTTAAAACAAACAAAATATGAAAATGCACTTGGTTACATTCAAAAATCTCTAAAAATTTCCAATGAAATAGATGACAGGGAGGGAATTATATATTGTTATTTAACTTATGCCAAGATTTATTTAGAAAAAAATGATTTTGGCGCCAGCTTGAAATACGCGACAGAAGGATTAATATTATCAAAAAAATTTGGTTCAAATAATACTATCAAAGATTTTTATTCCACCCTGTCTTCGATAGCTGAAAAGAAAAAAGATTTTAAAACCTCATTGATTTATTATAAACTTTCAGCTTCAGCTAAAGACAGCATAATTAATTTAGAGAAACAAAAGAATATAAATAATTTAAAAAATGCTTACGATATCAATGAAAAGCAGCAAGAAATTGATCATTTGCATTTAGATAATCTTACCCAAAATGAAGAACTATATAAACAAACATTGCAAAGAAAAGGTTTTATTCTTGCCTTCGCTGTTTTGATAATATTAGTTGTAGTGCTTATTAAAAATATACTAATTAAAAAGAAAATTAATAATTTACTTGAAGAACAAAATGCTGAAATATTAAATCAAAAAGAAGAAATAACAGCTCAGAGCGAGGAAATATATACCCAAAAAGAATTACTTTTAAATTTAAACATAAGCAAAGACAAACTTTTCTCTATCATTTCTCACGATTTAAGAGCTCCAATAAATAGTTTGCAAGGTGCCCTCGAAATTTTACAAGAAGGTTTATTAAGTGAAGATGAGATAAAAGAAGTTGCTAAATCTTTACTAAAAAAAGTGCAAAACACAAGCACTTTTTTAAATAATCTCCTCTATTGGGCAAAAAGCCAAATGGGTGGAATAATTGTACATCCTGAAAAAATTAATATAAAAACATTAGCAGAAAATAGTATACAATTATTAGTTACTTTATCAGATGAGAAAAATATAACAATTAAAAATAATATTCAAAAAGATATTTTTGCTTTGATAGACGAAAATATGATTGAATTGGTAGTCAGAAATTTATTAGAAAATGCTATTAAATTCACACCAAAAAATGGGGAAATTTTAATTGATGCTACAGAAGATGAAAGTATTATATTAATATCAATAACTGATAGTGGAAGTGGAGTTAAAGAAGAAGATCTTCCAAAGCTTTTTGATTCGCAAACACATTTTTCCACTTATGGAACTGCGAATGAAAAGGGAACAGGACTTGGTTTAACCCTATGTAAAGACTTTATAGATAAAAATGGTGGGAGTATTTGGGTTGAAAGTAAATTGGGAAAAGGTTCTAAATTTTGCTTTACATTAAAAAAAATAAATCCGAATACTGTTAAAAATACCGATAAAAACAAGCTGCTTTGTCTAATTTAATGGAAAAGGGATAAAGTTTAATTATCCCTTTTCTATTTTTTATTATTCCGACAAACCCATTCTATCCAAAATAAAAGCATAACGGAAAGCTACTTCCTTTAATCTGTCAAATCTACCTGAAGCTCCGCCATGACCTGAATCCATATTTGTTTTTAATAAAACGATATTATTATCCTTTTTTAATGCTCTGATTTTTGCTACCCATTTTGCTGGTTCGTGATAACTCACTTGTGAATCATTAATACCGCCTGTTGCTAAAATATTTGGATAATTAACAGCTTTTAAATTATCATATGGTGAATAGGACAAAATGTAATCGTAAGCTAACTTTTCATTGGGGTTTCCCCATTGTTCATACTCTTGAGTTGTTAATGGCAATGAAGAATCGAGCATTGTATTTATTACATCAACAAAAGGAACATCAGCAACAACAACTTTAAATAAATCTGGTCTTAAGTTTGTAACTGCTCCCATTAATAAACCTCCTGCACTGCCTCCATTAATTGCTAAAAAATCAGACGAAGTATATTTTAACTTTACTAATTCCTCTGCACATGATACAAAATCGGTAAAAGTATTTTTCTTATTCATTAATTTACCGTCGTCATACCACTTCTCTCCCATTTCACTTCCACCCCTTATTTGAGCAATTGCAAAAATAAATCCTCTGTTGATTAAACTATAAACGTTTGCATTAAAATTTGCTTCAGTGGAATATCCATATGATCCATAAGAATATAATAGAGTAGGATTTTTTCCATTCAATTCTAATCCTTTTTTATAAACTATGGCCATCGGTACTTTTACTCCATCAGATGCCGTAGCAAATAATCTTTTTACTTCATAATCATCTGCTTTAAAACCGCTTGGTATTTCTTGTTCTTTTAGCTTTTTACTTTTATTTTCGACCATGTCATAATCAAAAACTGAATTTGGCCTGTTGAGTGAACTATAAGAATATCTTAGTTTTGTAGAATTATATCCTGGTGTGTTGCTTTTATAAACGGTATAAACCGGCTCTGGAAATTTAATTGATGAGATTTTTTTATTGGCAAGATCCATTATACGAATTTGACTCAGACCTCCATTTCTAACTGACATGGTTAAATATTTTTCAAAAACATCAATTTCTTCAATTTTCGTTTCAGGGTCATAAGGAATAACATCTTTCCAACTTTTTTTATCTTCGTAGCCTTTTAAAGGTGCTTCTAAGATTTTATAATTTTTATTATTATCATCTTTATATAAAATAAAAAATTTTGATTTATGATGCACTACCTCATAAATTACATCTTTTTCGCGTGGGAAAAATATTTTAAATTGTTCATTAGGTTTATCAGCAGAAATAAAACGCACTTCTGAACTTGTAAAACTGCCAGATGAAATAAATATTAATTCATTATTTTTGCTCTTACCCAAGCCCACATTGAATTGATCATCTTTCTCTTCGAATATTAATTCATCTTTTTCTTTTGAGCCTAATACATGCTTATAAACCCGGTAAGGCCTTAAAGCTTCATTAGCAACAACATAAAAAACTGTTTTATTATCATTTGCCCATTCAAATCCATCAACTTTTTCAATGCTTTCAATTATTTCTTTATTTGTTTCCAGATTTTTAAATTTCAATGTAAACTCTGCGTATGAGCCATTGAAATTGCTTGCATAAGCTAAAATTTTATTATCTGAACTAAGGTTGAAACTATTTAAAAGAAAGGTGCTTTTACCTTCTGCCATTTTATTTCCATCAATCAATATTTCTTCATTCGCTTTTAAATCGCCTTTCTTCCGGCATATTATTGCGTATTGTTTTCCTTCTTCTGTTCGATTATAATAAAAATATCCATTTTCAAAAACGGGCACACTTTGGTCAACTTCTTTAATTCTTGCTTTCATTTCGTCAAATAATTTTTTACGAAGCGTTTCTGTATGTTTCATTACAGAATCACAATATGTGTTTTCAGCTTTTAAATATTTGATTACTTCAGGATTTTCTTTTTCTTTCAACCAGAAATAATTGTCGATTCTTTTGTAACCATGTTCTGTAAATTCTTTTGCTTTTACAGCAGCAATTGGTGGTTTGAGGTAATCGCTTTGCATTTTTATTGAATGGGTATGTTCGTTTTTTAATTTTTCTTTACAAGATAAAAGCATTGTTACTTGTAAGACTGCAAAAATAAAAGATAATTTCTTCATAAAATTTATAGGTTAGAAATGTAGATGAAAATATAATAATTTATATCAATATACCGATATTGATTTATTAATATTTTATGTAAAATTAATTTTTAAAATATTTTTTAAAATAAAAAATGAAAATAATTATTGCACCGGATTCATTTAAAGGATCATTAACAGCAAAAGAAGTATGCTATCATATTG
>Ga0123338_10005738_pt1 | contig 10559 bp, 11 predicted proteins | sample grotaG_FD_89793 | JGI IMG/M metagenome (GOLD analysis project Ga0123338, IMG submission 89793) | Glacier valley bacterial and archeal communities from Borup Fiord, Nunavut, Canada, to study Microbial Dark Matter (Phase II) -... | ecosystem: Environmental > Aquatic > Freshwater > Ice > Glacier ...
GGGCCGGCGTTCAGGCGCCGATCTCGCTCGCGGCTTCGTCGAGCAGCTTTTCGAGCTGGTCGGGCTCGACCGGCTTGAGCAGGTGATGGCGATAGCCGGCCGCGAGGCTCTTCTGCCGGTCCGAGGCCATGCCGAAGCCACTCATCGCGATCGCGTAGGCCGGTGCACGGTCGCCCAAGCTCGTGAGCAGCTCCCAGCCGTTGCCGTCCGGCAGGCCGATGTCGGAGATGAGGACATCGAACTCGCCCGAGCCGGCGTCGTCGAGCGCATCGCTCATGGTCGCCGCCGCTTGCACGCTGTGGCCGAGCTGCTCGAGCAGCAGGCCGAGCAGGAAGCGCGTGTCGTCGTGGTTCTCGACGATGAAGATGCGAAGCTTCGCGCTCGAGCCGGGCGACGGAGCCGGGTGGGAGATCATGAGGAGTGGACGCGACCGATGGGCAGGGTGATGGTGAAGGTGGCGCCCTGATTGCGACCGCCACTTGCGGCGACGAGCGTGCCGTGATGCGCGTCCACCGTCGCCTTGGCAATCGCCAGGCCCAGGCCCAGACCGCCGAATTCACTCGTCACCCACTGCCCTTCCTGGGCGAACGCATCGAAGATCAGGGCCAGCGCCTCGGCCGAGATGCCCATGCCGTTGTCTGCGACAACGAGGACGAAGGTGTCCTCGACGTTGCTGGTCGCGACCCGGATCTCGCCTTCGCTGGGCGTGAACTTGGAGGCGTTCTTCAGCACGTTCCAGACGACCTGCTGCAACCGGGATGCATCACCGGGAACGACGTGAGCACGCGCCCGCAGCGACAGGCCCAGGCGCTGGCGCTTGGCCGAGAAGTCGGTTTCGCAGACGCGCGCCGCGGCGCGGACAACCTCGTGCATGTCGGTCTCCTCGTTCGCCATCTCGAGCTTGCCGCTCGCGATCCGCGTGACGTCGAGCAGGTCGTCGATCAGTGTCAGCTCGGCCTTGACGTTGCGACGGATCAGCTCGATCGTGCCGCGCACGGAGTCGGGCAGCTCGACGTTGCGTTCGAGCGCGTGCAGCGCCATCATCACCGGTGTGAGCGGCGTGCGCAGCTCGTGCGAAAGGATGGCGAGGAAGCGGTCCTTGGCGTGGTTGGCCGCTTCGGCCTCGGCCCGCGCGCGCCGGTTGTCGACGAGAGCCTGGACGAGCTCGGCGCGACTGGTGCCGAGCGCGTCGGCGGCCGCGCGCACATACGTCTGGTCGCGAAAGATTTTCAGCAGGCCGATCGGCTCGCCGGTGCCGTGGGAGCGCATCGCCATCATCACGCCGCTGCCCCAGAAGCGGCTGCCGTCCTTGCGGCGGTGCCAGCGTTCGTCGGCCGCACGGCCGTCGGCGAGCGCGAGCCGGGCCTCGCGCTGGGGCGCGCCATCGGCGCGATCCTCGGCCACGAAGATGAGATCGGCCGGCAGGCCCAGGACGTCCTCCTCTGCGTAGCCGGTGAGTTTGCATGCGCCGACGTTCCAGCTCTCGACGCGACGATCGAGATCCATCGACACGATCGCGTACTCGCGGGCGTTCTCGACGACCAGGCGAAGGCGCTCCGAGGCGTCGGCTGGCTCGGCGCGCGCCGCGCCGCGCGGTTCTTCCGGGGAATCCATGGTCGTCATCGACGGTCTTGGCAACCGGCCTGCCAAGGTAGCCGCGGCGGCCGACGATTCTGTCCCTCGCCCCGGCCGTGGCGACGCCGGACGGGCACCCTGGCACAAGTCGTCGGCCCGACCGCTCGACGAACGCGCGCCCGGGAGCCAAGCGCGCTACGATGACCGTGTACCGAGGCCAACATGAACCTGGTCGAGAAAATCTTCGCCGCCGTCATGGTGGCGGTGTGCGTGCTGCTCCTGCTGCGCATGCTGCTGAAGCCGCGCTCGCGCGAGCGCGTCGATGCCGCTGTGCGCGAGGGCAGCGAGCGCTGGAGCCGGCGCGTGCAGCGCGCGGTCGCCTGGCCGGCGGCCGAAGCGCGTGCTCGCCGCGAGGCGAAAGACGCGATCCAGCGCGCCCGGCGCTCGGCGACCGAGCGCGACGGCAACGTCTATCGGCCGAAGGCCTTCAAGGGCAAGCGGCGCGACCTGCATTGACGATCGGGCGGCGAGCGCCGCGCGCTTCGAATCGAGCGGTCAGCCGTACAAGTTTCGATTGAAGAACGCCACCGTACGCTGCCACGTCTGCCCGGCAGCGGCGGCGTCGAAGCGCGGCGTCGTGTCGTTGTTGAAGCCGTGCTGCGTGTCCGGGTACTTGCCGCTCGCTTTCAGCGCGGTCTCGTAAGGCGGCCAGGCCTCGTTCACGAAGTCGTCCGTGTCGGCGAACATCAAGAGCAGCGGCGCGTTGATCGCGGCGACGCTCTCGCTCGCCGGCGCCGGTCGGTAGAACGGCACGGCGGCAGCGAGATCGGGCACGCGCGTGGCGAGGAAGTTGACCATGCCGCCACCCCAGCAGAAGCCGACCGCGCCGACCTTGCCGTTGCCGCCGGGGAGGCTCTTCAGGCAGCGCGCCGCGGCCAGCATGTCCTCGCGCGTCTTGCTGGCGTCAAGCTTGCCGAACAGGTCGCGCGCCTTGTCCTTGTCGCCGGGAGAACCGCCGAGCCGGAAGAGCGCGTTGGGCGCGAAGGCGATGAAGTTGTCGAGCGCGAGCCGGCGCGCGATGTCCTCGATGTGCGGATTGAGGCCGCGGTTCTCGTGCACGACGATGACCAGCGGCAGCCCGCCGGCCGGCGCCGTTCCCGCGGGCTTGACGAGGTATCCGCGGCCGGTGCCGCGGCCTTGCAGCGACGGGAAGTCGACGGTCGCACCGACGATCCGCGGATCGCCGCGCGGCACCTGCTCGGCGGCAGCGAAGTTCGGGCTGAGCGCTTCGAGCAGTCCCGCGGCGGTGACGCCGCCGACCGCGAAGCGCGAAGCGCCGTCGAGGAAGCCGCGCCGGTCGAGGGCGCCGTGCACGTAGCGATCGAAGAGCTGCGGAACTTCGGGCGCGAAGTCGTCGGCGCTGAGCTTGCGGGTGGGATCTGTCATGCGCGACTCGGAGTGGGGTCTGGAGCGCCGATTCGCACTCCGCCGGCGCGGACCGCGCGACGACGAGGGTCACCCGCAGGCCGACACCGCAACACGACGGCGCAACCCGAATGCAGCCCCGCCGCGAAGTCGCCTGTGCTAGCGTGAAGGCGCATGCGCCTCGCCCTGCCCGACCTGCTCGCGACCCGCAAGGGCCGCCTCACGGCCTTCTTCCTGCTTTACGTCACCGAGGGCATCCCGCTCGGCTTCACGGCGACGGCGATCGCCGCGCAGATGCGGCGCCAGGGCCTTGGCCCGGCCGCGATCGGCGCTTTCGTCGGCTCGCTCTACCTGCCATGGGCGTTCAAGTGGGCCATCGGGCCCTTTGTCGACACTATCTCGTCCGACCGCTTCGGCCGTCGCCGCACCTGGATCTTCGCGATGCAGATCGGCATGATCGCGACGCTCTTCGTCGCGATGGGCCTCGACTTCGTCCACCAGATCGCGCTCTTCACGGCGGTGATCTTCGTGCACAACGCCTTCGCCGCGACCATGGACGTGGCTATCGACGCGCTCGCCGTCAACGTGCTGCCCGAGCACGAGCGCGGCTCGGCGAACGGCTTCATGTTCGCGGGCGCCTCGATCGGCCAGGCGATCGGCGGCGCGGGCGTGCTCTTCCTCACCGCCGTGATGCCGTTCGCATCGACCTACTTCTTCGTCGCCGGGGCGATCTTCGTGATCACGCTCTTCGTCGTCCTGCCGCTGCGCGAGACCGCGATGACGGCCGCCGAGGCGAAGATCCACGCGGCTCGCAACATCGCGGTCGAGCTCAAGCGCTTCGTCACCGAGGCCTGGACCGCGTTCACCGGCTCGCGCGCCGCGCTGGTCGGCGTGCTCGCGGCGCTGCTGCCCGCCGGCGCGTACGCGCTCAGCCTCGCACTGCAGTCGAACCTCGCCGTCGAGCTCGGCCTCGACGACAACGAGATCGCACAGCTCAACCTGATCTCGACAGTGATCTACGCGCCGTTCTGCATCCTCGGCGGATGGCTCTCCGACCGCTTCGGTCGGCGCCGCACGCTCGCGCTCTTCGTCTTCCTCACCATCCTGCCGACGCTCTGGCTGGCCTGGGTGATGTGGAAGGCGGGCTGGATCGAGCCGGTCGACATCAACGCGCCGAACCGGCCGCATCCGTCGCAGTGGCTGCTCATCACCTTCTGGGCCGCGACGATCATCTACAACATCTTCCAGGGCCTGTACTACGGCATCCGCACGGCTCTCTACATGGACATCACGACACCAGCCGTCGCGGCGACCCAGTTCACGGCCTACATGGCGCTCCTGAACCTGTGCATCTCGTACACCTCGACCTGGCAGGGCTGGGCGGTCGAGCGCATCGGCTATCCGTCGACGCTGCTGCTCGACTCGATCGTCGGCCTGTTCGGCCTGCTGCTGCTGCCGTTGATGCGGCCGCCGCGGGCCAAGGCGAGCGAGGTGGTGGCGGCGCCCGTCACCGCCTGACCCACACTCGCAAGCCGCGGCGCGGCACGGGAAGCTCGATCGACCCGGTTCAGGACCCGCGCGGCAGAGGCATCGCGAGCTCGCCGCGCCACTCGAAGGTGAGGTTCTCGAAACGCGAGCCAGCGAGGCGGCCGGTGAGCACCGTGTCGAGCTTGCGGTCGGGCGCGCCGTAGAGGCCGATCGCCTGGCGCACGTCGCCGATGCCGCTCACGGTGATCGGAATCTCGACGAAGGTTTCGCCGAACGGCGGCACGTAGCCGCGGCCATCGCTCACTCCCACGCCGATGACCTTGCCGTAGAGCTTCAGCTCGGCGGTGGCGCCGCTGAATTCCATCGGCGCCTCGTTCGTGTTCTGCACGCGCAGCCGGGCGAGGAAGCGCAGCTCCATCGAGCCGCCTTCGATGCGCTGGACGCTGGCGACGTTGACGCGCGGCGGTGCCGACGGCGTCGCGCAGGCGGCGAGCAGGACAGTGGTGAAGCAGGCGAGCAGGCCGCGGCGGGTGAACATCATCGGACGGTCCTCGGTGTCGAAGCGGTGGCGAAGGCTCACCACTTGTCGTCGTTCTTCTTGTCCGCGGGCACGGGTGCGCCGTCGTCGGGGCGCGCCGGCCTGCCGCTGCGCCGCACCGGCGCGGCGCCGGTCGGCGGCGTCGCGCCACCGACGGCCACCGTGGCAGCACGGGCGGGCAATTGCTCCCTCACCTGCAGCGCACTCGGCGCGAGGCCGGCGGGCAGCGCGGCTGCGCCCTCGATGTGGCCGTAGGAGAGATTGGGCGTGACGCGGTCGACAACGAGCTCGCAGCACGGCGCCTCCATGCGGCCCAGGCTCTGCCCGGTCTGCGGATCCTTCAGCTCGGCACCCATCGTGACCATCGCGTAGCGCGAGCCGGGCTTGAGCGCCAGGCCGCCCTGGCTCAAGACGACGTCGGCACCGGTCAGCGCGACGACGGTGACCGGGAACGTGCGCTGCAGGATCGACGCGACGACGCTGTTGACGAGGTCGTCGGCCATGCCACCGAGAATCTTGTTGGAGTTGACGCCGCGGCTGAGCGTCGTCGGCGCGACCGAAGGCGCGTTGCCGCGCAGCGTCTCCGACGTCATCACCTGTCGCGTCGCGACGTTGACCATCTTCTGCGACACCGACCAGCCGCCCGAGTAGCTCACCAGCTCGCGGTCGGAGATGCGCAGCTGCTGCGCATGGCGGATGTAGGCCAGGCCATTGATGCGGCCGGTCCAGATGAGGTCGGCGGGCACCGCCTGCGAGAGCTTGGTGATCTCGGCCATCGGCGACTGACCGCTGCCGATCATGTCGAGCTCCTGCTCGATCTCGGGGCTGAACTCGCGATCGAGCACGGCGAAGCGGCCGGTGCCGACGAGCGCGTCCTGGATGCGCTGGCGCAGCTCGATGCCGACATCACGCGCCGGCACCATGCGGTCGCCGATCGGGATCGAGGCCTTGTCGAAGCGCAGCGGCGCGACGACGAGCTTGACCTTCTTCAGCTCGGCCGGCGCGACGAAGCGCGCGATGTTGGCCTGGATCGTCGCCTTGTAGGTGCCTTGCGCGCCAGGCTCCGACATCGCGACGATGCGAAAGTTCTGGATCACGCCGCCCGAGCGCGTGCGCACGGCTTCGGCGAAGCCTTCGGCGCGCAGCGACGCGGCCGACTGGCCGGAGACGACGTCGACGCCGAGCTTGGTGCTGACCGTCGTCGCTTCCATCGCCACGCCATTGACCTGCAAGATCGCCAGGCGGATCGCCTCGCCGACAGCATCGGAGGCGGTCGCGCCGAAGCCGTCGGAGACGACCTTCACGGTGTCGAGCTTGCCGACGTCGAGAGCCGGCATCGTCGGCGCAGAGGGCGGCGCCTCGGCGGCGGCCGGCGCCGGCGCGGTGTTGGCGAGCGGCGCGCGTGCGACCGCCGCGGGCGCGGCGGCGGGCGGCGGCGGCGCGGCCGGCTTCTGGTCGCACCCTGCAGCGACCACCATCAGCGCGGCGACGACCATCGTTCCGATCGATCGACGATGCATCGTCATCCTCCTTGCTGCGGTTGTCGGCGCGGCGCTGGTCAGAGCGCGGCCATCGCCTTGGTGGCGTCGGGCGGCACCGGGATGTCGTTGCTCTTGGCGAACGCGCTCGCGCTCTTCATCGAGGTCGCCAGATTGCTCAGGCCCGAGGGCAGCTGGCTGGCGACGTAGATGCCGGCCTGCAGCTTCGGCAGCATCATCGGCGACGCGTTCTTCAGGCTCGACGAGAACGACTGTGCCGGGCCGGCCAGCGCGATGTAGCGCAGCACGCCCTGGCCGAGCTGGGCCATGCCCTTCGAGTACGTCTGCTTGGCCGCAGCGTCGAGCTTCGGGCTCTTGGCCATCTCTGCGGAGACGGCATCGGTCGAGGCGCTGACGGCCTTGTTCGAGTCTTCGAGGTTGCCCTTGGTCGCGCCGTCGGTGAGCGCATCGGCGGTCGCGCGCGCGGTCGCGGCGGCGTCTTTCAGTCCGAGCGCGTCGGCCATCTGCGCGTTGGCGAGCAGCACGTCCTTGTTGGCGGCGACGTAGCCGCGCACCAGGGCGTCGTTCTGGCCGCCGACGGCGTCACCGCCGCCCGAGCCGCCGGGCAGTCCGGGAATGCCGGGCAGGCTCGGCATGTTCTTGATCGACGGAAACTGCGCCGACGCGCCGAACGGGAGGACGAGCAGCGCGGTGGCGAGCGCCGCGAGGAGCTTCTTCATGTGATGAGCTTTCCGGGGAACGGGTGGAAGAGGGGAAGAGATCGCGTCGAGCGATCCGCTCACTTGACGCCGAGGTTGGTGAGCTGGGCGGTGAGCTCGCGCGCTGCGTTGGCGGCGGCGAGCTTGAGCGCTGCGGTGCGCGCCTCGTCCTCGGTCGGGCCGACGCCGGCGTATTGCACCGGGCCGACGGAGGCGATCGTGTCGGGGATCTGCTGCGTCAGGTCGAGGACGCGCGCGTTCACGGTCACCGCGACGCGCGCCATGCCGGTCTGCGGGTCCTTGTCGGCGAGGCCGACGTCGAGCGTGCCGAGCGCGATGTACGGGATCTGCGCGTTCTTCATGCCGAGCGCGATCGACTGCATCGTCGCCGCCTTCAGGTCGTTGCCGACCTTGTAGTCGTCCTCGACCTGCGCGACCCGGAACTTGCCGCCGGTATAGGGCTCGACCAGCGTCGCCTCGTTGACCTTGAAGCCGGCGCGCGAGAAGGCCTGCGTGAACACCTGGTTGAGGTTCGCGCTCGGGAACAGGCGATAGGTCGCCTCCGAGGAGCGCCGCGTCGTCTTGCCGCCGATCTCGATCGTGCTCGAGCGGTTGATGCTTGCGCTGCCGGTCTGCGTGCGCGCGTCGTCGGTCGAGATGCTGCCGGCGCGGATCTTCTCGCTCTGGCGGCCCTTGTCGGTGGCCGAGAGCGTCGCGTCGGCGCGGTCGGTGGTGTCGACGCGCTTGCTGATGCGCGGGTCGTACGACGAGACCGAATCGACCTCGCGCGAGACGAACAGAAAGGCGAGCGCGGAGCGCTCGGTGCGACCGGCCTTGCCGACCGCCGAGCCGGCCTTGATGTCATTGCGCAGGTTGGCGACGTTGAGCGAGACGCGAACTGCGACGGTGTACGACTTGCTGCCCGCGTTGTCGTCTTCCGAGAGCACCGTCGTGTCGAGGAAGTAGCGGTCCGGGTTCTCGATGATCTTGGCGCGCATCGTGTCGAAGTTGGCCGCTTCCGACTCGCCGGCTTCGGCGTAGTAGGTCTCGACCGCTTTCAGCTGCGCGTTCTGCACCGCCTTGGCCTTGACGTCGGGCGTGAGCGATCGGCCGCTGTACGGCACGGTCGCCTTGCCGCGAGCCTGCTGGATCTGCGCCTGCGCGACGGGCGCGAACGCGACGGCGAAGGTCAGCGCAAACAGCGCGACGTAGAGTTTGCGGATTACTTGCATAGCCTGATGAGCTCCCTGGTGTCTGCGATCTGCTTGTCGATGTCGGGCGCGGCCGCCGCGGTCTTGACCCACGTATTGCCGCGTCCGTCGAGCGCTTCCGACAACTTCACGAACATGCCGTTGACCGAGTCGTAGTAGGCCGGAAAGTCGTCGACGTAGGTCTGCGTCGACGGCACCAGCTTGACCTCGCCGTTCTTCAGCGCCGTGTTCATGTAGACCTTGCCGGAGACGGGCTCCTCGATCTTCATCGACGCATAGCTGCCGTAGATGAAGCTGGCGCCCGCCGCGGCCCGGCCGTACTCGATCTTCTTCAGCGCCGAGAGCTCGACGTTGATCTCGTAGTCGGGCTTGGGCAGCTTCAGGTTGTAAACGTCGCCGTCGGAGATCCGCATCGACATCACGTTGCCGATTGCATAGCCCTTGGCGTACGGGACGATCGGCACGCCGGCGCGCGTCGAGAGGGCCTCGCCGACGAGGTCGGCGGCCCAGGTCTCGGCGACCGTGGCGCTGCTCGAGATGTACGCCGGGATGCTGCCCATCGCCTCGGGCTTGATCGCGATCCGCGTGATCTGCAACGTGCGCGAGGTCTGCGTCGGCAGCGTCGCCTTGGCGAAGGTCGCGCCGAAGCGGGCGAGGATGCCGGGTTTGCCGGTCGCGCCCTCGTAGACGCCGCGCACGCGCGCACGCACCTCGTCGTCGGTGGGCAATCGGTCGAAGACGTCGATGTAGGCGAAGCTGATCGGGTAAGCACGCACGATCGCCATCGACTTGAAGTCGAAGAAGAGCGCCTGCGCGCGGATCAGCACGAAGAGCTTGCTCAGGCCGGCGAGCTGCTCGACCGAGATCGTCTCGGAGCCGATCACGAGCGCGACGGCGATCGCCTGGTCGCGGCCCTTCAGCTCGTCGATCTGGCCCACGAGCTTGAGCTGCGACGGCGGGTTCTGACCGATCGCGTCGAGCAGCCTGAGGTACGCCGGCTTGCCCGATGCCTTCAGCGATTTCTCGTAGGAGAGCGAATAGGGAAAGCGCTGCGGCAGCGACGCGGCATCGCCTGCGTAGGCGAAGCCGGCGAGAGCGACTTCGAGCGGTTGCGCATGGGCAGCGACAGAGCCGAATGCGACTGCGCCAGCGGCGGCCTGGAGCAGCGCACGGCGAGCGGGCGACGAAGGCGAACGGGTGTCGAGAAGTCGCACGTGCGGAGCCGGTTGCCGACTGCTGAAAGCAGGATTCGGATGGTAACCACCTGGAAATTCGTCAGGTGGTTTTTCGGCGTGACGCAGTTGTCACGCCGCGTCGCATCCCCCGGGTTGGGGAGGGGCGCGCATCGCTGTTCGTGTTGCGCCGGCGCAGCCGGGCGCGGCTGCGTCTACTCGATCGCCTTGACGATGTCCTCGACGACCTTCTTGGCGTCGCCGAAGACCATCATCGTCTTGTCCATGTAGAAGAGCTCGTTGTCGAGGCCGGCGTAGCCCGCGGCCATCGAGCGCTTGTTGACGATGATCGTCTTGGCCTTGTAGGCCTCGATGATCGGCATGCCGTAGATCGCGCTGCCCTTGGTGTGCGCCGCAGGGTTGACGACGTCGTTGGCGCCGAGGATGACGGCGACGTCGACCTGGCCGAGCTCGCCGTTGATGTCCTCCATCTCGAACACCTGGTCGTACGGCACCTCGGCCTCGGCGAGCAGCACGTTCATGTGTCCAGGCATGCGGCCCGCGACCGGATGGATCGCGTACTTCACCGAGATGCCCTTGGCCGTGAGCTTGGCGGCGAGCTCCTTGACCGCGTGCTGCGCGCGCGCGACGGCGAGGCCGTAACCCGGCACGATGACCACCGACTCGGCGTTGCCGAGCACGAACGCCGCGTCGTCGGCGCTGCCGCTCTTGACCGGTCGCTGCTCGGCCTTCGCGCCGCCCGCCGTCACGGCTTCGCCGCCGAAGCCGCCGAGGATGACGTTGAAGAACGAGCGGTTCATCGCCTTGCACATGATGTAGCTCAGGATCGCGCCCGAGCTGCCCACCAGCGAGCCGGCGATGATCAGCATCGCGTTGTTGAGCGAGAAGCCGATGCCGGCCGCGGCCCAGCCCGAGTAGCTGTTGAGCATCGA
>Ga0123338_10005740_pt1 | contig 10558 bp, 8 predicted proteins | sample grotaG_FD_89793 | JGI IMG/M metagenome (GOLD analysis project Ga0123338, IMG submission 89793) | Glacier valley bacterial and archeal communities from Borup Fiord, Nunavut, Canada, to study Microbial Dark Matter (Phase II) -... | ecosystem: Environmental > Aquatic > Freshwater > Ice > Glacier ...
AACACGTGTCATTTGTTTGCGAGTAACATCTCCACGCCAATATGCACCAGCAACATTCATTAATTTTACTGCTTTAATTACACTTGTGTTAGGAATATGTGGTCCTCTGCATAAATCTGTAAAATTACCCTGACTATAAAAAGTAATTTTACCATCCTCCAATCCTTCTAATAATTCCAGTTTATATTCATCACCTTTTTGTTCAAAAAATGTAATTGCATCTTTCTTACTAACTTCTTTTCTTACATAATTTTCTTTTTGCCTGGCCAATTCAAGCATTTTATCTTCTATTTTTTTGAAATCATCTTGAGAAAGTGATTTTTCTCCCATGTCGATATCATAATAATATCCGTTTTCAATCGCTGGTCCGATTCCAAACTTCGTTCCTGGATATAATATTTCTATAGCTTCAGCCATTAAATGTGCTGATGAATGCCAAAAAGTTGCTTTTCCTTCAAGGTCATTCCATGTTAATAATTTTAAATTTACATCATTATTAATCATTCGGGTTGCATCCCAAATTTCGTCATTAACTTTTGCTGCGAGCACGTTTCGTGCGAGGCCTTCAGAAATGGACAATGCCACATCCATAGCACTTGAACCAGTGGGATACTGACGAACGCTTCCATCAGGCAGGGTAATATTTATTTGATTTTGCATAAAAATAAATTTTGCTCACGTACGAATGTGAGACATAAAAAAAAATAGATTGGGGCGAAATTAGTAATTAGAAATTACAGAGGCTATAAAACTTTTTTTTATTTTAATAAATAGGGGAAAACAATTATGAATATTTCGATATCGAAATATTCATAATTGTTTTAATAAAATGATTTACCAACTTTTCTTTTTATATCCTATCATCGCGTAATATAATATATAAGCATAACAAGGAATGGTAATAAAATAAGCAAAATGTTGTGTCATTGATTCGGATAACCTACCTAAAACCAATGGTAAAATTGCTCCACCAGAAATACCCATGATCATAAGGGCTGAACCTAGCTTTGTAAATTTTCCTAAACCATTTATTCCTAATGGCCATAATGCTGGCCACATTACAGCGTTAGCTAAACCTAAAAATCCAATAAACCATACAGAAGTTAACCCACTTGTGAGAAGAGCAATAATTGTAAAAATTATGCCCGTAATTGCAGAAATTTTTAAAAATTTTTGTTGAGAAATAAATTTCGGAATTAACACAATACCTATAACATAACCTAAAAGCATACCTCCAAGTGGAATGTAGGAAAATAGCTTTGCTGTTTCTTCTACAAAACCTAAAGATTTACCATACAATATAATAGTATCACCTGCAATTACTTCTACTCCAACATACGCAAACATTGCTAGCATCCCTAAAACAAGATTCGGAAATTGAAAAATACTAGTTTTTTCTGTTTCAACGCTAATACTTTCATCTTGTTCTTCACTAACTTCTGGCAAATGTGAATATCTTATCCATATTGCTAGTATTATTAATATCGCTGTTAAAATAAGATATGGAGTAACTAATTTATCCAATCCCTTATTAGCAGAAGAAGTAGTACCTAATAAAATTCCACCAAAAATAAATTGACTTATAATTCCCGCCACTTTATTCATAATTCCCATTAAACTTATTCTTTGAGCAGCACTTTCGCGTGGACCAATGATGGTTACATATGGGTTGGATGCTGTTTGCAAAATTGTAAGGCCCACTCCTATCACAAATAATCCTACCAGAAAAAAGTAATAGGAAGCCATATTAGCAGCAGGAATAAAAATCAAAGTTCCACATGCCATTGTTGCCAAGCCTAAAGAAATTCCGTTTTTAAATCCTGTTTTTTTTAATATAGCAGAACAGGGAATGGCCATTATAGTATATGAAATAAAAAAAGCAAATGTTACTAAATATGATTGGGTTTGGTCTAAATGGAATTCCTTTTGAAAAAAAGCGATGAGTACGCTATTAACCCATGTCACCAAACCAAAAATGAAAAATAAAATACCTATAATTATTAATGGTGTTGTAAAACTTTTTTTTGTATCAATTTGAGAAATTGTATCAGACATAAATTTTTTTGATTAAAGTATTTAAAATTTATTTTAAAAAAATACAATTACGTGTTAAAAAATATTAATAGGAAATTTTTAACAAGGTGTTAATACCATATAAAAATATTAATTAAATTTCGACTTAATTTTTTTAGTTTTTATAAATATGGAATTATTTAACGTTTATCCTTTATATAATATTGAGCCTGTAAAAGGGTTGGGTAGTTATGTATGGGATGAAAAAGGAACCAAATATTTAGATTTATATGGTGGCCACGCTGTAATATCAATAGGCCATTCACATCCTCATTATATAAAAAAGTTAAGCGAACAATTAAATAAAATCGGATTTTATTCTAATTCTGTTCGCATTTCAATGCAAAATGAATTAGCAGAAAAGTTAGGAAAGCTTTCTGGTTACGAAAATTATAATCTTTTTTTATGTAATTCAGGTGCTGAAGCAAATGAAAATGCATTAAAACTTGCGTCTTTTCATAATGGACGAAAAAAAATAATTGCTTTTAAAAAATCTTTTCATGGTCGTACTTCAGGAGCTGTAGCAATTACTGATAATTCTTCAATCGTTGCACCGATAAATTTTAACGATCATGTTACATTTTTACCATTCAACGATATTGATGCACTAGAAAACGCGATAAGTGAAGAAATTTGTGCGGTAATTGTAGAAGGCATTCAAGGAGTGGGTGGAATAAATATAGCAAGTGAATTATTTTTACAAAAAGCTCGTGAACTATGTGATAAATTTGGTGTCGTTTTAATTTTAGACAGTGTGCAATGCGGATATGGTCGATCGGGAAAGTTTTTTTCACATCAATATGCAGATATTCATCCTGATTTGATCACCATCGCAAAAGGAATGGGAAATGGATTTCCAATTGGCGGAGTATTGATTAGTCCGATGTTTAAAGCAGTATCTGGTATGTTAGGAACAACATTTGGAGGCAATCATTTGGCTTGTGCAGCAGCTATTGCTGTATTAGATGTAATGAAAGATGAAAATCTAATTGAAAATGCTCAGGAAGTAGGAAATTATATTATTGATAAAATTAAAAACCTGCCAGGCATAACAGAAATAAGAGGCAGGGGTTTAATGATAGGCATTGAGTTGGATGAACCTGCAGAAGAAATACGTAAAAAATTGTTATTCGATAAACATATTTTTACTGGAGCTTCTGGCAAAAATGTAATTCGTTTATTACCTTCTCTAGCACTTAAAAAAGAAGATGCAGATATTTTTATTGAATCTTTCACAGCTTTAATGCACGAAAAAGTATTGGCTTGAGAAAAGTAAATGGCATTTTAAATTTAAAATGCCATTTCTTTATTTAATTTAATTTAGCTGCTTTATAAACGGCTTTAGTAATCGACAACCTTTTAGATAGGTAACTTTCATCTGGCATATCAATATTCATTGCCAGAAAATAAACATTATTATTAGCTTCTAAATATCCAACCCACCATCCTATTTTTTCTTCAAATACCCAACCTGTTTTACCACGAAGAGTATATTTTTCAGTTTGTTCTAGAATCAAAATTTCTTTAACAACTTTTAAAGTATTTTCAGAAAATGGTAATTTATTTTCATATAATTTTTGCAAAAAATCAATTTGTTCAAAAGTTGTAATTCTTAATTTACCTACCAACCAAAAATCATCAATATTTTCAGAAATATTTTTATTTCCGTAATTTATTTTGTTTACCCATTCCTGCATTCTTGTTTTTCCTACTCTTCGGGCAATTTCCTGATAAAAAGGCACGCTTGATACTTTTATGGCCGTTTTCATGGAGTGATCTTTATTCCAACTCTCAAATCTTCTTACCACCCCATCCCACTTTATAATTTCATTTTCATCTTTTACTGCCTTTGTTTCTAACCCAATTAAGGAATTTGGAATTTTAAAAGTAGAAGCAGGTAAAAAACCTTTATTGGCGCGTGCATTATTATGCACATAATTTTTTTGATTTTTTAAATCGTGTAAAACTAAAGTACCATTTACTTTATTAGCCGTGAAAATACTATCAATTTGAAATTGCGTAATTATATTTTCTTGAGAGTAATTTTTTAAACTAATTATGAAAAAGAGGCAAATAATTAAAAATTTAAGTTTGGGCATAAAAATAGTTCGAATTAATAATTGGAAGTTTTTACGATTATTTAAGAATATAATTTAGAATTGATTTTGGTTTATTGAAACTGCAACATTAATAACTTTTTTTTAAACCTTATTTTAAAATAAAAAAATAAATGTTTGGGGGTTGCCTGCGACCCAGGCTTTCCGTTCCAATTTTTTTGTTCGTTCCTCACAAAAAAGATTTCCACTTCAATCCTTAACCCAAAAAGAAAAATAAAATTGTTAATAGAATTTTATAATTATGAGTTTATCAATATTGATATATTCATAATTTTTTTGACTTGATTACAATGAAATTTAGATAAGAGAAAACTAAATATCGAGATGGTAATTTTAAAATATTTTGTGAAATATGATTTTGTAATTTTTTAAATAGAGTATTAATTTTATTATTTATTTTTGGTTAAAATTGATAGTGAAATTAGGTATAACAAAATTAATTCAACAATGAGAAAAATAAGAATGGGAATGATTGGTGGTGGACAAGGTGCATTTATCGGTGGAATACATAGAATTGCGGCAGCTATTGACGGACAAATTGAAATGGTTTGTGGAGCATTCAGTAGCAATCCTGAAAAATCTAAAGCTTCTGGAAAAGATTTTTATTTACCTGAAAACCGTGTTTATGAATCATTTGAAGAAATGATTTTAAAAGAAAAAGAATTACCAGCAAATATAAGAATGGATTTTGTTTCCATTGTTACACCTAATCATGTTCACTTTGCACCTGCAAAAATGGCGTTGGAAAATGGTTTTCATGTTGTATGCGATAAACCAGTTTGTTTTTCCCTTGATGAAGCTAAAGAACTGAAAAAAATAGTTGAGGAAACGGGTTTAATTTTCGCGCTTACTCATAATTATACTGGTTATCCAATGGTGAAACAAGCAAAATCAATGATTGCTGAGGGGAAAATTGGAAAAATAAGAAAAATTATTGTTGAATATTCACAAGGTTGGTTATCAACACCTCTTGAAAAAAGTGGAAATAAACAAGCAGATTGGAGAACTGATCCAACAAAATCTGGAGTAGCGGGCTGCATAGGTGATATAGGTTCTCATGCAGAAAATCTTGCAGAATATATTACAGGTTTAGAAATAACAGAAATAAGTGCTGACATAAGCACTTTTGTTGAAGGAAGAAAATTAGATGATGATGCAAATGTTCTTCTGCACTTTAATAATGGTGCAAAAGGGATTTTACATGCAAGCCAAGTAGCAGCAGGTGAAGAAAATGGATTAAGTATTAGAATATATGGAGAAAAAGGTGGTTTAATTTGGAGACAGGAGGAACCAAATTCATTAGTAGTTACATGGTTAGATCAACCACGACAAATATTCCGACCAGGAGTTGGTGAATTATCTCCTTCAGCAATAGCTCATATTCGAATTCCTCCACCAGGCCATCCTGAAGGATATTTAGAAGCATTTGCTAATATTTATAGAAATTTTGCAAAAGCAGTTCAGGCGCGATTGGAAGGCAAACCTTTAGATCCTATTTTCGATTTTCCTTCTATTGATGATGGTGTAAGAGGAATGGCTTTTATAGAAAACGTAATAAATTCCGGAAAAAGTAATGAAAAGTGGCTAAAATTTGAAATTTAATTTTAAACTAAACTTACTTCTAGAAAATCTTTTTTAATCACAATTTCTTTATCATATATTTGATAAAATCCATCCTTAATTTAAAACCTTATAAACATGTCTACACTTTTAAGTTTTTTGCCCTTTATTATTATACTTTTTGTATTATTTTCTTGTTTTGTTACTGTTCAACAAGGCAATGTGGCCGTTATTACTGTATTTGGAAAATACAGGAGAGTGATGAATGCAGGTTTGAATTTTAAGATTCCCTTTATCGAAACTATGTATAGAAAAATATCTATACAAAATCGTTCGGCTGAAATGGAATTTCAAGCTACAACTCAAGATCAGGCAAATGTTTATTTTAAAGCCATGATTTTATATTCCGTTTTAAGTAATAATGAAGAAATAATAAAAAATGTTGCTTTTAAATTTGTTGATGACAGAAGTTTTATGCAAGCTTTAATTAGAACTGTAGAAGGTAATATCAGAGGCTTTGTGGCAACTAAAAAACAATCGGAAGTCTTATCTCTAAGAGGTGAAATTGTTGGAGATGTAAAACTTAACCTTGATCATACTTTAGAAGGTTGGGGATTTCATTTAATTGATTTACAATTGAATGACATTACCTTCGATGATGCAATTATGAAATCAATGGCTCAAGTAGTTGCTTCTAATAATTTAAAAGCTGCTGCTGAAAATGAAGGTCAGGCTTTATTAATTACCAAAACAAAAGCAGCAGAAGCAGAAGGAAACGCAATTAAAATTTCTGCAGAAGCAGAAAGAGAAGCTGCAAGATTGAGAGGTCAGGGAGTTGCTTTATTCCGTCAGGAAGTTGCAATTGGTATGGCTGGTGCTGCAAAAGAAATGCAGGAAGCTAACCTTGATACGAATGTAATTTTATTTTCCATGTGGATGGAAGCGATTAAACATTTTGCTGAAAACGGAAAAGGAAATACCATTTTCTTAGATGGCTCTGCGGATAACATGCAAAAAACCATGCAACAAATGATGTCTATAATTAGTAAGCCTAAATAATTATAATTTTATTTTTATAGAAAAGATGCCTAAATTAAAATAGGCATCTTTTTTTATACTTTATTTATATCATCAAGCTTGTAATTACATTCAAAACTAATAATTATTATGAAACCCATTGCCTTTTTAACTACAGTAGAAAAGAATACAATTTTTAATAACTTTTACCAACTTTTTTGACCACATTATCCTTAAAATAAAAACAAAACGGCACCCTTTGGGGGTGCCGTTTTGTTTTTTCAGTTAACTAAAATTTTATTTTGTTTTCTTTGGAGCAATTGTTTGCTTTGGTGTAGGTTTTGGTGGTGCGGTAGCTCTTTGAATATTATTTTTCAAATCAGCATTATCAGGAGAAATTTCCAAGCCTTTTTTCCAATATTCAACCGCTTGTTTAACATCATTTTTAACTATAAAATGGTAACCTCCAATATATTTATAAGATTCTACCAATTGTTCCTTGTATTTATCTTTATCATCACCAACCAATTCAATATATTTTTCATAGAAAGGAAGTCCTGTAAACTTAGGCGCATTAGGGTTTAGCTGATTATCCAATCTAGAATTAGCTCTTGCTCTGTATAAATAACCCAACAAAATAGCTTGAGGGTTAGACGCACCTTTTTCAATTAATTTTTTAAAGATAGTGTCTGCCTTCACAAAACTGTTTCCTTTGTAATAATCTTGACCTAAAATCAAATAATCATTAATAGCAACTTTATCTTTTTTTCTGGCTAAAGCTTTTTCTTTATACTCTGCTGCTTTTAACCATTTATTTTTTTTAATATAAATTAACCTAATTTCTTCATATAATTGCGCAGCTTCTGCTGTGGTATCAGCATCTGCAACTTTTAATAAATTATTTGTTGCTAATGAATCATTACCTGTCGCAGCAAGTAATTTACCATAATACACATAATCAGAATTACGTAGCATTTTAGGATCTGCTTTAGAAAAGAAAGTTTCCATTGCTTTTACACCTGGTTCATAATCTTTTACTTCATAATCCGTATATCCTAATAAACGATAAAGAACAGGATCTGGAATTGAAGATTGTACTTCTTTAAAAATAGTATTAGATTCAGTGTACGATTTTAATGCTTCATCATTCTTTTTATCTTTTTGAAGATTTTGAGCATTTAGAAATAAAAATTTACCGAAACGGAATTTAGCTTCAACCTTATTATCCGTCATTTCAAGATATTTTTTAAAATCTGCTACTGCTTTATCATACTGGTTTGCCATAAAATATAATTCTGCACGTTGGCGAAACCCTGGTCCGTAATTAGGATCTAATTCAACGCCTTTGTTATATAAATTTAATGCCTCTTGATAAGCTTTGGTTCTGATCATTACATTACCACTTCTAAAATACGAACGTGGCGATTTACTATCTACTTCCCTAACTTTCATATAATTCATTTCTGCATTACTACCATCATTTTTAATAAGGTATGCATCTCCAAGAGCTAAATATAAATCAGGGTTTTTTGCATCTATTTTTGCTGCAGAATTTAAATAAGTTACAGCTAAGGCTTGATCTCTCTTTGGTTCTTCAGCAGGATAGTAAGTATAAGCTTCACCTATTCTAAATAAAACATTCGCATCTTTTGATTTTGTAGCTGTAGTTGCTTGATCAAAATATTTTTTTGCTTCAGTTTTATTATCTCTTTGTAAAGCTATTGTACCTAAACCCACATAATTTAAAGCATATTTAGGATCGGCAGCAATACCATTATCAAAAGCAGCTTTTGCTTTATCTGGCCTTTCCATTTTAATATTATAATAGCCTAAGTAATAATAATTTTCAGCAGTTCCAGTTTTTGATAAATTTTCAAAAATTGTTCCTGCTTTGGTAAATTGTTCAGCATCAAGTGCTTTAATCCCGTCCTTAATGTTTTGTGCCATCACTTTTATCGAAAACATCGATAAAGACAGTAAAAACATAATTTTAAATTTTTTGGTCATTGCAATTAATTTAGGTTGTTAACAAATTAAAAATTAGAATGTAATATTGATAAATTTTGCAATTATTCTTTGATAAAATTGAACTTGTTCAAAAAATCATGCCAAATATATTAAAATTTATTATTATGGATCAACATCTTTTGCAAAAAAGTTAAATCAAATAATAATAATAATTAAAATTAATTATTTACTTAAGTTTTATTCTTCTTGGTGGCATTATTGTTGGTAATAGTCCACTTTTTAAAACAATCCTTTGCCCTATATCACTTTTCATATAATTCATAAAACCTGTTGCAGGACCAGTACCGGGCTCACGACTAATACAAATCATTTCCCTTATAAAAGGATATGTTTTTTTTGCTAAATCACTTTGGGTAGGTAAATAATATTCTAAAGTATCATCATTGCTATCACCTGCCACCCACATTAATTTAATATTATTTTTTAATTCCATAGATAGTGGAGAATCCTTATCACTTATCCATCCTAAACCAATTATACCTAATGCCCCTTTATGATTTTTTACATACTCTATTACGCCAACATTCGATTTAGCAGCAAAAATTTTTATTTCCTCTTTACTAAGACCTAATTTTAAATTTAGAAATGATAGATTACTAGAATTCCCTTTATCAAAAACAACAATTATAGAATCTCTCATACCTAATGAGTTCAAATCATTCCAAGTTTTTATCTTTCCGGTAAAAATATTTTTAAGTATTCCATTGGTTATTAAGCTATCAGGGTTATCTTTATTTACTATTAACGCAACTCCATCAATAGCTATTTTTGTACTTCGATATTTAATTTTTGATCTGCCTAAAATTTGTTTTTCTGTTGTATCCAGTTCTCTGCTGATCACTATCATCCTAACGCTGTCTTCTAAAAGCAAACCAATAGATTTTCCTTCAGAGGTTGATACTAAATCAATTTTTACTTTTGGATAACTATAGCTAAATGCTTCTTGTTCAAGACCAAGCAATGGAGTGAAAGATTCATCAACAGCAATGGCAAAATTACCTTTTGTTGCAGATTCGTCAGCAGGAGCGCATGATGGCAAGATTATAATTAAAGATGCAAAAAACCAGATTAAAAAATTATTTTTATTCACTTTCTCTATTTTTAAATTTATTTACACTAAATAATCCTCTAAAAAGACCGTAAACTACACATACTATTCCAAATCCAATTCCTAATGTTGATGACTCTATGAGGTTTTCCCTAAAATCTTTTGATATTAACATAAACACCCCAAATCCTAATATTAAAAGGGATATAAATATTGAAATCATTAAATATACTTGCTTAAACGATTGTTTGTTTTGCATATAAAATATAAACTTAGGCAAAAATTTTCGAGGTAAAATTAATTTAATTTTATCCCAAATTAAAAATTCAAGAATTTTAAATGCCTTAAACATTTTAAGGCATTTAAAATAAATAATGTTTTACTCTTTTTGCAAAGCAAAACTAATAGGAAGTGTAAACTTTACAGACACATTTCTTCCACCTTGTTTTCCTGGCGTCCACTTTGGCATGCCTTGTACTACCCTAGTTGCTTCTTCATCACATCCAAAACCAATTCCTTTCAATACTTCAACTTTTGAAATTTGACCTTGACTGTTAACAACAAATGTTAAATAAACTCTACCCTGAGCATTTACTTTTTGAGCAGAAGCAGGGTAGCGAAGATTTTTACCTAAATATTTTGATAAAGCTTCTAAGCCTCCAGGGTAACTAGGATCAATCTCTACCTTTATAAATACCTTTTCTTCAACTAGTTC
>Ga0123338_10005752_pt1 | contig 10543 bp, 6 predicted proteins | sample grotaG_FD_89793 | JGI IMG/M metagenome (GOLD analysis project Ga0123338, IMG submission 89793) | Glacier valley bacterial and archeal communities from Borup Fiord, Nunavut, Canada, to study Microbial Dark Matter (Phase II) -... | ecosystem: Environmental > Aquatic > Freshwater > Ice > Glacier ...
CCACGTGGCCCGGTCGACCCGGGCGCCGAGACCCGGGGGCAGGACCCGGGCGAGGTTGGCGGCCAGGCCGCCGCCCGTGACATGGCTGAGGGCATGGACCTCGAGATCCTTGGTGCGCACGAGGGCGAGGAGGTCGGCGGCATACACACGAGTGGGGGTGAGAAGCTCTTCCCCGAGCGTGCGGCCGAACTCGGGCACCTCGCGGTCGAGCGACCACCCGGCTTGCGCGACGACCCTGCGCACGAGGGAGTAGCCGTTGGAGTGCAGACCGCTCGAGGCGAAGGCGAGCACGATGTCGCCCCTGCACACCCGGTGCGGCCCGAGGATGTCGGCGTGCTCAACCACGCCGGTGGCGGCGCCGGCGACGTCGTACTCGTCGGGCTCGAGCAAGCCGGGGTGCTCGGCCGTCTCGCCGCCGACGAGAGCGACACCGGCCTGCTCACAGGCGGCCGCGATGCCGCCGACGATGGCCGCGACCCGCTCGGGCACGACCCGTCCGGTGGCGATGTAGTCAGTCATGAACAGCGGCTCCGCCCCGCAGACCACGATGTCGTCGACCACCATCCCGACCAGGTCGAAGCCGATGGTGTCGTGCCGGTCGAGGGCCTGCGCGATGGCGACCTTCGTGCCGACGCCGTCGGTCGAGGTCGCCAGCACGGGGCGGGTCATCCGCGTGAGGGCGCTCGCGTCGAAGAGGCCGGCGAAGCCGCCGAGGCCGCCGAGCACCTCGGGTCGCTGCGCCCGCGCGACGGCAGCCTTCATCAGCTCGACCGCCTTGTCACCGGCCTCGACGTCGACTCCGGCGGAGGCGTAGGTGATGGGCGCAGCGTCAGACACCCGCTCAGGGTATCGGCGGGTGCCCGGGCGGAGGTCGCTCGCCCTGGCGCCGGGCGTTCTACCCCGTTACCTACCGGGGTAGAACGTCGCGGGTGGGGGCGAGATATCACCTCAGGACGTTCTACCCCGTTACCCACTGGGGTAGAACGTCGCGGGTGGGGGCGAGACGTCACCCCTTTGTGTACGCCGACCCCCGACGGCGACCCTCGACGGCGGCACCCGGGGCCGCCCCTCGGAGCGGCGGGGGGCCTCGACGGATCAGGCGGCGGCGAGAGCGCTCAGGCGTGCGTGGGCCCGACAGACCTGGTCGAGGAACGCCTTGGTCTCTAGTCGCAGCCCGATGAGGTCGATCCGCAGCAAGGAGTCGCCTTCGACCACGACGGCGTTCCGGCCGAGGTTGTCGTCACTCAGCTCGAGTCCCTCCCGGTGCTGGGCACCGTCGATCTCCACCACCAGACCGATCTCGACCCAGCGGACGTCGAGGTAGATGCGGCCCGAGGGTGTCTTCACCACCGCCTGCCGGGTCGGTTCGGGGAGTCCACGAGCCCGGCACAGCCGCGAGAAGTCGAGCTCACCCAGAGACTCGGCTCCGTCGGCGAGGTCGGCCACCACGGTCGCGACGAAACGGGTTCGTCCGCGGATCCGCAGGGTCTCGGCTGTCTGCAGTAGCCGCTCGGGCGTGGTCAGTCGCTGTTGGACGGTCATGCACAGGATGAGCGCTGCCTGACGGTCGCTCGCCGCCCAGTGCGCGGCCCGGATCGCGGCGATGTCAGGACGGGTGTGCGGGAGTCCTGCCCCGATGACCTCGCCCTGTGCTCTGACGGGGACGGTGTGGGTGACCACCCCGCGGGAGCGGTAGGGCCGGCACCCGTGCGGGATGGAGACGTGCAGAGTGGGGCTGCTGAACCCGACGAGGCCGGCGTGCTGCAGGGCGGTGACCCCGTCGACGACCGTGATCAGGTGGCCGACCTCCCAGACCGCCCGCCACCGACGAGCCAGGTCGTCGACGGGACCGCGGTGCATGGCCACCGTCTGGTGGCCGAGGGTCCGCCAGCGTTCGGCCTCCACCTCGTGGCGTATGTGGTCGTGCGTGACGCCCAGGCCCCTCAGCAGACGGCGCGAGAGCACGGCGCCGTACTCCTCGGCGGCGGCAACGGCTGTGGCCCGTCGTTCGTGACCCTGTCCCATGGGCGCAGCCTGCCCCGGCCCGGACCGCGCGACCAGACCCGCCGCGAAGCACTGTGGAAGGGGCCCAGCCGGGGGAAGGTTGGGGACGAAGAGCGGCCCGGTGATCGAGCGAGGTAGAACGCCGCCGCCTGAGGCGAGAAAACACCCCTCTACCAAGGGGGTAGAACGGCGGCGGGGTGATGCGTCGCACTCCGAAGCGAGGTATCACCCCTCAAGTAGCGGGGTAAAACGCCAACGGCGGGGGGAGCGGAACCCAGGTCGACGGACGCCCCGCCGCCCCGCACCTCACGCCGGAACCCACCTCACGCCGGAACGCACCTCATGCCGGAACGCACCTCACGCCGGAACCCACCTCACGCCGGAACCCCCGCCAGGCGCCGACGGTCGAGCGGGGACGGGCGCCGGTCGAGGCGTGACTCCAGGAGGGCGCGGGCCTCGCTGCACCGACCGGCCCGGACCAGGGCGAGGAGCAGCGTGTCCTCGACGATCTCGCGCTGGGCAGAGCTCCCGCCGAGCTGGACCAGCCAGGGCCCGAGCAGCCGCAGGGTACGCACGGCGTCCTCCCAGCGCTGCTGACCGACCGCGGTGAGGGCGTCGCAGAGCTGGACGACGATGTCGCGCATCACCGGCTGGGGCCGGCTCGCCGCGTGCGCCCTCAGCCGGGCGAGCGACTCGAGGTCTCCTGACGCGGTCAGCGCCAGGGCGGAGTGCATGGCCGTGAAGGGCGTGGTCGGCCGCTCGAGCAGGTCTTCGCCCACCCGGTCGAGGACCGTCGTCATCGGGAGGTCGCCGTTCCACGAACCGGTCACCTGCGCGCGCCACAGCAGGGAGGCCGAGTCGACGAGCGCGCGCACCCCGGTGACGTGAGGAGGGGCCAGCTCGGCCTCGTAGCGGCGGTGCACGGCCTCGACGGCGCCCAACGACAGCTCGTGCAGCGCGGCGTGCCAGGAGAAGTGGGCCAGGTGGGAGGCCTGCCTCCCGCACGAACCCATCCACTCGCCGAGCCAGGCGAGACCGGCGTCGTGCTGTCCGGTCTCGTAGAAGACGTGGGTGAGGGCGTGGACGGCGTGCCCTGAGCGAGGCTCCTGATGCAGCGCCCGAGCAGCGAGGGCGTCGGCCTCGTCGTAGCGGCCCTGCTCCTGGCGGACGAACGCGAGCATCCCGCCGTACCACCAGTCGTCGCCGTAGGCCGGTCGAAGCCCCTCGACCAGGGCCCAGCTCTCCTGCTGGAGGTCGGTGATGCCGGAGAAGGCGATGGTCGGCACCGCCGCACTCACGGCGAGGGAGTCGCGCGGATGGGCGTCGATGTGGCGGCGGAGGGCGACGGTCGCCTCGAGTCGGGTGCCGTGCAGCCGGGCATCCATCACCTCGACCAGGTCGCACTCGCGCTCGGTCATGGCTCTCGACACGGTGGCCCGCGTGGCCGCCAGGTCGGCCACCGGGTCACCGACCGCACCGAGCTCGTGGCCGACGAGCGCGAGTGCGGCATGGCCCAGGGCGAAGCCGGGGTCGAGCGCCACCGCGTCGCGGAAGTGCTGTTCGGCGCCCGACTCAACGCGCAGGACGCGCGACAGCCCGAGGTTGTACGAAGCCGCTGCCTCCTCCGTCGTCGACAGCGGCAGACCGTGCAGGTCGACCGGCCGGGTGGTCGGTCGGGGTCGACGGGTGCGCAGGAAGGACGCCAGCTGAGCCGCGACCGCTACCGCTTGGGAACGGATCTCCGGCACTGCCGTCGACTCCCACAGGTCGCCCTTGCGCAGCGCCCCCACCACCCAGGCCGGGCGGGCCGGGTCGGCATCCGGGACGCCGAGGAGCCTGCCCCCGGCGTCGGTCGCGAGCCCGGCACCGAGCGGACCGGGTGTCCCCGCCCCGGTGGCGAGGAGGTCGACCACCAGGGCGTTGCGGCTGCGGCTGACCTCGCGCTGGGGGCCGGTGCAGTTGACCACGTGCGCCACGTGGAGGCGGCGGCCGGTGGTGAGCGTGACCACGAGACCCGCAGCGCCGGTCGTGCCGCTGGTGACCTCGGTGACCTCGGTGACCTCGGTGACCTCGGTGACCTCGGTGACCTCGGTGACCTCGGTGACCTCACCCGGCCCGACGACGACCTCCTTCGCCCGGAGGCGGGCGGCCAGAGCCGCGGCGGAGGCCCGCGGCATCCGGTGGCGGTGCGTCTCCCAGAACGGGGCGTCGACCCGGAGGAACTCCTCGCGGTCGGCGTGGCTCATCCGCTGCCACAGCAGCGAGGTGACCGGCCGCAGCCCGTCGAAGGCCGGGCGCCAGTCACCGCGCCGGGCGCCGGCGGCGAGGTGCTCGCCCACCAACCGCCGGACCGTGCCCAGGTCGAGCGCCGTCTGGTCACCGATCGCGGCGACCAGGTGCCTCGACGGAGCCGCCGCCACCCGGGTCGAGGCGTGCGGCATCGGGAGCAGCCCGCGTCGGGAGATCGCCACCACAGTGCGGCCGGGACGGGCCACGCTGAGCGCGACGTCGACCATGGTCAGGCCGGTCCCGATGAGCAGCACGTCGCCGTCAGCACCGGCGACGGCGTCGATCGCACCGGGACGCCAGGGGTCCGGCACGAACCGGTCGGAGACCACGAGATCGAACGGGGCCCAGTCGGTGCCCGGCGCCTCGATGCCCACCGCAAGGACGACGGCGTCGACGACGAGGCGCTCACCGGTGTCGAGCAGCAGCCGGACTCTCTCCGACCCGGGGCCGTCGGGGCGCGCCGGGGCGCGCCCGAGGGCGAGCACCGTGGCCCGGACCCGCTCGGCGGTGACCCTGTCACTGACCGACAGGGCCTCGTCCAGCGCTTCGCGGAGGTAGTCGCCGAGGGCCCCGCGGGGCAGGAAGTCGTCGGGACAGGTGCCGGGGTCGATCGCGCGTCTGGCCCACCGGGTGAAGTCCTCGGGGTCGTCGAGGTGGGCCGAGAGGTCACGCGCCCGCACGTTGAGCAGGTGTCGGGGGTCTCTCGTCGAGAAGGCCACCCCCCCGCCCACGCCGTCACCGGGTGGGCCGGGATCGATGATGCTCACGTGCACAGGCCGCTCGATCGCGCCCAGCTGACGCACCAGGGCCAGCGCCGTCAGGGCGCCGGCTGCTCCAGCGCCGACCACGACCACCCGCAGGGCGTCGGATCCGCTCGGGGCTGCACGCCATCGGTTCATCGTGGGGCCTCGAATCCTAGTTGTCTGGTAGGGATTATCTCGAGTGTGCCACTCTCGCGGGCCGCACGGCCCGGAACCGCCTGAACCGGGGGGTCAGGGGTGGAGCAGGGCGTTCTCGGCGCCGCCGCCGACGCCCAGCGGGACACCCTCGGCGTCAGCGCCGAGGTGCAGGTCGCTGTCGTGGCCCGTTCGCACCGAGATCGGCAGCGTCTCGAGCACGTGCTTGCCGATGCGGCCGTCCTCGGGCAGAGGGATCGGGTAGACGCCCGTGAAGCAGGCCGTGCAGAGCCGCTCGCGCGGCTGCTCGGTCGCCTGCGTCATCCCCTCCTCGGAGATGAAGCCGAGCGAGTCGGCGCCGATCGCCGCGCGGATCTCGTCGACCCCGAGACCGGTGGCGATGAGCTCGGCCCGGGTGGCGAAGTCGATGCCGTAGAAACAGGGCCACGTGATCGGCGGGCTCGAGATGCGCACATGGATCTGCGCCGCACCCGCCTCACGCAGCATCCGCACCTGGGCCCGCTGGGTGTTGCCGCGCACGATCGAGTCGTCGACGACGACGAGTCGCTTGCCCCGGATGGTGTGCTCGAGCGCGTTGAGCTTGAGCCGGATGCCGAGCTGGCGCAAGGTCTGCGACGGCTGGATGAAGGTGCGCCCGACGTAGGCGTTCTTGACGAAGCCCTGCCCGAAGGGGATGCCCGACTCCTGCGAGTAGCCGACCGCGGCCGGCACCCCCGACTCGGGAACCCCGATGACGAGGTCGGCCTCGACCGGGTGCTCGCGAGCGAGCTGGCGACCCATGTCGACCCGGGCCTCGTGCACGACCTTGCCGCTGATGACCGCATCGGGCCGGGCCAGGTAGACGTACTCGAAGACGCACCCCTTGGGCTGCGCCGGCGCGAACCGGTGGGTGCGCAGGCCGTTCTCGTCGATGGCGACGAGCTCGCCCGGCTCGATCTCGCGCACGACGCTGGCTCCGATGGTCTGCAGGGCTGCGGTCTCGGAGGCCACGACCCAGCCGCGCTCGAGGCGTCCGAGCGCGAGGGGACGCACTCCGTGGGGGTCGCGAGCGGCATACAGGGTGTGCTCGTCCATGAAGACGAAGCAGAAGGCGCCCTTCAGGAGGGGGAGCACCTCGAGCGCCGACGCCTCGAGGGTGCGGTCCTGGTCGGCGGCGAGCAGCGCGGTGACGAGAGCGGTGTCGCTGGTGTTTCCCCGCCCGAGCTCACCCCGGCGGCCGGCGTCGGCGCCGACCCGCTCGGTGACCAGCTCGCGCAGCTCGACGGTGTTGATGAGGTTGCCGTTGTGCGCCAGGGCGACCGCACTCTCCCCGTCACCACCCAGGGTGGGCTGGGCGTTCTCCCAGGTCGAGCCGCCGGTCGTGGAGTAACGGGTGTGGCCGATGGCCAGATGACCACGCAGTGACGCCAGTGCCGTCTCGTCGAAGACCTGGCTGACCAGACCCATGTCCTTGTAGACGAGGATCTTCTCGCCGTCGCCGGTGGCGATCCCGGCCGACTCCTGCCCTCGGTGCTGGAGCGCGTAGAGCCCGAAGTAGGTCAGCTTGGCGACGTCTTCACCGGGCGCCCACACACCGAACACCCCGCAGGCGTCCTGCGGACCCTTGTCAGCTGGTTCGAAGAGGTTGAGGTCGTGGGAAAGTCTGCCGTCGCCGCGTGCCACCCCCCCAGTGTCACACAGGGCCGGGCCACCCCTGACGGGGTCGCGGGCGGGTCAGTGCCGGCGGTCGATCAGCACAGCGACGAGACCGGCGACCAGGGCCCCGAGGAAGGCGAACATCACTCCGAGGTAGCCGACCTCCGAGCCGGCGCTGTAGCTCTGTGCCCGGTCGGTGAGCATGGAGACGAGGAAACCCACGAAGAACCCGAGCAGGGCGCCGGTGCCCAGCCAGCGCTTGAAGTCAGGGGTACGGCGACGGGTGCGTCCGCGGGTGGAGATCGACATGCTCTCGAGCGTAGGCGACGCCGTACGGAGTGTCGCGACCGGTCGAGGCGCCGACGGTGACTACCCCGTCACAGCCCGTCACAGCCCGTCACAGCCCGTCACAGCCCGGTGAGCGGGAGCAGCGCCCCCAGGTCGGCCCGGTGGCCCGACGCCCGCACCACCCCCGAGTCGAGCGCCTCACCCCAGGCCAGCCCGCCGTCGACGAGCAGGAGCCAGGTGCGGGCATCCGTCTCGAAGGTGTTGGGCGGGGTGCCCCGGGTATGGCGCGGCCCCTCGATGCACTGCACGGCGCCGTACGGCGGCACGCGCAGCTCGACCGAGCGGCCGGGATGGCGCGCGGCGAACTCCTCGAGCGCGTAGCGGACTGCGGTGCCGAGCACCGTGCGGCCGACCCGCTCCGCGTCGAAGTCGCAGGCCCGGGCGACCGCTACCGCCGCGCTTCCGGCTGCGGGGTCGACACGACGGCGGGCGGGCACACTCGCCATCGTGCCACGGGCTCCGTCGCCGCTGCCGACGCCCGTCTGGTGGCCGGGTGGCGGCCGGAGCGGGGGCCGCGACGCAGCCCGCCACCCGGTCAGGCCGTCAGGAGGTCGTCAACGACGTGTCGTCGACGGCGAAGGACGTCTGGAACGAGGAGTCCTCGACCCCGGTGAAGGTCAACGCCACCGTCTGGCCCGAGAGGGCAGAGACGTCATAGACGTAACCCACGTAACCGGGCTTCGCGTCGAGGTTCGACAGCGTCCGCAGGGTGGTGGTCCCGAGCCTCACACTGAGCTGGTCGTGGACTGCCGAGCTGGTCTCGGCGCTGTCGACGTGCACCCAGAAACCGAGCGTGGCGCGGCACCCCACGGGGATGGTGACCAGCTGGCTGATCGTGTCGAGGGTGGCCCTCCCCCAGCCGTCCAGATAGGCCGACCTGATGCCGGTGTGGGCCGGCTGGGCGGACCCCCAGACACCGATGTCGCTGACGGCGCCGGTCCAGCTTGTGGTGCCCGACTCGAAGCCGGGGTTGGCCATGACCTGGCCGGCCTGCGCGCAGGTCGTGGTCACGAGCCAGCTGAAGGTCGCACGGCCGACGCCGCCACCACCCGTGGCGCTCACGGTGACGGAGGAGGTCGTCCCGGCCGACGGCGTGCCGGAGACGAGACCGGTCGTGGGGTTGATGCTCAGCCCGGCCGGGAGACCGGTGGCGCTCCAGGTGCGCGGCGTCGGGCCGCCCGTCGCCGTCAGCTGCAGGCTGGTCGGCACCCCACGGGCCGCCGTGCGGTTGCCGGGGTTGGCCACCACGGGAGGCGCGGTCCCGCAGGTCACCTCACCTGACTGGGCGGGGACGCTGATCGCGTCCCATGCCGCCTTGACGGTGGCAAAGGGCACACAGTTTCCCGGGAAGAGGTTCTTCGCCGCGGCGAGCGTGGCCGTCCGGTAGTTGAGGTAGGTCATGTCGGCCGTCTTGGTGAGCATGGCGTTGTAGAAGATCTTGCCCGCCGTGACGATGCCGAGCCCGGTGACGCTCGTCCCGTTGCAGGTCGGGCTCGCAGGGAGACCCCCACTGGCCGCGCTGCCCTGGGCCAGGAGGACGAACCAGTGGTCGAACGGGCCGGCGGCTGCGTGCGTCTCCAGGCTCGGGACACGGGACGAGTAGCAGCTGGGGCTACCGAGGAGGGCGGGGGCGTACATCTGCCGGATGGGCCCGCCACCAACGAGGTTCACGCTCTCACCGATGCTGAAGTCGGGCGTGTCGTAGGGGGCGCGCTCGTCGGCGTAGAACTCGGTCAGCGCCCCGAAGATGTCACCGGTGGCCTCGGAGACCCCGTTGGCCGACATGCCACCGGGGGTGTTGGAGTCGATCGCGTGCCCGAACTCGTGGCCGACGACGTCGAGCGAGGTGATCCACTTTCCCTTGAGGTTGTGACCGATCGAGACGGACGAGCCGTCCCAGTAGGCGTTGACGTCGTCCAACCCCACATAGACCGGGAAGCCCGACCCGCGGCCGTTGAACCCACTGCGACCGAGCCAGGTCCTGAGCATGTCCCACTCGTGCTGCACGACGTACAGCGCGTCGGCGCAGCCGGTCTCGACCGAGCTGCCGTCGCCGTTGCCCCAGCTGTTGTCCGTGCCGGTCAGCACTGCGCTCTGGGTGCTCCTGATGGTCTTGGTGGCCTTGGTGTAGCCACGGCAGGAGATGCCGGGGCGCGTGGGGTCGGTCAGCGAGAACGTCTTGCCGGAGCCGGTGGTCGAGATCGTGAAGGGGCTCGGGCCGTTGAGCCACCCGGCGCCCGTGCCGTTGTTGTCGGTGACGTCGTCGGTGGAGCGCAGCACTGCACCACTGGCGGCGTCGACGAAGACGTGGCGGCGGCTCGGCAGGGCACCGAGGTGGCCGGTGACGACCGACTCGTAGGCCAGCCGGTTGGCCGTTGGAGTCGCGAGGACGACGAGCCGGGTGCTCGTGACCTGCGGAGCCTGCGCGCCGTGGACCCGGGCGATGGCTGCAGCAGCCGAGGTAGAGAGCCGCGGCTGCGTGGACAGGGTCAGCGTGGACGCCTGCTCCCCGTCCGAGAGGGAGAGGACCCGTCCGCTCGAGTCGGTCGTGGCGACGAAGTCGCCACCGACGACCGGCAGCCCGCGGTAGCTGCGCTCGTAGGCCACGTGCTGCAGACCACCGTCACCGGACACGACGGCGCTGGCCGTGAACGCGTCGCCACCACCCGCGTGCAATCGGGCGGGGCGGGTCGAGACGAGCCCGGTGGCACCCCGTACGGCGGCCGCCCGGGCGAGCGGGGTGGCCAGGGGCGCGGACGGGGCTGGTACCCGTTGCGGCCGGAGTGAGGAGACGGCCGAGATGGAGTTGGTGGCGGCCGAGAGGGAGACCGTCGGGGCCGCGGGCGCACTGCTTGCGCCGGAGAGGCCAGCGGCGGCGGCGACGGCGACGGCCGTGACGACGGCGACCACGGGGAGGAGGCGTTGCATGTCGCGTGAGCTCCTGCGCTCGTCCTGATCGAGGGGTCACCCGGGCGGACGACCTCAGGACCAAAATAGCCTAGTTTAGCCCTATATATACCCAAACGGGAACATCCGGCAGACCGGCGCCCGCGCGAGGTCCGGCGACCACTTCGGCGGCGACGGCCTCCAGTGTCGCCAGCGACCCGGCATACGGGCTCGAGGGTCGTGGCCAGTGCGTGATGACGTCGGTGAAGCCGAGGTCGGCGGCGCGGCCGACCATCTCCTCGAAGAGCCCCACGCTCTCGAGCGAGTAGCGCGGGGAGGAGTCGAGGTTGACGTAGCGGGGGAAGGCTGCGGGGTCGCGGCCGGCTGCCCGCAGCGCGACCTCGAGGGTCTCCCTCGCCGTCGCCAGGGCGGCGAACCACGAGTCGAGGTGGTCCACCTTGGCC
>Ga0123338_10005754_pt1 | contig 10537 bp, 10 predicted proteins | sample grotaG_FD_89793 | JGI IMG/M metagenome (GOLD analysis project Ga0123338, IMG submission 89793) | Glacier valley bacterial and archeal communities from Borup Fiord, Nunavut, Canada, to study Microbial Dark Matter (Phase II) -... | ecosystem: Environmental > Aquatic > Freshwater > Ice > Glacier ...
TAAACTTTTTTCATTTGCAATTAATTCATCATAATTTCCTACAGCAATTACTTCACCACCAAGGTGGCTCGCCAGTGGACCCATATCAATAATATGATCGGCTTCCCGCATCATCATTTCATCATGCTCAACAACAACAACGGTGTTACCTAAGTCTCTTAATTCTTTTAAGACAACTATTAAGTTTCTTGTATCTCTGCTGTGCAATCCTATTGATGGTTCGTCTAAAATATAAAGTGAATTGGTAAGGTTACTGCCAAGGCTTCTGGTAAGTTGTATGCGCTGGCTTTCACCACCGCTTAGAGAGTTTGCCAATCTGTTAAGGGTAAGGTAACCAAGCCCTACATCTAACAAAGTTTTTAGTCGATGATTAACTTCAATCAAAATTCTTTTTGCTACCTGCTCATCAAATTTGCTCAACTTTAATTTATTGAACCACACCTGTAAATCTTTCACCGGCATTTCGCAGAGCTGGCCAATATGCACACCTGCAACCTTTACATAAAGGGCTTCTTTGCGTAGGCGATAACCTTCACATTCACCGCACAAAGTCCTGCCCCGAAATCTGCTAAGTAGCACTCGATATTGCACCTTGTATAAATTCTGTTCTACCTCTTTAAAAAAATCATTTATTCCATCTGCATACTTATTTCCATTCCACAAATCTTTGAGTTGCGCATCGGTTAAATCCATAATGGGTTTGTGTACCGGAAAATCAAATTGCTTTGCAGTACGAATAAAATTCTCTTTCCATAGACTAAGCTTTTCCCCCTTCCATGGCGCCACAGCACCTTCGTAAAGACTTAATCTTTTATCCGGAATAACAAGATCATGATCTAAACCCAACACCATAGAAAAACCTTCGCACACAGGGCAGGCTCCAAATGGATTATTAAAAGAAAATAAATTTGGTACAGGCTCTTCAAAAACAATATCATCAAGCTCAAACTTATTGCTGAATTTTAATGGCGTTTTTTCATTTATCTGAACATACATCGTTCCTTCACCTTCATAAAATGCAGTACCTGCAGAATCTGCAATGCGGTGCAAATCATCTTCATCAAACTCTTTTTTTATAAGCCTGTCTATGAGAATGAATTTTTCCTTTTTTATTTTTTTTAAAGTCTTATCCTCCAACAAATCTTCTATAGCTACAATTTCATTGTTTATATATAATCTGGAAAAACCTTTTTGCAAAAGAATATTAAGTTCCTCATTTTCTTCTCTATTTGCATGGCTTTTAAAGACTGCAAGCAGCATAATTTTATCGCCATCTTTTGCTTTATTAATTGCCGCTACCACATCAGGCACGTCATCTTTTTTCACTTCTCTTCCACTTACCGGAGAAATCGTTTTACCGGTTCTTGCATACAATAAACGCATGTAATCATAGATCTCGGTCATGCTTCCAACAGTGCTTCTTGGTGTAAGGGTTATTACTTTTTGTTCAATAGCAATTGCAGGGCAAAGTCCTTTAACAAAATCTACATCAGGCTTGTTCATACGCTGCATAAATTGCCTTGCATATGCACTCAAACTTTCAGCATATCTGCGTTGCCCTTCGGCAAATAAAGTATCAATTGTTAAGGATGATTTACCTGAACCTGAGACGCCTGTAACAACAACTAATTTATTGCGTGGAATAGTTACAGTTACATTTTTAAGGTTGTGAACTCTTGCTCCCTTTATTAAAATATCATTAGATGAAATATTTGCGGTTGTTGATATGATGGGGGTTTCCGAAGTTTTAAGCATAACATAAAGATAAATTTACAAATACTAAAGAGCCAAAAAATTCCTTTTTGTATAAATGAGTATTTTTCATTAAAATATGGTGTAAAACTACGATGTAAACAATATAGCAAATAGTATTTTTAACAAACTTTATAAAATAATGCTAAAAATAAATTGTAATTAAAATTTATGTTTTTATGTTTACTGCACAATATCCAATTGTCCGAAAAACCGCAAGAATCTCCTTACAAAGCATCTGCAGTTTATTCTCTCTATTGGCAATATTATCCTAATTGTCCATAAATCTAAATTGTAGAAAAATGCAAAACCAAACTCTCTTATCAGATCAACAAATCGTACGCATGTACATTGATGGGGATTCAAATGCCCTGTCCACGCTTGTAAACCGTTACAAAGACAAAATTTTTACATCAATTTACCTATTGGTAAAAGACAAATATCTTGCCGAAGATATTTTTCAAGATGTATTTATTAGAGTAATTGACACTTTAAAAGGCGGTCGTTACACCGATGAAGGAAAATTTTTACCATGGGCTATGCGCATTGCACACAACCTTTGTGTAGATCATTTTAGAAAAGTTAAACGCACCCCAACTATTAAAACAAGCGACGACAGAGATATTTTTGAAGTGCTTAATTTTTCAGAAGCCGGTGTAGATACCCGTATCATGGCTGAACAGACTTCTGATAAAGTCCGCAAACTAATTGACCTTCTTCCTGAAGACCAGAGAGAAGTAATTATTCTTCGCCATTATGCAGATTTAAGTTTTAAAGAAATTGCACAACTTACAAACTGCAGTATTAATACAGCACTTGGCAGAATGCGCTATGGTTTATTAAACATGCGTAAAATGATGTTAGAAAAACAAATAGCTTTATAAAAGTCAAATCATAAATGAAAAAAACCCTGTTCTTCCTAAAAGAACAGGGTTTTTTTATAAAAAATGTTTTCTGCGACATAAAAATATTTCAAATTAAAATTTGTAATTTATTTCATCAGTATGTTTCAACTTCACTTTAAAAATTTACATTGAAATATTAATAAAATAATTTTACTTCTATGTTTAATTATATCTATTAATGCATGTAAAACCACAACAAAAATGAATACCTCAAACAACATTACTTCTCATGCAAAACGCTTAAAGCCAGGTGATGATGTAAGAGAAAAAATTGAAAATTATATTTTATAAAATAATATAAATGCAGGCTGGCTTGTAACCTGCGCAGGAAGCCTTACCGATTATAATATAAGATTTGCCAATCAGGAAAAAGGAAGTATAGGAAAAGGACATTTTGAGATTGTTAGTGTTGCAGGTACAATTTCAAAAAACGGTAGTCATCTGCACATAAGTATAAGTGACAGTATTGGCAAAACAATTGGAGGTCATTTATTAAAAGGTTGTATTGTTTACACAACTGCAGAAATCATTATTCAAAGTACCACAGATTTAAACTTTAAAAGAGAAAAAGATGGCTCTACGCCATGGGACGAATTACAGATTTAAAAAATAAAATAACCTGTCTATCGAACTAAAAACAATATAAAAGCTGCGCTTAAAATTGTTATTTACCTTTATTCGGATTAACAGAAAAGAATATGATTAAAACGGGAGATTATAATTTGCTGAAAGTATTACGCAAAGTAGATTTTGGTGTGTATCTGGATGATGGTGAAGACGGTATTTTACTGCCCAAAAGATTTGTACCCGAAGGGTTAAATGAAGGTGATGAATTAAAAGTATTTGTATACCATGACGGAGAGGAAAGGTTGATAGCGACAACTCAAAAACCTTTAGGCGTTGTTGATGATTTTGTTAAACTCAAAACAGTATCAGTTACTGAACAGGGTGCCTTTATGGATTGGGGATTAATGAAAGATTTATTTGTGCCAAAAAGCCAGCAAATAACAGGTATGCGTCCAATGGGGGAGTACCTCGTAAAAATATACCGAGATGAACAAACCGGCCGAGCTGCTGCAACGGAAAGAATTGAACAGTTTTTAAGCAATGAAAATCTTACAATAAAAGAAGCAGATGAAGTTGATTTGATTGTTTTACGACGGACAGACATTGGTTATTTAATGATTATAAATAACCAACATACAGGTGTTTTGCATTTAAACGAAGTTTACAGAACTATTGGTACGGGTGATAAATTTAAAGGATACATAAAAAAAATATATCCCGATAACCGAGTAGATGTAGTTGCGGGTAAGATGGGTTACCAAAGGGTTGAAGGTGAAGCCGGAAAAATATTAAGATTATTGCAGGAAAATGATGGGTACTTACCCTATAACGATAAAAGTGATCCTGAAGACATTTATGTATTTTTCGGCATGAGCAAAAAAACGTTTAAAATGACCACGGGTAATCTGTTCAGAGAAAGAAAAATAACTTTTGAAAAAACGGGAATAAAATTAGTTGAATAATTTTTAATTTATAAAATTTTAGAAGCTCTTTTAAATATGACATCAAGTATTAAATTTTCTTTTTTTAAGAAACTATCCCTTTCAGTTTTATTAATGATTTGTCTTTTTGTTATTTGTCTATGGGGATTATTTATTGTTGCAGACATGATTTTTGAAGATAAAAACTTCTCTTTCGACGAAGAGGTTTTTTCAATAATTAAACCTACTGTAAGTAACACGCAGACATCTATAATGCAGGTTATTACTTTTATTGGATCACAAAATTTTTTGTTACCTGCAAATTTATTATTGATTGGGTTCTATCTTTTTTTTAAAAGAAATAAAGAGACAGCTTTTAAGATTGCTGCTATTTCAATAACCAGTGTTGTTGCAATGTTTTTAATAAAATTTTTTTTACAAAGAGAACGTCCGCTTGTACCGTTAATAGCTAAAGTGCACGGTTACAGTTTTCCAAGCGGCCATACTTTTACCAGTGTAACTTTTTATGGAATAATTGCCTATATCATTTATAAAAATGTTCAACATAAATTTTTAAAATGGTTACTTATTATTTTATGTATTATTTTAATTGTGCTGGTGGGTTACAGCAGGGTATATTTAAGATTGCACTATGCCAGCGATGTGATAGCCGCTTTTTGCCTTGGTCTGATTTGGCTTGTTCTTGCAAAATGGTTTTTAGTTAAAACTGAAAAAAGCAAACCTCTGTCTAAGGAATTTGAAGACAAGGTTTAGTCTAGAAAATAATAAATATGAGTGCAAATATTTTAATCCGTTTGCTAACTACTTAATTAACCCAATTTTTTTAGAATGTAAAATTGCCTCTTCACTGTGCGCAAAATAATAAAACAATACTCCCTTTTTTTCAATACTTTTTTGTTGTAAAAGAACATGAGGTTTTTCCGGAGTGCCTACCCTTCTAATATAAACACAATAGACATTTTGCGGAAAGTGTTCTACAATCGAATTATATATATCTATATCCTTTTGTGAATCATCACCCAACAAAATAAATTTTTGATAAGGGTAAGCTTCAATAATTTTTACAATACGTGTAAATTTACCCGAATGATTATTTTGACCTGTCGAAAATAATTTTGAAAAAGTTTTAATCTGGTTTAACAAACAAATGCCATCCGGCAATTTATTTTCTTCTAAAAAATCTTTTATATAGTCGTATAAGTTCCATTCACTGCTTGATACATAAAAGAATGCATTGTTTGAAGGTTCAGTATCATCAATACCATGCAGCATTCGGTAATGCTTTACTGCTCCTTCAAAGGGCTGTCTGCTTTTCGCATTTTCTGTAAGCAGTACAAACAATCTTTTTCTAAGGTTTGATGAATGAGAAATTAAAAAAGTATCATCAATATCAGATATAATAGAAAAATCTGTTGTAGATGGTATAATTATTTTACCGGTTGCTTTTGCTTTTACAATATTTGTACTGTTTCTTTTAATAAGCATTGCTTCTACTTGGTATTGGCCCGGCAAAAGATCTTCATTATGTTCCCATTCAAATTTAAAAAAACCATCTGAGGCAGTTTTAGCTGTATATATTTTATTACCCCATTGCAAAATAACAACTGCGTTTTTTATTGGGCGTACCATAAAAAGCCGCAAAAGCGCAATTGCATTATAAAGAAAAAAAGTTCTAAAATGTTTTTTTTTAATTGGAGAAAGTGAGAGTGCATGCCCATATATATAGCAGGATTTGTGATTTGCAAACCCATTGTATAACTTTAGGGTGGCACCTTTATTCAGCCTAAAAAATCTGAAAAATTTAAACTGTATTCTCTGATAAAAAGATAATTTTTCTGGTATGTATGTTGCCCCGTTGGTCATATTATTTAATAAAATTAATTACAGAAAATGATAACATTTTTATTTGTTATAAACAACAGTTCAGGAACAAACCAACCTAACACCTGGGATAACGTAATTAATGATTTTTTTATTAATAAAGAGCAAAGTTTCCAAATTTACAATCTTCCTGAAAGTTTTACAATAACACAAATTAAAGACCACATAACAAAATATAACCCTAAAAATATAATAGCCGTAGGTGGCGATGGTACAGTAACAATGCTTGCTAATATTATTGCCAATACCAATATTGGGCTTGGTATTTTACCTGCGGGTTCTGCAAATGGTATGGCAAAAGAACTTAGAATTCCTGAAAATGCAGCAGTTGCTTTAAAAATAATTAGTGAAGCTTATATAAGAAAATGTGACTTAATAAACATTAACGGAAATAAATATTGTCTTCATTTAAGCGATATTGGCTTAAATGCCCACTTAATAAAACACTTTGATGAAGGCAAGGTAAGAGGAAAATTAGGCTACGCAATGGTAATTTTAAAAACCTTATGGTATAAAGAAAAAATGCAGGTTATTGTAAAAACAAATAATTTAGAAGTGAGAAGAAATGCGTTTATGGTTGTACTTGCCAATGCAAGAAAATACGGCACAGGCGCAGTTATTAACCCCGAAGGGAATCTAAGCGATGGGTTATTTGAAGTAATTATAGTGAGAAAACTGGCAATAGGGTCACTAATTAAAATGCTTTTAAAACCAGGTATATTTGACCCTAAAAAAATTGAAATAATTCCATCAACATCAGTTGAAGTTACAATGGTGAGAAAGATGCATTTTCAAATAGATGGAGAATACCAGGGGAAAATAAAAAAAGTATCTGCTGAAATTTCTCCCGGTATTTTAAATATTATAGTCCCTGAATCAGCTTTTTTATAATTTTTTTGTATTTATTGGTATACACACGGTCATTACACAACCATTTCCCGGCGAAGATTTTATTAAAAAATTCCCTGAAAACAATTCAGTTCTTCTTTTCATATTCGCTAAACCTATACCATATTTTGCGTCTTCGGTATTAAATCCAACACCATTATCCGTTATTTTTAAAACCAGCATATCATTTTCTATAAAAAAATCCATTGAAATTTTTGTAGCCTTGGCATATTTCATAATATTTCTTAGCTTTTCCTGAACAATTCTGTAAAGATTTAATTGCATTTCAAGACTTAAATCCTCCTCACTTATTTTATTATCAAAGTGTAATGCTATTTCATATTCTTCGGCAGCATTAAAAGTATTAAATAAAATTTCTATAGCGACTTCAAAATTCGAATCATCAAAAAAAGCGGGCGCTAATCTGTGAGATAAGTTTCTGATTTCATTAGAAGCCATTGTTATATAATCCTTCGCATTTTTGTACCATTGTTCTGCAGTAGGTTCAATGTATTTTTTCATCATACCTAAACTAATCATGCTTGTAGCCAATATCTGGCAAACATTATCGTGCAGTTCGCCGCCGATTTCATATCGTTCTTCTTCCTGCGTTTTAATTATTGCTTTGGTAATTTTATGTTCATATAAGTTTCTTTCTGTAACATCCACTGCAATTACAGATTTGCATTTTCTATCCTTTACCATTATCTCGGTACTGTATACTTCAACGTTAATAATTTCTCTGTTCTTTTTAAAATGATTAAAACTTCCTGTAAAAGCGCATTCTTCTATTTGCTTTTTGCTATTCAATAAAATATTCATTTCTGGCGCATTTTCTTCAGTTCGAATGTCTGTTATTAACATTGATAAAAAATCTGCTTCAGTATAACCGTAGTGATCAATAGCTGCTTTATTAACTTGTATAAATCTTAAAGTTTCACAATCGTAAAGCCACATAGGTTGTGGACTTAAATGGAATAGATTACTGTATCTTTTTTCTGATTCTTCTATTAATAAAAATGATTTTTTTCTTTCAACTGCATAAATAATACTTTTATAAAGCATGTTTGCATTAAGGTCATCTTTTAAAATGTAATCCGAAATTCCTCGGGAAATTGATTGTATGCTAAAATCAATATCTGTATATCCCGTTAAAATTACAATCGGGCAATGGGGTCGTAAATTAACCATTTCAGTTACAAGTTCATCTCCCGCTTTATCGGGTAAAGTGAGATCCATTAAAATCACATCAAATGATTTGTTTTGATCTATCAAATACTCTTTTGCTTTCTTAAAATTATGAGCATGCAATATATTCGGTAGGTAAATATTTTCTAATAAAAATTCTTCTACAAGTAAATAATCCCCCGGATTGTCTTCTATAATTAAAATATTATATCGTTTTTTATCTTTAATCATTATTTTTTATTCTTTGGAAGTTTAACGATGTTTATCCAGAAACTTTCAATACTTGAAACTATTGTTAAAAAATTATTAACATCCAATGGTTTTGTTATAAAGCAATTTGCATGGTTTTTATATGACAATAAAACGTCTTTATCAGAAGATGATGTTGTTAGCATTATAACAGGTATCTGTTTTAAATTTTCAGAAGTTTTAATATATTCCAGCACCTCGTGTCCGTTTTTTTTAGGCAGGTTCACATCCAGTAAAATAAGATCTGGCGTGTCTTCATTTTTATACTTTTCTTTTTTTTCTAAAAAATCAATGGCTTCTTTACCGTCTTTTGTCACACTTATTTTATCTACAATCTTCCCTTCTTCAAGTGCTTCAGTAATTAAAAAAATATCTCCTTCATTATCTTCTACCAGGAGAATGTGTATTAAGTTCATGTTTTAGTTAATTATAAATAAATTTAAAATAAAATTGTTTTCATAATAATATGTACTTAATTAATGAATTATAATATTTTTAATGTAATACTTCAGTATTAAAGTAACAGTGCACGGAAAACTTTCCTAAACTTTTCTATTTGTTAAACTCATAAAAGTTATTTATTCTGTTTTAATTAATACTAATGATATAGTATAATAATATTTTGCAATTCCGATGCCAGAGAAATTTCTTATTTTTTGGGATAAATTAAATAAGCAATGAGTAATTATTATAACAATACCACAATGAATCATATTATTTTCCTTTTAAAATTAAATTTGTATGGGAAATTCTAATTGAGCAAATTGGGACATTTTTTGATAAATTACTTAAAAAAATTATGTTTTTTTATCTTTTAAAACCGTGAAATAAAAAATACTTCCTTTTCCGAAGTTAGATTCTACCCATATTTCACCTCCTAAATAATCTATAACCTTTTGACAGATGGCAAGTCCTAAACCTGTGCCTGAATATTCATTTTTGTTATGAAGGCGCTGAAAAATGACAAATATTTTTTTAAAATATTCCGGGTCGATACCAATACCATTATCTTCGACAGCAAACAACCAGTGGCTGCCAACATCTTTTGATGAGATTGAAATTTTGAGTTTATTAACCGTTCCACTATATTTTAAAGCATTGCTTATAAGATTTTGAAAAACCTGTTCTATCAGCGTACGGTGCGTAAATAAAACAGGCAAATTCGTGCAGCTAATTGCAACACCTTTTTCTTTAATCTGCCTTTGAAACATGATATTAATTTCAATAAAAAGATTGTTTATATCAACTTTTTCTCTTTCAGCTTCTATTTTGCCGGCTCTGGAATATTCAAGTAAATCTAAAATAATACGGTGCATTCTTTGAGCGCCATCAACAGCAAAATAAATGTATTGCTTTCCTTTTTCATCAAGCTTGTCGTTATATTTATTTTCTATTTGTTTTAAAAAACCTGATATCATCCTCAATGGTTCTTGCAAATCATGGGAGGCTATATAAGAAAATTGTTCAAGTTCCTCATTTTTTTGTGATAGTTGTTTTAAAGCAATTGTTAAAGCACTTTTTTCAATCATCAATTCATTCTGCAAATCCAATTCTTTTGTTATTGTAGTTTGCAAACTTTTAAATAATCCCGGAATTAAAATAGTAAACAAAAAGCTCACAAAAATTAAATTAGTTGAAATGGCTATCCATTCTCCCAAAGTAAAGGTTACGCTATTATTGGAGGGTAATAAATTAAAATAAATTAAGCATCCATAAATAAAACAGAATAAAAAATTTATCCAAGCAGGCCAATTTCCGCTCAGCGGAAAAATAAGTATGGTGAATAAACATGCTGTCAGAAGATAAACCATTCCAGAACCAACTACACCTAAATAAAAAAGTAGCATAAAACTTAAAATGTATACCGTAGAAATAAAAATTATTTTTCGGATATTTAAATCGAGCCGTGGTATAAATGCCACAAAAAAAATCGCAGCAACTGCAACAAGATCTACAACAGCTATAATATAAAATTTAGTTGATATTATCAAAATTACGCTGGGCACCAAAGCAATGAAGCACAAGGGTAATAAATAAATAAGGGTATTTGCAAAAAGATTATTTCGCCAAAACATTACCACTTGTTCTGTTTCAATTAAGTTAGTACAATTACGCTGTATTGCGGTCTTGTATTTAATCCATGTGATCATAATTTTTATTTAATTA
>Ga0123338_10005755_pt1 | contig 10537 bp, 13 predicted proteins | sample grotaG_FD_89793 | JGI IMG/M metagenome (GOLD analysis project Ga0123338, IMG submission 89793) | Glacier valley bacterial and archeal communities from Borup Fiord, Nunavut, Canada, to study Microbial Dark Matter (Phase II) -... | ecosystem: Environmental > Aquatic > Freshwater > Ice > Glacier ...
GTTTCGCCGTATTGTTTAGTAGTTTCCGATTTGTTGAGTCCCTGTAAAGCGCCGTAATGGCGTTCGTTCAAACGCCAATCCCTCACAACCGGTATCCACATCAGATCCATCTCGTCGAGCACAATCCACAAAGTTCGGATGGCCCGTTTCAGCACAGACGTGAATGCCACATCAAAAGTAAACCCGCTTTCTTTCAGTACACGACCTGCCTGCAATACTTCTTCTTTGCCATGATCGGACAAATCAATATCTGTCCAGCCACTAAAGAGGTTCTCTTTGTTCCAAACGCTTTCACCATGTCGTAAAAGCACCACCTGCCGGGTATTTAATTCATCCTGTTTCATTTATAGCGAATTTTTAAGGAGCTAAGTTAATCGTCTTCAATTCAATAGGTGTTACACAATTATTATGAAATATTACATCTTTCTCACATTGCCGAAAGTTAGATCACCCATCTTATTTTCCGAAAATAAGATAATATTGTGAAGCTTTTTTCTCGCCGCCATCGGCATCAGGTTGTTTCGGTTCCGGTTCTGCAGACCCGCTATTCCCAATTTCCAGAAAATATTCTGTGGTAGAATAATTGATTGGACCGGAAACCACGTGCAGCAGAATCACCTTATCATTCATGGCTTTTGCCATCGAATAGCTTATCTCTGTCAGTTTCTGCGCACTTGGTTCGTAATCCAATGCAAGCAAAACTTTCTTAATTTTAATCACTTGAAATTCAAATTACAGCTTTTAGAAATCGATCGTTTTTATGATTTTTTTTAAAGAATTGGCAGAATGTTTAAATAATTTCTGCTCCTGATCCGACAGCTCGAGTTTCAGGTACTGGTCGACTCCATTTATATTAACGTGCGACGGAATACCAATACAGACATCACTAACACCGTAGTAATCGCTGATGAGCGTGGATACAGGCAATATAGAATTCTCGTTCCGTACAATAGATTGCGTTATTTTAACCAGGGAGAGTGCAATTGAATAGTTAGTCGCGCCTTTTGCATGAATAATCTGGTAAGCCGCGTTCTTTACTTTCTCAAATATTTCGGCCAGGTCACTTTTCGCATTCCCAAGCCCGGCATAGTCGGTGCAATATTTTTCGATGGCCATCCCGCCAATCCTTGCGTTACTCCACATTGGCAATTCAGTATCTCCATGCTCACCAATAATATATGCGTGTATATTCCCGGGGTCGACTTTGCAATATTCGCTGATCATATACTTCAGTCTTGCGGTATCAAGTACGGTTCCGGAACCGATTACCCTGTTGGGAGGAAACCCTGATATTTTCAGCGTCACATACGTCAGTATATCAACAGGGTTTGTCACCACCAAAAGAATTGCATCTGGAGCATATTTTGTGATGGCAGGAATAATTGCTTTAAACAAAGTGACATTTTCTTTTACCAAATCGATTCTGCTTTGCCCCGGTTTTTGCTTTGCTCCTGCTGTAATGACTACGATATCGGCATCTTTGCAACCTTCAAACCCGGCTGCATAAATTTTTGTTGGATGTGCAAAGCTTAAGCCATGGTTTAAATCCATACACTCACCGTTTGCGAGAATTTCATTTTTATCGACCAAAACAATTTCTCTGGCCAGACCACTAATAATAAGTGAAAAAGCAAAAGTGCTGCCAACATTACCGGCACCAATGATTGCAATTTTAGGTATTAAAGATTCCATTGTGATATTTTTTTATTAAAATCGAAAACATGTTACAGAAGTGAAAAAGAAGACTTAAGTAATTGAAAAGATAAAATGTCATATTTCAAAATTTAAAGTCTGAGCGATCAGAAAATAAACAAGTCATCCAATAATTCTTATTAATGATGGCTTTAAGTACATTACCTCACCAAAACCTATCGCACCCCAATTTTGCACAAGCGAATTCATTTCTGATATGATTTGCATGTCCAATTCACCTTTGTTTGCTGCACGCTCAAGATAACTGTCAGCCGGAAAGATAGTACTAACTATTTACGTTTTTTGGTCGGTATGATTAGCATTGGTATTTCCGACAGGCGTAAAACTTCTTCAGTAACACTTCCCATCACAATATTTTCGAGCCATTTCTGACTATGCGAGCCCAAAATAATCATATCGACATGCAATTTCCTGGCTGTTTTTACGATAGAATCTGCAAAATCACCTTCTTCGACTACCGTTTGAATGGTTTTATCACCGAGGTGAATACGCGTCTTATCCAGGTAGTTTAAAGAGGCAGTTTTCAGAACCTCCAATGTGTTAAGTTGCAACGGATCAGGATTCAAATAGCCGGTAAATCCCATAATCGGAGAATAATCGGTCGAAGAATAATAAACCGGATCGGAAATTACATGTAATAGAACGACCTCAGCTCCCATCGTTTTTGCAAAATCGAAGCCAACTTCTGCCACCTTTTTAGCGGTGGGATCATAATCGAGCGCAATTAATACCTTTTTCATCTGATTTATATTTTAATGAATGATTTTTGAAAGAACTAAGTTGAGCATCTTTAACAAGATAATTGTTACAAAACTCTTGGAAATAGTTACATCATTCACACATTTTGGGAAATAGTTGACATCTGTTTTTTTGAGATGGCTGAAGGAAAATAATGAAATGGCGCTAAGACGTTTGTTTGGTTAACTAAATCTTGTAATGGATGCTGCCGGCAATTAGCGACTGGCAAACTCGCTTACTAAAAAAAATCCGGAGTATCCTAAGCATTAAAAGCTTATTGACATATATTAGTCCCTTAGTAAAATTAAATAGAGCGGCATTTTTCTTATTGTTAATAAGGCAATAAGGTTACTTTTCCTTTGTTTGCCTTTCTACTGATGTTTGATATGAAAAAATAAGGTTTTTTGAAAATAGAAAAACCTTATTTTCAATAATATAAAACTGACAAACTCTATAAAATCATTGATACATCGGAACCTATTGCTCATTGCCGAATGCCTGGTAAAGGTATACCCATAGCGTTACCGAAACTTTGTAATATGCTTATGCGTCAATTTCCTCAAGCCCTTTTATTCGCTGAAATTTTGGTATTATTCTCTGATTCAGGTGGTTTTTCCTCATGAAATATACTGTAAAAATCTTCACCTGCCGAATACATGGGGTGCGCCGGAATGCTCTTATTCTCTTTTCCGCTTTTCAACCTGGTTGAATGAAGGGCAATATTGTCTTTTTTCTTCATCTTTTTTGAGTACGTTTTAAAAAAATAAAGTTGAGCATATTTGCCCTGATAAATGTTATACAATTATTGACAAATATTACATTATTCACACATTTTTAGATAATGTACATCATTTATGATAAAAGATATACTTGAAAGTGTCTTCTTCTGACTTCGGTCTTCCAACTTCTCAATGCTTCATCAACACAGGCTGACCAGTAGTCTCCAGCACATTCCACCACAATTCGCCTTCAATATCAATTTTCTTTCGTTGGGAGACCGAGATCGGAATAGGGAGCAGTGTGTACAAATTATTCCAGTGTCCGATCACAAAATCAGTTTTACCGGCCATTGCTGCATGAACAGCATTCTGACCCAGAAGGCTGCAAAACTTGCTGTCGCTGGCATTGGCAGGAGCACTCCGGATAATATAGCTCGGATCGATGTACTTGAGCGAAAATGGAATGTTTTTCGCATTGAACTCCTCCGCTATTTTCGCTTTCAGATACAAACCAATGTCTTTATTTTTTGTGTTTCCCGAGGCATCTTTTTCAAAAGAGTCGCTATCAAAAAAGTGTTGGCCGGCACCTTCAGCGACGACAACAAGTGCATGATGACGGCTTTCGATGCGTTTTCGCAAAGCATTCAGGAAGCCTTTCGGCCCATGCAAATCGAATGTCATCTCCGGAACAAGTACAAAATTGGCCGCCTGCATCGAAAGGGCCGCATGAGCTGCAATAAATCCCGAATCGCGCCCCATCAGTTTAAGGACGGATATTCCGTTGTAGGCGCCAATGGCTTCATTATGGGCACTACTGATGATCTGGTTGGCAATATCAACAGCGGTTTCGAATCCGAATGATTTATCGATCAGATTGATGTCGTTATCAATTGTCTTGGGGATTCCGGCAACTGCAATATCAAGGTTGCGACATGCAATTTCTTCATATATTGCATGGGCACCACGCAAAGTACCGTCGCCGCCAATGCAAAACAAGATATTAATATCGAGTGAAACCAGTGCATCAACGATCTCTCCGGTATCCTGCATTCCGCGCGAAGACCCCAATATAGTTCCTCCAAACAGGTGAATGCTCTCAACTCTTTGAGGTGTAAGTTCGATGACCGGATGTTTATATTTTGGAATAAACCCTTCGTATCCATACTGAATTCCAATCACCCTGTCCACGTTGTAACGGTAGTGAAGCTCGTTGACAACACTGCGTATCACGTTGTTTAAACCGGGGCATAAGCCGCCACATGTTACGATGGCGACCTTTGTTTTGGAAGCCTCGAAATAAAGATGTTTGTGAGGACCCGCTTTTTCGAACGAAACGGGTGTTTCGCCTTTATCCTGGCAAAGTTTAAAATTCTCCAATGAAGCATCAAGCAAAACCCTGTCGTGATTTTCAATAAATCCAAACGTCATTCCTTCGGGATGAAATGATGGTTTTAGCGGCGACATAATTGTCCGATCGCCCAGTACCTTTACGTTAAAATCTTCGTGAGTCATAGATTATAAATATGTTACGATATAAAATCCCTCCGACCCATAAAACGATTTGTGTTTCGGGATCTCAAAGTTATGAATATTCTTTAACGAAAGATATTCCCCGATGACGTTTAGAGTGGATAAAGTAAAAAGAAGCTTCTGGCGGCCTGCAACCGGCAGCTTGCAGTTAATCACCAGCAAATCGTTAATGACCGATTCGCTCATCAGACCATTCACTTTGTATTGCCTACATCTCTTCGAGCGGTATGCGCTTTTTAAGCCGAAGCAGCTTGTAACCAGAGGGTGTTAATCCGGTTATCTTTTTAAACTGACTCGAAAGATGGGCGACACTACTGTATTGCATTTTATCGGCAATTTCGGTAAGACTTGACTCGTTGTAAATCAGCAGTTCTTTTACCCGCTCAATTTTGTGATTAAGAAAAAATTGTTCTATTGTAATGCCCTGACTCTCTGAAAAAAGATTTGCCAAATAAGTATAATCATATTCCAGTTTTTCGCTCAGATAAAAAGAAAGCTTCACTTTCATCCGTTTGTCGGAGAAGTGAACCAATTCGATGATCTTGTTTTTTACGCGTTCAATTATCATACTTTTCCTGTTGTCCATCAATTCAAGCCCCATTTTTTGAAGATTTAAATTGAGCTGATTGCGTTGCACTTCAAAGATACTTTCGGCAATTTCCACTTCGCCTAATTCCATAAACTTGAGATTCAATCCGAGCTTTTTAATCTCAGATTTAACAATTGTCTTACAACTGTTACTCACCATATTTTTGATATAAAGCTTCATCTGCATAGTTATTTTAAAATATGTTTTGATGGCTCCTATAAATAGGGCCAGCAACTGTTTTGTAAAAAAATAAAAAAATGGATTTTGAGAATATTGCCAGTAACCTTCTCTGGTAAAGATTTCCGTTGAAATGCTTTTGTAGAAGCATGTCGTGGCTTCAGAAGATTTTGCTCACACGGTGTCAAGCCTTATTTTTGGGCCTAATCACTCAAATGACATATGTTCTGTTGATCAGATAACTGAAATGTAGACTCATATTGAGTTTTCAGTTGGATTGTAACGTTAAGTAAAACCCATGGGGGTTACTTAATGATTTTAAGCGTGCAGTTTTTGATCTTTATAATGCAATATTTCTATATTTCACTTGCGAACTTTAAGTAATAAATTTCATATCACAAATTTGCCACTTTATAACATGAAACAAGTTACACAACTATTTATAAAACTTACATATTTCACACGTTCGCTGGCGTTTTCCGCCTTTTAATCCTCAAATCCTTGTAGTTAGAAGGAGTTAAGCCTGTCATTTTCTTAAATTGGTTCGACAGATGGGCAACGCTACTGTAATGTAATTTATAAGCAATCTCGGTAAGGCTGATCTCGTCATAAACGAGCAACTCCTTCACCCTCTCGATCTTATGGGTCAGAAAGAAGTGTTCGATGGTCTCGCTTTGATTTTCCGAGAAAAGGTTGGCTAAATAGGTATAGTCGTAATTAAGTTTTTTGCTTAAATAATCGGAAAGGTTTGTCTTTGGCTGTTCTTCCGCGAAATAGACTAACTCGACGATGATATTCTTGATTTTCTCGATCAGAACCCTTTTCCGATCATCCAACAATCCGAGTCCTGACTTTTCGAGGCTCTGATTTAACAGGTTGCGTTGTTCTTCGGAGATGCTTTCCATAATTTCAACTTCGCCCAGGTCCACAATTATAAAATGCAATCCAAACTCTTCGAGTTCAGATTTCACAATCATTTTGCAGCGATTGCTCACCATATTTTTGATGTAAAGTTTCATCCGATATTAATTTAGGTAAGCAATCATTTTCTAAAATCTTTCAGGTAATAACTACAACAACTTATCATCGAATTTGTTTTTACTTTTTGAAGTCCAAAATATCGACGACCGACAAAAGACAATTCCGGTCTTCGCCTGTTACAATCCCTTCAATATATACATTGCGATGAAGACGATCTGAATAATCGAGTATTACCTCGCACGATTTTTTGGCATTACCAGCATATACAGTACTAAGGAATTCATTAAATATATCTTTCGATGTGTCGGAAACAAATAGTTTAAAGTTGCTGCCAACAAAACTAAAGCGCCTGTCGCCAAGCAATTCAGCTCCTGTAAAGTTCAGATCTTCGATAGTACCATACGAGTCGAGTGTAAAATAGCCCATTGGAGCAAAATCATATAACATGGTATATTTTCGAAGTGCCTTTTCTGCTGTTTCATACGCCTGTCGTAATTCATCGTTCTGCATTTCCAATTCAATCTGGTGCACCTGAAGCTCATGCATAAGCCTTTTCGCATCAATCTCATCCGCAGAAATGCTCTTTTTCTTCTGCGTTACTTTTAATTGCTTTTCTGCATTTAAACGCAGCAACTGGGCATCGGTCAAATCCTGATCTTCGTTTATCATGGCTATGAAGTATTTAATTTTTGAAGGAAAGTCTGGAGTCGGGAGTCGGGAGACCGAAGTAGCGCATCAGCCATCTTCAGACTTTCACCTTCTTTCTGCCTGTAAATATCGCAATATATTTATAAATTTTAAATTTATTTGTCAATTTATGTATTAATTCCCGGTATAGTTATCCAAAATAAAAACATTCGGCCTCCAAAATGTGTGACTAATGAAATTCTCTTCTAATTATTGTTTAGCTTTTGCCGCTCTGATGTAACCGAACTTAGCAAATAAAATTATACAGAATGGTTTTGACCGCAGGCTTTCGAAAATATTGGGTATAGGGAGATTTTTTTTCTATCATTTATTTGATCGGCTTTTTTTGTATTGAAATAGGCTGAAAATAAACAACGAAGGGGAAATCCCCTTCGTTGTATCGACTACGAACGCCTAACTAAACAACTAACTAACTAACTAACAAATCCATTCAAACAATAAATTCAATATCGAAATATCTATATTTTACAATACAAAGTTGAGACTATTAATTTCTTAAAGCATTACACAATTGCGATAAATAGTTACATCATTCACACAATTATCAGCCAGGTAAAGAAATTAAGAAGTAGATTTATTGATAGTTGATTGACATTTTAGCCCAAAAATGAACGGAGAAGACTGCATTTCTGCTTGTTCTTCAACTTTTTAATCGCAATTTCTTTAAGTTGACGAACTCTTTCGCGGGTATATCCCATTTTTAAACCAATTTCGTCGAGAGATAATACCTTTTCGCCTTGCAGTCCAAAATAAGAGCGTAAAATGGATGCGTCAATTTCCGTTAATTTTGCAAGAACCCGATCAACTTCAATTTTTAATGAGTTATTAACGAGATCTTTATCCGGACTTACCGCATCATTATTGATCAAAATATCCACCATCGTATTTTCACTGTCTTCGTATATCGGGGCATCGATCGATACCTGAAAATCAGCTATTTGTAAAGTCTCCTCTACAACCCGAGTTTGAAAATTCAGCAATTCAGCAATCTCTTCAGGCAATGGTTCACGATGAAATTCCTGTTCGAGTCTGGCAAATGCGCTGTTCACCTTTGAAATTGGATTACTCTTATTTACCGGTATCCGAACAATTCTTGCATGATCTGCAATACCCAGTAATATCGATTGTCTGATCCACCACACTGCGTAGGAAATAAACCGAAGTCCTCTTGTATCGTCAAATCGTTCGGCCGCTTTAATAAGACCTATATTTCCCTCATTAATTAAGTCGGGTAGGATTAAACCCCTGTTTTGGTATTGTTTGGCAACCGAAATAACAAAACGAAGATTCGCGGTAATCAATTTCTCAAATGCTTTATGATCTCCATTTTTCTTTCTTCGTGCAAGGTTAACCTCGTCATCAATCTCTAACAGGTTGATCTTCCTGATTTCACTGAAATATAGTTCCAGTGATACAGAATCGCTGTATGTGATTTGTTTTGAAATTTTCAATTGCCTCATAACAAAAAGCATTAAGATTAAAACAGTTATCCTGGACGTTAATTGACATCTGCCATTTTCGATTGCATTTCCGACATGGTGCGAACTTTATTGCTAAGTTCTACCTCGCATAGAATTGCGACCTCATCTCCTATTACTAATCCTTCGGCTTCCGAAGATGAATTCCATGATAGTCCCCAATCGCATCTGTTAATAATTCCAGAAACTGTAAAAGCGGCTCTTTCATATCCCCTATGATTATTTAAGACACCTCCGAAATGAACATTTAGTTTTATCTTACGGGTAATTCCCATCATCGTTAAATCGCCCCACATATCATGGTCACCATTCAATGCCGACATACCAATAGAGGTTGAAACAAATGTGATATGCCGATGGTTTTTTACATCAAAAAAATCACCGCTTTTTAAATGTCTGTCGCGTTTTACATGATTGGTTGTTATTGAAGCGGTATCGGCCCAGAATTCTATCCGGGCAGTTCTAAAGTTCCGGCCAGTTGTTGTTATTCGTGCATCAAATGTTTTAAACTCCCCTTTTACACGGGAGATCACTAAATGCCTTACAATAAAACCAATCTCACAGTTTTCCTGATCAATTAACCAGTTTGTTTTTGATGCAATATCATTTGATTTCATGTATGTTTGTTTTTGATTTGTTTTGTTATTTAGTAATTGCAATTTTCGGTATAAAAACTGCATAACAAAGATGAAACCCTTGTTGTATAAATACGTTACACTATTCACAGAATATGTTACATCATTCTCACATTTAGTAAATAATAAGATTGATTGTACGGCATTATTAGCATTTGTTGGGCAGAAAATAAAATCTCTCAGATTAAGTTAAGGTGTAGAATACATAAAAGATGGTAATAATTCAGACTTACATAGACAATTTTGCAGTTTTCAGTACCCATAAAAACTGGTTTTCAGACTATTTTTCAAAGATGTGTGAATATTGTAAAATATTTCAAAAACTATATAACACTTTTTCCCTTTGTTCTTTACATCTTTGCAAAGTAATTAAGCGTCAAAAATTTCAGGAATGATCAAAACAGGAATAATCAAGGCAGGCCTTGCAGTCAGAAATCTGACAACGGGAACTGATTGCAAAACACATATTCAATGAGCATTTTCGGCAATAGAAAATACATACTCACGAGAGGACTTGACGATTACTTTACAGGCATTTACAAGGCTTATAAATTTATTGCACTTTTCTTTAGAGAAGTATTCAAAAGACCTTTTCACATGCGTGAGGTGATTCATCAAACATTCGAAGTTGGATTAAAATCACTCGCCTTGATCTCGTTGACCGGTTTTATAGTCGGTATTGTATTTACGAAACAATCGCGTCCTTCATTAGAAGACTTTGGTGCAACTTCGTGGCTACCTTCACTAATAGGCATTGCAATTATAAAAGCGCTTGGGCCTTTGGTAACCGCACTGATATGTGCCGGTAAAGTAGGTTCAAGCATTGGAGCAGAACTTGGTTCAATGAAAGTGACAGAGCAAATAGATGCAATGGAGGTTTCGGCCATAAATCCGTTTAAATATTTAGTCGTTACACGCGTTGTGGCTACAACCATTGCCATCCCTATACTGGCATTGTATTGCAGTTTTGTTGCACTTTATGGCTCCTATATAAATGTTCATGCCGAAGAGACCAGTAGTATCATCAGCTTTTATTTAAATGCTTTTAAAACCATTAACTTTCTGGATGTTGCAACTGCTGTATTTAAAACAGTTGCTTACGGATTTACGATTGGTGTTGTGGGATGCTACAAAGGATATCATGCCACACAGGGAACCCGGGGAGTTGGTAAGGCTGCCAACCAGGCTGTGGTACTTGCCATGTTCCTGATATTTGTGGAGGAAGTAATAATTGTTCAGGTAGCCAACTGGTTCCGATATTTTTAAAAC